>WBZU01001152.1_pt1 | contig 20571 bp, 23 predicted proteins | sample 5204311 | NCBI WGS metagenome assembly WBZU01 (sample SAMN12344359, study PRJNA552823) | activated sludge metagenome | biome: Activated sludge suspended growth; feature: Nitrification reactor; material: Wastewater; isolation source: activated sludge from nitrification reactor of wastewater... | reverse complement strand
CGCCGTCTACTTAAGTAAGACTTAAGCTAACCCGAATACACTGACCGAAACCTGTCACGGATTGCCACTCATGCCCCGCAGAAATTTCATTTTTACCGCTTTTTTCCTGTTGACCGCAGCAACCCATCTCTCGGCCCAGGAAAGCCATCTGGTTCTGCAATCACCCCAGATCAAGTCGCTGGGCATTGAAACAACCGTCGCCGGGCAGAGTACCAGCGGGCGAGCCGGTAGTTATCCAGCCCAGGTTCTGGTGCCCAATGAACAAATGCGCGTGGTCGCCGCTCCCGTAGGCGGCCTGGTTGAAATGCTGGCCGTAGCACCCGGATCGACCGTCAAGCGCGGCCAGGTTGTGGCGCACCTGGCCAGCCCGCAAGCCCTCGAGCTGCAACGCGATGCCCTGCAAGCCAGCAGCCAGGCCGGACTGATGCAACAAAATCTGAAGCGCGACGAACAACTCTTTGCCGAAGGCCTGATCGCCGAATCCCGGTTGCAAGCCGCACGCGCAGCCGCTGCCCAGGCCGGCGCCCAAGCGGCCGAACGCCGTCAGGGTCTGACACTGGCTGGTGCCGTTCCCGGCAAACTGGGGGGCAAACTGGCGCTGACCGCAACCATCGATGGCGTCGTGCTGGAACAGGGCGCCCAGCTCGGCCAGCGTGTCGAAACCTCCGCCATGATTTATCGCATTGCCAAACTTTCCCCGCTCTGGCTGGAGATTCAGGCCCCCGTGGAGGTCGCTGCCGGTTTGCGTGAAGGCAGCGCGGTCCGCGTCAGCAACAGCGACGTGGTTGGCAAGCTCATTGCCATCGGCCGCGCCGTTGATATGGCCAGCCAGACCGTGCTGCTCCGCGCCGAAGTCGGCAAGGGTGCTGAAACTCTGCGCCCCGGGCAGGTCGTCGAAGTCGAAATCGCCGCGCCGAGTGGTCAGCATCAACGCTTGCCGGCGTCGGCGCTGGCTCGCAACCAGGGCGTTACCATTGCCTTTGTTCAAGTTGCGAGTGATGACAAGGGTGCGACTTTCGACGTTCGCCCGGTCCGCGTCGTCAGCCAGGGCGGCGACAGCGTCATGGTGGATGGCATCAAGGCCGGAGAAAGGGTCGCCATCAAGGGCGTTTCCGGACTGAAGGCCATGCTGACCGGCGTTGGAAAAGAATAATGCTCACCGCGCTGATCCGCTTCTCGCTCACCCAGCGGCTATTGCTACTGGTCCTGACCGTCATGTTGATCGGGGCCGGTGTACAGGCTTTCCTCGGCCTGCCGATTGACGCCTTTCCCGATGTATCGACCACCCAGGTCAAGATTATCCTGAAGGCCCCGGGCATGACACCGGAAGAGGTCGAAACCCGCCTCGCCGTGCCGGTCGAGCAGGAATTGCTCGGCATCCCTCATCAGCGCCTGCTGCGCTCCACCTCGAAATATGCGCTGACCGACATCACGCTCGACTTCGAAGACGGCACCGACATCTACTGGGCACGCCAGCAGGTCGGCGAGCGCCTTGCCGCGGCAATGGGCAACCTGCCCCCCGGCGTCACCGGCGGCATGGCACCCATCACCACACCGCTCGGCGAGATGTTCATGTTCACCATCGAAGGCGACATGTCGCTCGCCGACAAGCGTGCCCTGCTCGACTGGGTGATTCGCCCGCAACTGCGCACGATTCCCGGCGTCGCTGACGTCAACAGTCTGGGTGGTGAAGTGCGCACCTTTGAAATCGTACCCAACCCGCAACTGCTGGCTGCGCGCGGTCTGGCGCTGAAGGATTTGCAAGCCGTCCTCGAAGCCAACAATCGCAACGACGGCGCCGGCCGGCTGAATGACGGCGAAGAAGCACTGCTGGTTCGCGCCGAAGGGGCCATCCAGACGGTCGATGACGTCAAAGCCATTGTTCTGCAAGCCAAGGACGGCAATGTGGTCCGAATCGCCGATGTCGCCACGGTCGGTCTCGGCGCGCTCACCCGCTATGGTGCGGTGACCAAGAGCGGTAAAGGCGAAGCCGTCGAGGGACTGGTGCTCGGCCTGCGCGGGGCCAATGCCCAAAGCGTGGTGGAGGGCGTCAAGGCCCGACTGGCTGAAATCGCCCCAAGCCTGCCGCCGGGGATCACGATCGAGGCCTTCTACGATCGCAGCAATCTGGTTCAGCGCGCCGTCGGGACCGTGTCGAAAGCCCTGCTCGAGGCCATCGTACTCGTCGTCCTGCTGCTCCTCGCCTTCCTCGGCAACCTGCGTGCCGCACTGGTCGTCGCCCTGATGTTGCCGCTGTCGGCGCTGGCGACCTTCATCCTGATGCGTAGCGCGGGTTTGTCGGCCAACCTGATGAGCCTCGGCGGATTGGCCATCGCCATCGGCATGCTGGTCGATGCCGCGGTGGTCGTGGTCGAAAACGTCGAAAGCCAGCTGGCCGATGCGCAGGAAAACCTGCCGACGCTGCACCTGATTTTCCGCGCTGCCCGTGAAGTGGCCTCGCCGGTTACTTCCGGCATCGTCATTATCATCATCGTCTTCTTGCCCCTGCTCACGCTGCAGGGACTGGAAGGCAAGATGTTTGGCCCGGTCGCGCTGACCATTGTCTTCGCGCTTGCCTCCTCGCTGCTGCTGTCGCTGACCGTGGTGCCGGTCCTCGCCTCCTACCTGATTCAGCGCGGCATGCATCACGAACCGTGGCTGGTCAAAAAGCTGTCGGCCGTCTATGACCGACTGCTCGGCTCCGCCCTCGCCCACAGCCGCACCTACCTGATCGGTGCGACCATTGCGCTGGCCGCTGCAGCGGGCGCCTTCATGCTGCTCGGCAAGAGTTTCATGCCGACCATGGATGAGGGCGACCTGATCATGCAACTGGAAAAACTGCCCTCCATCGGCCTTGACCAGACCATTGCCATCGACAGCGCCGTACAACGCGCCATCCTGGCGCAGGTACCAGAAGTCAAAGCGATCGTCGCGCGCGCCGGTTCCGACGAACTCGGCCTCGACCCGATGGGGCTGAATCAGACCGACACCTTCATGGTGCTCCATCCGCGCGACACCTGGCGCAAGCCTGATCCTGCGTGGCTGGCCGACCAGTTGCGCGCCGTGATGGTTGATTTCCCCGGCATCGGCTTCTCATTCACCCAACCGATCGACATGCGGGTATCCGAAATGCTGACCGGCGTCCGCGGCGACCTGGCCATCAAGATTTTCGGCCCTGACCTGGCCACGCTGAACAAGCTGGCGGTCGACGTTGAAAACACGGTCAAAAAGGTAAAGGGCGCCGAAGACACCTTCACCCTGAAAAATGACGGTGTGCAATATCTGAAAATCGTCGTCGATCGTCTCGCCGCCGGTCGCTTTGGGCTGAACGTCGACGATATCCAGAATGATCTGAAAGCGCTGCTTGAAGGCCGCAATGTCGGTACCGTCATCGAACAGGGACGCCGCGTGCCGGTGGTGCTCCGCGGCCCGGACAACCTGCGTTCGTCGCCGGCCGATTTTGAAGCCCTGCGCCTGAGTCTGCCCGGTGGCGGCAGCGTGCAGCTTGCGTCAGTCGCCAAGATCCAGCGCATCGACGGCCCGGTGAAAGTCGACCGCGAGAATGCCCAGCGCTACGTGGTCATCCAGTCCAATGTCCGCGACCGTGACCTGGTCGGTTTCGTCGAGGATGCCAAAGCCAGCGTCGCCCGCGACGTTCCCTTGCCGCAAGGCTATCGGCTGGCCTGGGGCGGCCAGTTCGAAAACCAGCAGCGGGCGGCCGCGCGGTTGATGGTGGTCGTGCCGGTGGCACTGGCGCTGATCTTCTTCCTGCTCTTCTCGACCTTCGGCTCGGTGCGCCAGGCCTTGCTGGTGCTCTCCAACATTCCGTTCGCCATGATCGGCGGCGTCTTCGGACTGCTGATTTCCGGCGAATATCTCTCGGTGCCGGCGTCGGTCGGCTTCATCGCCCTGCTCGGCATTGCCGTGTTGAATGGTGTGGTGATGGTCACCTATTTCAACCAGTTGCTGGCCCGTGGCCTGCCCGTCGCTGAAGTGGTGGTCGAAGGTGCCAAACGCCGCCTGCGTCCGGTGCTGATGACCGCCAGTATCGCGGCTTTTGGCCTGGTGCCCATGCTCTTCGCCAGCGGCCCGGGCTCGGAAGTCCAGCGACCGCTGGCCATTGTCGTGATCGGCGGGCTGGTCACCTCGACCGCACTGACCCTGCTCCTGCTGCCCATCCTGTTCCGTCGCTTTGGTGTCAAAACCACCGTTTCATTTACCGAGGCCCACCATGGCTGATGTCCTGCTTTCACTGACCATGCCCAACGACGTCGCGCAACTGGTCGAGGATCTGCTCCTCTCCCACCCCGACCTGGTCCGTGGCTTTACCGCCAGCCTGGCCGAGGGCCACGGTGCGGTCATCCCGCTCGTTGAGCCGGATGAACTGGTCAGCGGCCATTCGCCGCGTACCCAGATTCGCATGGTCGGGCCGGAGGATCGAATGCGCACGGTCCTCGACCTGATCAAAACCGAACTGCCACGCGCCAATGTATTTTTCTGGCTGGTTCCCGTCATTGACATGGGGCGTTTATGAAATTCGATTTTGGCCTTTTTTTCCGGTTGACCGCAGCATTGAGCCTGGGTGGCATTGGCGGCTCCGGTTTCGCGGGCGAAGCGACACCCAATCTGCCCCCGAGCGAAATCGTTGCTCGCGTTCTGCTGGCCAACCCGTCGGTCCAGGCCGCCTCCGGACAAATACGCGTCGAGGAAGCCAATCGGGATCGCCTCGAAGCCGGCCAATACGAATGGAACGTTCGCCTCGGCGCCCAACAGCGCCGCTTCGCGCCAGCCACCGGCCCCGATGAGCGTTTCAATGAATGGAACGCGGCCATCGAACGGCCGCTACGTCTGCCCGGCAAGGGCTCGCTGGACAGTGAACTCGGTGCCGCGGGCGTCGCCCTGGCGGAAACGGCACACGGTGATGCGCTCCATGAAAACAGCCGGAACCTGTTGAAATCCTGGTTCGTCTGGCTCAAGGAAAGTGCCGCAGAAGCGCAATGGGCGGCGCAATTCGTGCTGCTCGAAAAACAGGGAAAAGCCGTTCAGCGCCGCCAGCAACTGGGTGATGCCGCACGTCTCGAAACCATTCTCGCCGAAGCAGCGCAAGCACAGGCCGAAGCCCAATTGGCCCAGGCCCGCGTCCGCCAGCAAAATGCCACTGAAGATCTGCGTCGTCGTTACCCCGGCCTGCCACTCGTCACCGGCGACATCGCCGAACCGATGCCGATCGAGGGCAACGAGACGGACTGGATCAACGCCATCCTGGAACACAGCCACGAACTCGAACTGGCGCGCGGCGACACCCACAGGGCGCAAATCATCGCCGGTCGCGCCGGCCGCGACCGCCTGCCCGACCCGACCATCGGCCTGCATGTTTCCCGCGAGCGCGCCGGCGAAGACAAGATTTTTGGCGCGTACATCAGTATCCCGCTAGCGGGCGGTGCCCGCCGCGCCACCGCCGATGCAGCACTGGCCCAAGCTGACGTTGCCGGTCGCCGCGAAGCAGCTGCCACGCAAAAAGTCACCGCCGAGTCTGCCATGCTCTATCAGTCGGCAAAGGCCGCCTATGCATCCTGGCAAGCCAGCCGTATCGCTGCCGAGCGCCAAAGCCGTGCCGCCGACATGACGGCCCGCGCCTACCAGCTCGGCGAGGGCAGCCTCAACGACCTGTTGGCCGCCCGCCGCCTGGCCAATGAAGCGCAACTGTCGGCACGCCTGATGCAACTCGACGCGCTGGAACTGCGCTACCGGCTTCTACTCGACGCCCATCAGATCTGGGCCATGGACTAGCCTCGTTCGCCGGGGTTCGACATCGCTTTCCATCAGGTCAGCACCGGGCGAGCGCTTGGCCGGCCGTCGTGCACCCGCGGACGGGATAGTCAATCTCGCCCCACCCAAACGACAGGCGACGTATCATGACCATACCTTCGCCACAGGATGAGACAACGCCATGAACCGTCATCTGCGCCAACTTGCCAGCCTGTTTTTCGGAACGATCGCCTTACTCGTGGCACTACCTGCTGCGGCCTGGGAACTGACCGGCAGCAAGCTCATCAAGCTGCAAACCCGGGATGGACAAACCATTGTGCTGGGCACGGTGGAATTCACCCCCAAAGGCGACCAGACCACTTTCTCTGTGCACCTTGACCACGCCCGGATGAAAGATTTCTTTCTGTCCATGAAGGAATTCAAATGTTTGGAAGGTGAGGAAATTCAATGCCACGTTCCCTACCCCTACCCCAATCCCGGCACCATCAGTCGTGACGACCTGCGCTGGCTGGAGCATTCACTGCTCTTCCTTTACAAGCAGCCCAAGGATTTTGGTGCGAAGCTGTGGAATGGCCTTTACTACCACATGACGGTAACGGAGAACGGCATCGTCGGCACACCGCAAGCGATTGATCTCGTCCAGATCGGCGCCCCGCCAGTCGACACGAGCATTCCCCCTTTCAGCCCGGCTGACCGTACGGACATTCCAGCGAAATCGCGCTGGATCAGCGGGCTGACCATCGAATAATTCGGGAAATCGGCCGAGTTTGGCTTCAAGCGACGATACAGCCGCTCAGTTAGGCACTTTCTGCCAGCCTTTGGCCATCATGCAAGCGTGCATTCGGCGAACACTCGCCTGAGTCACCATGCCGTCGGTACCGGAATAAACCTGCTGCTTGCAGAATTTCTCGTCCTGAGCGTGCTCGCCATCTGCCGCACCGGGCTTTTCCCAATGCCAGGATGAGCAGGCTGCCAGTCCAATGAAGACGATCATCAACAGTTTCATCAGCCAAATTTTACGCCGATTGACCCTATCCATTCATCGCTCTTTGCCACATCAGACATACAATTCAAATAACGCTTCATTAATATAATTTATTCTGTAGAATAATAAATAAGCGTTCTTGAAAGGCCAAACATGCCCACCGCACTCCAGGCAAACCCGCTCACCGACCGTTCCCGCGTGCTGTCGACAGCCGTGGTTGAAGCGGCCAGACGCCTCGGGCTAGGCTCCACCGATCTCAATGCCATCATCGGCACCAGCCAGCCGTCCGCGTCACGGTTGCTCAACGGCAAATACTTCATTCCTGAAGGCAGCAAGACTTGGGAGCTTTCGGCCCATTTCGTCCGCCTGTATCGCTCGATTTCCTCACTGGTCGGTGGCAACGACGACCTCGCCCGCAGCTGGCTGACATCCGGCAATCAAGCCTTCGATAACCGCCATCCGCTGGAAATCGTCAAGCGCGTCGACGGTCTGCTGCATGTCTGTGAATACCTGGACGCCCACCGCGCTCGCGTCTGAGGCCCGGCCCTGGCTGGGCAAGGGCTGGCGGGCGGTCGAAGCACAGCACCGGGTGGCGACAATGACGCTGGTCCGCGGTGATCTGGCCGACCAATCGCTGCTTGAAGACATTCTCGAAGAAGCCAAACCCGTCCTGCCGCGCGACGCCAAAGGCCTGCACTGGCTGCTGGCAACCCCCTTCCGCTACTGGCCAAAACCACCATCCGGTTCACGCTTTCGCGCCCGGACCGACCCCGGTGTTTTCTATGGCGCCGACGATGAAAAGACCGCCTGCGCCGAATGCGGTTACTGGCGCCTGCGATTCTGGATGGACAGTGAAGGGCTTGCCAGCCGCGAGGCATCGATCCCCATCACACTCTTCGAATTTCACGGTGCAACGCCCCGCGCCCTGGACCTCACCCAGCCCCCGCTGGCCGATGATCATGCCAGCTGGACTGATCCGGTCGATTACAGCGCTACCCAGAATCTTGCAGGTGCTGCCCGCCAGGCCGCGATCGAGCTGATTCGCTACCAATCTGTCCGACACCCCGAAGGCCGTTGTCTGGCCATTCTGACGCCACGGGTTTTCAACGGTGTCGACGAAGCATTCCGGAATGTTCAGCATAGCTGGACCCTTTGGCTGAAACCTCCCGGCCTGACCATCTGGCAACGCGAACTGACCACAGAAAGCCACGTTTTCGCGTACTAGCAATCCATTGAATCCGCTCCTGATGGAGAAGACAGCAAAATCACAGGCAGCGACAGGTCAGGCAAAGTCACCCAACAACGATACAAAACATCACTTTGTGTCGGACTTTTTTACACTTGCTTGCCACGCCTCGCATCGCGTAAGCCTAAAAAATACCAATATTATTGAATTTAAACAATTTAATCCCCATTGATGTCGTTCAGGCATAGACGATGCTTGATGTAAAGAAACGTAAAAGTGCCAAACAATTATTTGGACACAATCTTGTTTAGCCAAGTCGCCGTATTGCTTGGCTTGCCTGTTCCTCAACCAGGAGATTTCAGATGCAGCCATACAAATACGGAACAATGCGCCTAGCGGCAGTTCCACGCCTTCTCGTCACGCTAGGCCTGTGCTTATCCAGCGCCTTGGCTTCCAACGCGCACGCCACGCTGGTCGGTGATTCAGTGACGGCCACACTGAGCGCCCCAAATGGATTTGTGGGTGACCCTCCTCTCTCCAACCTATCGGGGACAGACACCGTTACCGTCGGTGCTGGCCAAGAAATCAGTGCTGGGAATGGTGACATCGGTAACAATTTCATGCTTGCCGGGGAGTTCATCGACTTCCAGGCAGCCTCAATTTCCTTGCGAGCCAACTGCGGAATGGTCGTATCAGGCAATTGCGTCACAGGCTACGCCAGCGGGGCCAAATACACCTTTAGCGACTTGGACGACTCAGTTGGCACAATTACAGGATTCACGCTCTCGAGTTCATTCTTCCAGAATTTCGATGCGAACTGGGTGAGTTTCATTGATGCCCACACCATCTCAGTTGCCTTGGACACCATGCAGTTCCAAGATCAGGGCAATGGAGAAGCCAATAATTTCGGCCTGCTGACCATCAATCTGATTGTTACCCCGAATATCAGGCCGCCACTTAACGAAGCCCCCGAACCCAACAGTCTCGCCCTCGCTTTGGTTGCCGCGCTAGCCTTGGCTGGCGTCGCAAGAAACCGGAAAGCATAAGCAGCATTTGACCCGCCGGTTGCAGCGTCCCCGTATGCGGAAAGTCTTGGAATTCCTCGTTACAGTGGATCGTCAATCCGGTACACCGCACTACGAAGCCATCTTCAACTGGGTCCCTGTGGCCACGAATACAAAGGAGTGGGTATGGCAGCAATAGAACCGTATATTGGCGAAATCCAACTGGTCAGTTTCAATTTCGCTCCAAAAGGCTGGGCGCTCTGCAATGGTCAATTGTTGCCAATCAACCAGAATCAGGCCCTCTTCTCAATTCTCGGCACCACCTACGGTGGCAACGGGCAAACCAACTTCGCCCTTCCCAACCTTCAGGGAAGAACGGGCGTCGGTTTTTCGAACGTCATCCCGCTGGGCCTCGCCGCCGGATCGAGTACTGAAACCCTGACGCAGGCCCAACTGCCCAGTCATACACATTCGGTCAATGCGTCGACGGACTTTGCCAACTCGAGCGATCCAACCGACCGTGTGCTGGGGGCCAAGGGACGGGGAGGCACCAATCCCTATGCCACAGCCACGCTGATGCAGCCAATGAGTCCGAGCAGCATTGAGCCGACGGGTGGCAATCAGGCGCATAACAACATGCAACCGTATCTGGTGCTGAATTACATCATCGCGCTGGTTGGCGTTTTCCCTTCGAGAAACTAAAACTTTCTTCCCGGCAGCGGTCAGGAAATATATGAAAGGAAGTATTAATGTCGACTCCATTCGTTGGTGAAATCCGCATGTTTGCAGGTGGTTTTGCCCCGCAGGACTGGGCATTCTGTGATGGCCAATTGTTGTCCATCGCAGAAAATGAAGTCTTGTTCAACCTGATTGGCACAACCTACGGCGGAGATGGGCAAACCACTTTTGCCTTGCCCGACATGCGCGGCAGAATTCCGGTTCATGTGGGCCAAGGTCACGTGATTGGCGAAGCCGCAGGCACTGAAACCGTCACCTTAACCTCGGCGCAGATGCCCTCCCATAGCCATGTCATGCAGGCCTCGGCAAACTTCGTCAGCACAGCCGCAGGTCCGACTGCAGCCACAGGCGCCTCGACAACCGCCTACTTCTACGGTGATGGCAACGACGCCGTCACCATGAGCCAGGCTGCCATCAGCACTGCCGGCGGAAATCTGCCGCACGACAACATGGCCCCTTACCTGGGCATTAATTACATCATCTCGCTGTTTGGCGTATTTCCGTCACAGAACTGAGAGGAACCCAGCCAGAGCAGGCTTTTGCGGGAATAGACTCGAACGAATCGAATTGAATTGGAGACCGGAATATGTCACTCGACCCTTTTGTCGGCGAAATCACCATGTTTGCTGGAAACTTCGCGCCCACCGGCTGGGCGTTCTGCGCCGGCCAGTTGCTGCCTATATCCCAGAATACCGCGCTATTTTCACTTCTGGGCACCTATTACGGCGGCGATGGCAAGTCGACCTTTGCGCTGCCTAACCTGAATGGGCGATCCCCGCTTCACGTGGGCCAAAGTGCGGGGCCGGGCTTGCAGCAACGATTTCTCGGCGAAATGGGCGGCGTTGATTCCGTCACCCTGAGTCCGGGCGAGATGCCCAGTCACAACCACGCACTTCACGCCGCCAATGCGTCAAACTTGCCGGCGCCATCGGCCACCACGCGCCTTGCGCCATCGAATGGCGGGAACATTTATCATGAGCCGACCCACCCGGTCGTCATGGCCGCCAATGTCCTGCAGCCTCATAGCGGCGGGCAGCCGCACAACAACCGCCAGCCCTACGTGGCCCTCAACTACATCATTGCCCTGCAGGGCATTTATCCACCACGCCCGTAATTCGGCCCAGCACAAGCCGCAACTACTTACCGGTCCAATCTACGATCAATCGAGGAGCGCTCCATGAACAGAAGAGATTTTCTTGCCTCCGGCAGCGTGACCATCGCCTCTCTGGCACTTGCGTCGACCGCCGCCCTGGAATTCACCGGCGCTGCCGGCTCAGCCGCAAGCACCGAACTGAAGACTGCCAGCCCGCTGTGCCGGGCCACGTTTGCAAAATGCATTGATTCAGTCTTCGAACTGCACCACACGGTCCTTGGCGCAGTCGATTTGACGTTGTCGACCCTGCTCGACCGACCCGCAACCGAACGCAACGAGCAATTCACGCTCATTTTCCATGCCCCGAAAAATACCGAACTGGCTGGCGGCACCTTTGTCATGGCGCATGCGGCGACGGGCTATTTTCCACTGTATCTGGAATCTGCCGGACAGGATGATAAGGGCGCGCTGTTCAGAGCTGATTTCAATCTCGGCATTGCCTGATGACCCCGGAAAATTGCCTTGCCCAAGGCCAAGCCTGATCCGGCTTGGCCAGAAAAAGAGCGCCAATCAGCAGTACGGCATTTCAATTCGCTCCGCTGATCTATAAACTGCCTTCGTTTATCCCACAACAACAATCTGGAGAACGAAAGATGCAAGGTTTGTTTGCTTACAAGCTCGACGGCAGCGGTGACGCAATTACGCTGGACATCAAGCTGGACTCGGTCAGCGCCAAGGCCCTTGCTCGCCTTGACCGTTACATCAACTGGTCGGATGTGCTGAAGCTCACGGAAAACGACCCGGAAGCAGCCAATGCAACAGAGCGTCTGCACACTGTCCTGCAGCATCTGGGCCAGTAAGGTTGGCCAGTAACCAACAAAAGTGCAGGGTTCTGGCCCTGCACTTTGTTTGTCCCCGGCAACCTGCGCCAAGCCTGCTTCACGCGCCAGCCAAAGGATACAGCCAGATTTCATCTACTTAATCTGCGCTTAAGTTTCACCTAAGTCACCTTTAAGACTTGCTCTCTACACTGCTTCTCCATGGACACCCCAAGGAGAACGTCAATGAGATCCATCACCGCCGCAGTCCTGCTGCTCGCCAGTCTGGCCTGCCACGCTGAAACTCCGCAACAGATTCGTCAAACCTACATCACCGAAGCCAGTAGCCAGCAGGCTGACTTCACCCCGTCGGCCAAACGCGGCGAGACTTTTTTCCACAAACGTTTTGCCGTCAACGAAAAGATGCCGGGTTGTGCAAGCTGCCACACCGACAACCCGTTGAGTGCGGGCCAGCATGCGGTGACCGGGAAGGCGATCAAGCCGATGGCCATGACGGCCAACGCTGAACGCTTCAGTGATCCGGCCAAGGTTGAAAAATGGTTTGGCCATAACTGCAAGGAAGTCATTGGCCGTGCCTGCACACCGGCTGAAAAGGCTGACTTCATGACCTATCTGAGCGAGGTACGCTGACATGAAAACCATCACCCTGATCGCCCTGCTCGGCTGCGCCCTCCCGGCACTGGCTGATCGCCTGCCGATGCCCGCCAATGCCCCCGTCAGTTTCAAGGCCGAGTGCAGCAGCTGTCACATTGCCTATCAACCCGCGTTGCTGGCCGCCAACGATTGGAAAAAGATCATGGCTGGCCTGAACGATCATTTCGGCAGCGATGCTGCGGTCGACCGGAAAAAAAGCCAGGAAATCGAAACTTTTCTGGTCAGCAATGCAGGCGATGCCAAACGCCTGGGCACCGCCGGCAATCCGCCGCGTATTACCCAGACGACACACTTCATCCGCAAGCATCGTGAGGTGCCTGCCAGATTCTGGCGCGACCCGCGAGTCAAGTCGGCGGCCAATTGCGAGGCTTGTCATGGCGGGGCAGCAAGCGGCAATTACAGCGAACACGACATCGCCATTCCGGAACTACGGGAGTAATCATGCAGAAGATATTGGTTTGGGACTGGCCGGTCCGCATCGGTCACTGGTTAATGGTTGGCGGCTTTATCGTCGCCTGGCTGACCTCTGAAAGCGAAACCTGGCGCCTGGTTCATGCCTGTTCTGGCGCCATCGTCATCGCCGTCGCCCTCTTTCGGGTGCCCTGGGGTTTCATCGGCTCGCGTTATGCCCGCTTCGTCGATTTCGTGCGCGGCCCTGGTTCGGTCATCGGCTACCTGAGCAGCCTGCTCAAACTGCAACCTGCACCGCATACCGGCCACAACCCGGCGGGTGGCTGGGCCATTATCATCCTGCTCGCGCTCGGCATTGCATGCGGTGTCACCGGTTGGGCCACTTACAATGAAATCGGCGGCGGTTGGCTGGATGATGTGCACGAAGGACTGGCCGCCACCATGCTGGCAGTGGTCATCGTTCACGTTGCGGGCGTCATCTCCGGCAGCGTGCTGCATGGCGAAAATCTGGTGCGCGCCATGCTCACAGGACGAAAAAACGGCATGCTCGACGAAGCCATTCCGTCGGCGCGTCCAATTGCCGCCATCATTCTGCTGGCCTGGGTCGCCGCCGCCAGCTGGTGGTTGGCAAGCTGATAGAATCCCGCCATGCGCATCCTTTTAGTCGAAGATGATCCAGAACTGGGCGATGGCCTGACGGTCGGCCTGCGCCAGTCTGGCTTTGCGGTCGACTGGTTGCGGGATGGTCATTCTGCAGATCAGGCATTGCAGAACGAGAGCTTCGACCTGATCGTCCTTGACCTTGGCCTGCCGCGGCTGTCCGGGATGGAAGTCCTGAATCGCGCCCGCAGCCGTGGGCAGACCATGCCCATTCTTATCCTGACCGCCCGCGATGCGACCGGCGACAAGGTGTCGGGCCTTGATGCCGGGGCCGACGACTATCTCGTCAAACCGATCGACCTCGACGAACTCAGTGCCCGCATCCGCGCCCTGACCCGGCGCAGCGCCGGCCGCGCCGCGCCACTCCTGACCCATGGCGACCTGAGTATCGATCTGGCCGCGCACAGCGTCTCGCTCGCTGGCCAGGAAATCGAATTGTCCAGCCGCGAATTTTCGCTGTTGCAGATCCTGATCGAAAATGCCGGCCGCGTGCTGACCCGCACCCAGCTCGAACAATCCATCTACGGCTGGCGCGACGAGCCGGACAGCAACGCACTCGAAGTCCATATCCATCATTTGCGCAAAAAGCTGGGCAGCGATCTGATCCGTACCCTGCGCGGCGTTGGCTACACGATTTCAAAATGAGCGACGCCGCTACAACCGTCTGGTTTTCACTGCGTCGTCGCCTGCTTGCCTTGCTGCTGGGAGGCGTAACCGTCGCCTGGCTGGTGACCATGATTTTCAGCTACATCGACGCCCATCACGAAGTCGACGAACTGTTCGATGCCCAGCTCGCCCAAGCGGCCCAAACACTGCTCGCGCTCGCCAGCCACGACACCGATCACGATATGGAAGACGATATTGGCAATGCCACGCACAAGTATCAGCGCAGCTTGCGTTTCCAGCTCTGGCGAGCCGATGGCACATTGCTGATGCGCTCGCACAATGCGCCGGAAACACCGCTGACCAGCGCCGATGATTTTTCCGAAACCCGCGACCAGCACGGCCATTGGCGACATTTCAGCCGGTGGAACCAGGATCGCAGCACCCAGGTCCAAGTCAGCGAGAATCACGATATCCGCGACGAGCTGATCGGGCACATTGCCTGGCGCCTGCTCTTCCCCGCGCTCTTCGGCCTGCCACTGATCGGACTCTGGGTCTGGCTTGCCACCCGGCACGGATTTGCCTCGCTTGATGGCATTGCCCGCCAGATCGCCAGTCGCGAACCCCAACAACTGCAACCGCTCCATCCATCCGCAGCGCCGGAAGAAATCCGTACCCTGCTTGAAGCGCTGAACGGCCTGTTCCGGCGTGTCGAAAACGCCCTGGAATCCGAGCGTCGCTTTACCGCCGATGCCGCCCACGAACTACGTACTCCGCTCGCCGCCCTTCAAGCCCAGTTGCAGGTCGCCCAGCGCGCCCGCGACGACGAGGAGCGCGACCGCTCGCTCAGCCAGTTGCAAAGCGGCCTGACCCGGGCAGTGCATCTGGTCGACCAGATGCTGCATCTGGCCCGTCTTGATCCGGAATCCGGCCTGCCCGACCCGCAACCGGTGGACCTTTCCATGCTGGCGGAATCCGTGTGTGCCGACATCGGTCCTCAGATTCTGGCCAAAAGCCTCAATTTCGACCTCGATGCCGCGCCCGGCTGCCAGGTGATCGGGCAAGCCGAGTGGCTGCGCGTACTGATCCGCAACCTGGTCGACAACGCCGTTCGCTACACGCCCGATGGCGGTGAGGTACGGGTCAGCGTGAGCAAATCCAATGGCCAGGTCGATTTTTCGGTCAGCGATAGCGGCCCCGGCATACCCCCGGAAGAAAGAAAATCCGTCCTCCGCCGTTTTCACCGCCTGAACCACGGTAGCCAGCCGGGCAGCGGCCTGGGACTGGCGATCGTCAGCCGTATTGCCGAATTGCATGGCACTCATTTACAGCTTGAAGAATCATCTATGCCTAAAGGATTAGTGGCTGGGGTAAAATTCCCGTCTGACGAATGACCATGCGCAAAAAGGCGCACAATATAAAGTCGGTCAGCCACCGAGCATTCTTGTAGATGATGATGACCATTGCGCAACAACTGAATCAAGTTACCAACCCTGCCGACAATCCGCCCGAAGGTACGCGCCGTATCGTGGATGGACTGGAGCGCGTGTTCTACGATGGTTACTGGATCAAGACCTACAAGGTTCCCACGGATTCACTGGAAGCCAAGAAAAAGCTGATCGAGGCATTGACGCGTCGGTTGTTCAACCACACCGAGCACGGCCTGAATATTCCGGGTACGCGCCTGAACGAGGCGCGCAGCAGTTTCGAAAGCGAGACAGATCCCGCCCGCAAGCGTGTCAAGGGTGCCATGCTGGCCGGCGCGCTCTTCAATCGTGCTGCCGATATTTTCCGGAAACTTGTCGAACTGCAGGCGTGTGGAATTGAAATTCTGAGCGACAGCCCACTCATGCGTGAGTGCGGCCGATGCCTGCTTGAAGCCATGGAGCTTGGTCGGTGCGTCATGCACCGCAGTGGCGAGGAAGGCATCGACGAACTTTGGGGCGAACCTTTCCGAGCCTTCTCGATTCCGCTCGAAGACGTCTACGAAAGCCGCTACATCAAGATTGGTCAGGTCCTGCGCGATATTGACAAGATATCCAAGGCGATGATCGACAACTTCAGCGGCATTCCGGCTTTTTCCGGCATTGTCGGGCCAGTGCTCGACCTCGCCACGGCAGCCAAGATCAAGACCGAAACCCTGCGTACGGACGTCGATATATTCGACGTCTGGGCGCGCATGGTCACTGCCGGCGAGCGACTTGCCGATATCTCCTGGCATTCAGAGCCACTCAACAACAGCGTCCCGGTCACCTACAACATTGCCGACGGACTGCAATTGATCCGCAAGGGCCGCGACCTCATTTTCTACATTGCCCGCGCACGAACGGCCATGCCCAAGAGCACCCGCGAATATCTGGCACGTTGCCAGAATTACCGGGCCACAGGCCAAACGGAAAAAATCGACAATACCCCGCCCGCCTGAGAATTTGCCTGTCCAGTTTGGCCCGACACCGCGGCGATTGCCGGCGGCCGAGCAAATTCCATTCATCACAAGATGGCGCCTGAGCGTCGGCGGACGACAGGCGAATCAGCCTTGGCAGCGGATTCGCTTACTCAACCCATCGCATTCTCATTGGCGACCAGGCAAGCTATTAAGGACATTGCCGATCATCGCAATCCTCGTGCACCGGACATTGTTGACCGTCGATCTGCCGTCACCGTGGCTGGCGCAACAGCGTTGATCGAGACGCCAGAAAATGACTTTGAAAAATGCCGGCTTTTTCCCCGTTGACCGCGGCAATTAGTGTTTGAGTGTCATCGCGCTGAAATATTTGCGTAACAAAATGATGGGCTTGAAGCATATACTTCAGGAATCACATGGAGCTAGCGCGATGACTCATCCCCAACAGAAACCCCGCTTTCCGACCGAGAATTATCTCAACCGCGAGTTGGGTCTTCTGGCGTTCAACCGACGCGTTCTGGCCCAGGCGGAAGACGAGCGTGTGCCCCTGCTTGAACGTCTGCGCTTCCTGTGTATCGTCTCCAGCAATCTGGATGAATTTTTCGAAATCCGCATGGCCGGTCTCAAGGAACAGGTCAAGGCGCATGCCACGGGCACGACCACCGACGGCAAAACGGCGCAGGAGGCTTATCGCCTGGTATCGGCCGAGGCCCACGCGATCGTCACCGAGCAGTATCAACATCTCAACGACATCATCCTGCCGGCATTGGCAGCCGAAGGCATCCGCTTTCTGCGCCGCGCCACCTGGAACGAAGCGCAGCGCGAATGGATCCGGAATTATTTCATCCGTGAAATGGTGCCGGTACTGACACCGATCGGACTCGATCCATCGCATCCGTTCCCGAAAGTGCTCAACAAGAGCCTCAACTTTGCCATCGAGCTTGAAGGCAAGGATGCCTTTGGACGCAGCTCGAACGCCGCCATCGTTCAGGCACCGCGGGTGCTGCCCCGCGTCATCCAGTTGCCGGAAGAACTGGCGGGTTATGCCTACGGCTTCGTTTTCCTGTCGTCGATCCTGCACGAATTTGTCGACGAGTTGTTTACCGGCATGACCGTTCTTGGCTGCTACCAGTTCCGTGCCACGCGCAATTCAGACCTCTTCGTTGACGAGGAAGAGGTCACCAATCTGCGTACCAAACTGCAAGGCGAATTGCCGCAACGCCATTTCGGCAACGCCGTTCGGCTGGAAGTGGCCGAAAACTGCTCGCCGACCATGACCGAATTCCTGCTCGCCCAATTTGGCCTGAAACCCGCCGATCTGTACCGTGTCAACGGGCCGGTCAATCTTGTTCGGCTGATGCAGGTACCGGACTGGGTCGACCGACCGGACATGAAATTCGCGCCCTTCGTCCCCGGCCTGCCCAAGGCGGTGGGCAAGGGCGTCAATATTTTCGACAGCATTCGCAAAAACGACGTGCTGCTGCATCACCCCTACCAGTCATTCGCACCGGTCATCGAATTTCTCAGCCAGGCGGCTACCGACCCGCAGGTCGTCGCCATCAAGATGACCGTGTACCGAACCGGGACAGACTCCGTGCTGATGGAGTCGCTGATCCGCGCCGCCCAGAACGGCAAGGAAGTTACCGTCGTCGTCGAACTGATGGCGCGTTTTGACGAAGAAGCCAACATCAGCTGGGCAACCAAGCTGGAGGACGTCGGTGCCCACGTCGTATATGGCGTCGTCGGCTACAAGACGCACGCCAAGGCATTGCTCATCGTCCGCCGTGAAGAAGGCGGCCTCAAGCGTTACGCCCACCTCGGCACCGGCAACTATCACCCGCGCACCGCCCGCCTCTATTCCGACTTCGGATTAATGACAGCCAACGAGGAAATCACCCACGACGTCAGCGAAGTATTCAAGCAGCTGACCGGACTGGGCAAGGCCCGTACCTTGAAGCACCTCTGGCAAGCGCCATTTACGCTACAGCCGAATGTCGTCGCAGGCATCCAGGGCGAGATGGACATCGCCCGTGCCGGTGGCAAGGGACGCATCGTCGCCAAGATGAACTCGCTGGTCGAACCGGAAGTCATCAACGCCATGTACGAAGCGTCACAAGCCGGCGTCGAGATCGACCTGATCGTGCGTGGCGTTTGCATGCTGCGGCCGGGAGTACCAGGCCTGTCCGACAATATTCGCGTCCGCTCGATCATCGGCCGCTTCCTGGAGCACCACCGGATTTTCTACTTTCTGGCCGGCGGCCAGGATGTCGTCTATCTGTCGAGTGCCGACTGGATGGAGCGCAATTTCTTCAAGCGCATCGAACTGGCCTTCCCCATCCTCGATCCCAAACTGAAAAAGCGTGTCATCACCGAAGGGCTGAAATTCTATCTGGCGGACAACCAGCAAGGTTGGGAAATGAACAGCCACGGCGCTTACCAGCGCCGCCGCTCGTCACGCAGCAAGCCGCACAATGCGCAGGGCGAACTGATGGCGCTGCTCGGCAATGGCTGATGCCGACTGCCATGGTCGACCGGAAAAAAGCGCCAAAATCAAAAGCACCGGTCCGTCCCAAACCCGCGGTGCGGTAAGATACCGATCCTGAATCATCGTCTTGCCGTCCGCTCAATGCTTCAAATGCAGTACAAACCCGTTCTTGCCGGCCTCATTGCCCTCACCCTCGCGGCCTGCGCCTCGACCCCGCCAGCGGCCTACCACACGGAATCATTCGATGTGCAGACGCCATTCGAGTATCGCAGCGACTTGCCACCGCTGGTCCTCTGTGAGCATGGCAAACGCGCCCTGCTGAGTCAGGGCTACGAAGTCGACGCGTCGTCACCCAGCAAGATACGCGGCTCCAAGTTTTTCCAGCCACAACCCGAACTTCAAATTCAGCTGCGTATCACGCTGGTCTGCCTGGAAACCGGAAAAGACTCGACCATCTATGCCAGCGCGCTGCAAACCCGCAACGAACTGAAGTCCGGCGGCAGCAGCACCGGCCTGTCAGTGGCGGGGCTGGGCTCAATCTCGGTGCCCTGGCCGACCGACAAAAATTCACTCGTCAAGGTCGGCGAAGAAACGATCACCGACCCCGACTTTTATTATCGCCTGTTCGGACTGATCGAGATGCTGAAAGAGTAATTCAGCCGATGGCCTGCCCCGGCTAACCGGATTTACGCGGCGTATCGCCAGGCGTAAAGAACAGGGCAATACCAATAGCGATCAAGGCTAGCGGCCACCATTTTCGCATCAGGTTCACGAGGTCAATCTCCACCAAGTCGAGATTCACCGCCAAGGCCAGCGCACCGATCACAAGCAGTGCTATGGCTGCAAAATTACCCTTCATGCCGACTCCTTGATTTTCAGGCACGCCGGACGCCCACAACGCCTTCAACGTCGTGGATTAGCGTCAACGTCTTCTGCATCTGCTGCAGGTTGGTGATTTCGACCGTGAAGCTCATGTGCGCCTTGCCCTGCTTGGACTGTGTATTGACGCCAATCACATTGAGTTTTTCGCGGGTAAAAATTTCAGAAATATCGCGCAGCAAACCCTGACGGTCGTGCGCGTCGACAATGATGTCGGCGGCAAAGACCCCGGTGGTCGTCAGACCCCAATCGGTTTCGATGACCCGCTCGGGGTGCAGCGCAGCCAGATTGGCGAAATTGGAACAATCCATGCGGTGAATGGAAATGCCCTTGCCACGCGTGATGAAACCCTGAATTTCATCCGGTGGAGCCGGCTTGCAGCAACGGGCGAGCTGGGTTAGCAACTTGTCGACCCCAACGATCAGGATGCCCTGGTTGCCCTCGACCGGCTTGCTCGGCTTGGTCAGCACCTCGTCCGGCAACTGGGTTTCAGACAGCAGGTCGCCACCTTTGGCCACCGCCTGGAACTGCCGCTGGTTCAAGTCACCGCGCGCGGCAGCGATGTAAAGATCGTCGGCGCGGGCAAAGCCAAGCTTGTGCGACAGCTCCTCGATATTCGCCCCGGTCTGCCCCGCACGCTGCAGTTCCTTGGAAATTATGCCGCGCCCTTCGGACAAGGTTTCTTCCAGCGCCAGGTTCGAGAACCAGCCGCGCACCTTGACCCGGGCGCTCTTGGTGTGGATATAGCCCAAGCTGGGGTTGAGCCAGTCACGCGATGGCCCACCCACCTTGGCGGTGACGATTTCGACTTCCTGCCCGGTTTCCAGCGACGTGTTGAGCGGGACGAGATTCCCGCCCACC
>WBZU01000194.1_pt1 | contig 20578 bp, 21 predicted proteins | sample 5204311 | NCBI WGS metagenome assembly WBZU01 (sample SAMN12344359, study PRJNA552823) | activated sludge metagenome | biome: Activated sludge suspended growth; feature: Nitrification reactor; material: Wastewater; isolation source: activated sludge from nitrification reactor of wastewater... | reverse complement strand
GGGGCAACGGTAACGTCCCGCCGCCGCGCGGCGCCCGAATCAGGCGCCGTTATGCGCGTTCAGGTGGAGGAGTTTGGGGTGGCCACAGGTGGGGGAATTTGGGTGGCCGCCGGGGCGGAGCACGCGTCGGCCGCCGCACGATCGAGCGGGCGCTGCGCAACGAGGCCCCCTATCGTGGGCAGTTGCCGCGCGACGAGTGGGCCGCGGCTGACGATGGCCGCGCCTCGGTCCTGATCCGCCGCGCCGCCGATCTGCTCGGCGTCGCGGGAGGCGTTCCCAGGGGCGCGCTCATCGATAGGCTCTACGCGTGGTGCCTGAGGCGGTGCGCGGACGGGTTGCCGCTTCCGGCATCTCCGGTCGAGCTTGCGCGCGCCTACCGCGCGGAGCTCACAGAAAAGCGCGCCACAAAATAGCGTCGCCGCCGGTTTCTTCCTAATGTGTCCCTGCGGTCACTTGACCGCGCAAGAACCGCAGGGGACAGCATGAAATCTTCCAGGGTAGAGCGCGCGCGCTTTCTGCGCCAAGATGTGAACCGAGGCGCCTGCATTCGCGGGGCGGCAAAATTGCTCGTCGGTGCGAGCAACCGGCGCGTGATGGTCTGCGCGCTTACCGAGTGGTGCATGGAGCGCGAATCTGCTGGGGCGCCGCTTCCGCGATCGCCCGAGGTGCTGCGCGCTGCCTTCATGGAAGGGCTCCCGCGATGAAGCCGAGACCGTCCGATCCGCACAAGCGGATTCTGCGACGGGCCGAGGTCACGATGCGGACCGGCCTGTCGAACACGTCCATTCACCGCGAAATCCAGGCCGGCCGCTTCCCGAAGCAGGTAGCGCTCGGCCGGCGCGCGGTCGGCTGGGTCGAGGCCGAGGTCGACGCGTGGCTCGAGGCGCGCATGCGCGCTCGCGATGAGTGACGGGCCGCGGCACACGCTCGAGACGATCCGCCGCGCCCTAGATTTCGTTTCCGCCGACTGCGACCGCGCCCAATGGGTGCTCGTGCTCGCGGCGATCAAGTCCGAGCTCGGCGACGACGGGTGCGAGCTCGCGCGCGAGTGGAGCGCACGCGGGGCGGCGTTCAAGGAGGCTGACTTCCGCGCGACCTGGAAGAGCCTGCGCCCCGCCGGCGGCGTGACGGTCGGCACGCTGTTCGCGCTCGCGAAGGAAGGCGGGTTCGTGCCCGGCCGCGCGAGCGCCGGCAACGTCGCACCGCCTGATCGCGCCGCGGACCGGGCGAAGCGCGAGGCGAAAGAGGAAGCGCTGCGGGCCGCGAAGCGCAGGTGTGCCGCGGCCGAGGCGCTGCGCCGCTTCGAGGCGGCGCGCGAGGCCGGTACGTCGCCGTACCTGGTCCGAAAGCGGGTCCGCGCGCACGGCGTGCGCTTCGAGGCCGACGGGACGCTCCTGGTCCCGATGCGCGACGCGGCCGGCGAGCTCGTCAACGTCCAGGCGATCGCGTCGGACGGCGGAAAGCGCTTCCTGCCAGGCGGGCCGGCGGTCGACGTGTGGCATTGGCTCGGCGACCCGGCGGGCGCCCCTGTGGTCGCGCTGGCCGAGGGCTACTCCACCGCGGCGACCGTGCACGAGGCGACCGGCCTGCCGGTCGCGTGCGCGTTCAACGTCAACAACCTGCCGCGCGTCGCGCGCCTGGTGCGCGAGGTGTTCCCCAGCGCGTCCCTGGTCGTCTGCGCCGACGACGACCGCGAAACCGCCGAACGCAACGGCAGGAATCCGGGCCGCCTGGCGGCCGCCGAGGTCGAGCGCGGCGGGCGTGCGGTCGTGGCGGTCCCGGCGCCTCTGGAGCCGGGGGAAACCGACTTCAACGACTTGGGGCGCCGCGCCGGGCTCGCCGCCGTCGCGGCGATCGTGCGCGACGCCTGTGCGCGCAACGCGATGCGCGAAGCGCCGGCCGAGGGGCTGCATACGCCTGCACCGGAGGCGACGTCTGCAAGTGCAAGCGCGGACGCCGACGACGCCGACCCGTTCGAGGTCACGGCCGGCGGCGTGTTCTTCGTCGCGCGCGATCGCGAGGGCCGCGCGTCGCGTCAATGGGTGTGCGCTCCCCTCGAAGTGGTCGCGCGCACGCGCGACGCCGAGGGCGCCAGCTGGGGCTATCTGCTCGCGTTCGACGACCCGGACGGGACGCGAAAGGTGCTCGCGGTCCCGGCGCGGCTGCTCGCCGGCGACGGCGTGGAGCTCCGCGCGCGGCTCTCCGACGAGGGCCTGGCGATCGCCGTCGGGCCGGCGCGAAACCGGCTCGCGCACTACATCGCGACGCGCCGGCCGTCGCGACGCGTTCGCTGCGTCGAAACGATCGGATGGCACGGCGAGGGCTTCGTGCTTCCGGCGAAGTCCTACGGGCCGGGCGCGGCCGACCTGCACTATCAAACCGCCGAAGAGCGACCGCGCAACGCGTTCAAGCTCGCCGGGACGCTCGACGAGTGGCGCAGCGGCGTCGCCGCGCTCTGCGTCGGCAATCCGCGGCCTGCGTTCCTGGTCGCGCTCGCGTTCGCCGGTCCGTGCGTGCACCTGGTCGAAGCGCAGTCGGGCGGATTCCACTTCTACGGCGCAAGCAGCAAGGGCAAGACGACCGCGCTTGCCGTCGGCGCGAGCGTGTGGGGCCGCCCCGAGCTGGGCGGCTTCGTTCGCAGCTGGCGCAGCACCGGCAACGCGATCGAGGCGACGGCCGCCGCGCACAGCGATACCGCGCTATTCCTGGACGAAATGCGCGAGGCCGACCCGCGCGAGGTCGGCCAAACGGTGCTGATGCTCGGCAACGGACAGGGCAAGCAGCGTATGAAGGTGGGAGGCGCGCAACGCGCGCCGTACACCTGGCGCGCGCTGTTCGCGTCAACCGGAGAGCGCACGGTCGCGGAGCTCGCCGCGCTCGCCGGCCTGTCGGTCGACGCCGGCGCCGGCGTGCGCCTGGTCGAAGTCCCGGTGCCCGAGGCCGGCGTGTTCGACGACCTGCACGGCGCGGCCGACGGCGCGGCGTTCGCCGACGGGCTCCGGGCGGCCGCGCTTCGCGCCTACGGCGTCGCCGGCGACGCGTGGCTCTCGTACCTGACCGCGCACCGCGAGGAGGCGCGGCGTTTTCTCCGCGAGTGCTCGGCGGAATTGCTCGGCGGCTGGCTGCAACGGGCGAGCGACGCCGGGCAAACGCAACGCGTCGCGGCGCGCTTCGCGCTGGTCGCCGCGGCCGGCGAGCTCGCGACGCGTGCCGGCATCACCGGCTGGCCGGCGGGCGAGGCCGAGCGGGCCGCGCGCCGCCTGTTCGACGACTGGATCGCAGCGCGCGGCACGCGCGGCGACGCCGAAGCGCTCGCGGCGCTGCGCCAGGTCGCCCAGGTGCTCGGCGAGCACGGCGAGTCCTACTTCCCGCTTTGGCACCGCGGCTCCGACGATCGCCGGCCGAACGCGCCGAAGCGCTGGGGCCTGCGCAAGATGGTCGACGAAGCCGGCAACGAAGTGGAATCGCAGGCCGAGCGCGCCGTGACCTATGGGGACGACGCTATCACGGAACAGCAGGGCGAGAAGATCGCTGCGAAATTCTACGTGCTCGTCACCGCGTGGCGGGATGAGGTATGCCGCGGGTTCGATCCGCGCTACGTCGCGCGCGTCCTGCATCGGCGCGGGCACCTGGTGCCGGAGTCCGACAGGCCGGGCGGGCGGCTCGACCGCAAAGAGCGGCTTCCCGGCGTCGGGCTGGCGCGCTGCTACGTCATTCGCCCGGGCATCTTCGGGGATCAGGCGCTGTGAGTGCGGATCTGGAGCGGGAGCTTGCGGATATCCGCGCATTGCTCGTCGCGCTTCGCGCTGACTTCCAGCAATTCGTGCGCTCGCGCGGCCCGGACGCCCCTGAAGGGGCTGAATTGCTGGCCGCGATCTTCGCACTACTCGGAGATCAGGAATTTACGACCGCCGAGCTCCTGGCCGACGCGTCCGACGAATCCCTCGGAGACGAAGGCCGCGCGCTGCGGCGCTCGCTCGCTCGGGTTGGTGCCAGGTGGGACGACCCGCGCGCCGGCTACCGCGTCGGATCGTGCCTCCGCGACCTTCATCGCCTGGGCGTGCTCGCTTCGGGGCTGCGGCTGTTGCGTCCGCGCGCCTACAACCGCCGCGGCGTCGCGACGTGGCGCGTCGTGCGGGACGTAGGCCCGGCAACGTCCGGCACGGAACTACCGTAGCGCAGGCACTCTCGGATCGACCGCGACACTCTACGCGGGTGGAGACTGGACCATGCAACAGGCATTCGAAGTTCTCCGCGCCCGACGGCACGCCCTGGCGGCCGCGGACGCGCTCGAGCGCGGGCACTCCAATTCGTCCCTCGGCGACTTGATGCTCGACATGGCGCTTCGGGCCGGCGCCGCCGCTGGGGCTGCCGCGATGGGGCTCGGCAAGCTGGGCGAGGTGCGGGACGCGTGGGAACGCGCCGACGAGCTCGTCGAGCGCGCACCGAGGGACATCGAAGCGGGGCCATTCCGATTCGAGGCCGCACCGGGACGACGCGATTGCGCGCTCGTCAGCTGGGACCAATTGCGCACCGAGCGTGCGTTGGGTACGGCGCCCGGCAGCAAAGGCGGCTTCCTGGTCGGCGTGGACACGCTGCCGCCCGTCGATCCGCTGTGGCAGGACAGCGTCATCGGCGCGACCGGTGTCCAGGTGCTGGACGATCTCACGTCGAACGCCGTGATTCCGCGCGCCGGGGCGGGCGGCATCACGGTGTCGATTCAGTCGAGCGAAGGCGTCGCGCCGGCCGCCGTCGACCCGGTCCTCGGCGCCGTGTCCGTCGTTCCTCACGCGGCCATCGCAACGGTTCAAGTGAGCGTCCAGCAGGCCCGGCAGGCACCCTCGATACAGGCATTCCTGGCGCGCCTGCTCCTGCGGGCCGTCCGCGCGAAATTCGACAGCCTGTTGCTGCAGGGCGCGGGGGGTTCGGAGCCTCAAGGACTCGCGAACCTGGCGACGTCGACCGGCCTGCAGCAAGTGAGCGGCACGTCGCTCGCCTGGTCCGGCATCCTAAATGCGCAGCGGCTCGCGTCGGCGAGCGGCGTGCCCGATTCCGCGATGACCTGGGTTGGCGCGCCGACCGTGCGCGAGACGCTGGGGGCGCGTGAACGCACGACCGGCTCGGGCCGGATGTTGTGGGACGACGGGCGCATCGCCGGAATGCCCGCGCTCGCGACGCCCGATGCGCCGGCGTCCACGCTGTTTGTCGGCGGCTTCTCGAACGCCGTGCTCGCACTCTACGGGCCTGGCGTCGAGATTCGGTTGGACCCGCACAACAAATTCGACGCGGGGCTGATGGCCTGGCAGGTGTTCGCGCTGTTCGACATCGTCTTTCCGCAACCCGCAGCGTTCGTGCGCATCGCGTCGATCTCGTGACCACGCGATTTCGCGCGCTGCGCAATTTCCTTTTCGCCGGCCGCGACGTTCGCGCCGGCGAAGAGCTTGAGCTCGACGACGGCCAAGTGCGCGAGCTCATCTGGATGCACGGCACGATTGAGCCCGTCGACGCGCGAGACCGCGCGCGCGTGCTCGAGCAGTCGAAGATCGGGTGGCAGACGCCGGAGGACTCGAAGCGCGAGCGCGCGCGGAACCTTCGTCGCGAGCGGGACGACCTATGACGGCGAGCGGGCTTCCATGTTGACTCAGCAGCTGGACGCGGCCTCGATAGAGCCGTCGGAATACGTGGTCATGCGCGCGCGGCGGGGGTTCCGTTTCAGGGGCCGCCTGTACATACCGCACGGCTACTTGCGGGGGCTGTTCTGCGTCCCGCTCGAGGATGCGCTCGTCATGTTCCAGGCGGGACACGCGGCTCCGCCGGGTTGGCACGGATGGCGCCAGGGCGCCGCGCCGCTGCCCCGCGGGGCAGACGACCGCACTTCGTCGTCCGGCTCTCGGCGCGGAGGCACTCCGTGGGACAGGTAATCCGGGCCGGGCGACTGTTTCGCGACCTGGCAGAGCTGCGCCGCGAGGCGCGCTCGGCGCTTCTGCGCAGTGGCGAGGCCCCGCTCGTCGACGCGGTCGATTGGCTGATCCTGTCGGCGTGGGCGGTGCTTCCCTCGGAGATCGTGCGCGCGGTTATGCGCGCGCGTCGTCGTCGTCTCACGCCGTGAGCGCTCGCCCTGTGCTCGGTGGCGCAACGCAACGGCTCGCGCTGTCTGCATCACATCATTTTCCGGCGCATGGCCTACGACTGGAAGCGCGCCCCGGTTCGCGACGCTACGGGCGGCGAGCTCCGTAGGCTGCGCCTGGCGGCCGAGCGCTACCTGCGGCGCGGCCGCGCGCGCGTGCCGCTACGCGACGTAGACGCGTTCCTGTGGTCGTACTGGTATCGCCTGCGCGACGACGTGTGCGAGCGCCTGGGCGCGATCGTGACGGGGCGTGCGACGCGCCGAGCGCGCGCTCGCGGGCGCGCTCGGTAGCGTCCGAAGCCTCGCAATCTGTCCCCGTGTCCCCTGGGCGCGTCCCCGCTTGCGTTGGGGGCGGCTTTCCCGCGCGGAATCAACGCGTTAAGTGCGATTTTCGCGCTTGTCCCCATGTCCCCAGCGAATTGAGGGGATAGGCGCGTTGGCTGGCGGCTCGTTGTGCATGGAAGCCGTGTCGCCGGCTAATGTAGGCACCATGTAGGCACCGGGTCGGCGACCGGCAATGCCGCGACCCGCCTCCGATCTTCATATCGGCTTGATCTATAGTGGAAAACTGGTGCCCGGGGCCGGAATCGAACCGGCACGGCGGTTGCCCGCCGGCGGATTTTAAGTCCGCTGTGTCTACCGTTCCACCACCCGGGCGTTCATTCCGGCGTTGCCGGAGTCTAGACCTGCTTCAGGTCGTAGGCTTTCCGCTCGGGTCGTAAATGCGGGGCGGGCGTCTCGCCGCCGTAGGTCGCGCGCACGTAGTCGGCGACGATCGCGCCGAACGCCTCGGCGATTCCGTCGCCTTTCAACGTGACGGTCTTCTGTCCGTCGACGTAGACGGGCGCGACCGGCGTCTCGCCGGTGCCCGGCAGGCTGATGCCGACGTTGGCCATCTTCGATTCGCCCGGGCCGTTCACGACGCAGCCCATCACCGCGACCGTCATGTTCTCGACGCCCGGGTAGCGCGTGCGCCACGCCGGCATCTGCGCGCGCAGCCACGCCTGGATGCTCCCGGCGAGCTCCTGGAACACGACGCTGGTCGTGCGGCCGCAGCCCGGACACGCGGAGACGAGCGGCGCGAACGAGCGCAGGCCCATCGTCTGCAGGATCTCCTGCGCGACGACGACCTCGCGCGTGCGGTCGCCGTTGGGTTCGGGCGTGAGCGACACGCGGATCGTGTCGCCGATCCCCTGCTGCAGCAGCACGGCGAGCGCCGCCGTCGACGCGACGATGCCCTTCGAGCCCATGCCGGCCTCGGTGAGGCCGAGGTGCAGCGGGTAGTCGCAGCGCCGCGCGAGCTCGCGGTAGACCGCGATCAGGTCCTGCACGCTCGACACCTTGCACGCCAGCACGATCCGGTCGCCCGGGAGGCCGATCCGCTCGGCGAGCCCGGCGCTCTGCAGCGCCGACCGGATGAGCGCCTCGCGCGTGACGCGGACCGCGTCGAGCGGGGCCGCCGAGCGCGCGTTCTCGTCCATCAGCGAGGACAGCAGCTCCTGGTCGAGGCTGCCCCAGTTGACGCCAATGCGCACCGGCTTGCCGAACTCGATCGCGCGCTCGATCATCACGGCGAATTGCGCGTCGTGCTTCGCGCCGCGGCCGACGTTGCCGGGGTTGATCCGGTATTTCGCGAGCGCCTGCGCGCACGCGGGGTGCTGCGCGAGCAGCTTGTGGCCGTTGAAATGGAAGTCGCCGATCAGCGGCGCCTTGCAGCCGATCGCGTCGAGCCGGTCGCGGATGGCCGGCACCGCGTCCGCGGCTTCGGCGGTGTTGACGGTGACGCGGACGAGCTCGGAGCCTGCGTCGGCGAGCGCCTTCACCTGCGCGACCGTCGCGGCGACGTCGGCCGTGTCGGTGTTGGTCATCGACTGGACGACGATCGGCGCGTCGCAGCCGATCGCGACGTCCCCCACGCGCACGGTGCGCGTGCGGCGGCGGACGATGTCGGGACGGCCGGTTCCGCTCATGGGGCGAGGGCGCTGCGCGTTGCCCGCAGGGCGGGCGGGGCGCAAATTTTACCATCGGCCGCCTTCGGGCCCGGCAGGGCCTGACCTGCACCGGCGAGAACAGGAAAGCCGAGTCAGACTCGACTTTCCACGAATCCCACGGTCCTGCGCGATGAACCAATGGAGTCTGACCCCATTGAACGCGCGAATCCCAGGGTCCTGCGCGATGAACCAATGGAGTCTGACCCCATTGAACGCATGACCCCATTGAACGCACGCGATGAACCAATGGAGTCTGACCCCATTGAACGCATTGAACGCCCCGGCGGTCGGCACGGGAGCGTTGTGCCGACGGGTCGAAAGCGCCTGGCCCCCGACCTCGGACCGGGGACCTCCCCGCGTGCCGGGGCGCCCGATCGCCGCGCGGGCCACAGCGGCACCGGGGACGGAGGCGCGCCTCAGCGCTTGACGAAGTCGATCACGATCGCGCCCGGCTCGCGCTGCCGGTACTCGATCGAGACCGCCTCGCCGTAGCGCGCGGCGAGCTGGTCGAGGAGCGGCAGCGGATCGTGGTCGTTGACGAAGCGCATCGTCTCGCCGGGATGGAGCGCGTCGAGCGCGCCGAAGATCGCCGCGTGGCGGAAGCGCTTGGCGATCGCCCGCGCGTCGAACGGGTAGATCGCGTCGGCGCGCAGGTGCAGGTGGGGCTGAACGGTCATCGTGGCTCTCCTTCGGGGTGGATCCTTCGAGGCTCGGGTCAGCCGCGGTCGAGCAGCGCCCGTTTGTCCTTGACCCGCGCCCACCGCTCGGCGTCGGGGAGCGCGGGCTTCTTCGCGACGATCGGGGGCCAGGCCTTCGCGAGCTCCGCGTTGATCGGCGTGAAGTCGCGCTGGTCCTTCGGCACGTCGTCCTCCGCGTAGATCGCCTCGACCGGGCACTCGGGCACGCACAGCGTGCAGTCGATGCATTCGTCCGGATCGATCGCGAGGAAGTTCGGTCCCTCGCGGAACGCATCGACCGGGCAAACGTCGACGCAGTCGGTGTGCTTGCACTTGACGCAGGCTTCGGTGACGACGTAGGTCATCGCGGTATCGCCGCGGGAGCCGCGGCGGCGCGGGGGGCGCCTGTGCGGTCCTGCCAGTAGTTCTCGAACACCATCTGCCCGGGCGCGTTGCGCCGCACCGGCGCGAAGCCGCGCGCGGCGAGGAAGCCGCGGACCTCGCGCGCCATCGCGGGATTGCCGCAGGTCATCACGCGCGAGCGCGCGACGTCGATTCTCGCGCCGACCGCGTCCTCGAGCGCGCCGTCCGCGAGCATCGTCGGGATGCGGGCCGAGAGCGCGGTGGCGCCCGGTTCGCGGGTGACGACGGGCACGTAGCTCACGCGCGCCGCGCCGACGACCGGCAGGCCCTCGCGCGCGAGCGCGGCCACCGGCGCGGCCGGCGCGAGCTCCGCCGCGACGCGGACGCTGTGCACGACGACGATGCGCCGGAAGGCTGAATGGATCTCAGGCTCGCGCAGGATCGACAGGAACGGCGCGATGCCGGTGCCGGTCGCGAGCATCCAGAGGTCGTCTCCCGGCGCGAGACCGGCGACGGTCAGGAAGCCGTAGCTCGGACGGTCGATCCACGCGGCGTCGCCCGCGGCGCAGGCGGCGAGTCGCGACGACAGCTCGCCCCCGGGCACCAGCGTGCAGAGGAAGTCGAGGTGGGGATCGGTCGCGGCCGACGCGATCGACAGCGGCCGCGAGACCACCGCGCCGTCGGGACCGGCGAGCCCCAGCCGCGCGTAGTGGCCCGCTTTGAAGCGGAACGCCGGATCGCGCGACACGCGCACCGACACGAGCGCGTCGGTCCACCGGCGCACGGCGAGCACCGTCTGGCGCGTCGCCGCCGACGGGCCGGGCCGGGCGGCTCCCGGCGACGGCGTCGGGGCGGCGAGCCCGGGCAGCCTCTCGCGCGGCGCGTTCACGGAACGGGGGCCCGGGGGAGGGGCGTCAGCCGCCCTGGCAGTTGCAGCCGCGCGGCTCGGCCACCGCGGCGGGGGCGGGGGTGAGCTTGCCGATCGCGACGCGCCAGACCTCCGGCCCTTCCTCCAGGTACTCCCAGCTGAATCCGGCCTGCGACTCGGCCTTGAACTGGTAGTAGAGCGGCTTCGGGTCGTGGTCGTTGACGAGCTCGAGCGACTCGCCCGGCGCGAGCGCATCGAACGTACCGAAGATCAGCGGGTGGCGCTCGCGGGGCGCGATCGCGCGCACGTCGAGCGTGGTCCGGAAGGTCGTCGCAGCTGCCATGGTTCCTCCTGAGGGCGGTGGCGGGCGGAACGGCGCGGGGCGCCCGAAGGGCGTCCCGTGGCCGGGCGGGCCTGAAAACATGTATTATCGATACACGTTAAGCGTAGCAGCGTCCCGCGACAAAAGCAATATCACGTTTACATCTTCTGGGAACCCCGATGCGGCTGACCGCGTTCTCCGACTACACGCTGCGCGTGCTCATGTACCTGGCGCTCGAGCGCGACCGGCGCGCGACGATTCCCGAGATCGCCGCCGCGTACGGGGTTTCGCGCAACCACCTGATGAAGGTCGTGCACCAGCTCGCGCTCGCCGGGGTGGTCGAGACCGTCCGCGGCAAGGGCGGCGGAATCCGGCTGGCGCGCGCCCCCGAGGCGATCCGCATCGGGGCGATCGTGCGCGCGGCCGAGGGCGAGGGGCCGATCGTCGAGTGCCTGTCGCAGGACGCGAACACCTGCCCGATCACGCCGGTCTGCCGGCTCACCCGCGTGCTGGTCGAGGGATTCGACGCGCTCTACGATCACCTCGACCGCTACACGCTCGCCGACCTGGTCGGCAACCGCCGGGCGCTCACGGCGGTGCTCGTGAGCGCGCCCGCGGCGCCCGGCAGGCGCACCGCGCCCGCGCGCGCTTCGGCGCGACGCTGACGCCGCGCCGAAGCACGCCGCGGCGCGCCGGGCGTCAGGCGCCCGGCTCGCGCGGCTCCGGCGGCTTGTCGTGCGCGTGCGCGTGATGGCGCGCGCGCCGCAGCAGGAGCCGCAGCCGCCCGAACGTCCAGTTGTCGTTGACGACGAAGTTGACGAGGCTCGCGACCACGATCGCGACGAGGTTCGCGATCAGGTAGTGGAGGTGCGCGACCAGCAGCTTCGTGATCACGAACTGCAGCACGATGCCGATCCAGCAGGCGACGCCGTACTGGAGGAACTGGAGCGCGATCGGCGTGTGGATGTGCTCGCGGCGGTCGTGCCAGGTCCACAGCCGGTTCCACGTGAAGTTGTTGATCGTCGCGACGAAGACGGCGAGCGGCAGCGAGTAGTTGAGCCGCGTGCTGTCGGTCTCGATCGCGCGGAACAGGTACTCGTGGCCGACGTAGAGCACGGCGAGGTTCACCACGGTTCCCGACGCGCCGACGACGGCGAACCGCGAGAAGCGGTGGCGCAGCACCCAGCCGACGAGCGGCAGGTGGTAGAGGCGCTGGAGGAGCGGCGTCACGCGCTCGCGTCCGCGGCCGGGGGGCGCGCGGGCGAGGCGATCGCGCGCGCCCGCGCGAGCACCTCGGCGGGCAGGATCCGCTTGAGGCACTGGTTGTCGCCGTCGCAGGGCGTGCGCCGGTGGTTGTAGGCGGTGAGGCAGGGCGAGCAGGGCAGCGCGCGGTGCAGGCACTCGGCGCGCCCGCCGAGCGGCGCGTAGAGCGCCGGCGTTTCGGGGCCGAACAGCGCGACGGTCGGGATGCGCGCGAGCGGCGAGAACTGCGCGGGCCCTCCGTCGTTCGTGACGAGGAGCGCCGCGTGCCGGAACAGCGCGACGAGCTCGCGCACCGAGCGCGTCCAGCCCGCGAGGTTGACGCAGTGCGGGCTCGCGCAGTGGGCGACGATCGCCTCGCCTTCGGCCCGGTCGGAAGGGAGGCCGATGGCCGCCACTGCGTAGCCGTCGGCCAGCATCGACGAGGCGAGCGCCTGGAAGTGCGCGAGCGGCCACGCACGGACCGGCAGGATCCCGCCGCCCGCGTAGACGAGCGCGAGCGGCCTGCCGGCGATCGCCGGGAAGTCGGCGCGCAGTCGCGAGGCCACGTCGTCGAGCTCGCGCGGCGCGAGGTCGAGCATCGGCGCGTCCGGCGCCGCGCCCTCGGCGACCTCGTCCTTGCCGATCGGCGAGGACGACGACTCGATCGCGTTCGCGAGCGTCAGGAACTGCAGCGACATGTGCCGGTACGGGTTGTACAGCACCGGGCGGTTGACGAGCGACCCGCGGTAGAGTCCCTCCTGCGTGTGGCGGTCGAAGCCGACGCGCACCGGCGCGCCCGACAGGTGCGAGAAGATCGCGCTGATGCGCGCGAAGAGCTCGCAGTCGATGACCGCGTCGATGCGGGCGGCGCGCAGGCGCTTCAGCGCCGCGAGGCTGTCGCGGGCGAACGACGCGAGCGAGCTGTCGTCGATCGTCACGATGTTCTCCGGCGGCACGACGCCCAGCATCTCGACGACCTCGCGGTTCTTGCCGAGCATCAGCATGTGCAGCGCGACGCCGGGGTAGCGCTCCTTGAGGCGCGCGAACATCGGCTGCGCCAGCACGAGGCTTCCCATCTCGGAGAGCAGCACGACGAGGACGCTGCGCGGCGGCGCGGCGGGCGCGCGTCGCGGGACGAGTCGGTCGACCAGGGACAGGAGCGCGCAGATCGGGATGCCCGCCCAGCGGTCGATCGTGCGCTGAACGTCGATCTTCATCGGGGCGCTCCGGCGCCCGCCGCGGCCCCGGGCGCGCGGTAGCCGTAGACGACGCGCGCGTAGTAGCGCCCGGACGGTGCGCCGTGCTTGCGCGGCTCGAGCGCGAGGACCGGCCCGAGCCGCGTCGCGCGCGCGGCGATGCGCGGATCCTCGACGTCGTCGCGGCTGCGCGAGACCAGCACGAGGTCGCGCCCGGCGAACGACGCCGGCGGGAACCAGAACTCGTACATCAGCGCGTCCTCGTCGTAGAACAGGTGGCGGCTCGCGGTGTCGCTCGCGCCGTCGCCGCGCGGATCGTAGTAGGCCATCTCGTCGGCCGTGTTGTGCTTGTCCATGCCGACGATCGCAGGGCGCCGCCCGGTCTCGCGGACCACGTCGTCTTCGATCGCCTGCACGTTCGCGCGGAGGTCGCGCCAGCCGGTCTGCAGGTACGCGTGGTGCCGGCGCCATCCGGCGAGGCCATGCACCGGATAGTAGAACAACGCGAACGCGAAGCCCAACATCAGCGCGTGGAGCACGGGGACCCAGGTCGCCGCGAGGAAGCGCGCGAGGCGCCCGCCGTCGCGGGCGGCCGAAGGCGCCATGCCGGCGGCGATCATCGGCAGCGCGGCGAGCCAGATCGGTCCGGTCCAGTGGAGCTTCGTCTCCGACCAGAAGCTCGGCACCGCGAAGGCGGCGAGCGGCACCAGCGTGAAGACGATCACGAACCGTCGCCGCCGCCGCTCGAGGTCGGCGGCCGGATCGCCGGGCGGGACGGCGCGCAGCGCGGCGCGCGTCCGCGCGAGCGTGCTCGCGAGCCCGGCGACGGCCCACGGCGTCACGATGACGAGGATGTAGAGCAGGAACTGCGGGAAGTCGAAGCGCCGCTCGCGCGTGGCGAGCCGCCGCGCGCCCTGGAACGTGAACGACGCCCAGTCGTGCTGGACGTTCCACGCCATCACCGGCGAGAACACGGCGAGCGCCAGGAACGCGGCGCCCCACGCCCACGGCGAGACGAGCGCGCGGCGCGAGTGCGGGTCGACGAGGACGAACGCGAGCGCGGCGGCCGGCACCAGGATCATCGGGTACTTCGACAGCATGCCCGCGCCGATCGCGATCCCCGCGCCGATCCACGCGCGCTCGCGGCCGTCGACGAGCGCCCGCTGCAGGTAATAGAGCGCGGCGGCCCACGCGGCGGCGAGCGGCGCGTCCGGCGTCATCAGCCAGCCGGCGAGGAAGAAGAACGGCAGCGCCGAGGCGAGCAGCGCCGTACGCAGCGCGACGGCGCGGCCGCCGAGGTCGCGCGCGTAGAGCGTCGCGTAGAGCGCCATCACGCACCACGAGACGAGCGCCGGCAGGCGCACGAAGAACTCGCTGCCGTTCAGGCTCGTCGCGAGCGCGATCAGCCACGCCGTGAGCGGCGGGTGGTCGAGGTAGCCGATGTCGAGGTGGCGCGAGTAGTTCCAGTAGTAGGCCTCCTGCGGGATCAGCTCGATCTGGCCCAGGTAGACGAGGCGCAACGCCAGCAGGTAGGCGACGCCGAGGAACGCGGCGGCCCGCCAGCCGTGCGCCGGGTCGGCGTCGCGCGGCACGAGCGCGAGGCGCGCGAGGCCGAGCCCCAGGGCGAGGGCGCCCGCGGCGGCGGCGGGGACGATCGCCACGAGCGGCGGCGAGGACGCCAGCATCACGAACAGCGACAGGACGCCCGCGTGCAGCGCGAACGCGAGGAGCGCGCAGACGATCGCGACGCCGGCCCGTACGACCGTCGCCGAAGCGGCCAGCGCTTCGCGCCGTCGCCACAGAATCGCGGCGGCGATCGCGAGGCCCGTTGTGAACGAAACCGCCTGCGCGGCTTCGAGACGCAGTCCCGCGAGCGTGGCGAGCGCGAACGCCGCGACGTCGGCGATGGCGGCGCCGGTCGCGGCCGCGGTGGCCACGCTGGCGCGGGCGTCGATGCCGCGAACCGACTCGCCGGTGGAGGGGCCGCTCAAGGAAGGCTTCTTCGGATGGGATCCGCCGCGGCGGTATGGGGCCGTCGACGGACGGCGCGCGCCGCGATCGCGACGGGATGCGAAATTATACGCGGGGGCGCACGGCGTCCGGCGAACGGACGGGCTCCCGACGCTGGACATCCTGCGCGACGGCCCCGAGAATGGGCGAGCGCACGACGCGGCGGGGGCATCCGCGCGCGCGACAGGTCGAGGGAAGCATGAGTCGAATGGACACCGCGATCGTCCCGCCGCAGGCGGCGCGCCGGCGCGCGGCGGCACCCGGATGAGCACGCGGGTCGCCGTCGTCGGCGCGGGTGTCGTCGGCCTCGCGTGCGCCGCGCGTTTGCAGATGCGCGGCCATGAAGTCACACTGATCGATCCGCGCGATCCGGGCATGCATTGCTCGTACGGGAACGCCGGGTGCCTGTCGCGCGCGTCGTGCGTGCCGCTCGGACTGCCCGGCACGTGGAAGAAGGTGCCCGGCTGGCTGCTCGACCCGAAGGGTCCGCTCGTGATCCGGCCTTCGTACGCGCTCGCGATCGCGCCGTGGCTCTGGCGCTTCCGGCGCAACACGACGCTCGAGCGCGTCAACGCGATCGCGGACGCGCTGTACGCGCTGGTCGACCCCACGATCGCGAAGTGGCGGCCGCTCGCCGCGTGGGCCGGCGTGCCGGAGCTCATCCGCCAGGAGGGCTACGGATTCGCCTACCGCAGCGAGGCCGCGTACGCGGGCGACGCGCCGGGCCGCGAGTTGCGCCGCGCGCGCGGCGTGAAGATCGACGTGCTGACCGGCGGCGCGATCCGCGAGTTCGACCCCGCGCTGTCGCCGGAGGTCACGCACCTCGTCGTGCTGCCGGAGCAGGGGCACGTGCCCAATCCGCTGCGGCTGTCGCAGGCGCTGGCCGCGCGGTTGCGCGAAGGCGGCGCGACGTTCGTCCGCCGCGAGGCGAAGGGCTTCGATCTGATCGACGGCCGCGTCGCGCGCGTCGCGACCGGCGCCGATCCGGTTGCGACCGACGCCGTGGTGATCGCGGCGGGCGCGCACTCGGCCGCGCTGGCGTCGGAGCTCGGCGCGAGCGTCCCGCTCGAGACCGAGCGTGGCTACCACGTGACGCTCGCGGCGCCCACCGTGCAGCCGCGCATCCCGGTGTGCTCGGGCGAGGGCAAGTGGTTCGCGACGCCGATGGAAGCCGGGCTGCGCATCGCGGGCGCGGTCGAGCTCGCCGGCCTCGCCGCGCCGCCGAACTACGCGCGCGCCGACGTCCTGCTCGAAGGGGCGAAGCGCCTGTTTCCGGGGCTCGGGCACGGCGACGTCGAGCGCTGGATGGGGCACCGCCCGTCGCTGCCCGATTCGAAGCCGGTGATCGGCCGCTCGCGGCGCGCCCGCAACGCGTACTTCGCGTTCGGGCACGGCCACGTCGGGCTCACCGCGGCGCCGTCGACGGCCGAGATCGTCGAGGCGCTCGTCGCGGGCGAGAGGCCGTTCACCGACCCGGCGCCCTACGCGCCCGAGCGCTTCGCCTGATCGAAGCGACGGCCGGCGGCGGTCAGAGGATGCCGTCGCGCTTGAGCGTGCCGACGATCAGCTCGACGAACTGGTCGACGATCTGCGGGACCGTCGCGGAGCTCGTGCCGAGCGAGGTCGTCGTCGACGCGGCCCACAGTACGTTGGCGTCGCGCGCGTCGAAGAGGCGCGTGTCGGCGTTCACGTCCTGCGACGTCGTGATGCGCGGCGGCGTCGACACCATCGTCGGCCCCCACATCGCGCTGTGGTAGCCGTGGAAGCCGCGCCAGCCCGGGCCCCACGACGGGCCCGGCCCCCACGCGGGACCGGGACCCCAACCGGGTCCGGGTCCCCACCCCGGACCGGTGACCATGCCGGGCGTGACGTTGATCTGCTGCGTGACGTTGACGATGCGCGACACGAGCACGTGCGAGACGTTGGCGGCGTCGACCGCGCGATGCAGCCGCTCCTCGGGCACGGGCCCTTCGTCCTGCAGCGTCAGATACGACTGGACCGCACGCACTCCGGTACCGGCGAGCGCGGCGACCATCCGGTCCTCGTAGAGCCGGCGCGTCGTCGCGTCGCGCGACACGCCCATCACCATCAGGCTCCGGACGGTCCTTTGGCCGGCGACCTGGGGATTCACCCACTGCGCATCGAGCCGGGTCGTCTGGGTCGCGCAACCCGCGACGGTCGCGGCAGTGGCGATCGCGAGCAACAAGCGGACAATCGGCGTCATCGAGGCCTCCTCGGGCCGAACGATACCATCCCGCCATCGCGGCGCGTCTGTCGAGAACGGGCAGGACGGGTTCCCGCCGGTCGCGGATCATCGAGCCTGGAAGTACCGGCTGCGCGCACCGCCGCCCGCCGCGATCGGCCGCCTGAGCGCGCCGCTTGATCGCGCTCAACCGCCACGGAACCTCGCAGACCGACAATGCCGAATTGCACGGGCAAGCCACGAAGAGACACGCGATGACGACGGACATCGGGCGCCAGCTCTCCCGCAGCCAGGACATCTCGACCAAGGTCGCGATCCTGTTCCAGAAACGCGCGCAGGTCGCCCGGGAAAAGTTCGGCGAGGCGCTGCGCAAGGCCTACGAGGACAACGGGATCGTCGGCATGCTCGCGAATCCCGCGTCGGCCGCGGGCCTGTGGTCCGACTGGCAGGCGTATGCGGTCGACGCCGCGCAGCGGTCGGTGCTTTTCTGGGACACGCTGCGCCAGCGCGGCAACGCCTTCGTCGAGAACACGCGGGAGGGTCTTCCGCCGGTGCTGCACTTCGGCTACGAGATCGTCGTCGACGGCAGGAAGCTCGCGAAGCCCGTCAACTACGCGCTCGTTCGCATCGAGCCTCCGGAAGGCGTCACGGTCGACCCGAAGCGGCGCCCCTACGTGATCATCGACCCGCGCGCGGGCCACGGGCCCGGGATCGGCGGTTTCAAGGACGATTCGCAGGTCGGCGTCGCGCTCCGCGCGGGGCATCCGGTCTACTTCGTGATCTTCTTCCGCGATCCGGAGCCCGGCCAGACGCTCATCGACGTGTGCGAAGCCGAGAAGGCGTTCGTGAAGAGGGTGCGCGAGCTGCATCCGCTGAGCGACAAACCCGCGATCGTCGGCAACTGCCAGGGCGGCTGGGCCGCGATGATGCTCGCCGCCGCCGACCCGGACGACACCGGGCCGATCGTGATCAACGGCGCGCCGATGTCCTACTGGGGCGGCGCGTGGCAGACGGGCGAGGGCGACAACCCGATGCGCTACGCGGGCGGGATGCTGGGCGGCACGTGGCTCGCGTCGCTCTCGTCGGACCTCGGCGACGGCGTGTTCGACGGCGCGCACCTCGTGCAGAACTTCGAGAACCTCAATCCCGCGAACACGTTCTGGGACAAGTACTACCACCTGTACGCGAACGTCGACGCGGAGCCTCCGCGCTTCCTCGAGTTCGAGCGCTGGTGGGGCGGGTTCTACCTGATGAACCGCGAGGAGATCGAGTGGATCACCCGCAACCTGTTCGTCGGGAACAAGCTGTGGACCGGCGGTGCGAAGGGCCCGGGCGGCAAGGCGTTCGACCTGCGGGACATCAAGGCGCCGATCGTCCTGTTCGCGTCGATGGGCGACAACATCACGCCGCCGCAGCAGGCGTTCAACTGGGTCGCCGACGTCTACGGGTCGACCGACGAGATCAAGGCGCGCGGCCAGGTGATCGTCGGGCTGCTCCACGAGGATATCGGCCACCTGGGCATCTTCGTGTCCGGCAAGGTCGCGAAGAAGGAGCACGCGCAGATCGTCTCGGTGCTGAAGTCGATCGAAGCGCTTCCGCCGGGCCTCTACGGCATGCAGATCAGGGAGACGAAGGGCGCGGGCGGCGAGGTCGAGTACGAGGTCGAGTTCCGCGAGCGGCGCCTCGAGGATCTCGCCAGGCGGATGAACCGGTTCGAGCGCGCCGACGAGAAGCCGTTCGAGGCGGTCGAGGCGATCTCCGAGTTCAACCAGCGCGCCTACGAGCTGTTCGCCCAGCCGTTCGTGCAGGCGACGTCGAACGCGTTCACGGCGAAGCTCTCGCGCCAGTTCCACCCGCTGCGTTTCCAGCGCTGGCTGGTCTCCGACCTCAATCCGTGGCTGGGTTGGCTCGCACCCGCCGCCGGCGTCGTGAAAGGCCAGCGCGCCGCTGCCGCGCCGGACAATGCGCTCGCGAAGCTCGAACGCGCGACGTCGGAGGCGATCAGCGCGTCGCTCGAGTACTACCGTGCGATGCGCGATGCCGCCAGCGAGGCGTCGTTCTTCGAGATCTACGGCAACGTGTTCTCGCTCTACATCGCCGACAGGGGCGCGGCGAACGCCGACGCCGCCGCGCAGGCGAAGGAAGCGCGCGACTTGCCGTTCGTGCAGGAGGCGCTCGCATCGATCTCCGAGGGTGGCTATCCGGAGGCGCTCGCGCGCACCGCGAGCCTGCTCGCCCGCAAGGGCGAGCCGCTGCTGCTCGCCTGGCTGCAGAAGAAGCGCGCGATGACGGCCGACTACGCCGACCTGGTGCCGGCGATGCCGATGGACGAGTGGCGGCGCGTGCGGGGCGAGCAGGACATCATCGTCCGCTACGAGCCCGAGAAGGCGCTCGCGACGCTGCCCGACCTGCTCCGCGACCGCAAGGATCGCGAGAAGCTGGCCGAGCTCTTCCGGCGCCTCCTCGCGGACGAGCGCTTCCGCAGCGTCAAGCCGACGAGCGATGAGCTCGCGATCGTCGATCGGATCAGCGCGTCGATCGGCGCGCCGGCGCTGCCGCGCGCGGCGAAGCTGGCGGCGCGCAGGCCGGGCCCGCGCGCGCCGCGCAGGGGCGCGGCCCGCAAGCCGTGACCGTGCGACTCGTCCCGCGACGGGCCGCGTAGCCTTCGACCGACGGATTCTCATGACCCTCGACATTCCCCGCCCGGTCCTCAAGGGCAAGAAGGCGCTGGTGATCGGCGTCGCGAACGAGCACTCGATCGCCTACGGCTGCGCGAAGGCGTTCCGCGAGTTGGGCGCCGACCTCGCGATCACCTACCTGAACGACAAGGCGCGGCCGCACGTCGAGCCGCTCGCGCGCGAGCTCGAGGCGCCGCTGTTCCTGCCGCTCGACGTCGCGACGCCCGGCGCGCTCGAGCGCGTGTTCGACGACGTGGCGAAGACCTGGGGGCGGCTCGACATCCTCGTCCACTCGATCGCGTTCGCGCCGAAGGAGGACCTGCAGGGGGGGCTCCTCCACTGCTCGGCCGAGGGCTTCGGCAAGGCGATCGACGTGTCTTGCCACTCGTTCGTGCGCATGGCGAAGCTCGCCGCGCCGCTGATGACGGAAGGCGGCACGATGTTCGCGATGAGCTACCACGGCGCGAACAAGGTCGTCCCGACCTACAGCGTGATGGGGCCGGTCAAGGCGGCGCTCGAGGCGTGCTGCCGCTACCTCGCCTACGAGTTGGGCGGCATGGGGATCCGCGTGCACGCAATTTCGCCGGGGCCGCTCAAGACGCGTGCGGCATCGGGGCTCAAGGACTTCGACCTGCTGCTCGTCGAGGCCGCACAGCGCGCCCCGATCGGCGAACTCGTCGACATCATGGACGTCGGGTTCACCTGCGCCTACCTCGCGACGCCGTACGCGCGGCGCATCTCGGGCGGCACCGTCTACGTCGACGGCGGCGTCAACATCATGGCGTAGATGACATCCCCCCGAAGCTCGCTTTGCGAGCCTCCCCCCGAGGGGGCCGCGCGCCCTTGGGACGGCCCGGCGGGCGCGACCATCCCCCCGAAGCTCGCTTTGCGAGCCTCCCCC
>WBZU01000890.1_pt1 | contig 20627 bp, 14 predicted proteins | sample 5204311 | NCBI WGS metagenome assembly WBZU01 (sample SAMN12344359, study PRJNA552823) | activated sludge metagenome | biome: Activated sludge suspended growth; feature: Nitrification reactor; material: Wastewater; isolation source: activated sludge from nitrification reactor of wastewater... | reverse complement strand
GGGCCTGCCGCGCGGATTCGTTTCGTACTCTCGCTACCACGGCACGCCGTCGGATATGGGGCTTGCGCCCCGGAAACTCGTGGCGCTCCAGGACGGGTCGCTCATCGCCTGGGGAGTCGACGAAATCCGGGAGGCGAACACGCCAGCAGATCCGTACTACGCATCCGCAGTGAAGTTCGCGCCGAACGGCGCGCTCGACCGCTCATTCGGCGACGGCGGCGAGGCCTACCTTGACGCCCTGAACCCCGCACCAGATTCAGACACCGCTGCACCCGACACCGCCATCACCGGCCAGCCTGACAGTCCGGTTCAGGCTTCCAACGCGGCCTTCACGTTCACCAGCACCGAGGCGGGCAGCACGTTCGAATGCCGGCTGGATTCCGCCGCCTGGGCGGCGTGCGCGAGCCCGCATCAGCTCACCGGCCTCGCGGACGGCGGCCACATCTTCGCGGTCCGCGCGACCGACGAGGCCGGCAGCACGGATGAGACTCCCGCCACCTACGATTTCAGCGTGCAGACGCGCCCGTCCGCCCAGCAGGTCGCCGAGCGGTTCCGGCCGAACCTGTACTTCGACTCGTCGGAGGCGTACCGGCCGCTGGACATTCCGGCGTTCCTGGCGGAAGGCCACACGGAAGCATGCCAGGCCGCCACGCACACGGACTGCCAGGCGGTGACGGGCCTGAGCGCCCTGCAGCCGCTGACCCCGCAGATGCCGGCTACCCGAGCGGCGTCGCAAGCGGGAAGCAACGGCCGTGTGCTGGAAGTGGATCCCGCTCACGCCAAGGACCACGACTGCGACCGGGCGAGCGGGCCCGGATGCCCGGCCCCGGCGCTCTACTACAGCGTCCAGGATGGCAGTAGCGCGTACCAGTACATCAACTACTGGTCCTTCTACCGCTACAACGACTACCCCGGAACCGCCGCCGACCCAACCTTCGGCCTCGACCATCAGGCGGACCTGGAAGGCGTCACGGTCGTCGCGCCCAAGGACAACGAGCTGACCTCGCCGCTGGCGTACGCGATCCTGTTCGCTCACGGGCACGGGCACGGCTACCTCGACGGCGTCCTGCGCTGCACGCCCGGCCACACCGGCAGCTGCGACGGCCAGACCCGCCTGAACGTCTATCCCGCGCATGGATCGCATGCCAGCTACCCGCGGCGCTGCTCCAGCACATCCGTGCTCGGAGCGGACATCGGCTGCAGCCAGGTCAGCGATGTCCCGTTCGAAGGCAACTTCGACGGCCAGTCCCCCTGGCAGCACAACGACGACGCATCGGCGCTCAAGCCGCTCCCCTCGGAAGTCACCCACTGGGGCGGCAAATGGGGGCACGAGCAGAAGGTGGACTCCCCCGGCTGGGACGCCAACTGGGAGCAGTACAACGCTCCCTGGGAGGCCGAATGCACGTCCGCGTGGGCCGGGGAGAACCCGACCGCTGACGGCTGCAACGCATTCACCCGGTCGGCGAAGCGCCCCGCGCACGTCCGCCCGGACCGCGTCCGTCAGCCCTCCGCTGTGAAGCGGCCGGCGGCCAGCCGGCGCCCCGGCTCGCACGCGAAGACGGTTCGCGCCGGTACGCCTGGTGCGTCAGCGGACGACTGCGGGTTCTGGTTCGGGCCGCTGGTCGCGGCCGCCGCCTGCTCGCCTGACCGGGTCAACCAGGCGCTGCAGGACGGAACTCTGAACGCCAACCCGGCGCATCTTCGCGTCCCACGCCGGTATCTGCCGGCGCGGACGCCGGCAACGGCGTCGCCCAGAGCCTCGGCGTCCCGCTGAAGCCCGGCCAGTCACTCACGGTGTCCGGGCAGGCTCCCAGCGACGCGCAGCTGCTCGTCCGCGCCAAGGCAGGCGACCGGATCGTCGAAGGCCAGTTCACCGACCTGGGCCTCGAGGACGGCGGCACCAGCACCGTGAAGATCAAGCAGGCCGGCAGCCAGATCACGATGACGCTCACCGACCCTGACGGCGACACCGACCAGGCCGAGCTAAAGACCACCTACACCAAGCCCCTGCCGCGGCCCCAGATCCTGCTGGCTGCCCGCGCCGGCAGCCGCGTGCACGTCCTGTACCGCACCCGCACGCCCGGGACCGCCAAGATCGACCTGGTCGCATCCCGGCAAGGCGGTCCGGCCACGGCCTCCAGGACTGAAGCGGTCCGCCGCGGCCTTCACCACGCCCAGTTCACGCTCGCCGCCGGCCAGAAGCCCAAGTACGTCCGCATCACATTCTCAGACGCCAGCCACCAGCCGGCGTTCGCCGTGAAGAAGATCCGGTAGCTGCCGGCGGCTTCCCGGCGAGGCGAGCCAACGGCACGAGCCAGCAGATGGAGAGCACCCGCGAGCGACCGGCTAGGAGCAGGCGCCGCGCGCGTATGCTTCGGCTTTGTCGGCGTCGGTGTTGCAGTTGACGACGCTGGCGTTGGTGACCGCGGCGGCCTGCGTGAGGGCTGCTCCGTACTGCACGGACGGGCCGCCGACGATCGCGCAGTACACGTACTTGCCTCCGGGCGTGCAAACTGTCGCGGTGGCGCCGCTGGCGGCGACGTTCACGACGCTGGCGCGCTGGTCGGTGGCGCTGGGCACCAGCGCCGGCGCGCCGTCGATCCAGCTGCTGATCGACGTCCCGGCTGAAAGCGGCGTGGCGTCGGCGGCGTCGAAGCCGGTGTAGTCCTGCAGACCGCTGGAGCCCTCCCCGGCCTCGTACTGGTTGGCGACTGACACGGCCTGCTCGATCCGGGCGCGGCCGTCGCTGCCTTTGTTGCGGTCCTGGCGCCCGCGGAACGTCGGGACGGCGATCGCAGCGCCGATGGCGATGATCAGCACGACGACGAGCAGCTCCATGAGGCTGAACCCTTCGCTGCGAGTGCAGCTGCGTCGGCGCCGGGGGGCTTGGGCAGGGGAGGGAGTCATGGGTAGTTCATCAGGTGAGGTTCGGCGCTGACGAGCGCGGGGGAGGCGTGACGCAGCCGGCTGATGAGCTCCCGCTCGCGGGGGAACCGGCTCAGCGGCGACGCTTCGATGAGCGCCTGCGCCTCGTCGAACGCACCGGCGGGCTTCTCCGGTTCTGCCAGCCCGCGGGCGATCGCGCAATGCACCAGCCCCCAGTCAGAGCCGATCCTGCCGTAGAGCTCCTCCGCCTGGGTGATCAGGCTGTGCCGGGGCCGCTGCCCTGCCGACCGTGACGTTTCGTGCAGGCCCAGGAGGCTGTGCGCGAGGCGGTTTGCGTCGTCGAGCTCGCGGCTGGCCATCTTCCCGCGCGTGAACTCCTTCTCGGCTTCGCGGAACCGGCCCAGGGCGCGCAGCACCTCGCCGGCTTCGGTGTGGATGTAATGGCGGCCGCGGTCGCCGGCGATCTCGTACAGGTCCTTCGCGCGGCTCAGGTCGGCCAGGCCGCGCAGCGCGTAGGTCTGCTGGCCGTGCAGGATTCGCACCAGCGGCAGCCGCCGCAGCGAGTCGGCGGTCGTCACGGCCGCGCCGGCTTCGGCGGCGAGGTCATGGGCGGCGATGAACTTCGGCAGCGCCTTGCCGTATTCGCCGCAGGCCAGCAGCGCGTCGCCGTGGCCGAACAAGGTGTGCGCCCAGGCGCTCGTGGGCTCCGGCGGCCCGCAGGCGCCGATGAGCGCCTCGAACTCCTGAGCGCCCTGCTCCACGCACACGTGCGTGAGGATGTGGGCTTCCATGCCTCCGGCGCGCAGCGCGAGCTTGCCTTCGGAGGCGGCGGGGACGGCCCGGGCGGCCCGGGCGAGCTTCAGGGCGTCCTGCGCGCGGCCGTCCAGGTGGTCGCAGTCAGCCAGGCCGATGAGCGCTTCGGCGAGCAGGCCGTCCTGCGGGGAGCAGCCGGCCAGGATCCCCTGGTAGGCCAAGCGGGCTTCGCGGACGTCGCCCATGTGCCGGCGGCAGGTCGCGGCGAGCAGCAGCAGCTGATCCCCGAGGGCGCCGGCGCGGCCGAGCCCGGCCTGCGACAGCAGCGCGAGCGCCTCGCGCCAGGACTGCGCCTGCACGGCGTCCTGGGCCTGATCGAGCAGGCGTTCGATGTCAGCGGATTCCTGCATCTGCGCCGAGGATGCCATCCGCCCCGGGGCGCCGACGGGCAACTTGGCTGCGATCGCGCCCTGAAACGCATCCTGAACACTGGCAGGGCTGGCTTGACCGGGGGCATGATCGGCCGTGAAGGCCCTGACAGGGCCCGATCAACTCCACCCACCCCTGGAAAGGTTTCCAACCAACTCATGCTCAAGTTCATCTCCGCACGGCTGGAGCGGGCCCGCGAGGAAGACGGCTTCACCCTCATCGAGCTTCTCGTTGTCGTGCTGATCATCGGCATTCTTGCCGCGATTGCGATTCCGGTGTTCGCCGGCCAGAAGGACAAGGCCCGCAACGCGGCAGCGATCTCCTCGGTCAAGAACGCGTTCACGGCGGCTGCTGCTTACTACGCGGACAACAGCCAGTCCTACAACGGCCTGACCACGGCAACGATCCGGGCGATCGAGCCCACGATTGGCGCTGCGGAGGCAACGATCACCACCGACCCGGGCGCAGGCGCCGACCCGTCGCAGATCTTCATCGGCAACGGCACCGACGGCACCGACCCTGCTGCCGGCATCGTGACGCTGTGCTCGATCTCCAAGGGCGACGCCACGTACTGCATGTACAACAACGGCTCGACCACCACGTACAAGAAGTTCAACGGCGCCACCACGCCGACCGCAGCGGCGCTCGTCGCCACTGACATCACGGCCGCGAACGTCAACGGCTCGACCTTCTAGGCTCGCTGACACCCGAGCGACGCAACCGCGGAAACCCTCGGCATCTCGCATGCCGAGGGTTTCCGGTCATCTGTCAGAGGCCAGGCCCTCTAGGCTCGGCCTCTGGGAACTTCCGGCGCGGGCCTGGAAGTCCGAGGTACGTTCAGGCATGGACATGCCCGACCCGACCCTTGACCCCGCCGCCGCGCCTGCCGGAGGCTTCGGATCCGGATCCCCGGACGGCCTTCCGGTCAGCCCGATCGTGAACCCTGACGGGTCCCCCGGCGCGACCGTCGACCCGGCCGGCACCGCCGTCGCCGGCGAAGACCTCGCCGGCATGAGCGACGTGAAGGTCACCGCGTCGGTGGAAGTCGGCCGCGCGGACCTGACCATCGGCCAGGCCCTGAACATGACGCCCGGGTCGATCATCGAGCTCGACCGCCAGTCCGACCAGCCGCTGTGCCTGCTGCTCAACGGGCAGGTCGTCGCCTACGGCGAAGTCGTCGTCGTCGACTCGAACTTCGGCCTGCGGATCACTGAGATCGCCGGCCAGGACGAGGCCCTCAAGGACGCCGGCCAGGCCGGCGACCTCGGCGAACGCTCCGACCTCGTCTGAGGCCACGGGCGGCTGACCGTCCCAGGCCCGTCATGATGCCTGACCAGCCCTTCGCCGACCCTGGCAGCCCCGCCGTCCCTGGCGGCCAGGCCGCGGATGTCCCTGGCAGCCCCGGCGCCGCCCCGGCCCGCGCCCGCCTCGGCGGCCGGCGCCGCGCCGCCCTGGCCGCGGCGCTCGCCTGCTGCACCGCCGCCGGAGCCGCCGCCGGCCTGAAGGCCGCCGGGCCGATGTCCGTGCGCACCGCCGTCGCGGACGTCAGCGTCGAAGTTCAGGCGCCGGCGTTCGGCGCCCGCCGCGGCGTGGAAGTGTATGTGCCGCTGGCTGACTGGGGCGCGGTCGCCCGCATCACCGACGTCCCAGCGCGCGCCCGCGTGGAAGTCCGCCGCCTTGACCGCTCAGCGATCCTGCGCGCGGTCTCCGGCGGCCCGCCCGGGACGTCCGGGGCCGCCCTGCTCGCCCAGGTCAAGTCCCAGCTGGCCTCCGGCATCCGCGCCGCCGCGGTCCGCGCCGCCGCGTGGATGATCGCCGGCGCCGTCATCGGCGGCCTGCTCGCGATGCTGATATGGGAGCGCCTGGGCGTCCGCGGCCGGCGGCTCGCGCTCGCGCCGGGCCTGGCCGCCGTCGCCTCACTGGCGGTGATCGCCGCCGCCGGCGCCTGGGCGGCCTTGTCGTATGACCCGTCCCGGCTGGCGCAGCCGTCGTTCTACGGGCAGGGCAGCGAAGTCGGCAGGCTGATCGCCTCCGCCGACCAGATCGAAGCCGCCGGCGCCAAGTACCAGGGGCAGGTCGAGGCGGCGATCGGCGCGATCGCCGGGATGGTCGCCGCCCCAGACGCGCCCGCTCGCGCGCCTGTCCGGGCGCTGCTGGCCTCAGACCTGCACAGCAACGCGCTGGTGCTGCCCGCCATCGAGAAGTTCAGCGCCGGCGAGCCCGTGTTCTGGGCGGGCGACTTCGCCGTGAACGGCAGCCGCATCGAAGCCGGCCTGATCTCCGGCGTGGCGTCCGCCGGCCATCCCGCCGTCGCGGTGTCCGGCAACCATGACAGCTCCGGCCTGATGCGGCTGCTCGCCGCCAAGGGCGTCGTCGTGCTCACGCACGCCGGCCGCCTGCAGCCCTCAGGCGCCGTGACCGGCCCGGCGGTCATCCGCGTCGGCGCCCTCACCGTCGCCGGGTTCGAGGACCCCCTCGAGATCAAGCATGGCTTCCCATCGGGCGTGCGCACCGCCCTGTCCTACCCGGACCTGCCTGCCGATCAGGCCGCCCGGGAATCCGCCGCCGCGGTGGAGCGCATGTGGACGTGGTGGAAGCAGCTGCCGTCGCGCCCGGACGTCCTGATGGTTCATCAGGAGGCGCTGGCCTCCCGGCTGGCCCGCCGCATCCAGGCCGCCGACGCCGCCGCGGCGCAGGCGGCAGCCCCGGCAGTCCCGGGCCTGCCCGCCCGTCCCGGCGCCCCCGCAGCCCCGAAGCCGCTGACGATCCTGACCGGCCACACCCACCGCCAGCGGCTGCAGGCCGCCGGGACCATCACGATCGTCAACGGCGGCAGCGCCGGCGCCGGCGGCCTGTTCGGCGCCGGCAAGGACCGCGTCGGCGTCGCGCAGCTCGGGTTCAGCCCCGCCGGCCGGCTGCTGTCAGTGTCCCTGGTCGAAGCGGACCCGTTCAGCCAGTACGCGCAAGCGCGGCGCGTCACGGTCAGCCGCCCTGACTGCGACGGCGACGTCGTGTTCTGCGGGTACGCGCCCGCCGACGCATCTGCCGGCGGCACCGCCGCGGAATCCGGTCGCGGCAGCCCGGCGAGCCTGTCCGGCGCCGCCTTCGTGCCCTAGGCGGAACCGGGCCCGGGCCGCTCGCAGACTTCCCTTCACGCACGCTGACACGCGAGCCAGCCCTGCCAGCCGTCGCGTACGTTCGTTTCATGCCCGCCCGCCCCGACTCCTCCGCCTCCAGGAAGGCCCCAGCCGACAAGACGACATCCGCGAAAGCCTCCAGGCACGCCCGTCCCGGCAAGGCCTCCCGCGGCGGCGACGGCAAGCCGAGCCTCGGCATCAAGCAGCACTTCACCAGCGGCATCCATCCGTTCAAGACGGTCACCTGGGAGAAGCGCGACGCCTACATCGCCGGCAAGGGCCCTGACAGCCCGCCCACGTTCGAGCAGAAAGGCGTGAGCTTCCCGTCCGACTGGTCCCAGAACGCCGTGAACATCGGCGCCCAGAAGTACTTCTCCGGCCAGGAAGGCACCCGCGAGCGCGAGTACTCCGCCAAGCAGCTCATCGGCCGCGTCGTGGAGACCATCGGCCGGGAAGGCCTCAAGCACGGCTACTTCTCCGGCGACGCCGAGCGGACCGCGTTCGAGCACGAGCTCGCGCATCTGCTCGTGCATCAGATGGCCGCGTTCAACAGCCCCGTCTGGTTCAACATCGGCGTCGAAGGCGTCAGCCAGCAGGCCAGCGCCTGCTTCATCCTGTCCGTCGAGGATCACCTCGAGAGCATCCTTGACTGGTACAAGGAGGAAGGCCTGATCTTCCAGAACGGCTCCGGCGCCGGCCTGAACCTCAGCCGCCTGCGCGCCAGCATGGAGCCGCTCGCCCGCGGCGGCCGCAGCTCCGGCCCGGTCACGTTCATGCGCGGCGCCGACGCGTCCGCCGGCACCATCACCAGCGGAGGCCGATGCCTGGCCCCCGGCCAGCACGTGTACACCTCCAACGGGCCCGTCCCCGTCCAGGAGCTCGCGGAGCGCGGCGAGGACTTCATCGCGATCAGCTACGACCCGCCCGCCGGCCGCTACAAGGCCAAGACGGCCCGCGCCTGGAAGCAGCCGTTTGAGAAGGAGCTCGTCCGGATCACCACCGACAAGGGCGCCTTCGAGCTCAGCCACGACCACCCGGTGAAGCTGTCCTCCGGCGAAGCACGCCTCGCCGGAGACCTGAAAGAGGGCCTGAGCCTCTTTGTCGGATCGGTGTTCCGCCTCGGCCAGACCGAGTACTCGGTCGTTGGGCTTCGCGACGGACAACGCGGCCAAGAGCTTCTACATCGACTTGTTGCGCAGGACATCCTGAACGCTGACATCCGCGGGATGTCCGCGCACCACATCAACGGCGACAAGCGCGACAACCGGCCCGAAAATCTCGAAGTCATCACCCAGGCCGAGCATGCCTCCCGTCACGGGCGCGAAATCGCTGCCCGCGGCGAGCATGTCTTCCAGCTCAACTCGTTCGCCAAGTCCGGGCCTGACAACCCGATGCACGCCGGCAGCGCTTTCTGGCAGGATACCGAGCGAGTCGCTGCGTACAAGGAGAAGCAGGGCGCGATCCTGAAGTCAAGCGGCCGCGCCGCCGAAATGCAGGACCACGCCGCTCGGCAGAAGATGATCAACACGGCGTTCAAGGTCATCAACGCCGGCTACAGCATCGATACCTTCGACCAGTACGCCCGCGGCCGCAAGCAGGCCGTCGGCGAATGGGGGACGTCAAAGGCGAAGCTCCTCGCGAAAATCGAGGACCGGTTCGGCTCCTACGACGAGTTCCGGCAGGAAGTGGCGGCAGCCAACCACAGGGTCCTCAGCGTCGAAGAGATTGGCATGTCCGAAGTTTATGACGTCGAGGTTGACTGCCCAACTCCGGACGACAAGTCAGCTGACTCGGGGCACACCTTCCTCATCTGGCCAAGCGCCGATCCCTACGGAACGGGGATTGTCGCATTCAACACCAGGAGAGCGGCGAAGCTGGTGGCGCTCGACGTCGACCACCCTGACATTGAAGAGTTCATCACCTGCAAGGCTGACGAGGAGGACAAGGCTCGCGCCCTGGCCGCCGCCGGGTTCGACATGAGCCTGAACACTGACGAAGGCGCGAAGAACTGGGCGTCGCTGCAGTACCAGAACGCCAACAACTCGGTGCGCCTGTCCGACGAGTTCATGCAGGCCGTCGAGGACGACGGCGACTGGGGGCTGATCGCCCGCAACGAGAAGGACCAGGACGGCAATCCGAAGGTCATCCGCACCGTCAAGGCCCGCGACCTGCTGGCCAAGATCGCCCATGCCGCGTGGCGCTGCGCGGACCCGGGCGTCCAGTACGACACCACCATCAACGACTGGCACACCCTCCCGAACCACTCTCCCATCACTGGGTCGAATCCGTGCGCGCGCCGCGGCACGCGCCTGTACACGTCCGCCGGCTGGCAGAAGGTCGAGGATCTGGACGGCCAGGCCGTGAAGGTCTTCGACGGCGTCAGCTTCGTGGAAGGCGAAGTCTGGCATACCGGGCGCAAGAGCCTCGTGCGCCTGCAGCTCAACACCGGCGCCACCCTGGACGTCACCCCCGACCACCGCATCCTCACGGAGGAAGGCTGGAAGGAAGCCCGCGACTGCGAAGGCGCCGTCCTGCCGCGCAGCCTGCCGAACGTCCAGCACCGCCCCGAGAAGGCCCATCTCCGCAAGTGCGTCAGCGGAGCCAGCCGCAGGTACTACAGCACTCCGTCGGCGGATCTGATGGAGACGCTCGGATACCTCCAGGGCGAAGGCACAGTCGGCGAGGCATCCGTGTCGCTGTCCTACACGCCCGCCAAGGACGAGGTGTTCTTCGACGGCACCGTGAGGCCGATCCTGGAGGACATCGCCGGCGACAAGGGAGAGACGGGTGTCGGCTGGATGAAAGGCAACCGCTTCACGATCTCCCGCGCGAAGCTGAGGAACTGGCTCAAAGATCTGGGCTGGGACACCCGCCCCCTGAAGAGCCGCCAGCTGCCTGAGTTCATCTGGGAGACCGGCGCCCGAGGGCAAGCCCGCTTCCTGTCCGGCCTGTTCGCCGCCAACGGGAACGTCGCGAACCGCAACAGCCGCCGGGCAGTGCTGCTCGTCGCCGCGTCACGGAAGCTCCTGCAGGAAGTGCAGCTGATCCTGCAGTCGCTGGGCATCGCCTCGAGTATCCGCGTTCACAACAAGGAGCAGGCGATCGAGTGGGAGAACGGCACCTACACGAGCGCTGAGTCCTACCACCTGGAAATCACCCACCAGCGCGACCTGCATCTGTTCCGGCGCCTGATCGGCTTCCCGCAGAAATCGCAGGCTGACAAGCTCGACAAGATCGTGGAGTCCGGACGTTCCGGGCGCACTTCCTCCGCCGAAGGGCGCCACCGCGCCATTCAGAAGGTCATCGCCGTCGAGGCGCTCCCGGAGAAGGACGACGTGTATGACTTCACGTCCCCGCGCCTGCACATGGGCCTCGCCGACGGGGTGCTGATCCACAACTGCTGCTTCCGAGGCTCAACCCTGGTCGACACCGCCGAAGGAAAGGTGCGCATCGACGAGCTTGAGCGCCGCTCTGAAGCCGGGGAGGAGCTCCCGGACGTGCTGGCGTTCGACCTCGAAGCCCGCACGCCGGCGCTGCGGCCTGTGCTGCGCGCCTGGGAGTCAGGCACCGCCCCGGAGATGGTGGAAGTCGCCACCTCCAAGGGCATCACGGTCCAGTGCACCCCCGACCACCGGTTCCTGCTGGCTGACGGCTCCTACGTGGAAGCCCGCGCCCTCAAGCCCGGCGACCGCCTGCAAGGGTCCGCCCAGCTCGCCGCTGAGCTCAGCCCCGCAGAGGACGAAGTCGAGTCCGTCCGCCCGGTTCCCGCCGGCGTGAAGGTCTATGACCTCGAGGTGGAAGGCACCCGCAACTTCGCCGTGACCACCGAGGGCGCGATCCACAGCATCGTCGTTCACAACAGTGAGTACATGTCAGTCGACGACAGCTCCTGCAACCTGGCGTCGCTGAACCTCATGAAGTTCCGCAACGAGGACGGCACGTTCAACACCGGCAGCTTCCGCGCGGCGGTCCGCACCGTGTTCACCGCCCAGGAGATCCTGATCAGCTTCGCGGAGTACCCGACGCAGAAGATCGCCGAGAACACCCGGGCGATGCGCCAGATCGGCATCGGCTACGCGAACCTCGGCGCGCTGCTGATGGCCAACGGCCTCCCGTACGACAGCGACGAAGGCCGACGCATGGCCGGGGCGATCACCGCCCTGATGACCGGCGAGTCCTACCGGCAGTCCGCGGTCATCGCCAAGCGCATGGGCCCGTTCGCCGAGTACGAGGCCAACCGCGAGCCGATGCTGCGCGTCCTGCGCAAGCACACGAAGGCCGCCAACAGGCTCGGCCGCGTCGCCGGCGACCCCGGCCTGTCCGCCGCCGCCAAGCAGGCATGGCGCGAAGCGGTCGCCCTGGCCGAGGAAGACGGCATGCGCAACGCGCAGGCCTCGGTTCTCGCGCCGACAGGCTGCGCGACCCCTGACACGATGGTGCTCACCGACTCCGGCCTCGCCAGGCTCGGCGAGCTCGGCGAGCTCGACGGGCCCCAGTGGCAGAAGACGAAGTTCCGGGTGCAGACCGACGAAGGCCCGCAGCGCGCGGACGCGTTCTACGTGAACGGCTCCGAGCAGGTCGTGCGCGTCACCACCAGCCGCGGGTATGAGATCAAGGCCACCCCGTCGCACCGGATCAAGGTCGCCGGCGGGAACGGCGAATGGGAATGGCGCCGGCTGGGGGAGACCAAGGCAGGCGACGTCGTCCCGATGCGCATCGGCGGCATGATCGGCTCGCCGCGCGACGTCGTCCTCCCCGCCGCCCCTGGCCTGCCCGCCGCCCCGGAGCGCATGACGTCGGATCTCGCGGAGCTCGCCGGCGCGTTCATGGCCGGCGGCTCGGCGACCGCCAGCGGCCTGACGATCGAAACCTCATCCCCCGGCCGGGTCTCTGACCTGATCGCCGGCCTGTTCGGCGTGCCCGTGCAGGCGTCAGGGCCTGCCGTCACCGCGGCTGAGCCCGCCCTGGCCGCCTGGTGGCAGGCCGCCGGCCTCGGCCGGCGCGAAGGCGACGCTCACGTCCCCGCCGCGGTGCGCGCCTCCAACGACCGCAGCGTGTACGCGGCGTTCCTGGACGGAGCGTCCGGCGACGACGGCGTCCTGCGCGCCGCCGCCAACAGCTACGCGCAGGAGGCGGCTCAGCTGATGCTCGCCTGCGGCTTCCCGTCGCGCCTGGCGCCCGCCGCCGGCGGGTTCATGGTGACGCCGGACGCCGGCAGCGACGGCGGACTGCCTGACTACCTCAGCGAGGAGGTGGCCGCCGTGTCCCTGGAAGCCGATGCCCTGACATTCGACCTGTCGGTCCCCAAGAACGTCACCTACATGGCCAACGGCTTCATCTCTCACAACACGATCAGCTTCCTGATGGACTGCGACACCACCGGCATCGAGCCGGACTTCAGCCTCGTCAAGTACAAGAAGCTCGTCGGCGGCGGCAACATGAAGATCGTCAACCAGACCGTGCCTCAGGCGCTGTCGAAGCTCGGCTACGAGCCCGCCCAGATCAAGGAGATCGGCGACTTCATCCTCGAGCACAACACCGTGCACGGCGCCCCGCACCTGGACCGCGACCACTACGAGGTGTTCGCCTGCGCGATCGGCGACGACGCCATCCACCACGAAGGCCACATCAACATGATGGCGGCCTGCCAGCCGTTCCTCTCCGGGGCGATCAGCAAGTGCGTGACCGGCGAGACGCTCGTCCCGACCGAGGACGGCCTGATCCGCATCGCCAGCCTGCATCAGGGCGAGCAGGCTGACAGCTTCCGCGACCACCGGGTGGGCGTGGCCAGCGCCGCCGGCGTCGAAGCCACCGACGCGTTCTACTTCGGCGGGCTGCGCCGCACCCGCCGCGTCACGCTGCGCTCCGGCCACAGCGTCGCCGGCACCGACAATCACCGGGTGCTCACGGCCGCCCCCGAAGGCATCGCCTGGAAGCGCATGGACGAGCTCGCAGAAGGCGACGCCGTCGCCGTCCGCTACGGCGCCGACCTGTGGGCTTCCAAGCCGGCGGACCTGTCCGGATTCGAGCCGTCCCCGCCGCACGGCAGCCAGAAGGCCGTGCGCATCCCGAAGGCCATGACCGCAGATCTCGCCCGGCTGCTCGGCGCGATCGCCGCCGACGGCAGCATCACCAGGACCACGCACACTGTGACGGTCACCAAGGGCGAGCTGGCGGTCCTGCGCGACGTCCAGGCCCTGGCCGAGCGGACGTTCGGGGTCAAGGCGACGCTGAACCGGCCCGTGACGCGCTGCGCGAACGTCACGTTCTGCTCGAAGACCATCTGCGAGTTCCTGGACTGGGCCGGCATCGGCCGCGGCGCCGCGAACAAGCGCATCCCTGACGCTGTCATGCGCTCCTGCCGCGAGCACGTGATCGCCTTCCTGGAAGGCCTGTTCCTGGACGGATACGTGACTCTCGGCTCCGCGCCGAAGGTGGCGCTGTGCTCGGCCTCGGACGGCATGCTCGACGACCTGCAGTCGGTGCTGACCAACCTCGGCGTCATCCACAGCCGCGTCAGCAAGCACAACAAGCAGTACGGCCGCGACTACGGCGAAGTGTTCGCCTGCGGCAGCGAAGCGCAGCGGCTCGCCCGGCTCGTGCCGATGTGGGAGGCCCGCAAGGCCCAGGCCGCCGCGGGCCTGCTCGGCCGCGAGTTCGCCCAGAGCACCGCCGACGTCATCCCCCACCAGCGCGAAGCGGTGCTCGCGGCCGTGCCTGCCGGCGCCGCCCATGAGTTCCGCTCGCTGCGCGACCCGCGCGCCAAGGCGGTCAGCTGGCGGTCGGTGGCGCGGGCCGCCCAGGCCGGCGCGGACCTCCCGCAGGACCTCGCCATGGTGCTCGAGCACAACCTGCACTTCAGCCCCGTCCAGGCGGTCTCCGCCCCGCGGGACGAGCTCGTGTATGACGTGTCGGTGCCGGGCAGCCGGTCGTTCGTCGGCAACGGCATCGTGAACCACAACACGGTGAACCTGCCGGAGTCCGCCACCGCCGAGGACATCGCCGAGCTCTACGTCGAAGGCTGGCGCAAGCGCCTGAAGGCCGTCGCGATCTACCGGGACGGCACGAAGGTTGCCCAGCCGCTGGGCGATGGCAAGGACAAGGCCAAGGACGGAGACGAGGACCAGGAGGTCATCACCAGCCTGCTCGGGGACGGCCTGCTGCGCGGCCAGAAGCGCCAGCTGCCTGACGAGCCCGAGGTCATGGCCCGCCACTTCCGGGTCGGCCAGACCAGCGGCTACATCCACGTGCACCTGTTCGATGACGGCACTCCCGGCGCCCTGTTCGTGAACGTCGCCCAGGCCGGCTCTGACCTGCGCGGCATGATCGACGCGTGGGCGATCACGTTCAGCCGGGCGCTGCTGTACGGCACCCCGCTGGACGACCTCGTCTCCAAGCTGGCGTTCGCCCAGTTCGGCGGCGGCTTCACCAACGACGAGGCGATCCGCTCCGCCAAGAGCATCGTGGACTACGTGGTCCGCTGGATGGCGAAGGAGTTCCTGGACTCCTCCACCCATCAGATGCTCGGCATTGACACGCCCGTCCCGGTGCAGGACACTCCCGCCGACGGCGACGGCAGCCCCGCGGACGCCGGCCCTGGGCCGGACGCCGGGCCCGGCGACTTCCAGCCGGCCGTGGAAATCCACGCCCCGACGAAGCCCGCCCTGCGCAAGGCCGAGGTGAAGGTAATCCAGTCAGGGTCAGGCACCTGTGCCCGTTGCGGCGGCCTGACCGTGCAGACAGGAAAATGTATGACCTGTCAAAATTGCGGTGACACTGGCGGCTGCGGCTGAGCTGAACGAGGCACAGGCGGAGCCGAATGCGCCACTCGACGCAAGCCCGGGGCGCAGTCGAGACGGGGGGCCGTGGAGATGAGAGCCTCACCGAGGCGCTCGCCGGATGACCGGCCTGCGATGCCCAAGAATCCATACTTTTCTGGCGCCGGCTGCTGTGTCACCGATCGGTTACACATGGGGGCGTGTCGGGCGCGCACCCCGGAAACGTCACCGATCAGTTACATGGCGAGCTCGTGAACGGCGAGCCAGTCTTCACCGCCACGCCCGTCCCGTCTCCGGCCGCCGCCGCGTAAGCCGCCGCCGGGCCAGCCGGCACCCAGGCTGCATACTCGCGAGTACTGTACTGACGGGTATATTGAGGGCGCCGGCTTCCGTGGCATCGGGCGTGATCCGTGTTCCCGTGCGGGAACATTCTGGGCAAGGCGCTCTCCGGCAGGCGAAATGTTCCCGCACGGGAACATTTGCCGCACGGCCGGAGGCGGCGCCTCCTTTGCCCGGGCTTTCGCAGCGCCGCTGGGGCCGGCCTGGAAGCCGGCGTCCCCGTCCGGAGGCAGGCGAATCCGCGCGGCGTGCGGAGGCCCGGAGCTTCCCTGGGCTGGCGGCCGGAGCGTAGACTGGGCCATGAACTCCGGACAAGCCTCCATTCACATCCAGGACGCGAACTTCACCTCCGACGAGCTCGCCGCCGCGTTCCGCGGCCTCGGGATCCGCGTCGCCCGCAGCGAGCAGATCCGCCGGCGAACCGGACGCACCGACCTGTACGTCGACGTCGATGTCAGCCCCGGGCCGGTCGCCGCCCAGCAGCAGGAAGGCGCCCGCCTGCTCGCGCTCGTCGCCGCCGAGAACCCCGGCTGGGGCTCCCGCTCGGTTGACGTCCACGGCACCCGCGCCGCCGTGCCCGGCAACGACGAGGACGAAGGCAGCGCCCACCACCGCGACCGCGCCCGCAGCCGCGACAAGGCCCGCGGCCGGCGGCGCATCCGCCGGTCCGTCAAGGCGCAGCTGCACGCGCTCGCCGTGACTGTCGAGCCGCCGCATCCCGGCTCCGGCGCCGTGCAGCTGCAGCGGCCGTTCGACGCATGGCCCGCCGGCTGACCCGCCCCGGGCCGGCGCGCCCCGGCGCCCGCCGGCCGCGCCGGGCCCGGCAGCCGGCGGTACGTTCGCCGGTGACCGCAGCCCATCACCTGTCAGACCGCGACCGGCTGCTGCTGGCGTTCGCGAACCTCAGCCGGCACGGGATCGCCGCCCGCGCCGGACGGGACCGCACCGGCCAGGACGCCCTGGCCGCCTGCCGGCTGTGGGCTGCCAAGGCCGCCCGCCGGCTCGGCGGGGACCCCGAAGCCGCCGCCGGCCGCGCCGACGGCGTCTGGGTGCTCGAAAGCCAGTTCCATGACGCGTTCACCGGCGAGGGCGAGCTCACGGGAAGCCTGACGGTCACCTGCCACGGCGACAGCGCCGCCGAGGCCGCCCAGGCCGCCCTGGCCGCCCAGGGCCTCAGCGCCGACGTGATGGCCTTCGGGCTGCTCGTCACCGCCTCCTGAACGTCCGGCCCCGGCGCCCGGGGCCGGGAAGGAAAGCCGCCGGGCGCCGCCGGGCGTTCCTGCGCTCCGAAGATGATGGAGCTTGCCCGCAGCCCTGACGGACGCCGGATCCTGGCCCTGGCCGCCATGCCGGCGGTCGCGTCGTCGCTGGCGGGCCTGGCCGCCCCCTGGCAGGCGCTCAACGAAGGCTGGTCGCCCGGGCAGGCCGCGGCGCTCGCCGGGATCATGACCGCCGGACCGATGCTGCTCATGGGCCTGAAAGTCGGGCATGTTGTGGACCGCCACCCCGTCCGGACGGTCGTGCGCAGCTCCTGTGCCATGGCCGCCGCCGCCAGCGCCGCCGGCGCCGCCGGCGCCGCCGGCGCCGCCGGATGGGCGGCAGGCGGCGGCCTGTGGACGGTCGTGGCCGCCGCGATGGCCGCGACGCTGCTGTCCCGCGTCGCCCTGGCCGCCGTCACCGCCCAGGCCGCCCGGACTGAGCACGCGCCGGCGCGGTCAGCGGCGATGAGCGAGATCTCCTCGATCAAGCAGGCCGCGTTCGCCGCGCCGGGCCTCGGCGGCATCCTGCTCGCCGCCGGCGGAATGGCCTGCGTGCTGATCGTCATGGCCGCCCTGTGCGCCGCCGCCGCGGCGCTCGCGTCCGGGCTCGCCCATGAGCCGCTGCCCGGCGGCCGCTACCGGGCGTGGAAGACCGCCCGGAGCGTGATGAGCTCCCCGGTGATGCTGTGGCTGCTCGCCGGCAGCATCCTGTTTAACCTGTTCGCCGCGTCCGGGTTCGTGCTGCTGACGCCGCTGCTCAAAGGCCCCGCCGGCGTGGCATCCTCCGCCGGCGCCGGCGCCGCCCTGGCCGCCGGCGCGCTCGGAGCGCTGGGCTCCTCGGCGCTGGTGTCCTGGCGCCGGCCGGCGGTCATGCACCGCTGGATCGTCGCGGGCCTCGCCAGCGAAGGCGTGATGCTCGCCGCCCTGTCGCAGGCGTCAGGCGCCGCGCAGGCGGCGCTGCTGTTCGGGCTGATGATGCTCTGCAACGCGACCGTGGCGACCGCCGCCTCCGCCGGAGTGGCCGCCGCCGCCCCTCACGGCGCCCGCGGCCTCGCCCTGTCGGCGTACATGACCGTGTGCATGACCTTCTACCTGGCCGGGTCGTTCCTGGCGGCGGCCGCCGCCGGGCTGCTGGGCGTGCCCGGCGCGATGGCCGCCGGCGGCGCCGGCCTGGCCGCCGCCGCGGCCGCCTGCGCCGTCACGCTGCCGGCCGTGTCGCGCCGGCCCGTTCAGCCGCTGATGTAGAACAGGTCGTAGGGGGAGTGCAGGAACGCGTTGCCGTTGACGACGACGGTCGCCCACCCGTAGTAGCTGCCGTCCGGGTACTTGTCGTCGCCGGTCACCCACTGGCGGTGGCAGCCGGCCGGCTGCGCCCACGCCGCCCCGCTGAAGTTGATCTGCCGGTAGCGGTTCTCAATGTGAGTGAGGAACCGCAGATGCGCGCGCCGGGCCGTGCAGACCGTCATCCGCCAGTTCAGGTAGTGCCCGGAATCCCACGCCCGGAACCCGTACAGGTACGCCCCGCTGGCCGGAGCCGCGCCGGCCGCGGCCAGCATCAGCGCCGCAGCGCAGGCCGCCAGCGCTGCACGGCCTCTCACTCGGGCGCCCTTCCGCTGCCTTGCAGGCCCTGCCGCTGTGAACCTGAACATTTCGCACCTCCGGTGCCGCTCCCGGGCCCGCCCCTGCGGGCCCTGTTCCCGTTCCCGGGGAGTATGCCGATCGGCGCGGCGCCTGGCCAGCCGGGCGGGTCAGGCGCCCCGGCGCCGGTGCGCGTACCGGCCGGCGGCCGGCGGCGGGGACGGCAGCGGCCGGCCGGAGAAGTCCGCCGGCGGCTCCGCCGGGCCGCGGCGCCGGCGGAACTCCCGGGCTGGCGCCGGCGGCTCCGCTGCTGCCCCGGCTGCCGGGGCAGCGATCAGATCTGCCAGTCCGCTGCCTGCCGGGCGTCCGCCGCGGTCCTCAGCAGCGGAGACAGAAGGGGAAGGGGGAGAGGGAGAAGGCGAGGATCCAGAAGCTGCCGGGACGGCGGAGGCGCCGTCAAGCGCCGCGAGCATGGGGTCCGGGGCGGGCCGGGCCGCCTCCGCCAGGCTCGAGCGGTCCGCGAGGGCTGCCAGCAGCCGCGGCGTCATCAGCCCGGCGCCGGCGACGATCAGCCCGCCGATGATGCTTCCAGGCTCCAGGCCGCTGGCCATCCACGCTCCCAGGTAGATCAGCGCCGCCTGCGCCCCGGCGCCTTCATGGCGCGACTGCGGGCTCAGCGCCCGCAGCGCCAGCGCGCACAGCAGCCCGCCGATCCCGGCGACAGCCGCCTGCGCCGGCTGATGCGTTGCCAGCGCCGACACGGCCGCCGCGCCGGCAGCCGGAAGCGCGCAGATCCACGCGAGCCGGTTCAGGCCGGCTTCGGACTGGTCCGGCAGGGCAGAGAACTGCCACAGGAACGGCAGGAAAGCCGCGAAAGCGAACGGGAGCGCTGCGAGCAGCAAGACCACGCCCTTCATGCTGCCACTGTCCCGCCGGGACGGTCAGGCGTTCGCTGCGGCGTGCCATCCGTCCCCGCTGCGGCGGGCCCGGCCGTCAGCGGCGAGCTCGAGCGTGAGCTTGCGCGCGTACGTGTAGCTGATCCCTGACTCCCGGGCGATCGCGCTGAGCGTCAGCCCCGGATGGGCCGCGATCACTGCCAGCAGCGCGCCCTTGGTCTCCTCAGACGGCCGCCGCCTCCGCTTCCGGGGAAGCGTCGGGCGTCGGGGCGGCGCCGAGCCGTTGACGCCGGCCCGGCGGCCGTCAGGCCGCTGCGACGCCCGGGACAGCGCCGCGACGGCCTTCTCCAGCGCTGCGCGCTCGGCCTTGACCTGGTCCAGGGCGGCGGAGACAGCCAGGCGGGCGTGATCAGTGGCTTCGGTCATGCGGGGCTCCCAGGGACGCGGACAGCAAGAAGCCGGAGTGTAGCGGCCAGGCCGGAAAGCCGGCCGCGGCGGGGATACGTTGGCAGCATGGCAGCCCGCCTGACTCCGCCGCCGCCTGAGCACGGCTTCCTGCATGTGCCCTGCCCCGCCGGCAGCGGCCGGACGCTGATCATCCCGGCCGCGTCGAAGCACCGGTGGGGCGCGCATGAGCGGCCGTTCCGGTCGGTGATCCTCAGCCCCGACGGGGAGCTGCTGTCCACCGGCTTTCCGAAGTTCGGCAACCTCGGCGAGCACGGCTTCGAAGATCACGCCGCCGCGCTGAGCCGGGCGCTGGCAGACCCCGCCCATCCGGTCGCGTTCACCGAGAAGCTCGACGGGTCGCTGATCATCCGGTCAGTCATCGGCGGCCAGGTGGTGCTGCGCACCCGCGGCACCCATGACGGCGGCGACGTGCACGGCCCGCTCGCCCGCCGAATCGCCGCCGGCGACTGCCCGCTGCTGCTCGACCCCGGATTCTGCCCGGACCGGTCGCTGCTGCTGGAGCTCACCAGCCCCCGTCCGGAAGCCCGGATCGTCCTGGCCTACGAGCGCGACAGCCTCGTCCTGATCGGCGACATCAGCCATGACGACCTGGCGCCCGCCCCGTGGCCTGGGCTGCGCAGCCGCGCCGGCCAGCTCGGGCTGGACGTCCCCGCGACGCATGACCTGCCGCGCTCAGCCCGCAAGCTCGCCAAGGCCGTCGGCGCCTGGAAGGGCCGGGAAGGCGTTGTCGTGCGCACCGCCGACAGCTCGGTCATGGTCAAGGTCAAGTCCGCCGGCTACCTGACCTTGCATCGGCTGCGGTTCCTGCTGACCGCCAAGGCGATCCGCGAGATGTGCGAGGAGCACGGCGTGCAGAGCATCAGCGAGCTGCGGGCGCTGGTGGAGTCCGCCGGCGGCGACTGGGAGGTCATGCAGTCCGCCCAGCCGTTCGCGCAGGCTTACCTGGATGCCCGCGCCGGCGCCGACATCCGCCTCGCGGAAATCGACGCGCTGGTGGCCGGCTGGCAGGCCCGCCATCCCGGCGACCGCAAGGCGCTGGCCGGCGAAGTCGCCGCCGGCCTGGACGGCCCGGAGCGGTCCGTGGCGTTCCTGCTCGCCGACGGC
>WBZU01001150.1_pt1 | contig 20628 bp, 15 predicted proteins | sample 5204311 | NCBI WGS metagenome assembly WBZU01 (sample SAMN12344359, study PRJNA552823) | activated sludge metagenome | biome: Activated sludge suspended growth; feature: Nitrification reactor; material: Wastewater; isolation source: activated sludge from nitrification reactor of wastewater... | reverse complement strand
TGTCGGCGGCGAAGACGGTCTCGGCCTCGATCGCCTCGTCGAGCATGGCGTGGACCTGGCGCTCGAACTCGGCGTCGAGCAGGTCGGGCTCCTCCTCGCGGATGACCTCGAGCACCGAGAAGGCGAGGTGGACGACGTTTCGCGGCTCGGCGACCTCCGGTCCTGGGACGGGCGGCCCAGGATCCGAGGTCGGAGCCCGGCCTAGCTGTCGATCGTGAAGAAGCGGTCGAGGCCGGTGGTGGCGAGGGCGGTGGCGGGGATGCCCCGGAAGTGGCGGAGGACGAGGTCTCCGCCACCGTTGCGGAGCCGCTTGGTGGCCGCCACCATCGCCCCGAGCCCGGTGGAGTTCACGAAGCCGACCTCGGCGAAGTCGAGCACGACGGTGCTGGCGCCCTCCGCGACGGCGCGGTCGATGGCGTCCACGAGCAGGTGCGACGTCGACAGGTCGATCTCTCCCGCCAGGGTGAGCGTTTCGACGTCGCCGTCTCGCGAAGGGGTCACGAGCAGGGGGAGGAGCGACATGGGAGACCCGCATCCTGGCACGGCAGGGCGGCATCGGCCAGCGTTCGGGTTCCGCCGGTTTCCGAATCGCCGCCGCCCGAGCGGCCGGCCGGCGGGCCCGTCCGCCGTCGATCGAGGTCGACCGCCCTCGCTCGCCCGGCTCAGGGGGCCTGCGGGGCCCCCTCGGCGGCCGCCGAGCGGTAGATGGCGTCGACCACCTCGTGGGCCCGGACGGCGTCGCGGAAGCTCGGGGAGGCGCCGCCACCGGCCGCGACCGCTCGCAGGAAGGCGGCGTCGGCGTTGCCGTGGACCAACCCCGCCGCCCGACAGGCCGCCTCCAGCGCCTCGCCGGCCAGCACCGACTCGGTGCCGCCTGCGGTCGTCCAGGTCACCGGGCCGAACCAGTCGTCCTCCACCACGATGTGGCGACGCTCGCAGAGGACCTCCACGCGGCGCAGGCTCGGCCGCTCCAGGACGTCGTGCCAGATCGACGCGTGGACCCCGACCCCGCCGTCGGCGAAGGCCAGCGTGGTGGCCACGGTGTCCTCGATGCCGTCGAGGCCGTGGAAGTTGGCCGATCGAGCGGCCACCGAGGCGATCGGCCCGAGGCAGTGCTCGAGCAGGTCGAGGTCGTGGATCGAGTGCTCGAGCAGGGTGCCGGCCCCGGCCTTGTCCCGCTCCCCCCGCCACGTGGAGGCGTACTGACCCTGCACCGGCAGGTACTGGTCGTCGCGGAACACCACCGACATCACCCGCCCGGCGGCCTCGTCGGCCACCAGGTGGCGCAGGTAGGCGAACGCCGGCGAGTGCCGCAGCACGAGGCCGACCTGGTTCACCACGCCGGCCGCCTCCACCACCTCGGCCATCGCCCGGGCCCCGGCGGCGTCGAAGGCGAGCGGCTTCTCGCAGAAGACGGCCAGGCCCCGCGCCGCGGCCGCCTCGACCAGGCGGCGGTGCTCGGCGGTCCAGGTGCAGACGTAGACCACGTCCGACGCGTCGAGGACCGCCTCCTCGGCGGCGACCACGGCGCCGCGGGCGGCGGCGAACGCCTCGGCCCGCGCACGGTCCGGATCGTGGACGGCCACGATCTCGTGGGGCTCGCCGCTGCGGCGCAGCTGGCCGGCGTGGAAGCGGGCGATCAGGCCGGCGCCGAGGAAGCCGATGCGGGGTGCGGTCACCCCGTCGACCCTAGGAGCGCGTCGATCAGGACGTGGCGCGCACCAGGGCGTGCTGCACGAGCTCGAGCAGGGCGGCCTTGGTCGACTGGCGATCCCGGGCGTCGAGGGCCACCACCGGGGTGTCCGGCGACACGGCGAGCGCCTCGCGGACGTCGTCGGGCGTGTGCACGTTGGCCCCGTCGAAGCAGTTCATCCCGACGATGAACGGGATGCGGTGCTCCTCGAAGTAGTCGACCGCCGGGAACGAGTCCTCCAGGCGCCGGGTGTCGATCAGGACGACCGCGCCGATCGCGCCGCGCACCAGGTCGTCCCACATGAACCAGAACCGGTCCTGGCCGGGCGTGCCGAACAGGTAGAGGATCAGGTCCGAGCCGAGGGTGATGCGCCCGAAGTCCATCGCCACCGTCGTCGAGGTCTTGGTGGCGACCTTGGAGGTGTCGTCCACCCCCTCGCTCACCTTGGTGAGCGCGGCCTCGGTCGTCAGCGGCTCGATCTCGGAGATCGAGCCGACGAAGGTGGTCTTGCCGACCGCGAAGCCGCCGGCGACGACGATCTTGACCGGGAGCGGCGCCGGGCCGCCCGCCGGCAGGTCCGCCTCCGCCATGGTCGTGTCAGAGGGCTTGGAGACCATCGAGGACCCTTTCGAGCAGTCGGAGATCCGGGCGACCGGTGGCCGACCTGGTGTTGACGGCCACGTAGCCGTCGTCGATGAGGTCGCCGAGGATGACCCGAGCGACCCCGAGGGGCATGTGCAGCCGAGCCGAGATCTCGGCGGTCGACTGGGGGCTGGCGAGGAGATCGATGATCTGGCCTCGCTCGAGGGACAGGGCGGCGGTCTCGCCCGCCGGGGTGCGGTAGACGATCGCCTCCACGGGGAGCTCCGCGCGCGAGCGCGTGCGTCCCCCCGTGATCGCGTACGGGCGCACGCGGAGCCCGTCGCCGACGTCGCCGAAGCTGGCCATCGTTCCCGGCACCTACCTCGGCAGCGAGGCCTGGAGCTCGGCTCGCAGGTCCGGGGTCAGGACCGCGCCGGCCCGCTCGACCAGCACGGCCATCTCGTAGGCGACGAGGCCGACGTCGCAGGTGCTGTCCGCGACCACCGCGAGGCAGCTCCCGTCGCTGATGCCGGTCACGAAGAGGAACGCCCGCTCCATCTCGATCACGATCTGGGTCACCGCTCCCCCGCCGAAGCGACCGGCGGCGCCGTAGGCCAGGCCGATCAGGCCGGAGGCCACCGCGGCGAAGCGGTCGGCGGCGTCGGGGTCCAGGCCCCGCGACACGGCCATCGGCAGGCCGTCGGCCGACACGACGACCGACTCGCTGACCCCCGGCACGCGGTCGACGAAGTTCTCGACCAGCCAGTTCACGTTGCGCGCCGCAGCGCTCAGGTCACTCATGGGACTCCCTCTCGTGGGTGGCGCCGGCGGGGACCGGCTCCTCGGTGCGGGCTCGCTGTTGGCCGTCTCGGAACCGGCCGAGCAGGTTGCGGACCTCGTCGGGCGACCGCCGGGAGGCGCCGGCGCCGCGCTCGGCGTCGGAGCCGGGCATCGGGCGGGCGCCGCCGCTCTGGCGGGGGACGCGACGGGCCAGGCCGGCGCCGGTGCGCTCGACCGGCGCCTGGCTCGGCGCCGGCGGGGCGACGTCGGCGGTGGGGTCCGGAGCCGTGGGCGCGGCGGCCGGCGGGGGCCCGCCGAACAGGCCGGCCGGCTCGGTGGACGGTGCGGGCGCCGGGGCGACGGGTGGCGCCGCGGCGGGTTCCGGCGCGGACTCGTCGGTGCGCCCGAACAGGCGGGGCGGGGCCCCGTCTTCGAGGAAGAACGGGCGCTCGCCGCCACCGGCCGACGCCGAACTCGCGTGGGGCCGGGCGGAGGGGGTGCGGGTGGCCAGCGGCGCGGTGGGCGGCGGGCCGTCGAGCCGAGCCGCGGGCGCATCGACCGCCTCGGTCCCGCCGATCGACGGCGCGGGCGGCGCCGGCCGGTCCGCCGGCGGGGTGGCGAACGACATCGGGGCCGGCTCCGGCGCCGCCGTCGGCGCCGGCGGATCGAAGGTCATCGGCGCGGCGGGCGAGGGCGCGTCGGCCGACCCGGCGGCGGGCGGATCGAAGGTCATCGGGCCGCCGAGCGGGGACGAGCCCTCGGCGCCCGGCGGCGGGACCGCGGCCAGCGGCGGCAGGATCGAGCCGGGCGGCTGGGCCACGAAGGTGCGCGAGGGCAGGGTGGGCGACGTCGCCGTCATGGCCCGCCCCGGCAGCGAGGCGGGGTCGGGCTCCTCGACCGAGCCCACCAGGGTCAGCGGCGCGGGGACCGGCTCGGCGGCGGGGCTCGGCGACTCCGCCGCAACGTCCACGCCGGGGACCTCGATCGGCGAGAAGGTCAGCGGCGCGGCCCCCGACGGGCTGCTGGCCGCCTCGAGGACGGGCTTCAGGCGGGACGGGACCTCGGCCGGAGTCGGCTCGTGGTCCCGTCCCGCCAGGCTCGGGCCGTCGGTGACCAGCGACGGTGGGATGGACACCACCGCGGTCACGCCACCCGATGGGGAGGGCATCATCCGCACGGCGATCCCGTGGCGGGCGGCGAGCCGGCCGACCACGATGAACCCGAGCGAGCGGGACAGGGCCAGGCCCACCAGCGGCGGGCGGGCCAGGGACTCGTTGGCCTCCGCCACCTGGTCGGCGGACATGCCGATGCCGTGGTCGGTCACCGAGATCACGTAGCCGTCGGCCTTGGTGCGGTGGCCGACCACCTCGACCTTGGTCTCCGGCGGCGAGAAGTTGGCGGCGTTCTCCATCAGCTCGGAGAGCAGGTGGGCGAGGTCGGCGGCGGCGTTCGAGGCGATCAGGACCTCGTCGAAGCTGAGCAGCTCGATGCGGCCGAAGTCCTCGACCTCGGCGAGGGCGGCACGGACCACGTTGGCCAGCGGCGCGGGGCGGCCGCGGCGACGGGGCGGCTCGGCGCCGGCCAGCACGAGCAGCGACTCGGCGTTGCGGCGCATGCGGGTGGCGAGGTGGTCGAGGCGGTAGAGGTTCTCGAGCTGGTCGGGATCCTCCTCGCCCCGCTCGAGCTCGTCGATGAACTCGATCTGGCGGTCGAGGAGGGCCTGGTTGCGGCGGGCCAGGTTGACGAACATCTCGCCGATGCCCTTGCGGAGCAGGGCCGCCTGCTCGGCGGCCACGCCGTTGGCCACCCGCTGGACGTCGTTGAACGCGCTGGCCAGCCGCCCGATCTCGTCCTTGGAGTCGACCCGGATCTCCTCGGTCATCTCGAAGCCGCGACCCAGGTCGTCCTCGGTCGGGCTCCGCAGGGACTCGACCAGGCGGGGCATCGACTCGGTGGCCAGGCGGTCGGCGGCGTCGGCGAGGTGGTTCAGCGGCTTGGTGATCCGGCGACCGAGCAGGACGGCCCCGGCGACGGCGGCGAGGATGGCGATCCCGGCGGCGACGAGGAACAGGTTCGAGGCCCGCTCGGCGGTGGCGCGCTCGGCCTGGCTGGAGGCGATCAGCTCGCCGAGCATGCCGGCCTCGACCTCGTGCAGGTCGGTGAGGACCGTGCCGGCCGAGACGGTGAGCTGGCGGGCGTCGGCGGCCGGCTTCACCTTGGCGCCGCCGTCGACTGCCTGGTCACGGGCGGTCTCCACCGCCACGTGGGCGTCGGTCGAGAGCGCGTCGCGTACCTCGCCCTTGCGGTCGGTCTGGGCGATCGAGGTGAAGATCGAGCCCTCGCTCGTCTCGTCGGCCACCGCCGCGGTGAACAGCTCGTAGGACCCCTCGGCGTCGAAGCCGCCGGCCAGGGTGGCACCGACCAGCACCGCGCTCTGGCGGGCGATGGCCGACTTGTATGCCGCCAGCGCCGAAGCGGTGCGCAGGTCGCCGGCCACCGCCGGGTCGACGACCGCTTCGGTGACCGAGTCGTTCACCGCGAGGAACGAGGTCTGGAGCGAGGCGTAGCTGGTGACCACCTGGTCCCAGCGATAGCCCTGGTCGACCGCCTCGCGGATGTACTGGAGCTTGTCGGCGGCGTCGACCGCCAGGGTCGACGACGACCGGAACCCGCTGGAGGTGCCCTGGTTGGCCTCGAGCTCGGCCACCGCCGCCTTGACCGCCACGTCGGTGGCCTCCCGGGCCCGCAGGACCTGGGACTTCCACTCCTCGCTGCCGCCGGCGACCAGCGCGGTGCTGTAGAGCGACTCCTGCTGGAGGGCGTCGACCACGTCGGAGTCGGCGCGGGCCACCCCGACCAGCCGTTCGACCTGGGCCGCCTCGGTGGCGGTGGCCGTGCGGGCCTGCACGCCGAGCGCGGCGAGCAGCACGATGATCACGATCGGGCCGGCCACCAGCAGGACCAGCTTGTTGCGGATCTTGAGATCGTCGAACACGTCGTCCTCGCGAGGCCCCAGGGGATCGGCTCGGGGCCCTGGCTCCTCCCGGGTCCGATCGGCCGCAGCGCCTCCACCTTGAGGGAACCGCGCCGCCTCGGGCGACGGCGCCGACCCGACCGGCCGACGACGGGCGGCGACCGGTCTACGCTGCGCCGCAACCCCCAATCCGATCGACGACGCGGGAGCACGACACACCGATGAGCGACATCTCACAGGGCCCCGGCTGGTGGCAGGCCTCCGATGGCAAGTGGTATCCGCCCGAGCAGGCCCCCGGCGCCCAGCCGACCGCTCCCCCGGCCGGCCCGCCCCCCGGCTACGCCGCCCCCGCCGGCTACGGCGCCCCCGCCAGCTTCGGCGCCTCCGTCCCCATGGGCGGCCCCGCCGGCCAGCTGGCCGAGTGGCCCGAGCGGGCCCTCGCCGGCCTGATCGACTTCGTGGCGCTCGGCATCCTCGGCTCGATCATCAGCAACACGGTGAGCGTCGCCCTGGGATCGCTGATCTCCCTGGTCGGCCTCGCCTTCGCCATCTACAACGCCTACCTCAACGGCCAGACCGGCCGCAGCGTCGGCAAGCGCATCGTCGGCCTGAAGGTGGTCGGCGAGCAGACCGGCCAGCCGATCGGCGGCGGCGCCGGCATCCTGCGCTGGCTCTGCCACATCATCGACGGCATCATCTGCGGCATCGGCTACCTGTTCCCGCTCTGGGACGCCAAGAAGCAGACGATCGCCGACAAGATCATGAAGACCGTCGTGCTCACCGGCCAGCCCAAGGACTCCGTGGGCGACGCCATCAAGCCGTCCTGAGCTGACGTGACGGGGCCGGCGCTCGGCGCCGGCCCCACCACCCCCACCCCCATCGAAACTGGCGGAGGCACAAACCTCGACGCAGCATGGTGTCGAGGTTCGTCCGCGTCCGGCGGGCGCGGATGACAGGGGATGGCGTGGAGGCTCGACGGAGGCGCGGGTTCGGGCGACGGGTGGCGGCCGTCGCCACGATGGTGGCGTTGGTGGGGGCGCTGGCCGCCTGCAAGCCCACCCCCGACAAGGACACCTTCTACACGGCGCCGGTCGACCTCTCCGGCCCGAACGGAAGCCTGGTGCGCTCCCGCGCCAGCGCCTTCACGCTCGATCCCGCCTACGCCACCTCGGTCCCGGGCACCCAGGCCTGGCAGATCCTGTACCGCTCCACCAACGCCACCGGCGCCGCCGTCGGCGTGTCCGGCACCGTGATCGTCCCCACCACGCCGTGGGTCGGGCTCGGGGCTCGGCCGCTCGTCTCCTACGCGGTGGGCACCCGTGGCGTCGGCGACGCCTGCGCCCCCTCCTACACGCTCAACAACGGGGCGGACTACGAGGGCCTGTTCATCTCCGCCGCCCTCGCCCGCGGCTGGGCCGTGGTCGTGTCCGACGACGAGGGCTTGGGCACCCCCGGCACCCACACCTACGTCGTCGGCCAGTCCGAGGGCCGGGCTGTGCTCGACGCCGCCCGCGCCGCCGAGCGCCTCGACGGGGCCGGCCTGTCGGCGTCGACCCCGGTCGGCCTCATGGGCTACTCCCAGGGCGGTGGCGCCGCCGCGTGGGCCGCCCAGCTCGCGCCCACCTACGCCCCCGAGCTGAACCTGAAGGGCGTCGCCGCCGGCGGCGTGCCGGCCGACCTGTCCGAGGTGGCCGACGCCCTCGACGGCACCGCCTTCGTGTCCCTGGCACTGCTCGCCGCGGTCGGCTACGACGCCGCCTACCCCGAACTCCACCTCGACCAGTACCTCAACGACCGCGGCCGCGACCTCATGGCCCGGGCCAACAGCCTCTGCCTGGTCAGCTACGACGGCCCCAAGACCCTGGTCGACGCCGCGTTCACCGATATGACGACTACGTCACCACCAACCCGCTGGCCACCCCGGCCTGGCCGGCCCGCCTCGCCGAGAACCGCCTCGGCGCCTCGGCGCCCACGGTCCCGGTGTTCCAGTTCCACGCCCTCTTCGACGAGATGGTGGCCTACCCCCAGGCCCGCCAGCTTCGAGACGACTGGTGCGCGGCCGGCGGCAACGTCACCTGGTCCACGTTCCCCGTGGCCGAGCACGTCGCCGGCATGGTCCAGGGCGTCGACCCGGCGATGAACTTCCTCAGCGCCCGCTTCGCCGGCATCCCCACCGTCGGCACCTGCCTCCTGCCCTGACCCACCGAGCCCCCGACCACGACCCCAAACCCCCGAACTTCGTACGGAAGGTGACCTCCGAGGTCCAGTCCCGTACGCGGTTCGGGGGGCGTCGCTAGCGCAGGGGGGCGGCGGTGGGCACGAGCGGGGCCGGCAGCAGCGTGGCGCCCATGAGGTCGCGGTCGACGGCGGCCGCCGCCGATCGGCCCTCGGCGATCGCCCACACGATCAGGCTCTGGCCGCGGCCCATGTCGCCGGCCACGTAGACCCCCGGGACGTTGGTCGACCAGTCGTCGTCGCGGGCGACGTTGGACCGGCCGTCCAGCTCGACGCCGAGCTGCTCGGTGATCCAGGTCGACTCGGGACCGGTGAAGCCCATGGCCAGGAACACGTAGTCGGCCTCGATCTCGAAGTCGGTGCCCTCGATCTTCTGGAACCGGCCCTCGACCATCTCGACCTCGTGGGCCAGCAGCGCCCGGACCCGGCCCTCGCCGTCGTCGACGAAGCGCTCGGTGTTGACCGCGAAGACCCGCTCGCCGCCCTCCTCGTGGGCCGAGGCGGTGCGGTAGAGCAGGGGCCAGGTGGGCCACGGGTTGGCGGTGGCGCTGACGTAGGCCTCGTAGTCGGTGCCGTCGTCGCCCCGGACGACCGGCGGCCGCTTCTCCCAGGCGGGCTTCGGCATGATCTCGATCTGGCGGATCTCGCTGGCGCCCTGGCGGTGGGCGGTGCCGAGGCAGTCGGCCCCGGTGTCACCGCCGCCGATGATGACCACCTTCTTGCCGCCCACGTCGATCGGCGAGCGATCGAGGTCGCCCTCCTGCACGCGGTTGGCGAAGGGCAGGTACTCCATCGCCTGGTGGATGCCGGCCAGCTCGCGGCCGGGGATCGGCAGGTCGCGCGCCGCGGTGGCGCCGCCGGCCAGGACGATGGCGTCGAAGTCGGCCCTCAGCTGCTCGCCGGTGATGTCGACCCCGATGGTCACGCCGGTGCGGAACTCGGTGCCCTCGGCCCGCATCTGGTCGATGCGGCGGTCGAGGACCCGCTTCTCCATCTTGAACTCGGGGATGCCGTAGCGGAGGAGCCCGCCGATGCGGTCGGCCCGCTCGAACACGACGACGTCGTGGCCGGCCCGGGTGAGCTGCTGGGCGGCGGCCAGGCCGGCGGGCCCGGAGCCGACGACGGCCACCTTCTTGCCGGTGCGCACGTCGGGCGTGATCGGGGCGACCCAGCCCTCCTCCCACGCCCGGTCGATGATGGAGACCTCGACCTGCTTGATCGTGACCGGGTCCTGGTTGATGCCGAGCACGCACGCCGCCTCGCAGGGCGCCGGGCACAGGCGGCCGGTGAACTCCGGGAAGTTGTTGGTGGCGTGGAGGCGCTCGATGGCCTCCTGCCAGCGATCCCGGAACACGAGGTCGTTCCAGTCCGGGATCAGGTTGCCGAGCGGGCAGCCGTTGTTGCAGAACGGGATGCCGCAGTCCATGCAGCGGCTGGCCTGGGTCTCGATCCGCCCGTCCTCGAACGGCTCGTAGACCTCCTTCCAGTCCTTCAACCGCACCGGGACCGGCCGGCGGGCCGGCAGTTCGCGCCGATGCTTCAGGAACCCCTGGACGTCACCCACTGCTCAACCCTTCGCTGCGGCCATGATGGCCTCGTCGATGTCGGCGCCGGCTTCCTCGGCGGCCTTGATGGCGGCGAGGACCCGCTTGTAGTCCTTGGGCATCACCTTCACGAACTGGCGAACCGTGTACTGCCAGTCGGACAGGATGCGGCTGGCCACCTCCGAGCCGGTCTCGTTCTGGTGGCGGAAGACGGCGGTGACCAGCCAGGACACGTCCAGCTCGTCGAGCGGCTCGAGGTCGACCATCTCGCCGTTCACCCGGCTCTCGAAGGCGTCCTCGGGGTCCCAGACGTAGGCGATGCCACCGGACATGCCGGCGCCGAAGTTCCGCCCGGTCGGGCCGAGGACGACGACGCGGCCGCCGGTCATGTACTCGCAGGCGTGGTCGCCCACGCCCTCGACCACCGCGGTGGCGCCCGAGTTGCGCACGCAGAACCGCTCCCCCGCCCGGCCCCGGAAGAACGCCTCGCCCCCGGTGGCGCCGTAGAGGAGCACGTTGCCGGCGATGATGTTGTCCTCGGCCACGAAGTCGGGCGCCGTGGTGACCGGCGGCCGCACGATCAGGCGTCCGCCCGAGAGGCCCTTGCCGGCGTAGTCGTTGGCCTCGCCGAAGAGGCGGAGGGTGACCCCCTTCGGCACGAAGGCGCCGAAGCTCTGGCCGGCGGCGCCGGTGAAGGTGACGTCGATCGTGTCGTCCGGCAGGCCGAGGCCGCCGTGGCGCTTGGTGACCTCGTGGCCGAGCATCGTGCCGACCGTGCGGTTCACGTTGCGCACCGGGAACTCGAGCTTGATCGCCGAGCCCGTGTCGATGGCGGTGCGGGCCGCGGAGATCAGCTGCTGGTCGAGGGCCCGCTCGAGGCCGTGGTCCTGGCCCTTGGTGCAGCGCAGGTCGTCGCCGAAGGGCCGCTCGGGCACGTGGAGGATCGGCGTGAGGTCGAGGCCGGCCGCCTTCCAGTGGTCGACCGCCTGGCGGGGGTCGATGGCGTCGGCCCGGCCGATCGCCTCCTCCAGCGAGCGGAACCCGAGGGCGGCGAGGTGCTCGCGCACCTCCTCGGCGATGAACTCGAAGAAGTGCTCGACGAACTCGGGCTTGCCGGCGAAGCGGGCCCGCAGCTCGGGGTTCTGGGTGGCGATGCCGACCGGACAGGTGTCGAGGTGGCAGACCCGCATCATGATGCAGCCCGACACCACCAGCGGGGCGGTGGCGAAGCCGAACTCCTCGGCGCCGAGCAGGGCGGCGATGATCACGTCTCGGCCGGTCTTGAGCTGGCCGTCGGCCTGCACGACGATCCGGTCCCGCAGCCCGTTGAGCAGCAGCGTCTGCTGGGTCTCGGCCAGGCCGAGCTCCCAGGGACCGCCGGCGTGCTTGAGCGAGGTGAGCGGGCTGGCACCGGTGCCGCCGTCGTGGCCGGAGATCAGCACCACGTCGGCGTGGGCCTTGGAGACCCCGGCGGCCACGGTGCCCACGCCCACCTCGGCCACCAGCTTCACGTGGACGCGAGCCTCCGGGTTGGCGTTCTTCAGGTCGTGGATCAGCTGGGCCAGATCCTCGATCGAGTAGATGTCGTGGTGCGGCGGCGGGCTGATCAGGCCGACGCCCGGCGTCGAGCCCCGGGTCTTGGCGATCCACGGGTAGATCTTGTGGCCGGGCAGCTGGCCGCCCTCGCCGGGCTTGGCGCCCTGGGCCATCTTGATCTGGATGTCGTCGGCGTTGGTCAGGTACTCGCTGGTCACGCCGAAGCGGCCCGAGGCCACCTGCTTGATCGAGCTGCGGCGCTCGGGGTCGTAGAGGCGCTCGGGGTCCTCGCCACCCTCGCCGGTGTTGCTCTTGGCCCCCAGGCGGTTCATGGCGATCGCCAGGTTCTCGTGGGCCTCGGCGGAGATCGAGCCGTAGCTCATCGCGCCGGTGGAGAAGCGCTTGACGATCTCCGAGACGGGCTCGACCTCGTCGAGCGGCACCGGCGAGCGGTCGCCGGCGGTCAGCTCGAACAGGCCGCGGATCGTGGCCAGCCGGGTGCTCTGCTCGTCGACGAGACGGGTGTACTCCTTGAACACCTCGTACCGGCCGGTGCGGGTGCTGTGCTGGAGCTTGTAGACGGTCTCGGGGTTGAAGAGGTGGTACTCCCCCTCCCGGCGCCACTGGTACTCGCCGCCCACCTCGAGCTCGCGGTGGGCCCGCTCGGTCGGACGGTCCGGGTAGGCCTTGCCGTGGCGGACGGCCACCTCGGCGGCGACCTCGTCGAGGCCGATGCCGCCGAGCTTGGAGGTGGTGCCGGTGAAGTACTCGGCCACGAGGTCCTCGCCGAGGCCGACCGCCTCGAACACCTGGGCGCCCGTGTAGGAGGCGACGGTGGAGATGCCCATCTTCGACATCACCTTGAGCACGCCCTTGCCGGCGGCCTTGATGTACTTCTTGACGGCGTCGTCGAGGCCGACCGTGCCGAGCGCCCCGCGCGCCGCCATGTCCTCGATCGTCTCGAAGGCCAGGTAGGGGTTGATGGCGGCGGCGCCGTAGCCCAGCAGGAGCGCCATGTGGTGCACCTCGCGGGCGTCGCCGGCCTCGATCACCAGGCCCACGTTGGTGCGGGTCTTCTCCCGCACGAGGTGGTGGTGGATCGCCGAGGTCAACAGGAGCGACGGGATCGGGGCGAGGTCCCGGGTGGAATCGCGGTCGGAGAGGACGACGACGTTGGCGCCGCCGGCGATCGCCTCGCTCACCTGGTGGCGGACGTCCTCGATCGCCTGGCGGAGCGCCTCGCCGCCGCCGGCCACCGGGTACAGGCCGTGGACCACCACCGCTCGGAAGTCGTCCAGGGTCTCGTCGACGTGGATCAGCTTGGCCAGCTGGTCGTTGTCGAGGATCGGGAACGGGAGCTGGATCTGCCGGCAGCTAGCCGGGGTGGGATCGAGCAGGTTGCGCTCGGGGCCGATCGTGCCGCCGAGGCTGGTGACCAGCTCCTCGCGGATGGCGTCGAGCGGCGGGTTGGTGACCTGGGCGAAGAGCTGGGCGAAGTAGTCGAACAGCAACCGCGGCCGGTCCGAGAGCACGGCGATCGGCGTGTCGGTGCCCATCGAGCCGAGGGCCTCGCCGCCGGTGGTGGCCATCGGGCCGATCAGGACCTTCTGGTCCTCGATCGTGTAGCCGAAGGTGAGCTGGCGGCGGACGACGTCGCCGTGGGGGTAGCGGACGTGGGGCCGATCCGGCAACGAGTCGAGCTCGACGATGCCGGCGTCGAGCCACGCCTGGTAGGGATGCTCGGCGGCCAGCCCGGCCTTGACCTCGTCGTCGGTCACGATGCGGCCCTGGGCGGTGTCCACCAGGAACATGCGGCCGGGCTGGAGGCGACCCTTGGCCACCACCTGCTCGGCGGGGATGTCGAGCAGGCCGGCCTCGGAACCGAGGACCACGAGCCCGTCGGCGCTCACCCAGTACCGGCCCGGGCGCAGCCCGTTGCGGTCGAGCACGGCGCCGACCACGGTGCCGTCGGTGAAGCACACGTTGGCCGGGCCGTCCCACGGCTCCATCAGCGAGGCGTGGTAGCGGTAGAAGGCCCGCCGGGCCTCGTCCATGTGGGCGTGGTTCTCCCACGCCTCGGGGATCATCATCAGCACGGCGTGCTGGATCGGGCGGCCGCCGAGGTGGAGCAGCTCGAGCACCTCGTCGAAGCTGGCGGTGTCGCTGCCCTCGGGGTCGCAGATCGGGAAGATGCGGTCGAGGTCGCCGGGGAGCAGCTCGCTGGCCAGCAGCGCCTCGCGGGCCCGCATCCAGTTGCGGTTGCCCTTGACCGTGTTGATCTCGCCGTTGTGGGCCAGGTAGCGGTAGGGGTGGGCCAGCGGCCACGACGGGAACGTGTTCGTGGAGAACCGCGAGTGCACGAGGGCGAGGGCGCTCTCGAACCGCTCGTCGGCCAGGTCGGGGTAGAAGTCGCGCAGCTGCGGGGTGGTGAGCATCCCCTTGTAGACGATCGTGCGGCCGCTCAGGCTGGGGAAGTACACGGCGTCGGTCCCCTGGCCGACCTCGTGCTCGATCCGCTTGCGGGCGATGAAGGCGCGGCGATCGAGCTCGATGCCGGCCAGCTCGGCGCCGGGGGCGGCCAGGAACAGCTGGCGGAAGGTGGGCATGGCGCCGAGCGCCCCCGTGCCGAGCGACGACGGGTCCACCGGCACGTCCCGCCAGGCCAGGACCTCCAGCCCCTCGGCGGCCACGATCTTCTCGACCGCCTCGACCGACGCCGCCACGGTGGCCTCGTCGCCGGGCAGGAAGGCGATGCCGGTGGCGTAGTGCCCGGCGGCGGGCAGCTCGACGTCGAGCACCGCCCGGTAGAAGGCGTCGGGCACCTGGACCAGGATCCCGGCGCCGTCGCCCGTGTTGGTCTCGGCCCCCGAGGCGCCCCGGTGATCGAGGTGAACGAGGGCGGTGATGCCCTGCTCGACGAGCTGGTGGCTGGCCCGGCCGTGGATGTCCACCACGAAGGCGACGCCGCAGGCGTCGTGCTCGAACGCGGGGTCGTACAGGCCCTGGGCCGCAGGCGGCGTCGTGGTCATCGGCGTCGGTTCCTCCAACGAAGGGACGGGGGAACTGCTGTGGGGGACGCCGTTGGCCCGGTTCGCAGGTCGGACGACCCTACCAACCCAGGTCGGATCCTCCCCAACACGATCGGTCGCCGGATCGCCGGCGGCGACTCGTCGTCTGGATGTCGACCAGGACGAACCGGGCTCCTGGTCGCGGACCGCATCGAACGATCCGCTCCACGGCATGGAGCGTGCCATCGGGCCAGGGCAGCGCCTCGTAGGGTGCGGCGATGGCTGATGTGGAGGATCTGCTCTCGTTCCTCGGCGCCGCTCCTTCGCCGTACCACGCCGTCGCCGAGGGGGTGCGGCGGCTGGAGGCGGCGGGGTTCGTGGGGCTCGACCTCACCGAGGCATGGCCGGACGCGCCGGGGCGGTTCTTCGCCGCTCGGGGTGGAGCGCTGGTGGCGTGGGCGGTGCCCGAGGGCGCCGAGCCGTCGCGGCGGTTCCGGCTGGTGGGGGCCCACACCGACAGCCCCGGGCTGCGGGTCAAGCCGCACGCCGACACCGGGCTGCTGGGCTGGCAGCAGGTGGCGGTCGAGGTGTACGGCGGGGCGCTCTGGAACTCGTGGCTCGACCGGGACCTCGGCCTGTCGGGGCGGCTGGTCGTGCGCACCCCGGCCGGCGCCCGGACGGTGCTGGTCCGCATCGACGCGCCGCTGCTGCGGATCCCCCAGCTCGCCATCCACCTCGACCGCGACGTCAACGGCGGCGGGCTCAAGCTCGATCCGCAGCGCCACCTGGTCCCGGTGTGGGGGGTCGGCCCGGTCGACGAGGGCGGGTTCGTGCGGACGGTGGCCGCCGCGGCCGACGTCGACCCGGATGAAGTGACCGCCTGGGACGTGATGGTCCACGACCTCACCCCGCCCACCCGCCTCGGCCGCTCGCAGGAGCTGATCGCCTCGGGCCGGCTCGACAACCTCGTCTCGTGCTGGGCCGGCCTGCACGCGCTGGTCGACGCCGCCGACGGGGCCGACGGGCTGGGCGCCGATCCCGCCCCCGTGCCGGTGCTGTGCCTGTTCGACCACGAGGAGGTCGGGTCCACGTCGGCCACCGGCGCCGACGGCGCGCTGCTCGCCTCGGTCCTCGAGCGCTCGGTCCTCGCCCGCGGCGGGACCCGCGACGACCACCTCCGGGCGTTGGCCGGCTCGGCCTGCGCGTCGGCCGACATGGCCCACGCCACCCACCCGAACTTCCCGGAGCGGGCCGAGCCCGGCCACGTGGTGGCGATCGACGGCGGGCCGGTGGTCAAGGTCAACGCCAACCAGCGCTACGCCACCGACGCCGAGACCGCCGACCTCCTGGTGGCCGCCTGCGACGCCGCCGGGGTCCCCCACCAGGTCTTCGTCAGCCGCAACGACCTCCCCTGCGGCTCGACGATCGGCCCGCTCACCGCCGCCCGCCTCGGCATCCCCACCGCCGATGTCGGCGTCGCCCAGCTCTCGATGCACTCGGCCCGGGAGCTCTGCGGCGTCGACGACCCGCCTCGGCTCGCCGCCGCCCTCACCGCCTTCCTGGTCGGCTGATCCCACCGCTCGGCTCGTGATGGACCCGGCCGAGGCGGCCCGCGTGCTCGGCGTCGGCCCGGACACCCCGTGGCCGGAGGTGCGCCGGGCCTACCGCCGCCACATCCGTCGCCACCACCCCGATCGAGCCGGGGGCGCCACCGGGATGCCGGCCGACGATCGGGCGGTCCTGATCATCGAGGCGTTCCGGGTCCTCGACGCCGCCCGCCTCGCCGGCTCCCGGCCGCCGACGCCACCGCCGTCGGGGCGTGCCACCGGCGATCCCCGGGACCCCGCCAACCGGCGCGCCTCGGCGTCGAATCGACGTCGAATCGATGCCGAGGACCCCGCTGACCAGGGCGGCAGCGGCGACGGGGGCGGGAGGTCGGCGATCGGGGCCCCCGGGGTCGTGCGGGTCGACGGCGACACCCTCCGCCTCGACGCCCCCGCCGACGAGGCGTTCCGTTGGCTGGTCGAGGCCGCCCACGACGTGGGCGAGATCACCTACCTCGACCGCTCCGGCCCGATCCTCGAGATCCTCGGCACCTTCGAGGGCGAACCGGCCACGTCGCTGCTCGTCACGCTCCAGGGCCGCCTCGACGGCACCGACGCGCTGTGCTCGGCCGAGTCGATCGAAGCCCGGCCCGGCCCGCCCACCGCGGCGGTGGTCGACCTGCTGGAACTGGCTCTGCGCCGCCGCCAGGCCCAGCCCGACGGCGATCCCCGGTCAAACGATCGGCCCGGCCGGTGACCGGCGAGGGCACCGCCGCCGTCGTCCCCGCCGGCCACGCGCCGGACCGGCCGCGCCTCCGGGGCTGGTTCCACGCCGTGGCCGCGGTGTTGTTCCCCGTGGCCGGCGCCTGGGTGGTGGCCCAGGCCCCCACCGCCGCCGAGCGCCGTCCCGCCCTGGTGTTCGTGCTCGGCATGAGCAGCGTGTTCGTCGTCAGCTCCAGCTTCCACCTCGGGCCGTGGACGGGAACCCGCTACCGCACGATGCGCCGCCTCGACCACAGCACCAACGCCCTCGCCATCGCCGCCGCCTACACGCCCTTCATCGCCCACTGCTTCGCCGGCACCGCCGAGGTGGCGCTGCTCGTGGCCTGCTGGACGCTGGCCCTCCTGGCGGTGGCCAGCCGGGTGATCTGGATCGACGCGCCGGCCCGTGTGGCTGCCGGCACCTATCTCGGCCTCGGTTGGGTCGGGATCGTGCTGCTGCCGTTCGTGGCCACCCGGATCGACGGCACCGACCTCGCCCTGGCCCTCCTGGGGGCGGCGCTGGTCACCGCCGGCGCCGTCGCCTACGCCCTCGGGCGTCCGAACCCCTGGCCCCGGTGGTTCGGCCACCACGAGCTGTTCCACCTGAGCGCGCTGGCCGGCCAGTGCCTGCTGCTCTACGTGGTGTGGCGCCTGTTCGGCTCGACCTGACCGGCCGGCTCAGTCAGTTGCCGGCGGTGGTCGTGGTGGTGTCCCAGTCGGGCGGGGCGTCGAAGTCGACCACGCCCTTGGGGTCGATCGGCATGCCCTTGACCCGGGTCTCGAAGTGGAGGTGGGGGCCGGTGGAGAGGCCGGTCGAGCCGACGTAGCCGATCACGTCGCCCCGCTTCACCACCTGGCCGACCTTCACCAGGATCTGGCTCTGGTGGGCGTAGACGGTGGCCAGCGAGTTGCCGTGGTCGATCACCGTGGCGTTGCCGTATCCGCCCCGCACGGCGGCGATGACCACCGTGCCGTCGGCGGCGGCGTGGATCGGGGTGCCCATCGGGGCCCCGATGTCGTCGCCGGCGTGGAGGCGGGTGATCCCGAGGATCGGGTGGACCCGCATGCCGAAGGCCGAGCCGGGGTCGTAGCCGGGCAGCGGGTGGCTGATCCTCACCGACCCCGGGTACCAGTCGGGCTGGTCCTTCTGGAGGTCCGCCAGGATCATGTGGATGCCGTCGGAGGCGGTGCTCAGCGAGTTGATCCGGCCCTCGATCAGCGCCTTCTTGCCCTGCACCTCGCGCAGCGCGGTGGCCTCGTTCCAGACCTGGACGTTGATCTCGTCGACGAGGTGCTGCTGGTTGTCCCGCGCGCCGGCCAGGAACTTGGTGACCGCCTCGGCGTCGTCGCGCTTGGCGGTGGCGGCCTTGGCCGCCTTCTTGGCCGCCTTGTCGGCCTTGCGGCGGGCCGCCCGGGCCTCGGTCAGCTGATCGACCAGCTCGTCGGTGTCGCCGACGACCGCCTTCGAGTAGGCCAGCGCGCCCCCGGCGTCGGAGCTGTTGGTGGAGGCGAGCAGGGCCTCGAGCACGCCGCTGCCCTCGCCGCCCTTGACGTAGGAGGCGACGAGCTGCTGGCGGAGGCGCTCCTCGGCGCGGGCCACCTCGGCCTCGGCCCGCTCGAGCTCCTCGGCGCGCGCCGCCGCCTTGTCCTTCGCCGCCTGGAACTCGAGCTGGGCGGCCACCAGCTCCTGCTCCTTCGCCGCCACCTGCTGTTTCAGCGAATCGAGCTCGGCGTTGAGCTTGGCCTGCTCGGCCTGGGCGGCCTGGACCTTGGCGATCAGCTCGCTCTCCTGGCCGAGCGCCTCGTCGTACTCTTCCTTGAGCCCGGCGGCCGTGCCGTCCTGGGCGGGGGCGGCCGTCCGAGCCGCGTCGGCGGGGCGGCCGGGGGCGGCGGCGCCGATGCCGGGGGCGCCGAGCGCGGCGAGGCCAAGGGCGCCGAACACCACGAGGGCGGCGACGCGACGGCGAGGCGCGACGGCGGACGCGGTCGAAAGCATCGGTGCTCACCTCCTCGGGTTCGGGCGGTTCCCGGGCAAAAGCTCCCGGTCACGCTAGTCCAGAGGCCCCTATCGGCCCCGGCACCCCCGAGGTTGAGCGCCCCGGCCGACCACCACCGAACGTGCCTCGGTGCGTGCCCTCGGCACGGACGAAGACTCGTTCCGGTGGAAGGGTGGGCCGTCAGCGGGGCGGCCACTCCTCGGCCTGGGCCTCCAGGTCGGGCCGGACCTCGGGGTGGGCGATGGCGGCCAGCGCCCGGGCCCGCTCCCGCACGGTGCGGCCGCGCAGTTCGGCCACCCCGTACTCGGTGACCACCACGTCGAGCTGGTGGCGGGGCGTGGTCACGATCGTGCCCGCCGGGAACTTCCCGACGATCCGCGACCGGCGCACGCCGTCGACCATCGTCGAGGACCGCAGGCAGATCAGCGAGCGGTCCTCCAGCTCCAGCCCCGAGGACGCCACGAAGTCCTCGTGGCCGCCGATGCCGGAGAACTGGCGGGCGTCGAGCGTGTCGGCCACCGCCTGGCCGGCCAGGTCGACCGCCAGCGCCCCGTTGATCGACACCATCTTGCGGTTCTTCGAGATCAGCTCGGGCGAGTTGACGAGGTGGACCGGCAGGAACCCGACCTCGTGGTTGTCGTCCAACCAGTCGTAGAGCTCGCGGGTGCCGGCCGCGAACGTGGTGACCGACACGCCGTCGAAGATGCCCTTCCGGTTGGTGACCTTGCCGGCCTGGTGCAGCTTCATCAGGCCGGTGGTGAACATCTCCGAGTGGATCCCGAAGTCGCCCCGGGGACCGTCGGCGAGGATCGACGCCACCGTGGAGGGGATCCCGCCGATGCCGGTCTGGATCGTGGCCCCGTCGGTGACGAAGTCGGCCACGAACCGGGCGATGGCCCGCTCGGGCTCGGTGGGCTCGGGCTCGCCGATCACGAACGGCTCACGGTCGGTCTCGATCAACACGTCGATCTGGTCGACGTGGACCCGGTGCCGGTGCTCGTCGATGCCGTGGGTGCGGGGATAGCGGGGGCTGACCTCGACCATCAGCACCCGCTCGGGGTCTGCGGCCGCCGCCTCGATGGCGCCGACGGTGGCGCCGGCGTGCAGCGACAGGCTGCACCAGCCCTCCGCGTCGGGCGGGGCGGCGGCGGTGGCGATCACCCGGGGGGCGAGGCGTTCGAGGGTGGGGGCGAAGCGCCGGAAGTCGGCCGGGACGAACTCGACCGCCCCGCCCTGGTCCCGCATCAGTCGCTCGAGCGGCCCGTAGAACCCCGACAGGAATCGCACCCCCGGCCGGCCGAACACCTCGTAGAAGTCGGTGAGCAGGGCCCCCGTGATCGTGAGGTCCTCCCAGTCGGTGCGGGCGCCGAGGGCGTGCAGCAGGCCGCCGGGGTGACCGGGGCCGAGGGGGATGCCGACCACGTCGACCGGACGGATCAAGGCGGCGGCGTCCGCCGCGGACAGTCGCTCGGGCATCGCCGGACGCTACCCCTCCCCCGTCACCCGACCGGTCGACCGCCGCCCGCCTCGACGCCAACCTGCACGGGCAGGGCTGCGCCCCGCCGCCCACCCCGTGCAAGAACCAGCCCGACCCCAACCTGCACGAGTAGGGCTGAGCCACGCCGCCCACCCCGTGCAAGAACCAGCCCGACGCCAACCTGCACGAGTAGGGCTGCGCCACGCCGCCCACCCCGTGCAAGAACCAGCCCGACGCCAACCTGCACGAGTAGGGCTGAGCCACGCCGCCCACCCCGTGCAAGAACCAGCCCGACCCCAACCTGCACGGGTCGGGCTGCGCCACGCCGCCGAACTCGTGCAGGTTCGAGCGGCGAGCCGTCGACGGTAGGTTCGGGCGCCGTGCCTCCGCCGCTGCCGCCGCTGCCCGATGCCGGCGATGCGCTGGTGGTCGACGAGCGGCGGGCGTGGTCGGCCACGGAGGCGTGGGCGACGATCGACGCGCTGGCCCACCACCT
>WBZU01001148.1_pt1 | contig 20642 bp, 14 predicted proteins | sample 5204311 | NCBI WGS metagenome assembly WBZU01 (sample SAMN12344359, study PRJNA552823) | activated sludge metagenome | biome: Activated sludge suspended growth; feature: Nitrification reactor; material: Wastewater; isolation source: activated sludge from nitrification reactor of wastewater... | reverse complement strand
CGCCAGATTTCGTCGGTTGTGAGCAGCCGGTCGATGCGCGCCTGCAGCTCGGCGCCGTCGACCTCGCCGGGCTCGGCATAGAGTACGATGGAATAGTCGGCGCCGATGATCAGATTCTGCAGCGCCGTCGGCTTGTCGGGCAGCTCGCACACGTCGACCAGCGTGACGCCCGGCGGCAGCTTGGCCCGCAGGCGCGCCGCCACCTCATCGACCAGTAGCGACGGCGCCAGGATGATGTCGAGCGGCTCGCGCGCGCCGGTGATGCCGACGCCCAGCGGCGCGGCAAACTGCATGTGCGGCTGCGGGTTGAAGCCCTGCTTGTAAAGCAGCGGCAAGTCGGCACGGCGCAACGCCCGCTCCCACAGGCGAAACTCGTCGTGGTGCGAGATGAATTTCACCGCCTCACCCTTGGCATAGAGGATGCGGATGTATTGGCGGGGAGGAAGTTGCGAATCTTCTATCATCATTCGGTCCTGGATGAGATTGGAGAGTAGAGACTGGAGACTGGAGATCGGAGATTGAGGACGCGAAGCCAGCGTGCTCTCCCCCCAATCTCCAATCTCCCAATCTCTCAATCTCCAATCCGCTTGCTCACCGTGCCCTCGCGGCGCTGCGGCACGCGGTGGTCAAACTGGCCGGTAAGTTCGGGCGACATGTCGTCGTTGAAGTAGAGCGGGATGGGCGCGATGTCCACCGGCTGGCGCTCCTTGCCACGACCCAGGCTCGGGCAGCCCCAGCCGGCATCGGGCGCGTCACGCCGCTGCTCCTTGAAATAGCCGAGGATGCCGCACGAGAAGCAGTGCTCGCGGCAGTCGTCGACCACGCCACCCTGGTAGGTATGGACATACTCGTCGACGAGGAACTGCTTCTTGAGACCGGCCGAAATGTGCTCCCACGGCAGCACCTCGTCCAGGGCGCGAGCGCGGCGGGCGTACCAGTCCATGTCCAGCCCCAGCTCGGCGAAGGCGTCCTGCCAGGCGGGGAAGTTGAAATACTCGCCCCACCCCTCCAGCTTGGCGCCCTTGCGCCATGCCAGCTCGATGACGTCACTCAGACGCCGGTCGCCGCGCGTCAGAAACGCTTCGACCAGCGTCTCCTCCGGGTCGTTCCACGAAAAGTGGATGCCCGGCCCGCGCAACTCGCGCTGGAGCAGTTCGATCTGGGCGTTGATGATCCGTTCGTCTTCCATCGGCACCCACTGAAAGGGCGTGTGCGGCTTGGGCACCAGCGTGCTGACGCCGATGCGCACGTTGGCCTTCTTGCCGAGCACGCGGCGTCCCACCGCCAGCACCTCCTTGGAGAGATCGGCGATCGCCTGTACATCCTCCAGCGTCTGCGTGGGATGGCCGATCATGAAGTACATCTTGATCGTCGTCCAGCCGCGCTTGTAGACTTCCTCGGCGGTGGCGAGCAGCTCGGCCGAGGCGATGGGCTTGTTGATGACATCGCGCAGGCGGTCGGTGGCAGCTTCGGGCGCAAAGGTGAAGCCCGAGCGGCGGCGCCCCTTTTCCAGCAGATCCATGAGATCGACGCTGAAGCTCTCGATGCGCAGGCTGGGCAGACCGACGCTCAGCTTCTTGGCGCCATGCCGCTCCACGGTGCGCCGCACCAGTTCCTCGACGTAGCTATAGTCGCTGCTGCTCAGGCTGAGGAAACTCACCTCCTCAAAGCCGCAATGCTCGATCATCTCGTCGACGGCTTGCAGCACTTCGTCCACCGGCCGCTCGCGCACGGGACGGAAGATCATGCCGGCCTGGCAGAAGCGACAGCCGCGCGTGCAGCCGCGCATGATCTCAATGGCGGCGCGGTTGTGCACGACGTTGATAAAAGGCACGATGAACTTCGTCACGGGCGGCGGCAGCACGGTCACGACCCGCTTGAGCACCTCGGCCGGCGCGGCAGAATGGTTGGGCGTCACAGCCGCAACGGTGCCGTCGGCGGCGTAGCTCACCTCATAGAATGCCGGGACGTAGACGCCGGGGATGGCGGCGAGCGCTTCGAGCAGGGAGCGGCGATCGGGAGATTGGTGAGGCAGCGCCTGATCTCCAATCTCCGATCTCCAATCTCCCGACTTCCATCGCTCGTACGCCGCGATCACGTCAAAGATGACTTCCTCGCCCTCGCCGATTATCATGGCGTCGAAAAAGGCGCTCATGGGCTCCGGGTTATAGCTGCCCGAGCCGCCGGCGATGATCAGCGGGTCGTCGGCCGTGCGGTCGGCCGCGCGCAGCGGAATGCCCGACAGGTCGAGCATGGTCAGCACGTTGGTGTAGAGCTGTTCGTAGGGCAGGCTGAAGCCGACGATGTCGAAGGCGCGCATCGGGTGGCGCGTCTCCAGCCCGTAGAGCGGGATGCCGTCGCGGCGCATGTAGCGCTCGAAGTCGGGCCACGGGCAGTAGATGCGTTCGGCAAGCATGTCGGCGCGGCGGTTGATGAGATCGTACAGCACCATCAGGCCGAGATTGCTGCCGCCCAGTTCGTAGATGTCGGGGAAGGCCAGCGCCACGCGTGCGCTAATGGCCGGGTCGTCCCAATCCTTGACGACGCTGTTTAGCTCGCCGCCGGTGTAGCGCGCCGGCATTTCGACTTTGTGCAGCACGCGGTCAAGGGCGCGCGTGATCTGGCGTGGTGTGGTCAGCATGGCGATTCCTTTCCTTCGTATCATCCGGGCATGGTGCCCGGGTGGGGTTCGAACCCACGGTTAGAATGGTCGCCTATCATACCACACAGCGCGCTATTCGCGTGCGGCGGGGAGCGCCCGCACAAAGGCGACCGCCAACAGCGCCGTGCCTGCCAGCACGACGATGCCCATGCCCCAGAAAACCGTAGCCAATCCCATCGTTTGCGCCAGCGCGCCGAACAGGAACGGGCTGAGCGCAATGCTGATCCCGCCGGCCATGTTATACGCGCCCAGCGACGCCCCGCGCACCTGGGCATCGGCATACTGCGTGACAAAGGCGTTGCCGGCCGTCAGAAACATGCCGTAGGAGATGCCTTCGACGACGAGCACGATGCTGAGCAGCGCATAGTCGGTGACATGGGCCATCGCCAGCATGGCCAGCCCGCCCAGCGCCAGGGAGAAGAGCATGAGCCGGTAGCTCCACGCCGGCGTGCTGATGGCGCCGGTCGGCAGGCGCGTCAGCGTCGACGCCAGCGCGCGCAGGGTGAAGAGCGAACCAATGGCCAGCGCCGAGAAGCCCAACGCGCCGGCCTGCAGCGGCATAAAGTTGACGACGACGCCATTGAACACGGGACTCAGCAGGAAATTGGCGACCGCGGCAAGCAGGATCAGCCGGTTTGCGCCCAGCACGCGCAGGTTCGCCAGCGGATTGCTGGCGCGCACGCCGCGACCGATCCCCTCGTCGACCAGCGTGAACCAGGCAAGCCCGGCCGCCGCCAACGCCAGCAGGGCCATGAAGGCCAGGCTCGTCACCACGCCGAACGCTTCGGCGACGAGGCCGCCCAGCAGCGGGCCGGTGGCAAAGCCAAGCCCCATGGAGGTGGTGAGCATGCCCATGGCCAGCCCGCGATCGGCCGGTGCCGCATAGTCGCCCACCATGGCCGCACCCATGGCAAAGACACAGACGATGCCGAGCCCGAGCAGCACCTGGGCGAGCAGCAGCCACAGCGGCGCCGGCGCCAGGGCCAATAGCAAGCCGGCCACGGCAAACGCCGCCGAGCCGGCCGCAATCAGCCGGCGCCGCCCAAAGCGATCCGAGATGACGCCGACGGGAACGGAGACGAGCACCTGCGTGGCGCCGTTGAAGGCCGCCAGGCTACCAATGAGCAGCAGCGACGCGCCGATCTCCCGCGCCCGCAACGGGAAGGCCGGGAGCAGATACCCGACGACGGTATCGGCGACGAAGATCACAAAATACAAAGCAAAGAGTTCGCGGCGAAGGAGGCGCTGCCAGGCTACGGTCGAAAGCATAGGTACAGAAGATTCCCTCAGTTCGAAAGCAATCACCAACAATGACTGTGGACTATAGGCGATCTGCCACGTGAAGGGCAAACGAAATCAGTCCCCAGCGTTCAATACACGCCAGCCGAGCTGACCGGGCGAACTCGCTTGGCCGGCCCATGCTTTCGTTGTAGACTAGAGCGCCGGCGGGCACAGGATGCCGGCCGGCCAATTATGGAGAGGAAAATCGCATGCAGGTCGATTCGTTCAATGACTATCAGCGCGAGTCGCGCAAGACGTGGAGCCTGATCCACACCGACCACGCCATCACCTATCCGACCCTGGGCCTGGTCAACGAGGCCGGCGAAGTGGCGGGTAAGGTAAAGAAAATCTTCCGGGACAAGAATGGGGTCATTTCCGAGAGTGACCGCGAGGCGCTCAAGCAGGAGTTGGGCGACGTGCTGTGGTACCTGACGCAGATCGCCACGGAGATCGGCGTCAGCATGGATGAGGTCGCCAGCGGCAACCTGACCAAGCTCTTCGACCGGCTGGAGCGCAACGCCATCGGCGGCGACGGCGACACGCGCTAGCGATGCCGCGCTGCGCCCGCTAGCCGGCCCCCAGCCGCGCGCGGCAGAAACAGTCCACCACGTGGTCGTTGACCATGCCGCACGCCTGCATGTAGGCATAGCAAATAGTCGGGCCGACAAAGGTAAAGCCGCGCCGCTTGAGATCCTTGCTCATGGCCTGCGCCTCGGCCGTCTGGGCGGGAATCTCGCGCAGGCTCTGCCACGCGTTCACGATAGGCGCACCGCCCACGAACTGCCAGATATAGGCGTCGAACGAGCCGAACTCCCCCTGCACCGCCAGGAAAGCGCGCGCATTGCGCACGAACGCATTGACCTTTAGCCGATTGCGCACGATGCCCGGATCGTCGAGCAGCGCGGTGATCTTCTCATCCCCGTACGTGGCAACGAGCGCCGCATCAAAGTTGTCGAAGGCGCGCCGGTAATTTTCCCGCTTGCGTAGAATCGTAATCCAGGCGAGGCCGGCTTGCGCGCCTTCCAGGCATAGCATCTCGAAGAGGTGGCGATCATCGTGGGCGGGGATGCCCCATTCTTCGTCATGATAGTGCACGTAAAGCGGGTCGGTGCCTGCCCACTCGCAGCGGACCAAGGTTGTCATACGCCGTCCTCTCACCATATATTCGTCAAACAAGCGAACCATCCAACTCGCCGCAGTATAGCCGATGGCGGGCGGCTCGCCAACGCACCGACAAGAATTACGTCATTTGCCCCATGCCTATTCGCACATGACGGCGTCAACCTATATGCAAGGTTGGGTAATTGCCCGCCCCGAGAACTGTTTCCCCTGCCGGCTTGATCGTCGATCCGTTTTCACAAAAGGAGCAGACATGTATCGCAACATAACGGTAGTCATCCTGTCCTGCTTGTTGATTCTTGCGTTGACCGGGGCGACCGTCGCGCAGCAATCGCAGGCCGCCCAGCGCATCAGCTTTGCACCGGGTGCGATCTCCGCCACCGAGTCCGGCACCCTCACCATGGGCGGCATGGATCGCTATGTGCTGGGCGCCGAGGAGGGTCAGACGATGACCGTCTCGGTCGCGTCGGCGGACAACAATGCGTTGCTGGTCATCTACGGGCGCGACGGCACAGTGCTCATCTCCGACCATGCCGACGCGTCGAGCTGGAGCGGCGTGCTGCCGTCGACGCAGGATTACGTCATCGACGTGCGCGCCATCGACGGCAGCTCCGCCAACTTCACGCTGACCGTCACCATTCCGCCGAATCCGCCTTCCCCGCCCCACCCCTCGATCCAGCGCATCAGCTTTGCGCCGGGCACGATCTCGGCGACTGTCCACGGCAGCGTCACGCCGGGCGGCTACAACGAGTACGTGCTCAAGGCCAGCGCCGGCCAGAACATGCTCGTGCGCACGACGGCCGAGGAGCAACAGGTGGCAATCTCCGTGGTGGGTGCCGACGGCACGGTGCTGCTTTCCTCCATGGGAGGGGCTGACACTTTCAGCGGCGATCTGCCGTCGACCCAGGATTACTTCATCAAGGTCGAGATCGATGGCGAAGGGTTTGCCATGTACCAGATGACGGTGACCGTGGAGCCGCTGGTTTATTGAGCGACAGGTCACTGTACTCCAGCGCTTGCTGCCGGTGAAATGCGCCCGAATTTGACAGCCGGTGCGGAAGCAGGTAGAATCGCAATGTTTCTGGGCAACGACATGAAACACATGGCGTGGCGCATTCGTCTAGGGGCCCAGGACACAGCCCTCTCAAGGCTGAGACACGAGTTCGAATCTCGTATGCGCTACCATGAAGCATTGCACGGATGAAAGTCCGGTTGTGCACAGAAAGGCGACGGTCTATGACCGTCGCCTTTCTGTTTTTTTCTCCCGCCTGCGGGCAATCTCCCACCTTTCCGCATGACGCGCAACCAGCCAACACGCCACTTGCGCGCCTCCCGCGTTGCACATACATGGCACAGCCCTTACCCAATCGTTAATTTACTCGGGGCCGTCAACCATATGAGCAGCGCGAATTTCCATTAAATGTCGCATTGATCTTGGAAGCGATAGGCATATCCTGTGATATGTTGGCCGGCTATGCCGTAAGGTGCAAGTGACAATCGACACCGTCACGGCAGGCAGGACAACGACGCTCGTACGTGTGAACGTTCAAAGGAATGAATACCATGTCTAGCTCTCTTACAACCGACTCAGCCGTGAGCACAATGCGAACGGCAGCCTCGCGGCCGCGCCGCTGGTGGCGACTTGCCGCTTGCCTGCTGATGATGGCCATGCTGGCTTCCATCGCCCCACCGGTGGCCGCGGCACAGCCCGCCCCCCTCAAAATCATCATTGACACGGACCCAGGTGTCGACGACGCGCTGGCGATCACCTGGCTGCTCAGCCAGCGCGAGCGCCCCGTCCAGCTTCTTGGTATTGTCTCCGTTTTCGGCAATACGACGCTGGAGTCCACGACCAACAACGTGTTGACCGTGCTGGAATTCAACGGCCGGACGGACATTCCAGTCGTCAAGGGCGCGGCTGCGCCTATCGCTCAGCCGCCGACGCTGACCGGCTGGTTCATCCACGGGCCGGACGGGCTGTGGGGTCTCGGCAGCCAGCATCCGCACGACCTCGGCGGCCTGTCCACGGACTACGCCGGCTTCTACTGTGCGACGGCCGGCGCCAACCCCGGCGCGACAATCCTGACGCTGGGGCCGCTGACCAATCTGGCTGGCGCGGCCTCGCTCTGCCCCGATGCGCTGCGCACCATGCGCGTGATCACACTGGGCGGCGCAAAGGCGGGCGGCAACAAAACCGCCGTGGCCGAGTTCAACTTCTGGCAGGATCCCGATGCCGTGCAGCGCGTGCTCGATGCCGGCATTCGCCCCCAGATTGTCCCCTTGGATACCTTCAGCCGTGTGGCAGTCGACGGCAACTTGCTCGACAAGCTGGTGCGCAAGGGCAACACCGCCGTCCAGCAGCTCTCCTTCGCCATCAACCAGTACGCCGGCGTGCAGGCGCAGAACGGCGGCCCGGTGCTCTTCCCCGATGTCGCCGCCACCGTCTTCGCTGCGGAACTGGCCGCCGGCAGCAGCCAACCCACGCTGGTGAAGATATCCGCCGGCCAGCCGCAGAATCGCGGCCAGTCGATCGTCGCCCTCAGCGTGCCCGAACGGCTGGCCTTGCTCGCCGATGACGCCGAGCTGAGTTCGCTGGCCGTGCAGGCGTTCACAGTGCCCGGCTTCGATCTCAACGCCGCGTTTGGCGCGATCCTGGCTCGCCAGCCGGACAACGCCATCTGGATCAATGCGCTCGATGCCAAGGCGCTCCTCAACGCCGTCGAGCGCGGCCTCAAGTAGGTAACGCATACACGAGCTTGTTCAAGAATGGATCCCAACCGTGAATCGTTTCATCGACCCTATCATCAACGAACTCCGCCAGGTATTGCGCCGGCTGGATAGCGACGGCGGTCTATTGACCCCATCAATATACGAGACAGCACAGGTATTGCGCTTCTGTCCCGACACATTCAACGCCGGCGACGTGGCCGAATGGCTGCTTTGCCAACAGGAAGCGGACGGTGCGTGGGGTGACCCCGCTGCTCCGCTCTATCGTGCCGTGCCCACAGCCGCTGCCCTGCTGGCACTTGCCGAGCATGGCCCGGCGACGGCCCGCACACAACACGCGATCGCCGCGGGCTGCGAAGCATTCGCCACGCTCGCCGCGCACTGGCAGCCGCCGCTCCCTGACGACATGCCGATCGCGGTCGAGCTCGTGCTGCCGCGCCTGCTGGACGACGCCAGGCGGATCGGTCTCAGGCTACCCGCGACCCCCTTCACTGCGTTACGCCAACTCGGTCAGCGGCGCCGGCACCTCATTGCGCAGATGCGGCCCACGGCCGCGACGCCGCCGCTTCATTCGTGGGAGGCGTGGGGGCACCGGCCCAGCCGTGCGTTGATCGATGGTTCCGGCGGGGTGGGTCATTGCGCCGCGGCAACAGCCTGGTGGCTGCATCTCACGCGCAGGCGCCGGCACATGGCAGTGCAGCAAGAAGGCGCGTATGCCTATCTGGCGGCTGCGTCGCGCGGAACCTGGGGCGGGGTGCCAGGCATCCTGTCGTCGGCATGGCCGGTGCAGCGGTTCGAAATGGCCTTTGTTCTCCATACGCTACTGGTAGCGGGCCTTCTGCACGACCGGCGCCTTGCCGACATCGTCGAGCCCCTGATCCGGCGCCTGGCCGGCATGGTGACGCCGTGCGGCCTGGGTTTTAGCGAGCATTTCCTGCCGGACGGCGACGATACGGCGGCGGCGGTGGCGGTGCTGGCAGCGGCAGGCCATCGTAATTTTGCCGGCGCGCTGGCGCCCTTCCAGGCAGCAGATCACTTCAAGGCCTACGCTTTCGAACTGCACCACGCGCCGACCGTGACGGCGCGCGGCGCCTGTGCGCTCGCCCTGTGCGGACAGAACGAGCAGCCCTGGCTCGACGCGCTGGCGCAGACCCAGTTGCCTGACGGACGCTGGGTCGGCGACAAGTGGAATCGCTCGTGGCTTTATACGACAGCCGTGGTGCTCCACGCCTTCGCCGGCACAGCGAACGGTGCACCGGTGCGAGCCGGGTTGCGCGCGCTCACGACATTCCAGCGCGCCGATGGCGGTTGGGGGGTGCAGGGGAAGTCGTCGCTGCAGGAAACCGCCTACGCCGTGCTGGCGTTGAACACGCAGCGCAACGGGCCGGAATGGGATACGCACGCACAGGCAAGCTGGCAGCGCGCCACGGCATTCATGGCCCATCACTTCGCCGCACGCAACGACGCACCCGAACGCCTGTGGATCCACAAAGAGTTGTACACGCCGGTTCGCATCGACCGCGCCTTCTTGCTCTGTGCTCTGGCGTTGGCACTCGAACCCGATACGCAGCGGCGACCGGCGGGTATGATCGAGCCGGAACGGGTGCACCATGGGCAATGATGACGCAGCAACCCGTTCACGGGCGAAGTTTCTGGCGGCGCCGGCGCCGGCGATCCGCTGGGCCGCCCCGGCCAGCATGGTCTACGCAGCGGCCGGCACGCGCCGCGCCGCCGCCCTTGCCGGCATCGCCTCCGACAGCGAAGCGTACGCGCAGTGGTCACGCGCCCAGATGATCGATGCCTGCGCATTGATCTTTGCGCACGGCGTCCGTCATCTCTTCACGATTCTGGCGACCCCGGGGCAGTTTGCGGAGGTGGGGCGCTATCGCGATCGCCTGCTGGAGTGGATCAAATGGGGTGTCGCCGGGCCGGAAGCGCTGGCCGACTACCAGGCGCTGGGCTGGCGGGTACGGCTCATCGGGGCGCATGAAATCGAGGCGTTGAACGAAGCAGCCGCAAGCGTGCGCGCACTGCCGGGAACGGCGGACGCCGGCACCCTCTGGCTCTGGGTAATTCCGGATGCCGATGCGCCCTGGCGCTGGCTGAACGATGCCATGTGCAGGCCGGTCCAGACGCGCACCGCGGCGATCGAGACAATGTATGGCGAGGCAGTGCCGCCGGTGACGCTCTACCTGGGCTTTGGCAAGCCCGCGGTGGCCGACTATCTGCTGCCGCCGCTGCTGAACGGGACGGTCCAATGTTACTGGACGCAGCGCCCGGGCTACACGCTGACCGAATACGAGCTGCGTAACGTGCTCTACGACTATGCCTGCGTGCGCCCGACGTGGCGGCGCGACAAGAGTGGCCGCGGCGAAGAAGCCGTCGCCGATCGCGCACGCTGGCAGCAGACGTCGATTCTCGGGCTGGGCAGGCGCGCCGGCCCATTCTGGGTTCCGGAACCGTCGGGGCAGCCAGCACCGCTCGCTGCGCCGATCCAGAACCAACTCCATGGAATGACCGATGACAATCCGAGCGATGATCTTTGACCGTGACGGTGTCCTGACCTACTTCGATCTGGTAGCAGCGGCGACGTTCTTTGCGCCGTTGCTGCCGATCTCGGTATGGGAAATGGCAGCACAATGGCAGGAGTTTGGCGCGACGCATGGCTTCCCCAATTCGGTCGAGGCGGAGCGCACCTTCTTTGCCGCCTTCTGGGCGCAGATGCGCCTGCGCCACGGACTATCACCGGCACAACACGATGCCCTGCTTGCGCTTGACTACACGCAGTTCGTTCGCGCCTTTCCCGATGCGCGGCCGGCGCTGCACTGGGCGCATCAAGCAGGCTACCGCATCGGCGTTCTCTCCAATTTCACGCTGGCCAGCCTGGACGCATCGCTGCACGCAGCCGGGCTGGCGGGAGAGATCGATGCCGCATGTGCCGCCACAGTGATCGGCGCCGCCAAGCCGCACCCGGCGGCCTACCGGACCATCGCTGCGGCGTTGGGGGTTGCACCGGAGGAATGTATTTTTTTCGATGATGAAGCGCTCTGCGTGGAAGGCGCCGTCGCCGCCGGCATGCGTGGCTGCCTCGTCGACCGCCGCCAGACGTCGGCGACCGCCGGCGTCATTCACAGCCTTGATCTGTTGCAAACCCTGATGGGGTAACCAATCAGGGTTGGGGGCGAGACTGCTTTTCGGTGTGGCAAACGTTCACTTGCCGGTGCGGGAAGCGTCTTCGTCGATTACCTGCCTGGCCCGCTCCAGTGCGGTGAAAATGTCCTTCGCTTGCGCCGGTTTGGCGATGAAGTCATCCATTCCCGCCGTCAGGCAAGCCTGGCGATCGACTTCGGTCGCCGCCGCGGTCAGTGCGATGATGTAGGGTTGCTGAACCGGTTCTGTCAGTGCACGGATGGTACGGGTTGCCTGGAGGCCATCCATGACGGGCATCTGCACATCCATGAAAATCACATCATAGTGGCCGGTACGAATGGCGTCGACGGCCTCGGCACCGTTGGCTACCACGTCGGCCGCGTAGCCGCCGCGCTGCAAAATGCGCGCGATGACCTTCTGGTTGACCAGGTTGTCTTCGGCGACGAGCACACGCGGCACCTGCGCCTCAGCGACAGCCGCTTCAGGTGCCGGTGCCGCGTCGACGACACCGTTTTCGGGTAAGGCCAGGGCCCGCCACAGCGCCTGCGTCGTGACCGGCTTGGCGACAACAGTCGTGGCCGGGCGGCCAGCCAGCCGCTCGCGCACGGTACGCTCCTGCGGCGGGGCAAGGATCAGCAAGCGTGCCTCGCGCACAAAGGCGTTCAACGCATCCAGCGCCACACCACTGACGATTGTATGGTCGGCGACAATCAGATCGCACGCGGCCTGCGCGCGCAGGGAGCGCTGGGCTTCATCGAGCGTTGCGGATTCCTGTGTGGACAGGCCCCAACGGTCCAGCACTGCGTGCAGATGACCACGCACGGCGGAGCTTGGATGGACAACCAGGGCGCGCTGGCCGGCGCGCCCTGGCAGGATGCGCGCCGGGTGCATATTCTCGGCGTGGCGCACCCCGATATGGCAGGTGAACAGTGCCCCTTGCCCCGGCACGCTCTCGACAGCAATATCGCCACCCATGAGCACGGCCAGACGTCTGGTGATCGCCAACCCGAGGCCGATGCCTCCAAAGCGCCGGGTGTGCGAGGTATCCGCCTGGGCAAACTGCTCGAAGATAACCTCCTGCAGCTCGGCAGGAATACCGATACCAGTGTCGCGCACGGTCATCCACATGATCGATTCGCCGTTACCCGCCGGCTCGGCGTGCAACGTGACGATAACCTCGCCCTCTTCGGTGAATTTGATGGCGTTTCCGATCAGGTTGAGCAGGATCTGGCGCAACCGGTGTTCGTCGGTCATGATGATCGGTGGGACGGAGGGTTCGATATCGCAGATCAGTTCCAACCCCTTGCGATTGACCTCGACGCCGACCAGGTCCACGATCTGGGCCAGCAGGCGCTCTGGCTCGCATTTGCCCAACTCCAGCGCAAATGTAGGCGATTCGATCTTGGAGAAATCCAGGATATCGCTGATGAGCGACAGGAGCGTCTCACTGCTGCCTCGGATCGTGCTGACGTATTCATGCTGCTCGGCTGTCAGCGCTGTGCCGTCGAGCAAGCTGGCCATGCCGATCACGGCATTGAGCGGTGTGCGAATTTCGTGGCTCATGTTGGCCAGGAAGTCCGACTTGGCGCGCACGGCGAGTTCGGCACGCGACCGCGCAGCCATGAGTTCCTGCTCATACCGCTTGCGATCGGTGATGATCGTCATGGTTACGAGAACTTGATCGGGCACACCTGCCGGGCTGGTACTCAGTATGGTGGCACGGCTGTACAGCCATTCCCACGCCCCATCGGTGCGCTGTAGCCGGAATTCAATTCCGTGAACTTCGGTAGACCCTGCGGCAAGGGCCTGCCAGTGTGCATCGCACAGCGACAGGTCGTCGGAGTGAATCCATTCCGACCAGCGATGCGGCGTAGTCGTCACGGTGAGTGGACGACCAAACAGTTCGGTGCGATTGACATAGACCCACCATTGGGCCGGCAGGTCAAGAATACCGATCAGGTCAGGCGAACGCTCGGCCAGGGTGCGAAAGCGCATCTCGTTCTGCTTGCGTTCGGCAACCTCGTGCTGCAAGGCACGGTTGGTTTCGTCCAGCTCCACCGTGCGCTCGACGACCCGGATCTCTAGCTGTTCCTTGATTTCGCGCAGTTCGGCCTGGCTCTGCATCAAATCCTGATTGATGGCAGCCGTCTTAGCGGCCGCCGCCTGCGCGTGTGTAGCGTTCTCATCGGCAATATGCAGCGCGGTCAACAGCAACGTGGCGTTCAGACCGATCCCAATCGTGATCAGAATCAGGGTATCCACACCGGTCGCATCGGTCAGATAGGGCTTCGTAATCCCTAGAGTCTCGAACAGAAAGAGCGCAACCACCGAAACAATGCTCAGCCAGACGACATGATAGGTGGCGCGCTTGCCCAAGAGCAGCGCCGTCAACGGAACAAGGACAAAGAAACCCGCGATATTGGGGGCGCGAATGGTGCCAAAGAAAAAAACTGCCGGCAGCATCGAGGTAAGGTACACAAGACAGACCACGCAAAAAGCAACCAGCTTGTGATGTCCTTTGCGGGCCAGCAGGGCAAGCGCAACAAAGAATGCGAGGGCGGCAACATCCAGCAAGAAAAATGCCCGCTTTTCCGCCGCAGAGATCGGGCTCCATGGGATGCTGAGCAGGAGCAGCAGAACGACGCCAATGAGGGCATAGAGAATGGCGAAGAGCCAGCGACCACTCTTGTCAGCTTGGAGAAGAATGAAGCGTCTGAAGAGCGAGTCTCTGCGAAGTGGTTGGGACATTAGATGATAAGCAAGCTAATTGGGCAAGGAGGTCAACACTCGCGCTCAGACAAAAGACAATACGCGGATTGTATCACAAATAATTTCTATTCTATTCGTCAGGATGACGTACCCTCCTCTACGTAACTCGTAAGATTCTGCCTGACGCCATAGGGCAAACGAAGCCTGGCGACTACCGAAGGCGCCTGTGGTCGGAGCACAGGCGCCTTCAGCAGTTTGTCCGTCACACAACGGCACTCACCAGGCGAAACTGTAGTCGCCGGCCCCAATCTCCACAACAACCTCATCGCCATCCTGCCGGGCATTGGCACAGCCTGTGCTGGCGCTGAGCGGCCCGCCATCCACCGTGACGCCGGCGAGTTGAGCACCCGGCAGGCGCACAACAGCCGACCCGTTGGCCGGCACGCTCACCGCGACCTCCAGCCCATCCCCGCGCCGGTGCCACTCCACAGCATACCGGCCGATCATGCTGTCAAATGCCGTTTTTGCCCAGGTGATACCGCCGCCCGGGCGAGGCGAGACCAGCGCGCGCCGGAAGCCCGGCTGCTCCGGATCGACATCCAGCCCGCCAACCACGCGCACCATCCACGCGCCGATCGCGCCGTACGCGTAATGATTGAACGAGTTCATCGACGGCGTCTGGAAGGAGCCGTCCGGCTTCTGGCCATCCCAGCGCTCCCAGATCGTCGTCGCCCCCTGCGTGACAGGATAGAGCCACGAAGGATAGCTCTCCTGTAGCAGCAATTCATAGGCGACATCGAGCGCGCCGTGGCGCTCCAGCACCGGGCAGAGGTACGGCGTGCCGAGGAAGCCCGTCGCCAGGTGGGTGTCGCGGCGGCGGATTTCGCGAACGAGGCGGCGCGCCGCCTCGCTGCGCAGTTCCTCCGGCAAAAGATCGGCCATGAGCGCCAGCACATAGGCCGTCTGCGTATTACTGGCGAGCCGGCCGGCCGGTGTCAAGAATTCGCGCTGGAAGGCCGCAACGATGCGGTCATGCAGGGCCCGGTAGCGCGCGGCATCGTCCGCCTTGCCCAGCACCGCAGCAGCCTGCGCCAGGAGATCCGTCGAGTGCGCAAAAAACGCCGTGCCGACCAGTTGCAGATCGGTCGCGCCAAAGACGGCGCCGTCGATGGGGATATCGAGCGCCAGCCAATCGCCAAAGTGGAAGCCTTCGCCAAAGAGCAGTTCGTCGCTACCGTGTGAGTGCATGTACTCGACCCAGGCCGTCATGCTGGCATACTGTTGCTCAAGGATCCGCTCGTCGCCGTACATCGTGTAGAGCGTCCACGGAACGATGACGGCAGCATCTCCCCAGCCGGTCGCACCCGCAGCCATCTGCGGCTTGCCACCAAACACAATACCGCTCAGCACGTCCGGCACAACGTGGGGCACCGCGCCTTCCGCCGTCTGGTCCAGCGCAAGGTCTTGCAGCCACTTGGTCATGAACGGCGCAATCATGAAGTTGAACGCCGCCGTGCGCGCAAAGACCTGGGCATCGCCTGTCCAGCCCAGACGCTCATCGCGCTGCGGGCAATCGGTCGGCACGTCGAGGAAATTGCCCTTCTGGCCCCAAATGATGTTGTGCTGCAACTGGGTTAGCAGCGGGTGCGAGCAGGCGAACTCGCCCGTGGCCGGCATGTCGGAATGGAGCACGACGGCCTCGATCGACTCGGCCGGCAGATCGCCCGGATAGCCGGCGATGCCCACGTAGCGGAAGCCGTGGAAGGTGAACAGCGGCTCGTAACATTCTTCGCCGCCGCCCATGGTGTACGTGTCCGTTTGGGCGGCGCTGCGCAGGTTGTCGATGTAGAGATTGCCGTCAGCGTTCAGCACCTCGGCGTGGCGCAGCGTCAGCAGGGCACCGGCGCGGCCGTGCACGCGGAGCCGCACGCGGCCAACCAGGTTCTGGCCGAAATCGACGATCAATTCGCCGGACGGCGCCCGCGTGATCGACTGCGGTGCAAGCGTCTCGATAGGACGTACCGGCGGGCCATTTTGGGCCACCAGTCGCGTCTCCGGCGCGGCCATCGTCTGCACGCTTCCCCAGTCGCGATCGTCGTACCCTGTCGCGTCCCAACCGGGCCGCTCCAGCCGTGCATCGTACTGCTCGCCGTTGTAGATGTCCGACGCGCGCAGCGGGCCCGTGGCGGCACGCCACGTCGCGTCGCTACCGATGACTGCCTCGCGGCCGTCGGCGTAGACAACATGCAATTGGAGCAGCAGGGCAAGGTGATCGCCATAGTGATTGCGCGCGCCCTGAAATCCCAAGTAGCCGCGATACCACCCGTCGCCCAGGGTCACCGCGAGTGCATTGGCGCCGGGCTGAAGCAAGCCGGTCACGTCAAAGGTCTGGTACTGGAGGCGGTGCTGGTAGGTCGTCCAGCCCGGCGTAAGGGCCCAGTCGCTCACCGGCTGGCCGTTGATGCGCGCCGCATAGAGCCCGAGGCTCGTCACATACAGGCGCGCCGATGCGATTGGTCCATCCAGGTCGACGACGCGGCGCAACAGGGGGCAAGGCTCGGCGGCACGCGTGTCTTCATACCATCCCGGCGTGATCCAGGCGGCCTGCCAGTCGCTGGGCTCGAGCAGGCCCATCTCCCACCATGCCGGCGCGCTCCACGGCGATGCTTCACCGGCCTCATCCCAGAGCCGGACCTGCCACCAACATCGTTGGCGCGCGTGCAGCGGCGGGCCGGCATACGCGTGGTGCAGCGAGTCGCTGTCCTCGACGCGCCCGCTGTCCCAGAGATAGTCGCCTGCCGCCAACTTGCCGGCGTCGGCGGCGACGGCGATCTGCCAGGCGCTCTGTCGCGCGCCGCGCCGTGCGGACGTACTGCGCCAGCTCAGCCGCGGGCGCAGTACGTCGATGCCGAGCGGATTGGTCCGATATTCGCAAAACAGTCCGGTCGCTTCAAGCATGGCCGATAACCTCCTCTGAATAATGGCGAAAGTGGTAGCAAATTCTATTCTACCACCAGCCGTTCGTTTCGAGGGCACCAGGCTTGCGGATTTGTTTCGATCGCCTGCGCAGCCAACCAATCGCTCGCCCAGACGTGCCGCCAGAATAAAGTGAGCGGCAGGCCGATTTGGCCTGCCGCTCACATCTATTTGAACACCGTCTGCTTTGCCGCTGCGCACCGGGAAGAGTGGCGGGCAGATGCGACGGTGGCTGGCACAACCGCGATTACTGTGGGGGCAGAATCACCGCGTCGATGACATGAATGACGCCATTGCTCGCTTCCACATCCGCGGCCACGACATTCGCATCGTTGACCTTCACCGCGCCGTCGGCGATTGTAAAGGTGATCGGCGCACCCTGTAGCGTGTCAGCCGTCATCCCATCACTCAGGTCGCCCGACATGACCTTGCCGCTGACCACATGATAGAGCAGAATATCGCGCAGCGCGCCTTCGGGATCGGCCAGCAGCGTGTCGATGGTGCCAGCGGGCAGGGCCGCAAAGGCCTCATCCGTCGGCGCAAAGACCGTGAACGGACCTGCGCCGGTCAAGTCGTCGACCAGCCCTGCTGCCTCAACTGCGGCCAGCAGTGTGGTGAAGTTACCCGCAGCCGCCGCAACCTCGGCGATGTTGCCGGCCGGCGCAGCCATCGAATCGGCTGCACTCTCTTCACTCGCGGCAGCATCCGGCGGCAGAATCACCTGGTCGATGACGTGAATCACACCATTGCTGGCTTCAATATCGGCCGCAACCACATTTGCCGCATTTACCATGACCTTGCCATCGGCAACGGTGAAGGTGACAGGGCTGCCCTGGGCGGTGTCGGCCGTCATGCCGTCACTCAGGTCCGTTGACATGACTTTACCCGGCACAACATGGTAAAGCAGAATCTGGGTCAGTTGACCTTCCGGGTCCGCCAGAAGCGCCTCGACCGTACCGGCCGGCAGCGCCGCAAAAGCCTCATCCGTCGGCGCAAAAACGGTGAACGGACCTTCACCCTTGAGCGTGTCGACCAGGCCGGCCGCTTCGACCGCCGCCACCAACGTTGTGAAACCGCCCGCAGCGACTGCGGTGTCCACGATATCGGCCATTCCTTCCGCAGCAGCTTCGGTCGGCGCTTCCGCCGGGGCTTCGGTGGCCGCCGGGGCAACCTGCGCCGCCGGCATTGGAGCGCAAGCAGCCACCAGGAGGGCTGTTACCAAAAGCAAAGCGATTGTAGTGAACTTCATGGTTGGGTTCTCCTCAAACTCAGTAACACTGGACGGTAAACGATTATCTTGAGACTTGTCGGTATGCGTCTGCAGAACGCCTATTCAAACACTGTACAATGCCTGTTCAATACGTGTTCAGAATATGGTTTTTTCGACGTTTGTCGTGTGAGAGCACTTCCATTTTCACCTTCCTCTAATCCAACGTGTGTGTTCGACCATGCCCTTGCCCACGAGGGAAAGGTGCCGTTATGGTAGAATCCGAGATAGAGGATATCAGGAACGTATGCCGCAACTGCTGGAGTCAATTCGCGCGTTTTTCGAAGGGTTGGGCACCATGCCCTCGGGACAGCGCATTATCGCGTCGATGGATCCAGTGGCCTGGACGCTGGTGCTGTTGCTCGGCGGCGCCGTGGTCGTAGGTCTCTTCTTCAGCCTGACGACGCGGCGCTCATTCCTGCGGCCCGACGAAATCGAGGCGACGCCGCAAATGTTGCTGGCCCGGCTCAAGCAGGACCCGACGCGCCTGGCGCCCATTGCCATCGTCAGCCGCCTCGGCTCCGACGCCACACTGGAATTGCTCGAATATGGCGACCAGATCCGCACCAATGAGTGGCGCTACAAGTGGAGCACGGTGCGCGAGGAATTGCTGGCCATGCTCAGCCAGCAGAACGCGTTCGGCCCGACCTATGCGCTGGCCCGCTATTACCGCTCGGCCGACAAGCAGGAGCCGGATACGCTGCGCATCCGGCGCACCGCCTTGATCCACAAGCTCAGCCAGTTGCGTTATGTGGAGCCAGACGCTACTGGCCATGCCGCCGAACTACGCATCCGCGCCCATCCCGCCGAAGTGGAAGGCGATCTGGGCTTCGAAGGCGAAGCGACTTGGCTGCTGCCCGACGAGCCGGCGCCCGCTGCCGCTGGGCCACTGGTAGAAATGGAACCGATCGAATTTCGCACGTTGCAGGACGCCGACATACGCGTCAACATTCGCCGCTCGCCAACCGTGGGCGGCGGTTTCCGGCTGACGATGCACAAGCGCCACGGCATGTGGGTCGTGGCCGATGAACAGATCGAGTGGGTCAGCTAACCATGTCGATGACTGACATTCTGAACTTCGTCAATACACTTACCTCCAGCGTGCTGGTCATTCTGACCTTCTCGCTGTTGTCCTACACACTGACGTATAACTTTCGCACATCGGTGGCGCGCCGCTTTGCCCTGTTGCTCGCCTTCGTCATGCTGGTCTATGCCGCCGACGTCGCGCTTGGCCGCGTTGTCAGCGCCGAATCGGCCAACCGCTGGCTGCGGCTCCAGTGGCTTGGCATCGCCATGGTACCGGCGACGGCCTACTACTTCTCGCTCTCCGTGCTGACGACGACCAATTATCGCGTCGACCGCCGTCGCTGGATCGGCTACATCTTCTATGCCCTTTCGCTGCTGAGCGCGCTCGATGCGGTGGCGGGCAGCGCCATCGTCGGCGAAGTCCGTTACGCCCCACCGCTCAGCTATCTGGAGGCCGGACCGCTCTTCTGGTTCTTTGCCGTCTTTTTTGCGCTGGCGATTGCCCTGGCGCTGGGCAACATCTGGAAGGCACGCCAGCGCTGCCTGACCGAGAGCACGCGCACGCGCATGACCTACCTGCTGCTCGGCTTCATCGCGCCGGGCATCGCCGTCTTCCCCTATCTCGTCGCCATCACGCGGCTGTGGGGACCGAACGAACCGAGTGCCATCGTGCTGCTCATCTCCATCCTCGGCAACATCGCGGTCGGCTTTATGCTCCTCCTCATGAGCTACACGGTCGCCTACTTTGGCGTGTTGACGCCCGATCGCGTCGTACGCTATCGCCTGCTGCGCTTTTTCATGCGCGGTCCCGTCGTGGCGATCCTCGTCATTCTGGCCATCCAGATTACGCCGCCCGTCGAGCGCATTCTCGGCCTCCCGCGCGATGTGATCCTCTTCAGCATCATCACCGGGGTCATCATCATGAGCCAGTTGCTGCTGAGCGTGACCAAGTCCGCAGTCGACCGGCTCATCTACCGCGAAGATCGCGAGGAGATCGCCTGGCTGCGTGAGCTCGACCGGCGCATGCTGGCGACGAGCGACCTGCGCCAGTTGCTCGGCAACAACCTGGTGGCGCTGTGCGAATTGCTGCGCGTGCCGTCAGCCTTTGCCGCCGCTGCCGTCGGCCCGGACTTGATCCTGGAGGCGGTCGTCGGCCCGGAGGCGACCCGCACGCAGATTCTGGCCGTGAAGGATTGGTCCGATGCGCTGGGCAAATCGCTGCGCGACCTGCGACCGCAGCATCCCTACTCGCACCAGGGCTTCTGGCTGTGGCCCCTGATCGAACGCGCGCCGGACGACGAATCGAACCGCGTGCTCGGCATCCTGGGCGTGCAGGCGCGCACGGCCAGCCCGCTGCTCGGCGCCGACGAAGTGCGCGTCGTCGAGGCCATCCTCGATCGCACGACCAGCGCCCTCGCCGACCGCAAGTTGCAACAGACCATGCTCGCCAACCTGCGCTACCTCATCCCCGACATCGACCGCATGCAGCAACTGCGCGGCGTTGTACCCTATGCTGCCATGGACAGCGATCGCGAGCCGACTGCTGCGCTCCTCGACCCCAGTCCGATCCACAGCCCCGAATTCGAGGCATGGGTCAAGGATGCGCTCAGCCATTACTGGGGCGGCCCCAAGCTGACCCATAGCCCGCTCATCAAGTTGCGCACGGTCAATGAAACCATGGTTTCGGCCGACGACGACCCGACCCGCGCCCTACGCCTCGTGCTG
>WBZU01000758.1_pt2 | contig 20697 bp, 25 predicted proteins | sample 5204311 | NCBI WGS metagenome assembly WBZU01 (sample SAMN12344359, study PRJNA552823) | activated sludge metagenome | biome: Activated sludge suspended growth; feature: Nitrification reactor; material: Wastewater; isolation source: activated sludge from nitrification reactor of wastewater... | reverse complement strand
TTTATATGATCTGACTCCGCCTAATTATTTAACTGAATCAGCGAAAATAGTTTGGAATCAAATCGCTAAAGATTTGCGTAATGCGCGAGTTTTAACAAAAGTAGACGTTCCTATGTTGCATATGGCTTGCGAAGCGATTGCTACTTATCGCAAAGCAGCGGCAAAGTGTGAACAGCGTGAAAAAAATGGAGATATTGGCGAAAGCTCATCGATTGGTTATTGGGAAATGGTGAAATCAATGAGCTTTAAACAAGCAATGGCTGCATTGCAGCAATTCGGAATGTCTCCTGCAGCAAGAACAAGGATAGCAATTCAGCCGCAAGGCGATTTATTTAGTGATCAAGGTAAAGGCTACCTCACGTGATCCGGTAACAACCTACGCAAAAAATGTTTTATCAGGCAAGATCATTGCCGGGCCGCATGTTAGAGCTGCGTGCCAGCGACATCTAAATGATCTTGAACAAGCCGTCCAGCGCGGCTTTTTTTTCGACCTCGATAAAGTAAAGCGTGTTATTGGGTTTTATGAAGACATCCTCCGGTTAAACGGTGGCGAATATGAAGGTCAGCCATATCGCCTGCTGGATTGGCAAAAGTTTATCGTCGGCAGCTTGTTTGGATGGGTCAATGCTGATGGGCATCGTCGGTTCCGCGTTGCGTATGTTGAGACCGCGAAAGGTTCTGGAAAATCGCCACTCGCTGCAGGTATTGGCTTGTATGGCTTAGTTGCTGATTACGAAGCGCGCGCTGAAATTTACGCAGCCGCAACAAAGAAAGACCAGGCCATGGTTTTATTCCGTGATGCGGTTGCAATGGTTAATCAATCGCCTGATCTTTCAGCAAATTTGACTAAAAGCGGCGTAGGCGAATCAGTATGGAACCTAGCCTATCGTAGAGCAGGCAGCTTTTTCAGACCGATATCATCAGACGACGGGCAATCAGGGCCAAGACCGCACATTGCATTAGTCGATGAAATCCACGAACACAAAACAAACGTGGCCGTGGAGATGATGCGAGCCGGTACAAAAAACAGACGGCAAGCATTGATATTCATGATTACCAATTCCGGGTCTGATAAAAACGGCCCCTGCTGGCAATATCACGAATATGCAGCGCGTGTTGCGTCAGGTCAGTTGGTTGACGATGCGTTTTTTGGTTATGTTTGTGCGTTAGATCAAGGTGATGATCCGTTTGTTGACGAGAAAGCATGGCATAAAGTAAACCCTAGCTTAAAAGCTGGCATTCCTGGGATGCGATATCTCAGAGAGCAAGTTAACGAAGCGCGTGGCATGCCAAGCAAAGAAGCCTTGGTTAGACGGCTTAATTTTTGCCAATGGACGGATGCAAAAAGCCCTTGGATCTCTGCAGATGTATGGATGCGTGCAAAACGCACTTATGATTGGAAAGCCTTAGCAGGAAGACGCGCTTGGGGTGGTTTGGATCTGGGATCGACAACCGATTTGACAGGATTGGTACTATGGATCGAGCCAGAAGAATATAGCCAACCTTGGCAATTGGTAACATTTGCATGGTTGCCGGATGAAGATTTAATAAGAAAGGAAGAAACAGACCGTGTCCCTTATCTTGCGTGGCGTGAATCTGGTTATCTCGAAACGACACCAGGGCGCGCAGTTAGCCGCTTGGCCGTATTAAGAAAGCTTGCAAAACTGCAATCGATGTTTGATATCCAATTGATTGCATTTGACCGTTGGCGTATCGAGGATTTGCAGCAAATGGCAGAAGACGAAGGCATCCCGCTTCCTGAAATGGTGCCTTTCGGCCAGGGATACAAAGATATGTCCCCTGCCTTAGATAAATTTGAAACCGCGTTATTAAACGGTGATGTAGTCCACGACGGGAACCCCATTTTAACCTGGAATGCGTCCAATGCGGTGACGGCAAGCGATGAAGCAGGGAATCGCAAATTAAACAAAGCAAAAGCAATCGGGCGGATTGATTTGATGGTTGCAGCAGTGCAAGGCGCAGGGGTTGCAATCGGCAACCAAAAGACAGTCAACCTCGATGATTTTATAAATACTCCACTCTACGCATGAGTTTTTTCTCAAGAATATTCAGATTCGGTAGCAGTGGTTTAAATGAATCGAGCGGCGTGCAAATTGAATCGCCATCGACTAGTTTAGTAGAAGATACGCCATCGCTGTCAATCGATGCTGCGTTGCAAATTTCTGCGCTGTGGCGTTGTGTTGAATTGCTTTCATCGACCATTTCAACATTGCCGCTGATGATCTACCAAGACATGGGCAAAGGCAAGCGCAACCTAGCGCGAGAAAGCGCTTTGTGGTCATTACTGCATGAATCGCCCAATGGCAGGATGACGCCTTGTGAATTTTGGATGGCTATTATTGTTAATTTAGCTTTGCGTAACAATGGCTATGCGCGAATCGAGCGCGATCAAAAAGGCGAAGCCTATGCGATGTGGCCGATGGCGTCCGATCAAGTTGAAACGGTAGTCATGGAAAGCGGCGAAGTGGTTTATCACTACCGAATTGGATCGGATTTAGCCGTGTTGGCAGCAGAAAACGTGTTGCATATCAAAGGCATGGGTAATGGTACGGTAGGGCTTTCTAAGCTTGATTACATGAAAGCTACGACCAATGAAATCAAAAACTCACAAAACGCTGCCAATAAACTATTTTCTACTAGTGGCAAGCCGACTGGCGTGTTAATGGTGGATAGCATCCTTAAAAAAGAACAACGCGAAGCCATTCAACGTAATTTTGCAGAAATGGCAACCGGTAGCACAGCAAGGCTTTATGTGTTGGAAGCTAATATGAAATACCAGCAAATAACGTTAAGCCCTGAAGATATGCAGTTATTGCAAAGTAGAAAATTCAGCATTGAGGAAATCGGGCGGTGGTTTGGCGTGCCTAGCGTTCTCATAAATCATTCCGATGTGACAGCCTGGGGCGAAGGTATTTACGAAATCATCGAAGGTTTTCACAAGTTCACCATCCGCCCTGCCCTTGTCAATATTGAACAAGCTATCCGTAAGCGTGTTTTTTCGAGCGCGCAGCGCGTGAAATACACCGCTGAATTTAATTTCGATGGGTTGTTGCGCGCCAGCTTAAAAGATCGCATGGATATTTACGCAAAAGCCGTACAAAACGGACTAAAAACCCGCAATGAATGCAGGCAATTAGAAAACGATGAGCCGATAGCAGGCGGTGACGAATTGACGGCTCAAACCAATTTAGTTCCGATCAATATGTTAGGAAAAATTCAAAACGGAGGTGGAAATGTTCCGCAAGACCCTATCCTTCAGTGATTGCCAGATTAAAACCGATGGGGAAACTGGAAAGTTTTCTGGTTATGCCTCAGTGTTTAATTCTGTTGATACTTACGGGGACACGATCCTTCCTGGTGCTTATAAAGACACGCTTGCAAGAAAAATGCCAAAGATGTTTGCTTTGCATAGCTTTATGGATCTCCCGGTTGGTAAATATTTAATTGCTGAAGAAGATGATAAAGGGTTGTTTGTTGAAGGCGAGCTTACACCCAATATGACGCGCTCAAATGATCTGCACGCAGCAATGAAGCACGGAACGATAGATGGATTATCGATTGGATACCTTTTAAAAAAGGATGATTATTCACCATCGGACAAAGTAGAAGGTGGGCGAATCATAAAAAAAGTTAATGATCTTATTGAAATTTCACTGGTTGTTTTCCCAGCTGATCAAGGTGCAAGAATAGATTTGGCATCTGTAAAAAGTGATATTGAAGAAATAAAAACCATCAGAGATTTTGAGAACTTCCTGCGGGATGCGGGTGGTTTTTCTAAAGGGCTATCACAAAAGCTGATCGCCCAAGCGCGTAGTATTTTCTCTCATCGGGATGATGAAGAAAAGAATGCGGAAATTCTAGCCATGATCGCAAAAATCGATCAAAAAATGACAATCCCTTTAGTGAGGAAGTAAACAATGGACGAATTAATGAAAGCCCTTGAAGGCATTGAAAAGAAATTAAGTGACTTTTCAGAAAAAGCATCTGGAGAAATCCGGGATATTGGCAAAGTATCAACCGATACCCAAGCCGCTATCGACAACCTAGGATTAAAACAACGCGAGTTAGCCGATGAAATTCTGCAAATAAAACAACGCGGAGGTGGTTTTTTAGGCGAAACTAAGCAAGATGAATCGATGGGCGGATTGTTTGTTAAATCTGACCAATACAAATCGTTTGTTGGCGGTCAAGCGCAGAAAGTCCGTCTTGAAGTTAAAAACACCGTGACAAACGCGATTGGAAACACATTTTCGGATCGTAAACCGGGCATAGTTAGCGGCGCTTTTCGTAACTTGACGTTAGAAAGCCTATTGACTAGCTTGCCAACCACGTCAAACGCGGTTGATTACGTGCGCGAAAACGTGTTTACCAATGCGGCAGCGGAAACGACTGAGGGCATTGCTAAGCCAGAAAGCTCGGTAACTACCACAGCCGTTACCGAACCTGTCGCAACCGTTGCTCATTGGATCAAAATCTCGCGTCAATTAGCCAATGATAACGCTGCGTTGGCTGCTTATATCAACCTGCGCATGGCTTATGGTGTTGATCTGCGCGTTGAAAATCAGATCATTGCGGGTAATGGCACCGCGCCTAACATGAGCGGATTTACTAAATCCGGTAATTTTACTGCACATGGTTACACCGCTGCGGCATTGACAGGTACCGGGCTATTGAATAACCGCTTTGACCTGATCGGTAAGATTCTGGGGGATTGTTGGGCGGCTGATTATCCAGCAGATACCATCATGTTGAATCCTGCGGATTGGTGGACCATGCGTTTGGCTAAAGACTCGCAAAATCGTTATTTGTTGGGCGATCCGGGTCAAGATGTCATGCCTACTTTGTTTGGTACGCGCGTGGTTATAACTAATGCGGTGAGTGCTGACAATGTGTTAGTCGCATCGTTGGCGCAAGCGGCAACGTTCTACAACCGCGAAGGCACGATCATTGATCTATCAGAATCTGATTCTGATAATTTCACCAAAAACCTGGTCACTATCCGCGCCGAACGTCGTTGTATGTTAGCGGTTGAACGTCCTGCGGCAGTTCGTTACGGCGATCTAACCCCTGCTTAATGACTGAATGAGGTGATTCATGGAAAACGTTAAAGTAAAAGTGATCAGAACAGCTGTTACCGCGATGTATGGCACGTTAAGCGAAGGTGACATCCTTGTTACCAGCGCAGAATTTGCTAAACATCTTGTTGAAGATTGTAATGCGGCTGAATATCTTTCCGTTGAATCTCCTCTTCAAGATGAAGCGGCTTCTGAAAAGAAACCATCGAGCAGAAAATCAAAAGCTTAACCATGGCACATTTTCATGTGCATTATCCGCTACTTTCGAGTAGCGGATTTTTTTTGAGGTAATGAAATGTCGAATTTAACGAATTACGCTGAAAATAAGGTTATTGACGCTTTGTTCAGGGGTCAAGCGTTAGGCGCTCCGGCGACTATGTACTTTGCACTATTTACCTCAGACCCAACTGAGACAGGTGCAGCAGGGACAGAGATTACCGGGGGATCTTATGCGCGTGCTGCGGTAACTGCATCTCTTATTAATTTTGCCGGTACGCAATCAGCTGGATCAACTACAGCGTCAAGCGGAACCGGTGGACAAACATCTAATAACGTAGCAATTACATTCCCTGCGCCAACAGCAAATTGGGGAGTTGCGACTCACTACGCATTAATGGATGCTAGCACGGGTGGTAATGCCTGGGTTTTTGGCCCGTTAACAGCTTCAAAGACAATCAATAATGGCGATCCGGCACCTAGTTTCCCAATCGCGTCATTGACTTTCACAGCAGCTTAATGCGTGTGTGATGTATGGCTGATTACAACTTATTGTTAGTAAAAATTCAAACTGATCATGTAAATGATACGCCTGCTCAGATTGTTGCGGCTTTAAATGCAAAAACCATTGCAAGCAAACATCCAATTAGCACGAGCGATATTAAAAAATATTTAATATTGAATAGCTTATGGTTAGCTATTAAAGGTAGCACTAATCCGGTTGCGATTGTAACAATTGATGCGCTAAATTTATTTGATGAATTTAATGTTCAAGAAACAAACGTTAATGCCATGTTATCGCAAATGATGGATGGATTGATTGCGGCAAATCTTACCCCTGCATTTACCACTACGCATAAATCGCAAATATTAAGTATGGGTGATGTGATGGTAAGCTGGGCTGATCAGAACTGGCTAGGCGACGTGCAATTGTGGCAAGTTGTGGAGGCTACTAAATGAGTCTAAAACCATTATATGCTACAGAAACAACGTTATTAAGCACTGGTCTTGATAGCCTCGCTGGGACAGGTAGCGCAACTTCATCAGAGCAAGATAATAGCTCAACCCGATATTTAGATGGTTGGGTTAATGTCGAGCTTGCTTCAGCATCGGCGGATACAGGGTATTGTTCTGTGTATTTGCTGGAAGGCGGTGCGACTGGGAAATTATCTACTAGCGCACAGCTATCAAATATGCGTAAGCTCGATGATGTTCAAATGAATGGAGCAACTGCTGTTAGAAAGAATATTTTTGTTAAAAATTTACCTAAATGCTGGGCGGTGCATTTGATAAAAAATGCCACACCGGCATTAGCTGCTTCTGGAAACACGATCAAATTTATCGGCGTTAACTACGAAAACGTTTAAATGGCTGTAAATTACGGATCCACCAATACGAATCGGCATCATTTCGTCGCGGATAGTGACGATTTTAATTTGCCGAATGATGATTGGACTTGGTTGGTGGTATTTAATCCTAGTGTTGGCGGTGGTGTATTCCCTTATTTCCTGTCCCATGGCGGGATATATGGCGCTGCAAATTCTGTGCAGTTGTTTAATAATGGCGTTAATGGATTTTGCTGCAAGGTAGCAGGGCTGTCTGATAGAAACTGGGGCGGCGGTAATCTGTCAGCGCATGTTGGAAAGTGGATGGTAGGTTATGGAACGCGCCGATCTGGCAGTCTTTATTGCGGTGCTGCGCCAATAAATGAACCATGGAACGCGTTTGAAAGCGCTGGAACGGCTATATCGTCAGCTTATTCGCCTGCAACAAGCCTGAAAATAGGTATTCGATCTGACTTAACAAGTGATTCTACTTACTCGACAAAGAGTCGGATCAGTGATGCAATTTATGTTCCTGGCTATGGGTTATCAATAAACGATTTGCGTCGGCTTGTTTCTTCCGGCCTTTCAAAATTAGAAGATGAGCCATGGTGGCATCTGCGCGCATTCCATGCGTGGTTAAAAACGGCGGATGATGCCGAGTTTTCCGATTTAACCGGAAAACATAAAATAACACGAAACGGTACTGGGTATAGTGCTGATGAATCAGAGCTTTTTTCTATTTCTCGCGATGATGATAGAAGCTTATTTGTTGTTGCGTCTGCATTGTTTGATGTTGCTGGTGATCCTAATATATCTGCATCATCAAATGTCTCGCTTTCCAGTTCAGCCAATTTATCAACTGGCATTAATTTATTAGCAAGTAATAGTTTTAGTTTAAACGCTTTTGGTGCATTAACGACAAGCATTAACCTTGCTTCGAGTGCATTAGCTAGTTTAATAGCAACAGCAGGACTTGAGACGGGTAATAGTGGCTTGTCAGCAAGCGGCACTATTAGTTTGTCGGCATCTGCAAGCATTTCGACTCAAATTAATTTTGCTGCGACAGCAATTGGTAGCTTGGTTGCGTCTGGTGGATTGGATACTGCAATACAATTTGCGGCAACACCTAGCGCAAATTTGACAACATCAGGCGCTTTAACGACAAACATCTCGTTAGCGGCAACGCCTGGTTTTAATCTAACTTCAGCAGCAGCCTTGCAAGCAGGAGCAAATGAAATTGCTGCGAATGGGTCGATTGGCTTAACAAGTTCTGCAAATCTTCTGACAGCAATCAGATTGCTGGCTGCGCCAAGCATTTCGATCATATCATCAGCAGATTTGCAATCCGGCTCATCAATAGACCTTGGCGCATCTAGTTTGTTGAATTTTGTATCAAATGCAAATTTAACAACAGCGATTCGGTTTTTGTCTAACGCAGGCATTTCATTGAATGCTTATGGGAGCCTTTCTAATGTCGAAATCGATGCGCCTGCTGGATCTGGCTATAAGGCTGGATTAGTTAAATCATTAAGAAATCCAGTAATTAGTAAATCATCAAGAAACACCAGCAATCGTTCGCGACCCACTTATCAATAAACGATGTCACTGAAACGAATAACCGACGCGGTCGAGGAAGCTCTTACCCTTAATGAGGTGAAGCTAGATTTGCGGGTTTCAAATACTGCTGAAGATAGCAAAATTGCGGCGTTGATTACTGCAGCACGGCATCTGTGTCAGAGCGAAACCGGCAACTTGATCATGCCACAGGTTTGGGAAAAAACGCTGGATGATTTTCCGGAAGCCATTGAGCTTGCAGCATTGCCGGTCAACAGCATTGTAAGTGTTAAATATATCGATACAGCCGGGGTTGAGCAAATCTTATCGAGCGTCAGCTATCAGCTTGATAATGCAGGTGGCTATCGTGAATCATGGGTTGTTCCAGCGCGTGGTTACGCTTGGCCGTCAACCGATAGCGGGATCAATAGCGTAAAAGTGCGCTTTAGTGCAGGCTATGCCGATGCGACGCTGGTTCCGGCTGAATTAAAGCAATGGATGCGTTTGCAAATCGGGCATTGGTTTGCTAATCGTGAATCGGTAATCGTTGGCGCAACTGCGATCAAATCGGATTACACCGATAATTTGATCAAGCCATATCGGCTTTATTCAATGTAATGGTTGCGATTGCAGCAGGGCGATTAAATCGCATTATCACGATTCAACAGCGTGCGCAAAGCCGTGATTCAGAAGGCGGCATTGTAGATGCTTGGACGGATTTTGCAGCGAATATTTTTGCAGAGCGTGATAATTCTGGTGGTGATGAGAAATCGGCAACGCGGCAAGGCGGCATCTCTGCCGATGTGACAGTTTTGTTCAAGATTCGTTATTTGACAGGCATCACTGAGCAAATGCGCGTGGTCAGCGATGGCAAATATTACAACATCCGCCATATCAATGATCTTAAAGACGCGCATGTTTTCATGATTTTGACGTGTGATAACGGGGGGAACAATGGCCGGTAATGTGCAAATTCTAGGCATTGGCGAGTTATCAAGGAAGTTTGCCGAGTTGGCAGAGAACATGAAACAAAAAACCGCGCGCAGAATGGTTGCCACCGCTGGCGGCATTGTTAGAAAAGAAGCTAAAGCGTTGGCGTTATCGCAAGGACTCAAACAAACCGGATCATTGATCAAGAATATTGCTATCAAACGTGAGAAAAATGTACCGGAAGGCGTTGAGCAATATCATCTCGGTGTGCGTCATGGTCGTGAATTGCGTCGCGCTAAAATCGACAAACTTTTTTTGGTTAAAAACAAATCTGGGCGCGTAGTTTGGAAGCGCGTAGATGATCCGTTCTATTGGCGTTTTTTAGAATTTGGGACTAAGCAAATTAATCCTTATCGATTTATTCAGCAAGCTTTAAACAATAAACAGCAAGAAGCCATTGATGCGATGCTGAGTCGGTTACAGCGTGATTTAGAAAAAAGCAAAGCATGATTAGCACGCTGGTCAATACCGCCCTAAATGGTGTCTTATCCAATGCCTGGGCGATTGAATTGCCACCTGAACCGACTTTCCCGGCAATCGTTTTTGATATCGATAGCGCAACGGAAAGCAACTGGGTCTTTGGGGCCGATTATGTGCAGCATGTTGTTTCTGTGTTCGTTTACGCAAAAACCCGTTCGCAATTAATGACGTATCCAGCGCTGATTCGTGCAGCGATGGAAACCATACCTGGCTATATGGCAGAAGAAGAGCATGGCGATGCGGAGTACCAAGAGTTTCCAGGGGTTTACGCCTACTTTCAAAACTTTAGGATCAGAGGACATTTAAATGATTGAGCAAGAAGAAATCCAACAGGCTATCACAACCGATGAGTATGCAGGGCAAGGGGGTTCTTATGTTTATGATCCTAAAACCGGCAAGCGCACGCTTGTCGATGAAAAAAAGGAAGTGGTAGCTGAGGTGTTGAGTGAAGAATAAGTCAGTAGTTTTCTGTTAAACAAAGGCCGGTGATCCCGGCCTTTTTTTTGAGGTAAAAAAATGGCAAAGTTAATGCGTAGCGTGTTATTGTTGGCCAAGATTGAGACAACGGCTGGTACTGATTCTGTCCCTGTTGCCGCAACCAATGCCATATTGTGTCAAGTGACAAATCCCCAGCCGGTTGTCGCTGAATTCGTTGACCGCAATATTGTGAGGCCGTATTTCGGTAATGCGGGTAAATTGCAGGTAGCGAATCGTTCCGAAATGGAAATCGAAGTTGAATTTGCATCGTCCGGCGCATTGGGAACCGCTCCGGCTTATGGTCCGTTGCTTCAAGCCTGCGGTTTTAGCGAAACAATTTCCGCTGGCGTAAGTGTTACCTATGCGCCGGTTACTAATAACCTAAAGACCGTCACGATTTATTATTTCTTGGATGGCGTCAAACATGTTATGACGGGTTGCCGTGGTGATGTGTCGCTTGATCTCAATGCTAAATCGATTCCGGTCTATCGTTTTAAATTCACTGGGTTTTATAACGCACCGACCGATACAGCAAATCCATCCGGTGCAGTTTATACCGGGTTTAAAGATCCGTTCGCAGTCAACAAACTGAATACCCCAACTTTGAGCATTCACGGGGTAACGGGCGCGGCGTCTCAATTTTCATTGGCAATGAATAATCAGATCGTGTATCGCAACATGATTGCGGTTGAATCGATCGATATGACAGACAGAAAGCCCAGCGGCAATGCAACCATCGAGATGACAACGGTTGCGAGTAAAGCGTGGCATGAGGTCGTGCGCCTTGGCACATTGAGCACCATGCAATTGGTGCATGGGGTTGGGGCGGGTAATGTCATCCAGATCGATGCGCCTAAAGTGCAGATTACTGATCCGTCTTATCAAGACAGCGACGGGGTCGCCATGCTTTCGATGGGGCTTGTGTTGCAGCCGAATGCCGGTAATGACGAAATTTCTATTGTAATCAAATAAGGTTTATTTATGGCTTTCAAAATTGCATTAAAACCAACTTTCAAAACGTCGGTTGAGGTCTTTACTAAAAACGATAAAGGCTTTTTTGATAAATCGACTTTCTCAGCGATTTTTGAACGTGTTGACTTGGATGAGCTGGAAGAAATCAAAAAACTTCCAGCCGTTGAAGTCGTGCGTAAGAAATTGAAAGGCTGGGAAGGATTGCTGGATGAAGACAACAAAGAAGTCGAGTTTTCCGAATCGGCTTTGAGTTCGGTATTAAAAATACCCGAGGCCGTGCTTGCATTGCAAGAAGCTTACTGGTCATCGATCTTTAAACAGCGCGAAAAAAACTAATAGCGGTCGCTCGCTACTGGGCGGGTGATCGCGGCATAGAATCCAGAATTGATAGCAATGTGATCGAGGGTTTGATTATGGCCGGTGCGCCGGTTGAAATCATCGAATCTTATCGAGAAAAACTAAAGTTAGAACAGGATAACGGTTGCGAAATATGGCAGGAAAATTTGGAAAGTTTTTCTGTTTTCCAAGCGTTAACCACGCAATGGCGTATTTCTGACATGGGTTATTTTTTCGGGATTAGTTACCCGGCTGTCGAATCGGTTTTAAATATGATGGGTTTTAACCGCAAGCGCAAAACGGAAATATTCGAAGATATTCGGATCATGGAAAATGCTGCGCTTGAGGTACTCAACAAAGATAAAAAATGAGCGCGTTAGGTTCTTTGGTTGTCAAGCTGGCGCTTGAACATGCTGAATATGTTCAAGGGCTAGATAAATCAGAGCAAGCCGCGCTCAAGTTCGCGCAAAATGCGCAAAAGAATTTTGATCAAGCTGCTAACTCAGTCCAAGGTTTTCTAACCGATACGGCTAAGAATGTGGCGGGTGCTGTGGTTGCATTTTCTGGCATCACCTCAGCCATTGGCAATACGCAAAAAGCCATTGATATTCTTGATAGTCTGGATGAATCGGCGCAAAGAACCGGGTCGCGCGTTGAAGATTTATCGAGAATCGAGCAAGCGACGCGCTCAGTTGGGCAATCATTCGGCCCCGTTGAACAAGCAATTACGCGCTTAGCAAAAGGGTTGTCTAGTTTCGATGATGGATCGAATGATGCGATTCGTGCGCTTGATGCATTAAATGTTAGTTCGCGCGATACCAATGGCAACCTCAGAACCTCAGCTGAAATCTTTATCGATGCAACCAAAGCCTTACAAGGCTATGAAAATGGCGCGAGCAAGGTTGCTATTGCCAATGCTTTGTTTGGGAAAAGCGGCGCTGAATTAATTCCAGTATTGAATGATATCGCCGAAGGTGTTGACCAATTCGCAGGGGCTTCTGCACTATCTGCGCAGCGTGCGGGATTGTTTAACGATGCCATGGCAAAAACCAGGCTATTGATTGATAACGTTTATAATGGACTGGCGGTAGAACTGCTACCTACCCTGTTGACCATTGTCAATGCGGTGAATAGCAATACCAATGCGTTTGGATCGTTCCAAGGCGTTGGCGCTGGCGTTTCGACGGTGTTGAAAGGCATCGCGATTGCAGGCTTTACCGTGGTCGATACGTTCAAACGGTTAGGTAACGAAATTGGTGGGCGGGCTGCGCAATTAGCGGCATTTGCGAGTTTTGATTTTGAAGGCGCAAAATTCATCGGCAAATCGATTGCTGAAGATTCAGCGCGCGCCAAAGCAGAATATGACAAGTTTGTGAATACCATTCTGAATGGTGACAAGGCCATTGCGCAAACCATGCAGAATGGTGGCCTGAAAAAAACGCTTGATTTCACTTTGCAAATGCCAGCCGCAACAACCAAATCGGCTGCAGCAACCAAGCAGCAAGTATCTGAAAGCCAACGGTTTATCGATGCGTTAACTAAGGAGGCTAGCCAACTTGGTAAAACAACGTTTGAAATTAAACGCATGGAGGCGGCGCGCCTTGGTGTTCTGGGAACAACGGGAGCGATCATCGACCGAATCGAAAACGAAACCGTTGCAGCCAAAAAACTGGAAGAACAATTATCCAGAGTTAGATCCATCACGGAATCGGTAAAAACAGCAGAAGAGCGCTTTGCAGAAACCCAGCAAGAATTGAATGAATTATTAAGGTTGCCACAAGGCGGTCTTAGTATCGAGACTTATAATCGCGCGTTAAAAAGTGCGCAAGATGAGTTAAACAATACGCGCAATGTAGCGAAAAGTTCGTTTAACGATGTCTCACAATTTGCCATTCAAGCGCAAAGAAACATACAGGACGCGTTTAGCGATGGATTGTTTAGAGCATTCGATGGTGATTTGAAAGGCATGGTTGATAGCTTCAAGCGCGCGATTCAGCAAATGATTGCTCAGGCCATTAGCGCTGATTTGCTGGGCGCATTGTTTGGCAAATCACAAGGGCTTGGACAAACCGGCGTTCTAATCGATGCGTTTAAAAATGTTTTGTCGGGCGGGTCTTCCATTGGTGCGTCTGCTAGTTCGGCATCGTCTTTATTGAGCGGAATAACTAGCCTGGGCGGAATATTCAAAGACGGCTTCTCTAGTTTTAGAAACCTATTCACAAGCAGCGGCCCGCGTGGTGCGTTTACGGGCGCGTCATTTTTAGGGCTTGGGCAATCAGGTAGCGCTTTAGCGAATGGTGTTGGTGCTGGTGCTGGGAGTGCAGGCGGATTGCTGTCAGGAATAGGCGGAACATTTGCAGGGGCTGGAATAGGAATAGGAATCGGCTCATTGCTTGGCGGTAATAAAAAAGTAGGGGGTATCGGTTCTGGTTTGTTGTCTACAGGTGGCGCTGCATTGGGTGCATTTGGTGGGCCGATTGGTGCGGCAATCGGTGGAATATTGGGCGGCGCGATTGCTGGTCTATTCGGGCGCGGCCCATTGAAACAAAAAGAAACCAATTTAATCGGAAATTTTACCGCTGAAGATTTTCAAGGATTTACTTCTACCAAATTCAAAGCGCAAGGCGGCTTGATTGTTGGCGATAAAGTCGAACGGGTAAAGATCGACACGGATACCGGAAAAGTTATCGATGAGGTAACAGGCAAGCTGAAACCATTCACTGAAGAAATGAGTAAGGCATCGCGTGAGATTGGGTTGTTTTTGGATAACTCGATTAAGAATATTTCGACATCGTTTCGCGGCATTGCCAACGATTTGAACCTAAGCACAAGTGCAATCGATAATTTCTCTGCAAGCATTAATATTGCGACCGAAAAAGGCAAGGGTTTTACCGATGAGCAATTGGCTGAAGAAATAGGGAAAGTATCGGATGCCATGGCGTTGGCTTTAATGCCATCGCTCAATGACTTATCCAAAGCGGGTGAGTCAGCAAGTGAAACTTTGCAGCGTATCAGCCTAGAATTTAATGCGTTATTGTCGGTTGGTACTTCGCTCGGTAAAACATTAGCTGAAACAAAGGGGTTTCTGTCCGGTGTGTCGTTCGAAGCGAGAACAGCATTCGTCGATGCAGCCGGTGGGCTAGAATCGTTAGCATCAAAAACCAATTTCTTTAATGATAACTTTTTATCGGCGCAGGAAAAGCTATCGCCTATCGTCGAAACCGTTACTAAAAAACTTGGTGAATTAGGCGTTGGCTTTGTTGATACCAATGAAGAATTTAAAAAGCTTGTGCAGTCGCAAGACTTGACGACCGAAGCGGGTCGAAACATGTACATTGCCTTGCTTGATATTGCGCCTATGTTTAAGCAGATCACTGACGCAACGGGCAATTTAGGCTTGACGGTTGAAAAAGTAACCGAGCAAATCCAGCAGGCAACGGAAGAGCAAATCAGGATTGCGACGCGACGTGCTGAACTGGCTGCGCGCGAAAGAAAAGAAGCTTTGCAAAACGAGCAATTAAAGGTAACGCAGGAAGCACAGAATGCGCTCAGAGAATCTGCGACTGGGTTACGTGATGCGTTGTTGCGTGCCGGTGATGCGGCTGCATTATTATCCAATGAATTTGTAGTAAAAAATACATCGATTAATAAAGACGCCGATTTTGGTACTGAGATTGCCAAGGCTAATGCAAAACTTGCTACGGATTTGATCGGTGAATTGTCGGCAATTGCTTTAGAAGTCAATGATGTTAAATCGGTGATTGCAGCGTTGACCAGGACGGCTGTTTCTCCCACGGTTGTTAAGCCGATTGCGGATAGCATTCGCAACGCAATTACCGGCGGATCAAATTCCGAAGCGATGAATAAATCAATTAATCGATTGGTTAACGTGCTGGCTGTTAATCAAGCGCGCAACGGCATTGATCGATTAGGGCAAGGCATTGCTGAAGTGCTTGGCGCGCGTCGTGAATTTAATGACTCTCGCAGAACCGAATCGGTCAATGGTCGCGTCCAGTTTGGCAACGATGTAATTGAGTACGCCAAAGCCATAGATGGTTTAAATAAATCCTTTGGCAAAGGCGAGATCAGCGCTGAACAACATCAGCAAGCTTTGGATGGATTGGCTAAAGCAATGGGCAGTAATGCCAATTTCCTCAATAATACCGAAGCGCAATTTGATCGCATTCGTGCAGCAAGTAATGATCTGGCTAAATCCGGATTGAATAGCATTGGTTTCTACTTTGGCAATATTGCTAAAAAAGCCAAAGAGCTAAATCAAGAAGCAAGTGAATTACAAACCCCGCTAGGCAAAGTGTCAGATGCAATTGGGCGGTTTAAATCAATTGCGTTTGCGTTTGGTGAATCGGTCAAGGCGGTGCGTGATGGATTAGAAGATTTTGATCCGGTCAAATTATCAGGATTAGAAAAAGCCGGTGGTCAATTAAGCAAAGCAGGCATTGTATCCGATGCGGCCAAGCTGGCCAGCGAAGTATTAAACACGCAAAGCGGTGCGCAAGCGCAGCAATTAATCGGTGGTGATCCGTTATTCAGTGGCAGTAATGCGCGCGATCTGAGTTTATTGATTGAAGGCATTACCGCGTTTGATCCTGAATCGTTTGAAAAATCGTTCACGCGTATTGCAGATGCTTTGAATAAAAACAAAATCAACGAAGCGCAATTTGCGAAATTATTTAATATTGCGTTAGATAGCTTCGAGGGTCTGTCAACGGGCGTTGGGAAAACCGCTGGATCGTTAGAAGATTTAAGACGTTCTGCCAAATCGGCTGCAGATAGCTTGCTAGTAGATAAAAAAGTTACGGTGCTTAGTCCACAACAGCAACTTAAAGCAGCTGAGCAACAATTCAATGAGCTCATTAAACGCGCCAGATCTGGCGATACCAGCGTATCAGGTCAGCTGGAAGGTGCGGCAAGAACATTGCTCGAGGCCGGGCAAGCATCATTATCTAATCAAACCGATTTATTTGGATTTGTGCAAGCTAGTCTCAGGTCTGTTGAAGGTGTTTCGGGTACGCAGCGCTTAGAAGTCAATCAAAAGATACTGCGCGAGCTTGAGAATATGAATAAGCGTCTTGACGATCAAGATAAAACCAACCTTCGCATATCGGCGCAAATGTCCAGCATAAACGGCAAAGCAGCAGATACGTTGGATCGTTGGGAAAAACTCGGCATGCCTCCGGTAAGGGCTTAGTGTGTATATCCTAAAGCCGATTGATTATACCTTTGCGCAGGTAACGGCAAACACGGCCTTGCCTGAAAGTGACTTTCCCGCTTGGGCGGCTGCGACCAGCTACACAGTCGGAACGAAGGTTATTCGTGCAACAACGCATCGAATTTATCAAAACCTGATTGCTGGGGTTGATGCAACCTTGCCAGAAAATGCGCCAAGCAGATGGTTAGATGTTGGGCCAACCAATGCTTATGCTTTTATGGATGGCTACTCGAGCACGATTACATCTAAGCTTTATAACCTGTCGTTCACGATTGCGCCAGGCCAGCGGATTTCTAGCATTGCATTAATCAATGTGGTGGGAGAAACCGTGTTTATTACTGCAACAAATAACGGCGCTGAACAGATTTATAACAAAACCATAACAATGGACGCTACGCAGGTTGCGACCGTTTACGATTGGTTTTTTGAAGAGTTTGAACAAAAGCCTGACCATGTCGAAGTGGATTTCCCGGAGGCTTATAACAATCCCGTGATTACGGTAACGATTGCTGGGAGTAGCACGGTATCAATCGGGAGATTGGCATTAACCAAAGCGTATGAGATTGGCGAGGTTGAGTACGGGGCAGGAATCAACATTAAGGATTATTCAGTCACGACAACCGATGTCAACAACGTGAAAACCTTAACCAAAAAGCCTAATTCTAAACTAATGAATTTCAGGGTTGTGTTGAATCAATCTGAAACGAATCGCGTGAATAAATTGCTCAGGGCGCTTGCTTCTGTGCCTTGCGTGTTTATCGGCGTGAATGCGGAAGATTATGAATACACCATTGCGCATGGGTTTTACCAAGATTTTAAAATCATTCTGCCTTTGCCAAAGATTAATTATTGTGATTTAGTCATCGAGGAAATTATTTAATGGCAATAACTTCAATTGGCGCGTTCCCAGCTAAGAATGATCCTTCATTCAAGGCATATCTTGATCAGTATTTTTCTACGATTCTTCCGACATTTTCTGAAGAGCTAGACGCAGTTGCAACGGCGTTTAATAACGGATCATTGTCTGCGACCAGCACATCATCACATACGATTAACTTGACCGCCGGAAAAGTTTTTACCGTAGCGGCTGGTTTATCGTTTTTGAAGGGCATGTGGGTTGTTGCAATCTCGACGGCTACAGCCGACACCAATAATTATATGGTGTGCATGGTGCAGAATTACACAGGCACTAGCTTAACGCTTGATCCAAAATCGATTGGTGGTACTGGAACTATTGCGAGTTGGCGTATCGTGATTGTTCCGCCTGTTTCAACAGCAATTAATAAAAGCGAGGTTAGGCTTGAAACGGGGGCAGGATATGGCACGACCAATACAGGTATTCGAAATTTTGGAACGCTTGGCGTTAATGTTGGAACAGCGTTAACTGCTACTTTGAGCGCGTCGCTTGGCGCATCTATTGCGGTAAATGTAACTGGATTGTACGCAATTACTTATCAAGAAGTTTCCAACCCAGTTTCGTTGTATGTAAGCAGGAATCAAGCGGTATTAACAGGGGCACCAGCGCTTTCAGAAAGGATTATATCGCCTGGGGTTGGTGTTTTGATGGGGACAAGAATAATGGAGCTAACTGCTGGGGATGTATTACGCGCATCCTCTTCAGCCGTCACTTTGGCCGGAACGACCGGATCATATTTATCATGCGTTAAACTGGGGCTTGGCTAATGACATATTTTATTATTTACAACAAAGTAAGCGGTGAGCAAGCTTATCTAACGCTGCAAGATGAGACCGGATCATATGATATAAATGATGGGACCTTGGTTTGGGATGAGTTAGCAGATGGGAACGCAATAAATGAAAACGGGACGGCTTATACAGATACGCAATTAATTAATAATATTGGCAAGTTTACTCGGCAAGCAAGCCCATCATTGCATTTACTGCAGGGCAGTTATATTGCTGGGCATGTTGCTGCTGTTGAAGCGGCATACGATAAGGTTATTAAAACTTGGGCGCTTAAGTTTGAGCTGAATGATAGAAGTTTATTGACATCCATTAACACTGCTGTCTTCGCAACCTATACGTCATTCCCGCTGAATAAGGTGCGCTGGGAACAAAAGAAGAATGTAAAAGCAAAAGGCAGGATCTGGGACATAATCAAAGCAGAGCTGTCCTATACCAATGCTCAAATGATTGAGTTATGGGATGCAGCAGAGGCAAACTGGGATGAGAGCGAGGATTGATAATGGATCATGTATTATTATTTAATCGCGCAGACGGGCTGCAACAAGCAATGCCTATATCAGCAACCACGACATCTTATTCATTGCTTCCTGGCACGCAAATCATTTGGAATACGGTCACTGATGGCATGCCTAGATTTATAGATATTGCCTCGTTATTAAATGATGATATTTATATATACGACACCCCTGATGATGGAATTAGTATATTGCAGTCATATGTAGGTACGTGGGTGAAATATTATGGCAAAGATGCACATGGTAGACCAGGAACCGTCCCATTCCTAGAAATGTATGATTATATTACGCCAGGTATACATTACACTCCTGCCCATTGGCAGTGGTTGTTAGATCATTATCGTAAAGTTGTGCCAACTTATGCGCTGAAAGGTTGGTTGTTTCAAGAGCCTGGCACGGCATTTGCAGATGCGAATGCTGCTGTAGAAGCAACCTATGCGGCTAATCCATTAAATAAAATACGCTGGGAAGAACGCGAGTTTGTTCCATTTGGCGGCGTTATTTTTAACATCGTGCTTCCTTATCTGAAATTGAATCCAATAATTAATACCGATTTTGAAATATTTAATCGTTTCGATGAATGGTTAGAGCGAGATTACAACGATGATAATGAAGATGGTTTGCCTGGGTGATTTTTTTAAAAGGATGATCAATGAGTATATTTAATGAGCTGGACAAAGCGCGCGAAGCAATTCAAAAAAGCAATGTATTCGATGTCAAAGAAGTCGCTGAATATGAACTAAAAAAAATATATTCGGTTGTTAAAGAAACAATGCAACGTGAAGAGCAAGAATTTAAAGACGGTAAAGATAAGGACTACTTTTTCATTATCGTTGGATCTGGTTTTGGTGTTGGTTTGCTAACGGGGATAAGCTTCGCTTTATTGCTGTTTTGACACATGGAAAGGCGCACTGGATTGGAACGGCGTAGAGATTCAGACTCATGTCCGCTGAGTCCTGAGTGTGCTGATAAGTTAATTAAAGGTCATGAAGTGCTTTTAAATAGAGTTGAGATAATGGAAAAGCAACTTTCAGAAATTCATGATCGATTTGTACACACAAAAGGTTTCATATCAGGCATGCGACGTGGCGCTGCTTCTGTGTTTGTTCTTATTATGTCTTTTATAGTAATGCTTTACGGCGTTCTATCCGGCAAGATTTCAATCAAAGATTTAATCACAAGTCTGTTTTAATATAATGTCATATAGTTTCAGTCAAAGGTCAATAGATAAGCTGAAAGGTGTCAATGTTGATCTTGTTAGTGTTGTTTTCCGCGCTTTGGAACTTTCTGAAATCGATTTTGCTGTTACCGAAGGGCTACGTACTAAGGAACGGCAAGCGGAGTTAGTAAAGGCTGGCGCATCTAAAACGATGAACAGCAGACATATAACCGGCCATGCTGTTGATCTTGCTGCAATTGTTGGCGGTGAAATCAGATGGGATTGGCCACTTTACGAAAAGATAGCGAAAGCCATGAAGCAAGCGGCTTATGAATTAAATATTAAGATTGAATGGGGCGGAGATTGGAAATCGTTTAAGGATGGTCCTCATTTTCAATTGCCTAAAGGTTTTTAGTTATGGATCAAGTAATTGATTTTAAACGTGGAACAACGTTTGAAAAAGAGGGTCAGCTTGTTTCCCGATTTAATAATGTTGATTAAAGCGTTTGCTTACAATAATAACGGATCATTGTCTCTTGTTGGAACGGCTAAAGATGAATTTGTGTCCAATGCTGCCCTTAATTGCTTTGTTGATGTTTCTGGAAACTTAGTCAGATTGCGAGTGCAAGGCATTGATGGT
>WBZU01001105.1_pt2 | contig 20702 bp, 20 predicted proteins | sample 5204311 | NCBI WGS metagenome assembly WBZU01 (sample SAMN12344359, study PRJNA552823) | activated sludge metagenome | biome: Activated sludge suspended growth; feature: Nitrification reactor; material: Wastewater; isolation source: activated sludge from nitrification reactor of wastewater... | reverse complement strand
AGCGAGTCCATTCGGGGACTAGATGGATGGGATGCAGTTCGCCTCTGGTCTCAGTGGAGTCATGGGGACCTGGTTGCTCGTGACCAGCTTTTGGCCTATAACCGAGCAGATACTGAACACCTCGTGCTCCTGGCAGATCGATTCGCGGAGGATTTAATGACTCAATTGGGCCCATCTTCGGTCGTGTTGTCTACCCTTCACCCATCCTACACCCGATGAGTACCTGGATCGGCATTGGCCGAAGCGAAACAGGTCTGGTGCGGGCGTCAAACCAGGATGCCTTTGCCGTAATGGACACCACAGGAATGTGGGCCGTCGCCGACGGGATGGGCGGTCACGTGGGCGGCGCGGTCGCAGCCCAGACGGCCATCTCGACGGTGCAAGCCCAAGCTGCGTTCTCACAGGAGCAGCTCCGCAGCGGATCCGCCTCACCGATTGATGTGTTGACCACACTGATCAGCCGCGCGCATGACGCCATTCTGGCGCAGGCCCGCTCCCAACCGAAGCTCAAGGGGATGGGAACCACCCTCGTGTTGCTGACCGTCGTCCCTGATCAAACCTCCATGGCCTACGTCGCTCACATCGGTGATAGTCGTGCCTACCGGTTTCGCGCCGGGGCGCTGACTCCCCTCACCAGAGATCACTCATTGATCGAAAAATACCTCGAGCGCGGCATTCTCACTCCGGAAACAGCCAAAACCCATCCCGAGCGACATGTCCTGACTCGCGCCCTTGGCGTCTCGTCAACAGTAGCTCCCACGATCGCCGGCTGCGCCATGCAGGAAGACGATCTCGTGATTCTCTGCTCAGATGGCCTGACAAAAATGTTGGAGGATCAGGATATTCAACGTGTGCTGGGCAATGACGACCCCAGTCCGGCCGGTGCCTGTGATCGTCTGATCGCTGCAGCACTCGATCGTGGCGGGGAAGACAACGTGACAGTCGTCGTCGTCGCTTATCGGTAAGCCGCTGACGACTTCGGTGTTGACAAGACCCACTAGGGCGTGTACGTTCCCTCATCACCTGTGCACACACGTCATATACCGAGGGAGTCCTGAACATGCGCCAACGGGCGTCGTTTATACTCGTCAGTCTTGCCTTGCTTCTCCCCTATACCACCAATTCCTTGGCAGCAGATCCCCCCGATCCTGAGACAGCCATTCGATTGATGATTCGCGCAAACGCCGAGAAAGATCTCCCTACACTGTCACGCCTCATGGCGCATGATGCCGACATCGTCAGTTATACCGTCGGGGGTCGCAAATACGTTGGCTGGCCGGACTTTGAGCGCGAAATGCGTGATGAGTTCGCCAACACGCAGAAAATCGAAATCCCGATCACGGAACTGAAAGTCTGGACCAAGGGAGACCTAGCTTGGTTCACCATGGAAGTCGACTATATCCGCTATGTCGGAGAGGGATCATCCGTCAAACGAACCGTCCTCCCTTTACGAGAAACCGGGGTCCTCGAGCGTCGTGCCGGACGCTGGCAACTGCTGTCATGGCATGAGTCCTTTCGATCCGCTCAACTTGGTGGGCCACTTGCGTCGCCCCCTGCGGCAGCAGGATCACAAAAGCTCGTTAGCACTGCGTCCATGCCTGATGTCAGCGGAGAGTGGGACATTCTCGAAGTCGAGGATGAAAAACGCTACAAGGCCACCCTCGATAAGAGTGGAAACGGCCCTTACACGCAACAAGGCGGACGGTTCGTCACCACCAAGATCGAGAACCACCTGTGGCAGGGTACGTGGCATCAGCCGGGCAATGACCGCGAAGGTGGTTTCGAGGTGCTCCTTTCAGAAGACGGGAAGGAAGCCAAGGGAATCTGGTGGTACACACGAGTCGATACAAGAAAAAACATCCCGCCTAAGGAACATGGAGGCACCTATCATTGGAAGAAAGCGGCATCATCGCCGGCCAGCAACCAATGAGCCAACGTGCTTCCTCTACGGCATCTCGACAAATCGGAGTCCGGTTCAACATCATCGCTTCACTGCCTCAGGGAGGTCTTATGTACAGATCCCTCATGCTGTTTTTTGCAACCATGTTCATGATTTCATCGGCCTATGCGGATGGAGGGCATGATCACCATGCCGTTCCCACACTGAAAAAACAAGTCGGTTCAAAGATCGTCTATGGGGAGAACACAGCGACTCTCACCTTCGGACCCATTGATCTTCCGGCCGGGCATACCGAGGGCGACATGGGCGATTCCATGCCTCGGTTTAACTTCCAGTTGCCTGAGGACAAGTACTTGATCGGCTTTAAGTCCGCCTTATCCACGGCCGATGGAAAAGAATTGCCGAGAAATTATCTGCATCACATCTTGATGATCAACAACAGCCAACCCAGCATCTCCTGCCCCGGAGAACCGCTCTTCTTCGGCGGGGCTGGGTTGGAGATGGCCGAAACTCAATTCCCCGATGGATACGGAGTCAAACTTGAGAAGAATGACAAACTGATGACGGTCGTTGCCTTCTATCATGGTGCTCCACCAACCAAGAACGTCATTGCCACCTTCACCATGTATTTTGCTCCCAAGGCCAAACCTATCCAGGCAATGAATATCTATCAGGTCGGTGTCAACATCGTCTGCTTTACCAAGTTTGGGGATCGTCCGTCCGATCAGACAGACGAGGGAATCGAGATTCGACATGGCGTTCAGGTCCATACGGCACCACTAAAGTTTTCAACAAGCGGATGCGTCAAGTTCGCCTACCCACACGGTCACGATGAACTGCTCATGATCGCGCTGGAGAACAAAACCAAGAAACAAACGCTTCTTCGGACGGTACCGGATGTTGAAGGAGACGGAACGCTCCGTGAATTCCTCCCCCATCAAGTCTATAGAGATCCCCAGGGATTTCCAATCAGTAAGGATGATGATTACGAAATGGTAATGGTCCATCATCACCCTCTTCAGAAAACTGAACTCCAGCATGGGATGGGGAACTACTTGCTATACATGACGCCCGGATCTTGCCCAGCCAAGAGTGCCTCTGTCACCCAGTAGCGCGAACACACCCGGACCAGTCGGCTCATCATGGCCGGCTGGTCCGGGTTTCAATGTGCAGCTCCATGCCCACTCGTTTCGTCTCTATTCCCTCTTCGAGATAGAATATCCGCATCTGGCACGCCCTCAACTGAACTTCTGTTAAAAAATCCAAATCCTTTGGTAGAACCGGCACCGTGCTTGTATACTGAGTGAACTTAGGTTTCATACGTACTACATTTCACCAAACACGACAGCACGGTCATGTACCTCAACGTTGCACGGTGATGATAGCCGCCACATCGTCCCAAGCCAATTCTGCCTCCGCCGGTCATGAGTCGATCCAGACGCTGACACGGTTTCTGCAAGCGATCGGACACCCGACAAGTCTGACGCGCCTTGCCGACCAAATTCTCTTGAGCCTCTCTGAAATCGCCCGCTATCCAGATGGTTCACTTTTCCTATTCGAACGAGAACATGGCCACTACCGTCAGATACATTCGTTCGGACAGATCAAGACCGTTGCACCTCCTTCGGTCATGGATGTTGACCATCCTCTAGTCCAAGCTCTCATCGCGGACCAACACATCGTGGACAGGCTGGAATCAACTCTTATCCCGCACTCCGAACTTTTCGATGATAGAACACATACCCTTCCAGGATCCCATGTCCTTGCCGTTCCGCTCCTCACACATGGAACCCTGATTGCATTCACACTACTCCACTCTCCGACCACACCGGCAGCACTCTCACCCGTCACCCTGGCAATCTTGACAGCGATGGCCCAGAGTGCCGCAAATGCACTTGATTCGCTCTTGGTTTATGAAGATCTCCGCCAATCCCAGTCCCTCATGCGCCGAACCGACAGGCTGCGTTCACTGGAAATCATCGCCGGCGGGTTTGCCCATGAAATCCGTAATCCGTTAACGTCCATTAAGACCTTTATTCAGCTGGCTCCCGAGCGGAAAGACGACAGCCAATTTATCGTTGAATTCAGCCGCATTGTCCTTGAAGACGTCAATCGGATTGAGCGATTGATTCAAGAAATCCTTGATTACGCCCGTTACATGGAACCGCAGATGACCGACGAGGACCTGAATGACCTCGTCACATCCTGCCTGTACTTCATCCAAGTCAAGGCAGACGGGCGAGGGATCAAGATTGAAAAACAGTTGGCGCCGGAGACTCCTCGTGGCATGCTGGACCGGCAGCAAATCAAACAGGTACTTTTGAATCTCCTCTTGAATGCCCTCGACGCGATGGGTGAGGGACCTGGGACCCTCCGGGTACGGACGCATCAATTCCAGAAGCCAGAGGGCACGGTCTTCATGCAGATCGATATTGAAGATACCGGACATGGAATCGCGCAGGAGAATCTTGAGCACATCTTCGATCCATTCTTCACAACGAAACATTCCAGCACGATGAACGCCGGAACCGGGCTGGGATTAACCATCGCACACCAGATCATTCAGGAACATCACGGCACTATTCACGTAGCCAGCACGGTAGGCCAAGGAACGACATTCCGCATTACTCTTCCCGCGCTTTATCAGTAGTACCCAAGGAGCCCTTGTGGAAAGCGTCATTGCAAAAAAACGACTGTTGTTGATCGACGACGAAGCCAGGGTCCGTGCCTCGCTGAAAATGGTGCTGGAGCCACTTTACGATATCGCCCAAGCAAGTGACGGCCCTGAAGGCCTCGACATTTTCCGCAAAGAAGTCCCTGATCTGGTTCTGCTCGACATCGTCCTGCCTGGCACCGACGGTCTCGCCGTGCTTCAGACGCTCAGAACGGAGCGCAAATCCACTCCGGTCATCATGCTCACCGGCACCAAATCCGTGAAAACCGCCGTGGATGCGATGAAGTTGGGGGCGGCCGACTATCTCTCAAAACCCTTCGACGTCGACGAGCTTCGGATCGTGATCGACCGTGCCCTGAACTCCTCGGAGTTGGAACAAGAAGTCACCCAATTACGGGCACAAGTCGTCAAACGATACGCGTTTCACAATCTGATCGGGAAAAGCCAGGGAATGCAGGAGATTTACGCAAAAATTGAACAGGTTGCCGACAGCCGAACCACGGTGCTCATCACCGGAGAAAGTGGAACCGGCAAAGAGTTGGTCGCCAAAGCCTTACATTACAACAGTTCCCGCCGAGAGCGTCCGTTTGTCGCACTCAACTGCGCCGCATTGCCTGAGACTCTGATTGAAAGCGAACTCTTTGGCCACGAAAAAGGGTCCTTTACGGACGCCACAGCCAGACGTGTCGGGCAGTTTGAACTGGCGAATACTGGAACCTTATTCCTCGACGAAATCGGCGATCTCAGCCCGATCACACAAGCCAAGCTATTGCGTGTCATTCAAGAACGAGAATTTACGAGAATCGGCGGAGTGCAGCCGATTAAGGTCGATGTCCGCATCGTCGCTGCCACCAACAAAAACCTCGATGACCTTGTGCGAAAAGGGCTGTTCCGAGAAGATCTCTACTATCGCATCAATGTGATCGCACTCTATCTGCCTCCTCTTCGTGAACGGGCTGAAGATATTCCCCTCATCGCTAACCATTTTTTGGAGAAACGACTGGAGGAAGCACAACGTCCCCCTATTGAATTTGGGAAAGAGGCGCTGGAACTCCTGACCCGTTATCCTTGGCCGGGTAATGTGCGTGAGCTTGAAAACTTTATTGAGCAGGCGTTCATCTGGTCCCAACATGCCACGGAAATCACCCCGGAGCATTTACCAACATCGATGAAGAGCACCTCGCGTTCGCCATCGCTCCGCGACGACACCCTTGCCGGTCGGATGTCACTTGAGAAGGCCGTGATGGAATTTGAGCGGGAAATCATTCTCGACGCCTTGAAGCGAACCAATTATGTCCAGACCCATGCGGCGCACCTACTGGGGATCAGCCGACGAATGCTCAAGTATCGGATGGATACACTCGGTATCGGGCGACCAGACAATTCAACTACGCAGGATTCCGAACATCACACGCAAGAATGACACACACACGGGCAAGAATGCCACACTTTTGCACATGTCACCATCATTGAAACATGAGCAATATTTCATAGACTTACCGCATGTTCATATATGTAGCATTCACGACAATATGAGCTACTACATATACATATTTACTGTAAGGCATTGATAAGGAATGGTTTTTGCTTGTTTTTTGTCACGACTCATCTAGTATGGATCGCATGACGACTTCTAGCCAATCCTCCGCACGACCCACTGTTCTCATTATTGATGATGAGGTAGGCCCACGAGACGCATTGAAAGTTGTGCTTGGTCCATTTTGCACCATCCACTGTGCTGAGAATGCCAGGATAGCACTGGAGCTTCTCAGAACGAAGTCGATAGACCTAATTACCCTCGATCAGAAACTTGCAGATCGCCCAGGCCTAGAGCTCCTCCAAGAAATCAAGCTCGAGTATCCCCACATAGAGGTCGTGATTATCACGGGATACGGAAGCCTCAAATCCGCCATGGAAGGTATTCGTCACGGTGCGGCAGGTTACCTACTGAAACCGTTCAATACACACGAACTGACCACGCTCATTCAGCAGACAATCGAGAAAAAACGTCGATTAGATTTTCTTCGGCGATACCTCCGCGACTCACCGGAACTTTGGGGATCTCTGGAACAAAGCACCCAAGCGTGGAAAATCCTCCAAACCGAATACTTTTCTCTGTCTCCAAACAATGAGTCAGCGACAGCGATACCCTCGCAAGACGATATGACACTGCTTCCGCTGCTCTCTGACATCCTTGAGGCGACTGACCGTCAGCTATTGAATCATTCGAGTCGTGTGAGTTTTTATGCCACATTAATGGCTGCTCGACTCAATCTTTCTCTTACGGACCAAAAGGCCTTGGCTCTAGGAGCCTTTCTCCATGACATTGGCAAAACGAACCTGCCTCACTATCGATTTTCTGACGATCAAGTTCTTCCGTCACGGGAACCTGTGTTGTGCCGAGAACATCCCGGCAACGGGGCTCGCATGATCGCACCCTTAGGGCTACCAGCTGAAGTAGGGCAGATTATCGCCGCGCACCATGAGCGATGGGATGGACAAGGATATCCCCGTGGACTGCACGGTACCGAGACTCCGCTGTTGGCTCGCATTGTGGGTATGGCTCAGCTGTTTGACCATTTGACTGCAGATGCTCCAGGACGCTCTCCCCTTTCCGTCGAACAAGCCATTCAACAGATCACCAACCCGTCTCTGATGCAGTTCGACCCACAGCTTCTGGAACTGTTCATCGATGTCGTCAAAGAATCGACCGCCTCAATCCCGACTTTGAGTGCCGCTCCCGCTGCCTAAGCTACTCTTGTGCTCCAGCAATTCCGCAGCTGTTGCCCGCGTCTTTTGAGTCACTCGCTCACCACCGAGCATGCGTGCGATTTCACTCTCTCGACTGGCGCCTACCAAGGCCCGAACCTTGGCCACCGTCCGTCCTTTGACCTCGGACTTTTCCACGCAGAAATGGTGCTCGGCCTGGGAGGCAACTTGCGGAAGATGAGTGATACATAACACCTGATGATATTGTCCCAGTGCTCGCAAGCGCTTGCCGATCGTGGCTGCGACAGCTCCTCCGACCCCTGTATCGATCTCGTCAAAAATGAGCACAGGAACCTGATCCACGTCCGCAAGGACAGACTTCAATGCCAACATGACCCGAGAAAGCTCCCCTCCTGAGGCCACACGGGCCATAGGTTTGAGGGGCTCACCACTATTTGTGGATAACAGAAACTCAACCCGATCAACCCCATCCGGACCATACTCATCGCCTAACTCTGCTGGCTCCACCTGCACAAGAAATCTCACTGGTCCCATCTTTAACGCCTCGAGATCTTTTCCGACCAGTTTCGTCAACGAGATCGCAGCCTTGGTCCGCTTTTCAGAAAGCTGGCGCGCCAACTTGGCAACGGCCTGCTGTTGTTCAAGGATCAGACGATCACACTGCTCGAGCTCACTGCCTGAGCGGCTGAGTCGCTCCAATTCCTCCTTCACTCGACTCTGCGTAGCAAGCACGGCTTCAATCGTCCCTCCATATTTCTTTTTCATTCTGTGGATGACCGCTAAGCGATCCTCGATCGTTGTTAACCGTGATGGATCGGCATCCAGTCCTTCGACGTACCCGCGAAGGCCATCCGAGACTTCCTTCAAGAGGACTCTGGATTCCGAGGCAAGCCCCGCAGTACCCTTCATCTCAGGATCAAGCTGAGCCAGTTCTCCTACCGCCCGCTCGACCAACGCTAAACTGGCCAAAATCCCCTGCCTGTCCGTCTGAAGTTGTGCTTGGGCCTCCGATGCCAGTTCCGTCAGACGACGAGACGAGGCTAACCGTTGCCGCTCAGCTTGGAGCCCTTCCTCCTCCCCAAGACGGCAGGCTGCTTGATCTAATTCTTGTTGCTGAAAGCTCAGCACATCGTGCTGCTGCATCCGCTGATCGTTCGCAGCGGCCAACTCAGCACGCGTATGACGGGCACTGGTCCATTCTCGATGACTCGAGCGATATTGGTTCCGTAGATCTTGCAGCCGGCCAAATGCATCCAACACTTCCAGTTGAGCTGAGTTGGAGAGCAACGACTGCTGATCATGTTGGCCATGGATATCGATGAGCGTGCCGGCAAACTCTTCCAAGGCGTGAGCCGGGCTGAGCACTCCGTTCAGATAGACTCGGTTTCTCCCTGATCGGGCGATCGTCCGTCGGATGATGAGTTCGAAATCGTTCGGACCAACAAGCCCTTGGGCCCGGAGCCGAGGCAGGATCGGGTGAGTGGGTGGTATCTCAAAGACCGCTTCGAGCTGCGCTTCATCCTCACCAAAGCGGACTTGGTCACTTGAGACGCGACCACCAATAAGAAGCGCCACCGCATCGATCAACAGGGACTTCCCAGTCCCAGTCTCTCCGGTCAATACGGTAAACCCTGAGTCGATTTCCAGACTCAGTCGCTCAATGACGGCAAAATTCGTAATGCGCAGCTCAGTGAGCATTGCTGCGGCGAGACGCCCTAGGCAGTCCCAGCATGTTGAGCAAGAAGTGAATCAATCATTTCCTTGAATTGACGCTTTGGCCTGGCCCCAACCAGCTTCTCTACTTGTTGGCCGTTCTTAAAGAATAGAATAGTCGGAATACTCATCACCTGGTACCGACCAGCGACCTCAGGATTCTCATCCGTGTTCAACTTCCGAACTTTTAATTTCCCGTCGTATTCTTTTGCCAATTCATCGATGATCGGAGCAACCATTTGGCAAGGTCCACACCAGACGGCCCAAAAATCGACCATCACCAGCTCCGAAGCCTTCATAACTTCTGCGTCCCATGTAGAATCTTCTACTTTCAAGACATCACCAGCCACGTCTTCCCCTCCTTACAGAGTTAACATCACGCACATGTCACGAAGCGATTATCGTACCCTACCACTGATTTTAGAGTCAAATACGGATCAGCGTCCGGCTTGAACGCGAGGTGGAGTCCCGTTGGGCTCGGAAACCTGTGGTGGCAATCCATAGGGTCCTCCCGGAGCCGGCCAGGGCAGGCCGCGTTCTCCATATACCAGCGGATTCAGCAACGTCCGCATGAGGACAGCTTCCGCATTGCCCACACCGCCGACACCTGTGAAATTCAACATGAACCCGTACTGCTCACGATCGGGAAATTTGATGTAATGGAGCCCCAATGACCAACACTTGCATGGATTTTGATACAAGGCCACAACGTCCAGTTCAGGACTTCTCCCCTGCTTCACGTCATAATAGGCCTTGGCCCCAAAGGTCCACCCCCAGGGAGTACGTACCCCACCCCCCATCGTCAGGAATTGAATCTCTTTTGTCGGAGCAAACACTTCATTGAAGGAGATGGGGTTCCAAATATCGCCTCGCCTGACCCGATTGCCATCCCTCGTATATCGCTGTCCGACTTCAAGATACCAATTGGTTCCCTCCTGAAAGCGGAGATCTGCGTTGAATTGGCTCACGGTCAGCTGATACGGATCAACAAATGCGTCCATGGTCACGTACCGATTGATGGGAGGCCGCAGCGCCCAGGCTTGAGCGCCCGGACCAAAAATTGGAGTATCCAGCTGTGACATACTGCCAAGCGGCGGGAGATTATTCCCTATCACGGCTCGTATCCAGATATCAGAGAACCTCTTGCCTTGAATAGGGACCGTCGCCGGCTGGATTGGCTGGGTGAACGAGCCAAGGAAAGGGGGGACGCCAGGCGTAAACTCGCGCGCCAACGCCTGCACGCCTCCGACATGGTAACTCTGAGCGACCGTGAGATCCAGCCAATTAAAGGCCGTCCGTGTACCTGATTCCAGTACACGACTCCGGAGCATATAGGTCACGAGATTCTTCTTGGGCAGATCGTCGGTCTGATCGATTTGTGTCAGCGCCGATTGTCTGGTGCCGGGGACATACTCATAGGTCACCGTCGGTTCCATCGTATGCAAGAGACTGTTACCATCAGCCAACGAAAAGCGGCGTGTGAGTTTCGATGTCGCATCGACCCCCAGCCAAAAGGTTTCTCGATGTTGAGCATCCTCCGACTGCGCACCTCTCGTGTAATACACCTCCCGAAACTTCGCCTGAGGACGAATCCCTACGATATGTCCAAGCTGAATCAGCTCCGTGGCAATACCAGGAACAAGATTGAATCGGTTGAGAGAAAACCCGTCCTCTCGGTAAAAGTTGACGTAGTTTCCTTCCATGCCATACCGAACAGGTGAATTGAACAGAGACACATAGGGCAAGTTGTACCCGGCTTCAGGAAGGCGCTGGAAGGTATCTTTCCCACCGGCCTGTAACGGCTGCAGATACAAACCTAAGAGATAGAGACTGCCGTAGGGAAGACGTTGGGAAAGTAAAAGATTCGATTCGGCACTCGGCAAGGCTCGGAGGACACCCGAGTTGCTCAACTGCTGATAAAAGTTCGGGTCAGTGACCAAATTGGCATTGGCCCGCAGCAAAAGCGTATCCGTCAGATACTGCGTATGACTCCCGGTCACTGTTGCACGGGCTTGTTGCGCATCGCTGTTGGTCGCGATACCGCCGGCGTCCGGTAGCTGAGTCTGCTGCAAATAACTCAGATACCATTTGCCGCGCGATCGACGGTCCAATATGTAGCGATACTCAAAATCAGACCCGTATCCCAATCGATTGTAGTAGGACGGTGAGATCGTCACATCCTGACTCGGACTGATCGCCCAGAAAAAGTGGGCCTGCGCACCAAATCCAAACCGACTGTTGTACTTCGGAGTAGGAATCAGAAATCCGGTTTGTCGTCTCGCCATCGGATACGAGAAGGTAGGAAGAGGAATCGTCGGCACGTCCAAGATGCAGAACCATCCGCCTTTAAAGGCCAACGTATCACTAATCGTCATGTCCACATCGTTGGCACGGAACCGCCAAGCCGGCACTTCTCCTTCCTGGGCATCACAGTTGGTAAAGCTGCCATCTTTCACACGATAGTGGTATTCGGACAATCGCTGTAGATATTGACCCGACACGAGCGTATTTCGGGAAGGAATGAAAAGCTCCGCATGCGTGGCAATACCGGCCTCGGTATTGACGTTCAACTCCAATCGCTCGGCTGTCACATCAGCTTGTACGTCGGTTAAATGAACATGACCGACAGCCGTAAGAATCCCGGGTAGAGCTTGAATGGTGGCGTGGTCAGCGGTCAGCGTGATCCCTCCCTGACGAATGACCACGGCCCCGTTCGCTTCGTAGATTTCCTGTTCTTGTTGATAGTCGATCCGCTCCGCCGTGATGTCCAGAGGAGTAGAAGCCGAAGAGGTTCCGGCACTTCCCCCTGGATGATCAGCTGCGGAGACCGAAAGGGGTGTGAGCAGAAGCGTGAGGAGAGTGAGCAGACCTCCTTGGCGAAGCCACGCGAGAGGATCCCCCATGCTAGCCGCGAATCGGAGACAGATCACAGCCACGTATTGCCGCTTTGATATCCCCCAGGAGCATCAGCGAGCCGGTGATGCAGAGAAGATCCTGCGGCATCGCCCGACTTCTGGCAAGGGCCACCGCATCCGTCGGAAGCATCGCCTCTTGCACCGGTCCCGACCATTCATCCAGCACCGCACGGAGCTCGTGAACCCTGGCGGATCGCGCAAGAGCCGCTTGCGTTAAGACGATCTCTGAGACCACCGGCAGGAGTGGGGTGATAAATCCCCTATGATCCTTGTCCCGCATCATGCCCCAGACGAGGATAATCCGTGAATCCGGGTGCTGGGCGGCATAATCCGTGAGGTATCGAGCAAGCACCTCGGCTGCAGCTGGGTTATGTGCCCCATCGAGCACCACATGGGGTGCCTCGTCGATCGTTTCCAAGCGCCCTTCCCAAGAGACCGTCCGCAAACCTTCCAGGACCGCCCGCTCGACCAGGGGCATTCCTCGGTGATCAGCTGCCTCCAGGAGCGCCAATGTGCAGGCGGCATTATCCCATTGGTGGCGACCGACCAAGCCGCACTCCACCCCCTCGATCACATACGTGCCCCCTCGGTAGACCAGTCGCCCGTCGCGAGCCCGCTCAAGAGAGAATTCTCGACCAAGACGCCAGAGTGGTGCGGAGCGATCCTTGGCGAGGCGGGACAAAACTTGTTCTGCCTCCGGCCCCATTTGACCGATCACAACCGGCACGCCGGGCTTAATGATCCCACCTTTTTCAAAGGCAATGGTCTCTTCCGTCGTTCCCAAATACTCTTGATGGTCCATGCCGATCGTTGTAATCGCACAGGCCAGCGGCTGCTCGACCACATTGGTTGCATCAAACCGTCCCCCCAACCCAACCTCAAGAACGGCAACATCCACCGCTGATTCGGCAAAATGCAGAAAGGCGAGAGCCGTGGTCATCTCAAAAAACGTCGGATGCAGATCATCCGTCAGCACCGCACGCAATCGCGCGAGGAGCGCCTCGACCCGCTCCTCCGGAATCATCGCACCGTTGACGCGAATCCGTTCTCGAAAGTCGACAAGGTGAGGGGACGTATAGAGCCCGACACGTCGACCGGCACAGTGAAGGACCGCCGCCGCCATCGAAGCCGTGGACCCTTTGCCGTTCGTGCCCCCGATATGGAGGACCTGAAGCGACGACTGCGGATGACCCACTCGATCCAGTAACAGACGCATTGTCTCCAGACCCAGCTTGATGCCGTGTTTCTGGAGGCCATAGAGGTATTCAATCACTGAGGAATAGCTCATCAACAAGCCGGGGAGATACAGAAACCTAAAAATGATTCACGAGGGTACCGACCGTCTCCTTCAAACGCCGACGTTCAATGATCATGTCGATCATGCCGTGTTCGAGCAGAAACTCGGCGCGCTGAAACTGGTCTGGTAATTGCTGCTTAATCGTTTGCTCGATCACGCGAGGGCCTGCAAATCCGATCAAGGCTTTAGGTTCCGCAATGATGACATCACCTAACATCGCCACACTGGCCGTGACGCCACCGAATGTCGGGTCGGAAAGAATGGTAATGAACGGCAGTTTGGCTTCACCGAGCTTCGCCACGGCCGTCGACGTCTTGGCCATCTGCATCAACGAGAGAATCCCCTCTTGCATCCGAGCCCCGCCGGAAGCGGTCACCAAGATCACGGGCAATTTCAACTCCAACGCACGATCGACCGCGCGACAGAGTTTCTCACCGACGACCGAACCCATACTCCCACCCATGAAACTAAAGTCGAACACACACAACACCACACGGCTCCCATTTACCAACCCTTCTCCGATCACCAGAGCATCCTTGCGCCCGGTCTTCTCCTGGTGAGCCTTCACACGATCACGATAAGGTTTGGTATCCTGAAAGACCAAGGGATCCTGTGCTTCCAATCCCGCGTCCCATTCTTTGAACGTACCAAGATCGATGAGTAAGCCGATCCGCTCCGTGACAGAAATCGGAAAATGATACTCGCACTTCGGGCAGACCTTGTTGTTACGGTCGACTTCTTTCCGATAGACGATTTCACGACAATGGTTGCACTTGAGCCACATTCCCTCGCTGCCTTTTGAGCGCGGAGGAGGAACGGAATCGTTGGGCTTATCTTTTTTAAACCAGGCCATCACACCCTCTCCTATCGAAATCGGTACGGGAAGAAACCCACGTGAGCCCACGCCCCAGCCAGAGACCGATTCTCGTTATACCGTCAGTCCGCTCAACATCATCGCAACGATCCAGCCGATGCCGTGCAGCAGGATCAAGACCAGCCCAGCCTCATAGCACCAGGATCTCGCCAATACCCCACGAAAAAACCACAGCACTCAAGACAAGGAGCCAGAAGCCGTCATGATGCAGTCCGAAAAACTCAGCTCCTCGTAGAGATATCCACCCCGTCTCTGGAGTCATGATTGAGGAAACCCGACCCATCAGATGATCGCTTGTTGAACGATGGACTGCCATCACCCCACTGAGAATGGGGCCCATTGTAGCAAATCCGTTGGATAGAATCTCATCCGCCTCGCGCGTGCATTTCCAAGTGTGGATCTTCCCGAAGCTGGTCAATACCGATCAACCCTCGGGATCGCAGTCCCAGCCGCTCCAGCGCCTTCCGCTCCTCAGCTCCACGGTCATGACGGGCCGTCCACACTGATCGAACCAGCTCTCGCATCTCTGCGGAACTGGCACCCAGCCGAAGCGGTTTCCGTAGATCCACACCCGACGCAGCATACAAGCACAAATACCAAATCCCATCGGCGGTCACACGACTACGGTCACAATGGGCACAGAAGGGCTGAGTCGTCGAGGAAATAATCCCAAAGATCGTGCCGTCCGGCAAGCGAAATCGTTGCGCTGGAGCTGTGCCACGCTCAGGAACAGGGATGATCTGGCCATACCGCCGACCTAACAGGCCGAGTATCTGATCCTGGGACAAGACCTTATCTGGATTCCACTCATTCGCCCCACCGACATCCATGTACTCAATAAACCGCACCTCAGCCTGGTAATGCTTGGCAAACTCAATCAAGGAGATCAGCTCATCGTCATTGAATCCGCGAATCGTCACCGTATCGAGCTTCAGATTTGAGAATCCCACCTGCCCGACCGATTCAATACCCTCGACAACACGGGAAAATTCATCCCGTCTGGTCAATTGTCGGAATCGCTCTGGTCGAAGAGTATCGAGACTAACGGTGACCCGATCAAGTCCCGCTTCATAGAGTTCTTGGGCCTGCTCTGCCAAGAGAATGCCATTCGTCGTCAAGGCGACTTCGGTGATTCGACGATTCTGCCGCAGTAACCGAACCAATCGCGCAAGGTCTCTCCGCAACAGAGGTTCTCCACCTGTCAACCGGACCTTGTCGACACCCAAATCGGTGAAATAGCCGACCAGCGTTGCCATTTCTTCAAGGCTTAAGATGTCCTCTCGCGGCAGCCAGACATACTCCGGCTCCGGCATACAGTAGCTGCAGCGGAGATTACAGCGATCCGTCACGGACAAGCGTAGGCTGCCAAGAGGGCGACCATGCGTATCCACGACAGATGGAAGGTCCGCACTGATTGGTCCCGACTTCACAGGCTTCCTTTTCCTGCCGAACACCATTTACCGTTCACCCTTCTCTCCCCTCACACCTTCCCCATCCCTAAGGATGTTCCTCGACCCAGACTTCCCCTTCCGGCGTATGTTCCAGCTTCCAGATCGGCGTGATTTGCTTCAGTTCGTCGATGGCCCATCGACAGGCGGTGAAGGCCTCGGCGCGGTGCTCCGCCCCGGCGATGATGAGCACAATATTCTCCCCGATCGTGATGGCTCCATACCGATGAATAATCAGCAATTCGAGAATGCCGAATTCTTTGAGGGCTCGCTCACGAATCTCGCGCAGCTTCTTCTGTGCCATCCCTTCATAGTGCTCAAACGTAATCCCGTCGACATCTCGCCCGCGGGACCGATCCCGCGCGATGCCCAAGAAGGTGGCAACCCCTCCAATCCGTTTCGACCGGCTCTTGACGCGATCAAGCTCCTGATCAATAGAAAAATTCTCCCGCTGCACACGGACAAACTGGCTGTCGTCCAGCTCAGCATTCATTGAACTCCCTCCGGCAAAGGGCGGCAGCAACGCGATTTCGTCACCCTCACTGATCATCGTGTCTTCGTGCGCAATGTCCTGATTCACCGACACCAACACCTTCTTCTTCTGAACGAGTTCTCCGACAGCAGGGTGGCTAATCTCGATGGCACGGACTAAGTCCTTGACCAGCCGACCATTCGCCACATTCAACGACAGAGAACCCTGATTTCCCGCCAGCAGTTTTGTCATACCGAATAACTTGATCGTCACCATCATAGCGTAGCCTTGACCTCAGCCTTCCCTCGTATAGGTCCCCGACTTCCCGCCTGACTTCGACAGGAGACAGATCTCACTAAAAGTCATTCCCCGATCGACCGCCTTACACATGTCATAAACGGTCAGCGCCGCGACCGTCGCGGCCGTTATGGCTTCCATTTCGACTCCCGTCGGTCCTGTCGTCTTGGCCGTGGCTGTAATGGTAATCGAACAGCGGCCTGCTGGATCAGGCTTCGATTCTTCTTTGAAGGCAATGTCGACGCTGGTGAGCGAAATTGGATGACACATGGGAATCAGGTCCGGCGTCTTCTTCGCGCCCATGACACCAGCGACCTGAGCAACAGCCAAGACATCGCCCTTGGCGATCTTGCCACGTTGAATCTTTTCAAGGGTTTCAGGAAGTAAGAAGACTGTAGCTTGAGCAGTAGCTACCCGTTCAGTCGACTCCTTGGCACTGATGTCGACCATCCGAGCCCGACCAGATTCGTTGAAGTGGGTGAATTCAGCCATTTTTCTCGTTGAATCAGTATGTTGCAGTCAATAGCTGGCGGAATTATAGGTGCCGCCAAAGAGGAAGGTCAAGGAAGGGAAAGTGCAACAGGGCTGTCCGCTACCCTTACGGTAAGGGTTGGGGCCGGATACGTGTCGCCTCGATGGTGCCTGGACCAGAGAAAACGATGTTGCCCGCAGCATCGTGAATCTCCACCGCAATAGTTCCTTGCAGTTGTTCGCCGCCGCGGATCAGTTGGAACCGATACCGAACCCTTTCCCGACCAATCACAACGCCCGGTGAAGTGGGGTGATCAGAAGCGCCTTGGTAGAGCAGCACGATCGTGGCCTCAAATCTGTCATCCTTGGAACGGCGCCACTCCCCATGACCGGAAGTGGCGAGCACGGGGCCAAGCGGAGACTGCTGGAGATAGAGTCGGCGTGACTCGACGAGATTGCCGTCTGCACCGAACGTCAAGAGGGTGGTCAACGGGGAAAGCGGTATCGTAGTTGACTGGGCAACCCCTTCCCACGAGCCTGTTGGCGTTCGATCTTCATGGGCAAATGCAGGGACTCCGACTAGCCCAACCATCAGAAGCCCAATCGCACACACCACCTTTTTCACGTGATGCAACCTCATAGTGACCTTCCTGGCTAACGAAAATTCAGCATTCTCAGCCACCCAGTTCTGATTCGTCAAGTCAGTCCCCGGTCAGGGTTGTTCTGACCAGGCACTGTTGGTCGGAGAGAGACACCACAGGCGCAATCGCCGACTCAGCCCGAAGTAACCCGTGATAAGAGTAGCGTCAATAACAGTCTCAATAGACTACTGAACTCGCCTTGCTATACTTCAAAAAGCTCGAACAAGGTCCATGAAGAACCTCCTGATCAGCATCGCAGCGCTTGGAGTCGTCGCCATAGCTGGAAGCCTCTGATGGCTGCACAACTCACTGGATGCTCAGGTCGCTTCCGCTATCCGCCGATATGGACCTGAGATCACCGGTGTGCCCATCAGTCTCTCAAAAACCACCATCAATCCCCTCGACGGCAGGGCGGCGTTGTATGGGCTGGTGGTCGGCAACCCTGACGGCTTCAAGACCAACCAGGCTCTGTCGCTCGACGAAATCAGCCTGACGCTCGATATCAGGTCGCTGACGACCGACGTGATCCGGATCAAAGAACTCACCCTTCTCAAACCGGCAATCACATACGAGTATGCCGCCGGCGGCAGTAACCTCGATGTACTACGACGCAACATCGAACGCGCCATCGGCCATAACAAGCAGAAGGCTCAGCGCTCGGAATCCGGCAAGAAACTCATCATCGAACATCTGTACGTGAAGTCCGCAAGCGCCCACGTGAGCGCCGAACTGCTCAATGGCGAAGCCGTCTCGTTGCCGATCCCCGACGTACACCTCCAAGACATCGGCAAGAAATCTGACGGAGTTACCACCGGAGAAGTCACCAACCAGATCCTCGTCTCGATCGTACAGCAGGTCAGCGCGGCCATGACAGCAGCTGGTATCCATACCGCCACCAACACCATCCAGATTGCGGTAGACTCCGCGACCCAGGTCCTCAAGGGTCTCTTCAAGTAGCGGGGTGTTGGTCGCATTTCGACTGACCCTTGGCCGTCATCCCCCTCTTTTTGCAGTCTAGAAAAACACGACCTGTTTCAGTACACTCTCACGTAAACTTGACGATCTTACCGCGAGGCTATCAATGGGATTTCTCAGCAAACTGCTCGATATGCCGTCATTCAATGGCGCGACCAACGCGCTCCTCGTTGAGTTGGCCTTGCTTGAATTCACCGAGTCAGAACGGACCCACCTGAAAGGCCGTGTCATTGAGCTCTACCGCACGCATCGCACTGCAGAGGGAACAGAGGAAGTGACGTTAGTTGAGCTGAATCAAACGCCCCGCTTCTTTCAATTGAACCTGGTGGCCCTCGCGATGAAGGACCTTGGCTATAAGCCTCCACTCAAAAAGGAAAAATTGAAGACAATTCGTGATCCATTCGATCCCAACCACGCGGATGCACGAGCACTGAACGCAGTCGCGCGACGATTAAAATGGCAACACGGGATCGAAATCTGGATTCGCGAAGAGCCCATCAGTTTTGATTCCTGGTAATCGGTCATTCGCTTGACAGACCAATTGATCCACGGTTATTCTGCCGACGCTCCCTCGTTTTAGATACCAAATACAGGAGATGCCATGTTTATTTCTGCTGTTCGAGCACTGTTCCTTGCCATACTGTTTGTTTCCACACCCCTCTTTTGGCCCTCATTCAGCCAGGCGGCCGAATTCAAAATGGGGGTCGTAGATCCGCAATTGGTATTGGAAAAATCTAAAGCAGGGAAGCGCGCGCTCGACGAACTCAAGGAACATATTCTAGGCAAGCAGAAACTGCTTGGCAAAGATGAAGAAGAGCTCCGCAATACCGATAAACAATTGAAGGAACAGGCCCCCAAATGGACCGAGACGGAAAAGAAAGAGAAGGAGGGGCAGTTCCGAACAAAAGTCCAGGACTTCCAGAAACGGGCGCAAGAATTCAACATGGAGATCCAGAAAAAGCAGAAGGAATTGGTCGATGAGTATATGAAGAAAATCTCCGCCGCGACACAAACCGTCGCGGAAAAAGGCGGAGTGGCCCTCGTAGTCGACAAAGGCAGCGAGCAGACCGTCAAGATCGTGATCTACCACAAAAATACGATTGATCTCACAGAGCAGGTCATCAAGGAGTTCGATCGAGTCAATAAATAGGATTTAGAGGATGAGGGAAATGCTCACTGCCTCATCCGCCCAACCCCTGTGCGACGAGACGCGCCTTTCACCGGGCAAGGCCACAGCGAGCAAGAGGCCGAGACATACGCGGTTGGTACGTTGCGGTCTTGAGCGATGCGAGAACGAGGCTGGAGGCCTTTTGCACCATCCTCAATCCAGCGGGTACCCAGCTTCCCGCCACGCGCGAATCCCTCCATCCATCGAGAGCACATTCTCGTACCCCATCTGGTGCAACGCATCGGCAGCCAGCACTGATCGATAGCCTCCGCCACAATACAGCACGATGGAATCTTGCTTATCGGGAACCACCGACTCGATATCCCGTTCGATAATTCCCTTCCCAAGATGTATAGCGCCTTTGGCATGGTCCTTGGCAAATTCATGGTCCTCACGGATATCGATGAAATGAAACCGCTCGCCCCGGTCGAGACGCGTCTTCACCTCAACTACGCGACATTCCTTCACTCGTTGCTTCGCTTGGTCGACGAGTTTCAAAAAACCTGGGTTATGCTTCATGTTTCCTTCCCACTCAAAAGAGCGATAGCTGTCTCTGACCTGGCCGGCAAAATGTTTCCGAAATGGGACTCATACCATCGTCAGGAAATCCTGCTTTTCGCTTCGCAAGCTCAAAGAGCTGTGTGATCAAATTCCAATAGGGCCCCTGTCCGTCCTGTCTCTTGAAAAATTGCCCCTCCGTCAACGTCCCACCTCTCACTTCCCGGAGGCGATTGGTGATTTTCCCGATCCGTTCCGGAAATGCCTCCGTCAGCCGATCCACAAACACCGACTCCACAGCCCCGGACAACCGTAACAGACTATAGGTGGCTGTACAGGCCCCGGCATGGACACTCCGCTCCAGCAAATCCGGAATATCCTCTTCATTCACCGCGGGAATGATCGGGGCAATCGAGAGGCCGGTCGGAATACCGGCTGCCGCCAGTATGCTCATGGCAGCAAACCGCTTGGTAATCGATGGAGCTTGTGGTTCGATCTTGCGGGCCACCTCGTCGGACGAAAAGGGAATACTGAAGTACACCAGCACCCAGGCCTCTCGTTGCAATCGACGAAGCACATCAAGATCGCGCAGGACCAGCGCTCCTTTCGTGATGATTGCGACAGGATTT
>WBZU01001145.1_pt1 | contig 20705 bp, 18 predicted proteins | sample 5204311 | NCBI WGS metagenome assembly WBZU01 (sample SAMN12344359, study PRJNA552823) | activated sludge metagenome | biome: Activated sludge suspended growth; feature: Nitrification reactor; material: Wastewater; isolation source: activated sludge from nitrification reactor of wastewater... | reverse complement strand
ACGTGGGGCATTATCCGCATCGCGAAGCGGTGGCCGAAATGCTTCCGGATTTGATCAAGTTCCTGGACGAACCGCAACAAACGCCGCGTTTTCGCCATAAAGCGAAAGCTCCACGCGCGAAAGAAGCCAAAGGGCTTTCTTTTTGGCGGATCTTGGCCGAAGCGAAACCTTGACGCCAAAAGACGCTGAAATAAAGGCGATTTGTGCCCGAAAGTGCTTGAGGGCAAACGTAGACTTGGTGTAAAACCAACCGTCTATGTTCACCGGACACTATGCACCGGCATTTGCGCTGAAGAGTCGTTATCCGCAGGTCCCGCTTTGGCAGCTATTTTTGGCCGTCCAGGCGGTCGACATATTGTTCTTTCTTCTCGTCCCGCTCGGCGTCGAGCGATTGCGGCTCGATCATTCGCGTCCGGCGCTTTTGGCATTGCAGCTCGAAGGTATGCCTTGGAGTCATTCGCTCGTAATGACGGTTCTTTACGCCGCGCTTTGCGTGGCGTGGGGAATCGGGGCGAAAAAACGCGACATCGGCATAGCGTTCGGCCTCGCAGTCTTGTCGCATTGGTTCCTCGATGCGCTCGTCCATGTGCATGACGTTCCCATCGCGCCCGGTCTTGAGGACAAAGTCGGTTTGGGTCTTTGGGAACACGGTTTGATTGCTTATTTGGTCGAGACGGCTTTGGTTGGAGTCACCGGCGCTTTGTTGTGGCGTCGATTGTCCGGACAAGCGCGAGACAAGTGGTTGCTCGGGCTTGTTCTCCTGCTGATCGTCATCCAGACGCTGAATGTCTTCGTCGTGCCTCTTCCGAAAACCGTATTGGAATTGGCGCTCGTTTCCGAAGTCTCATTCCTGGGTTTTGCTGCGGTCGCTTATGGGGTCGAATCACGGATGTCGCGCAAAACTGCCGAGTCGAGGGCGTGATTGCCGGAGCAAAGTATTCTCGCACGTGACCGCGAGCGTTTGTCGGAGCGGGTGCTCCCGGGCCCGATCAAAACTTCAGTTCTCTGCGCAATTCGTCGCCGGGTAGATCGAGAGCCTGAGCGGCCTGTTCGTAGGTCGGATCCTCGCCCATGGGAATTCGAATCAAAAACCGTACGTACAAATCGCCCGGTTCTTTCCCTTTGCGCTGAACGCCTTTGCCTTTGAGCCGCACTTGTTGCCCGCTTTGCGCGCGCGGCGGGATCTTCAACGTCACTTCGCCATCCGGCGTCGGAACGCGAATTTTTCCGCCGGCATAAGCTTCGTAAACACTGATGGGTACTTCGATTTTCAAATCGTCGCCGTCGCGCTGAAAATGCGGATGCGGCGTCACGTGAATCGTAATGATCAAGTCGCCCGGCGGCGCTTGGCCCATGCCCGGACCGCCTTGACCCCCGACGCGAATTCGACTGCCTTCGCTCGCGCCCGCGGGAATGCGAATCGTCTTGGCTTCGCCGCCTTCGGGGCGAATATCAATCATCGTGCCTTTGATGGCCGAAACGAAATCAATGGTCACTTCCGCTTCGACGTCTTGGCCTTTGCGGCCGGGTCGAACGCCACCTCGGCCCCCGAACATATCGCCCAGGTTTCCGAACAGGTCCCCCATGCCTCCGCCACCGCCGAAAATGTCCTGAACGTTGAATCCCGGCCCGCCTCCGCCACCGGCGCGAGGTCCCCGGCCGGCGTATTGCCGAACGTACCGGGCTCGTTCCGCGTCAAACCCTTGATGGAGGCTTTCTTCGCCGAATTCATCATAAAGCGCACGTTTGTCCTTATCCGAAAGGACTTCGTACGCCTGATTGATCTCCTTGAATTTCGCTTCGCTCGCTTTGCCCGGATTTTTGTCCGGGTGATATTGCACGGCGAGCTTGCGGAATGCTTTTTTGATCGCGTCTTCGTCGGCATCTTTGGAAACACCGAGGACTGCGTAGAGATCACGAGCCATAACGTTTTTCCGCCATGCGAATGGTCATCTCGACCGTTGAGTTTTCGATTCGCCGAACAAGAGGATGACGCCTGTGACCACAGAGCCACCCCGTTTGGGCCCAAAGCCTAAATCGCGATCGGGCGTTCGTCACGGGGGGACCTGCAAAGAGTTTACACACCTATGCGCCACGTCGTTCCCGTTGCTCCGTCGGCAACCTCGACGCCCATGGACTCGAGCTCTTTTCGAACCACATCGGCCCGAGCAAAGTCTTTCGCGACCCGCGCCTGCTGACGCTCTTCGATACGGGCGTCGATGTCTTCGGCGGTTTTGCCGAGAAGCGCAAGGCGTCGCGTTCGCGTGCGCGCGCGATATTCGTCCAGGGGCGTTTGCAAGATGCCCAAAGGCTCCACGCACGACCACAACGTCTTGAGCAACATGCGGGCGATGAGCGGCGAGCTTTTGGCGACATCCGGATCTTTGCGTCGTTTCTGCGCCAAATCGACCACTTCATTGCCGGCGCGAGCCACTTCACCGACGACCGCCAAAGCCACCGGCGTATTCAGGTCATCATCGAGCGCCGCATCGATACGCGTTCGCGCCGTCGAAACCAGCTCCATGACCGGCGCCAATTCTTTGGGTACGCGCGCCGTCGGCGCCGGGGCTGAGTTGGCCTCGTCCGTACCTCCGGCCAATTCCGCGAGAGAACTCAAGCGGCCGATGGTTTGGTAGAGATAATCCACGCGCCGTTCGGCTTCGAGAATGCCCGGAAAAACCACGCGACCATTGTCGAGTTTCTCCGTTTCGAACTGGATGGGGCCGCGATAATGTACCGTGAGCAGGAAATAGCGCAGAGCTTCCGGATCATTGCGGTTGTAGACGTCGCGAATCGTTACGAAATTGCCCAGCGATTTCGCCATTTTTTCTTTGTCGACATTTACGAATCCGTTGTGAATCCAAATATTCGCAAAGTTTCCTTCACCCGGATGAGCCGCTTCGCTTTGGGCGATTTCGTTTTCGTGATGCGGGAAAATCAGGTCCATCCCGCCGCAATGGATATCAAAGCCAAACCCGAGGTACTTTTCGGACATCGCCGAGCATTCGATATGCCAGCCCGGTCGCCCTCGACCCCATGGACTGTCCCAGCCCCAAGCGTCTTCCGGAGCGCCTTTCCAAAGCGCAAAATCGAGCGGATCGCGTTTTACATCCGAAACTTCGACCCGAGCGCCCGACACCAAATCATCCAATTGCCGATGCGAAAGTTTTCCGTATTCGCGAAATGTCCGGACCGCATAATAAACGTCGCGCAAGCCTGCGGGCATATCGACGGGATACGCCGAGCCGTTCGTGATGAGCGCTTCGATGAGCTGAATGATCTCCGCGATGTGATCCGATACGCGCGGCGTATGGTCCGGTTCGCGGCAACCAAGCGCCGTGATGTCTTCTTTGTAAGCCTCGGCCATTCGCGCGGACAAGGCCATGGGCATTTCGCCGTTTTCCTTGGAACGGGCGAGGATCTTGTCGTCGACGTCCGTGATGTTCCGCGTGTAAATAACGCTCAGTCCCTGGCCGCGTAGATGCCGCACGAGAATGTCCGGCATGAGGGCGGCGCGCGCGTGACCCACGTGCGAGATATCGTAGGTTGTCGGACCGCAACAGTACACGCGCACTTCGCCGGCCCGTTTGGGGACCAGTGGCACGAGTTTTCCCGTCATCGTGTCGTAAAGGCGCAGGCTGATGTTCGGCATGGCTACGTCGTCTAGCGCTGGTCGTGTCCGTAAGCAACCATCGAGTCCATCAGCGGCGATTGAATCGCGGGCGTGGTAAGCCTCGGACGTGCTGCCCATACGTGACCGTTTGCCCACGCGACGTCCACCGATCGTCAATTGGGCGATCATCGCCGTCAACATTGGTGCCTTCGTGTGGATGCAGGCGCTTTTGTCGGTCGCGGGGCCTCGAGGCGCCGAGGCTCGGGCGCATGAACTCGTTTCGCATTGGGGACTTGTGCCGCGGTTCATCGTGCAGCACCCCATCGACGCGTTGCCCAGTATTTTCACGAGCATGTTCACGCATGATCCGGCGGGGTTGGCGCATATCGGCGGCAACATGCTCTACCTGTGGATCTTCGGGGACAACGTCGAAGATGCCTTGGGCCACTTTCGTTACGCGCTGTTTTACGTGCTTTGCGGCGTGTTCGCCGCGTTGGCGCAAGTGCTTGTCGATCCAAACTCGGTCGTGCCCATGGTGGGGGCGTCCGGAGCGATCTCCGGAGTCTTGGCCGCGTACGGTTCGCGATACCCACGGTCACCGATCACGGTGATCAATCCGTTTCTGCCGCTTTGGTTGTTCTTCGGGTTGTTCCTGGAACTACCCGCGTGGATTCTGATTCTCCAATACTTCCTCGTGAACCTCCTGAGCGGTTTGTCGTCGCTCGGAGGGTCCGGCGGAGGTGTTGCATTCTTCGCTCATTTGGGTGGGTTTGTCGCGGGACTGCTGCTGGTTCGCCTGTTTGTCGAGTCCGCACCGAAAGAATATGAACACTGGTCGCAGTTTCGCGCTCGACCTCGTCCGTCGAATCGCAGCGTGGCGCGCCGTGGTCCAGGTGATCCATGGGGCTGGTGAGGTTCAAGAGCCACGCGTGCGTCAAGACGCGCCGCTTCAGAAGGCGCCGACCACGTTCGACCCAGCAAGAACGCGACGTTTCGTCACAGGACTGTCATCCCGACAAGTTTCTCGTAGTGGCGCAACGCGAGCGTGATAGGTTCCGCGCGATGCGAGCAGCCGCCTGGTTGCGACATAAAATCCGCTCGATTGGGTGCATCTGTGCCGTAGGGTTTGTCCTCGGCGTGGTGGGATGCGCCGGCCCGAGCTTCAACGGCTCGGTGTATCGAGGGCCCGGATTTGCCTTCCAGGTGCCTCAGCCCCCCGGGACGTGGAAGCGGATCGAGCTGGATGGCAAGGCGTTGTCCTTCATCGACGAGTCGTCGGGAACGCTCATTGCTGCGTCGGGTCGATGCAAAGTCGATGGTGAAGACGTTCCTTTGCGTTCACTCGTTCAGCATCTTTTCCTGCAATTCACCGATCGCGAAGTGGTGAGCGAAGAGATCGTTCCGTTCGATGGTCGTGAAGCTCTGCACACCGTCGTCATTGCGAAACTCGATGGCGTGCCCAAGCAATTCGATGTGTGGGTGCTGAAAAAAGACGGCTGCGTGTACGACCTGTATTGCATCGCCGACCCCGAACATTTCAACGATTCCGTCGGGAGTTTTCGGCAGTTTGTCCAAGGCTTCTCCACGGTGCCCGCCGATGACGACTAACGTTGCCCCGGATCCCAAGCGTCCGCGTCTCGAATCGGGTCCCTCGAGCCTCGATCGCAACAAGCTCGCACGCAAACCATCGCCTCCGTTTTGGGTGTCGCTTGCCGAGCGAAGCGGGAATTTCCTCGTCCACATGGGGCAAATCGGTCGGATGCTCTACGAGGCGACCGTTGCGGTTTTCAAAAAACCGTTTGAGTTCGAATCAACGGTGTACCAGTTGGAACAACTCGGCGTTCGTTCCCTGGGCATCGCCGTCGCGACGGCGGTCTTCACGGGCATGGTCATGTCCGTGCAATTTGCCTTTAGTTTGCAGCAGTTCGGCGGCATGGAGTACACCGGTCGCGTCATCGGTTTGTCCTTCTCGCGCGAGCTTGCGCCGACCCTCACCGCCGTGATCGTTGGAGGTCGAATTGGTTCGGGCATCGCGGCCGAAGTCGGTTCGATGGCGGTGACCGAACAGATCGACGCGATTCGCGCGCTCGGCGCGGATCCGGTGAAAAAGCTCGTCGTTCCAAGGCTCTTGGCCGGCACGATCCTCATGCCGGTGCTCGGCGCGTTGGCGCTCGTCTTGGGTTTTTCCGGGGCGATGTTCATCGCCGACTTGCAGTTTGGAATTCCGTCGGGGTTTTTCCTGCGCACCGCGCTGGGATCGATCCGCTTTCGCGACTTTGCGATGGGCATCATGAAGTGCCCGTTTTTCGGGGCCATCACGGCGCTCGTGGGTTGTCACTTTGGCATGATCACCCGTGGAGGTACCGAAGGCGTTGGTCAATCCACGACACGTGCCGTCGTGGGCGTGACGATCTCGATCCTCATCGCCGACTTCGTCTTGACGAAACTCGGCATCGTCCTGTTTGGATGATGTTTGGGTGATGTCGTCGTGACGCCGGCGGTGGTCACGCACTTTTGGCGAGCAGAGCTTCGACTTCGGCAAGACGCGCGAGCATGCGTTCTTTCTCGGCACGCTCTCGTTCGAGCAGCGCGAGCGCGTCTTCTTTCGCCTTGCGCTCTTCTTCTTTCGCCTTGCGCTCTTCCTCGCTTCGCTTGAGCGCCTCTTCATGAAGCCGCAGCGCCTCTTCATGAAGCCGCAGCGCGTCTTCTTTCGCTTTGCGCTCTTCTTCTTTCGCCTTGCGTTCTTCTTCTTTCGCCTTGCGTTCCAGCCGTTTTTCGTTGCGTTGAAATTCTTCGGGCGTCATCCACCACTGCGTGCCTTCGGCATCGTCGGCGATGTTCAACCGCCGGCCTTCCTTCGTGACGAATAGCCAGCCGTGCACAGCTTCCGAATACGCCGGTCCTTCTCCGGCGTAGACGCAAGTGAAGTTCGTGTCCTCGTCGCGTCGCCAGATCTGCAAACGGATCGGTGTGCCGTCTTTCCCCTTGCCGCACATCTTCGGGTCGAAGATCCACAATTCCTGCGTGCCATTGAGCGAATACTTGATCGGCGAAGCCTTGTAGTCCTTCTCGGGTCGCGATTCGCTCACGATCTCGATCGCCAACAAGAGCGGCGATGTACCGGATTCCCAAAGCCGCAAGCTCGTTTCATAATCAAAGCCCGGCGGGGGGTTTTCCAGGACGTACACGTCCGGATCGACGCCTACGCCGCGGTACGATTCGTCCGCGCGAACGGCAATGTTTCGCCCAATGGCAAAACGTTGTTGAAAGCGCATCTGCCAGCCGAGCAAAAGCTGCCGCAAATGTTCGCCTTCCAGGTCGTGAGGACGCGATTCAGGCACTTGCTCCTCGTCTTGGATGTACCAATTAGACGGATAAGGCGGATAAGCCGCCCGATCTTCCGGGGTGATCTTGCCTCGACGTAACGCCGCTTCAGACATGGTTCGAACCTAGACGAGTTTTTCCCGGTGCGCAACCGGTAATTGGACAAACCAAAAAATCGTAAAAATCAGCGGATATCCATACAATCGTGCACGGTGAAGACAAACCTTCGGGCGTGAACCTCCATCGACACACGTTGGAATTCCCGTTGAAATGTTTCGTGCTCACTAGGTTTTGCCGTATTTCCAATTCCGGTCACGTGGGTCGTTCCGGCCGCGACCAAATCAAAATGCTTTCCCGAATCGAATGTCGATGTTTTATTGGTCGCCAGTTTTCCAAATTCCTCCGCCACCGATTTCGCTCGCACGTACGACAGGCCATTCTGAAACGAATCTCTTCCCAAACCCACGATACCCATCCGACCCATTTCCACGACCCCTTCTTGGCTCGTCGTTTCGCAAGCTTGCACGGGCAACATGCTCGCGTGGCCGATGAATCGATACGGCGGTCGATTCGTTTCGCCGGCAGGTGAAAAATCCGGCGGCAAAAGCTCGTTCGCAATGCTGCGCATCGCCGTGCAAAGCCCTTGATAATGCGCGTCATTGCAACGCACCTTCGCATCGCATTCTTTCACCGCGCCGTTTTGAATCTGAGCATCGAAACGAAACGTAAAATCGATGGTCATCGGCAAATCCGCGCGACAAAAGGTCGCCGGTTGAATCTGCATTCCATTCGCCGTAATAGGTACCAACGATTGCGGTTGTGCACATACGTTCTGCGGAAAACCCAGATTCTGCGCAAAACGCATCCGGGCTTCGTAAGCATCGTCATGAGGTTTCTTGCATTTCTCGCGAAATGCGGCCACGGCCAACTCCGCCATTTGTCCGGACAATTTTCGCAAAGCTTCGTCTTGGGCCAACACCGTATTCACAAGCCGCTCGCGTTGCGCAAAATCCACCTCGAGGCGGCTCATGCGTTGCTGCTGCAATTCCACGAGCTCCCGAAGCGATTTTTGATCCGCCTCGTGTTTTTGCATTCGTTGTTCGTCCGACATCAATCGTTCGGTCGTGCGGACCAGTTCGTTTTCAATCGCGGCCAGGCGCTGCTCCATATCGTCGAATTGCAACGAGTCCGTCGCGATGCTCGTTTGATTCGCAATCGCTCGCGCATACACGTCGCTCGCGACAGGTATGACACGGTCGAGCGTGCAGGCGCCTTCACGATCGTTCGGATAGGCCTCGGCACAAGCGTCGGCGCTTTTCTGCAATGCTTCAGCCTCCATTTGGACATACGTTTCGACGTCCGCCGCGTCGGGAGCCGGCGGCGTGGGTTCGACCAGCCGATGCAATGCTTCTTCAGGCGTCGGCGGCGGTTTGCCGGGTTGTATCGTCGCGGTCGTTGTTTTGGTGTCGAGTGACAAACGAATGCGTTCGCAAACGGACTCGTCGAGCGGCGCTCCTGGAATCCACTCGTTCAAGTTGGCGCAGTCGACCGAAATACCCTGCCGAATCAGAGCATCGAGCTTCTCTTTGGGTGCATACCGCAAGATGGCTCGTTCCAAAATGAATGCGGCGACGTTCGACCGCGGTTCGCTGCGTCGGTAAATGGCGCACGCTTCTTCCGTGAAATTCGCCCGTGGAACATGAAAACCGCTTTCCACGAGCGCAAAGGTTTGATCCATGGTTGCGGCGACGATTTCGCCGGTCACGGCTTCGAGCACCGGGCGCGCAAAACCACTCGCCACACCGAATGAATCGGCGAGTTTGTCCGAAAGGTTCTGCGTGGCATCGCCCAATTTCAATGCCACGAAGACGCCCGCTCGCGCCACGTTCATTTTGAAGAGGATTTGCCCCATGGCCTTGCTATCGGCCAATAACCGAGCGGCTGCTTTTTCGAGATTCTCGCCGGACTTGGCTTGTTTGTCGATTTCGCGCAGAACCACCCGCAGCAGCGCATTCGGCTTCGGATTCGTCGACATGTGAATCGTCATGTCGGCCAAATCGACCGAACATCCTTCACCTTGACAAACCGCTCGCGCCAAAACATTCAAATCGTGCTGCTTGGCCGCAAGAAGATCCCGCCGCAATGCCACGTTCGCCGGCTGGTCGTCATGCTTCACGAATGCCGCGCATGTTTCCCCAATGAGCCGCTCTTTGTCGACCTTGGCGCGAATGAAGTTTTCCGCAAATTTGGCCGCGGATAACCGCCCACTCTGACAGCCGACGGTCGACGCAAACATTCCGGATGCAATCGCACCCAAAATCACCCGACGACGAAGGGATCTCGGCATACGTCGACATTATCACGACTCACACCCGTTGGAAACACGCCTTTTCCAGTAAGTGCAACAACGTCCCTCAGGTTCGTCATGTCTATGCCGGCCGCTTGCCGCCTTATCCCATGCATCTTGGTCCCGCGCATTCTCCATGATACGGTAGCAACCCGAGGTCGTCATGAGTGCATCCTTCTTCGATTTTCAGCAAGGATTTTCCCGTCTATTCATCGGCTCGCTCGCCGCAAGTTTGCCGGTCATCGTCGGCATTGCATGTACCCCGCAGGAGCGAAATTATTCCTCGAGCGGCGGAGGCGGCGCGACATCGTCGTCTTCGGCGTCTTCGGCGTCTTCGGCGTCCGGTGAAGGCGGGACCATTTCGACCGGCAGTTCGTCGAGCACCGGTTCATCGAGCAGCAGTTCGTCGAGTGGTGCAATGACGAGCAGTTCAACCGGTTCCAGTAGCAGCTCCGGCGCTCCGTTCGATAAGTTCAGCTTCTTCGTGACGAGCCTCAAGGCATTACAGGATTTGTCGGGTAGTTCCGAGGGATTCGGAGGAGATCTTCGATTTGGCGAATCGGGGCCCGGTGCCGGGCTTCGCGGAGCGGATAAAATTTGCACCACGATTGCTGAAAAAAGTATGCCCGGCGCCGGACAAAAACCTTGGCGCGCTTTCTTGAGTGCCGTCGCCGACGAGAATGGTAATCAAGTGGATGCTCGCGATCGTATCGGCGATGGTCCCTGGTATGATCGACTCGGTCGATTGGTTGCCGACAGCAAAGTCAATCTGCTCAATGACCGACCTTTGGGTGCCGATCCGGCCATCTTGAACGATTTGCCCAATGAAGATGGCGTTCCGAATCATCAACCGGATCCCAATCAAGGGCAGGTGGATAATCACAACATGTTGACGGGGACAAACGATTTGGGCACGCTCTACAGCGCAACGGCGACCTGCAAAGACTGGACGAGCGCCATTGGAGACTTGGTCACCGAGGGACGGCCGCGCGTGGGACATTCTTGGCCAAGGTTTGGTCCGGGAGGCGGAGCAAATTGGATGTCCGCGCTCAACGAAGCGGGTTGCGCGCCGGGCGGCAATCTCATCGAAATGGGCCCCCCGGTTCCAGGTGAGGTCACCGTTGGATCCGGCGGCGGCTACGGCGGATTTTATTGTTTCTCACTCATTCCTTGAGGCAAACGAGGTATCTCCATGATGCGTTGCAAAGAAACGTCGTTTCACGGTTTGCGGCTCGAACGCGTGCGCGCATCCAAGCAATTCGACGGTTCGACATTCAAGAACCCAACCGGTAAAACCGCGGGACTCAAGGGCAATCCGCTCCCCGTGCTCGGCGAATTCTTTTTCGGCGGCGGTCAACGCATGCCCCCGGGGCCATTGCCGCTCGTTCGCCCGCATGAATCCTGGCGTGGGCGGGTGCAATCAGGCTTGCGCGTGACGTGGCTCGGGCATTCCACCGTTCTCGTTGAAATGGACGGCTTTACCATTTTGACGGATCCCGTTTTCGGTGAACGAGCGTCCCCGGTGAGGTTTGCCGGACCGAAACGATTTCATCCCGTTCCGGCGGGCATCGACGAATTGCCGCCCGTCGATGTCGTCGTTTTATCGCACGACCATTACGATCATCTATGCCGCGAAACGATGACGGCTTTGGCGGGTAAAACCATGCCCATCGTCACTTCGCTCGGCGTCGGCGCGCGCCTCGAATCCATGGGTATCGCCCACGAACGTATTCACGAGCTCGATTGGGACGAATTCGTCGATATTCTCGGACTTCGGATCACCGCCACGCCGTGCCAACACTTTTCCGGCCGCAGCACGACCGATCGCAATCGGACGTTATGGTCGTCCTGGGTCATTCAAACGGATCGGCACAAAGTCTTCTTCTCCGGCGATACGGGGCTCACCGATCAATTCCAAACCATCGGCGCGCATCATGGGCCGTTCGACTTGGTCATGCTCGAGGTCGGCGCATTTCATCACAGTTGGGGCGATATTCACTTGGGCCCCGAAAATGCCCTCAAAGCATTCGAAATGCTCGGCCGTGGGACGCTCCTTCCGGTGCATTGGGGCACGTTCAATTTGGCTTTGCACGATTGGGACGAACCCGCGGAGACCCTTTTGCGCTTGGCATCCGAACAAAACTTGCGCGTCTTGACCCCGAAACTCGGACAAACATTCGAACCGGCACATGTCGAAGGTCCGTCGCCTTGGTGGAAAGAAGTGCAAAAGAGCAAACGATGACCGATTCCGACGCACAATCCGAAAACGTCGTCGCCGTACGGCGATTACGCTGGGCCAGGTTTGCCCTGTTTTCGCTCGTGCTGGGCATGCTGTTCTTGGCCTACCGAAATGGTTTGTTCAGCCAAGTATCGAATCCGCAGGAATTTGCGCGAGCCGTTCTCGCGATGGGCATTTGGGGTTATGTCGGGTTTATCGTTGCCTACACATGTTTGCAGCCCTTTGGCGTGCCCGGGACGGTATTCATCGTTGCCGCACCTTTGATCTGGCCTTGGTACGTCGCGTTTGTCTTGTCCATGATCGGCACGATGAACGCCAGCATCGTCGGTTTTTCCTTTGCCCGTTTCATTGCCCGCGATTGGGTTGCCGCGCGGATTCCCAAACGATTCCACAAATACGACGAAGCCCTTGAAAAACACGGATTTCGCACCGTATTCACCCTGCGCATGATTCTCTGGATGCCGCAGGTCCTACACGGTTTTTTGGGCGTCTCCAAAGTGCCCTTCTGGACGCACGTGTGGGGATCTTTTTTCGGTTACATTCCGCCGCTCTTCGTCGTCAGTTATTTCACTTCGGAAGTATTCGAACCGACCGGACAACTCAAACCGCGAGCTTGGATGGTCATGGGCGGGCTTTTCATCATGTCCCTGACATTTGCTTTTATGGCGCGACAAATCGAGCGTAAGTGGCTCACGCGTACCAAGTAAAACGATCCGTTACGAACTTCGCCATCAATTCCGGGGCGCCGACGTCGTTTCTCCCGCCAATCGTTCCGCTTCCGGACGCCGGAAACCTCGAGGAAACGCTTTCAAGTATTCTCGCGCAATGGCCGCAGCGCCGGCGGCGTCGCCTCGCCGTGCACGTGATTTGGCCCGCAAAAACATGGCATCTTCCGCGCGACCGTCACGCGGAAAGTCGCGAATGAATTCGACGAACAGTTGTTCGGCTCGAGCATCATTTCCAGCGGAAAACGCAGACATGGCCTCGGCAAATCGCGGCCCGGCGTCGTCCTTTTTGGCCGTCATCGCCGAACCGGCAGGTGTCGGAGCATCGTCGGCCGATGGTTCCGGCGATGCATTCTTGGGGGGCGTTGATTTGGGAAGGTTTGGCCCGGATACATCCACCGCGCCGTTCGTCTTTTCGGTTGCCGTCATGGGTTCTGGGGCGGCCGTTTCCGTCTGAGCAGCGGCTGGAATGGGCAATGGGGATTCAGCTTTGTCGACATGGGCCGTTTCCATGCTCGGCCAACGTTCGCCCGCGTGCAACAGCCCGTGAAACGACGGTATGTCGAGCCAAACGATGCCTTCCGTCACTTCGACCGAATGCGTTTTTCCTTCGACGACATCCACGACGAAACGAGTCCCGCGTACTTCGATCCGGCCGTCGGGCAAATCCACGAAAAACTGTTCCTCGCGTTCGAGGTGTTCGACATGAAATGCCGCGGTTCCCGAGCGCAGCGTCACTCGGGATGTCGACGCAATGGTTTCGGTTTGCCAAACAGCATGAGCTACATCGGCAACGTCGAACGTCGGCGCATGCACGGGCGCCGCTGCAAACCGTTGCCAAATCAATCCCATCGAAGCGAGCGCTACCGAGCCGGCCAAGACCCACATTCTCCACGGCTTGGGCGATGGTTTGTCCGTCAAGAATTGTTCATTCGCCCGACGCAGAAGTTCTTGTCGAGCTCGGCGATGTTCCAGATCCGTTCGTTTGCCGTCCGTCAGAGCAGCCATCGTTTGCGCAATTTTGGCCAGCGCCGCGATTTCGCGCGTGCACTCCGGGCAATGTTGCGCATGCCGCTCGAACGATTCCAGATCGCGTTTGTCGAGACGCCCGTCTTCGCGCGCTCCGGCCTGCCAGGTCCTATCGCAGCGGGAACGATTCATGTTTCCTCCTCGGCCAAGAGCTTGCGCAAATCGAGACGAGCATGATGCAATCGAGTCCAAACCGTGGCGACCGGAATCGACAAGGCCGCCGCCACTTGATCTCCGGGCAAACCTTCGAGCGCCACCAGAATGAATACTTCACGTTTTTTATCCGATAATTTGGCCAATGCCTGATGCGCCCGATGCGCCATTTCATTCGTTTCGTACGCATCCGCGGGCGAGGGCTCGGGTTTTTCCTGCCCGGGTTCTCGCGCCCAATCCGCAAGACGCTGCACGAGCCTTCCGAGCGATCTTCGATGTCGCCGCACCATCATCACCGCAATACCCGCGAGCCACGGTTTTGCATTCTCACGCCCATCGTATTGCCCGGCTCCCCGCATGGCTTCGAGAAACGTAAGTTGCACCAAATCGTCGACATCGGCGGGCGCAATGCCGAGCCGCGAAATCACGCGCCGTACATCCGGCGCATAACGATCGAAAAGCATGCCGAGCGCGCCCATGTCGCCATCACGCATGCGCTCGAGCAATCGTGGATCGCTCGATTCCACGGCGAATGCCGGCCGGCGACGTTTGTCCGCCACAGCGATCATGGTGCAACCTCGACGCCCAAAGAAAGACCCAAACCGAAACGCGACAAATTGGGCAAATCGCGCTTGATGGTTCCATTGGCCCGCACTCCCCAAACCGCCATGTCTCCGAGCAGTCCAAGGTAAAATCGAAATCGTCCTTCACGAGGAATCGCCGCGCCTGCGTGGACACCCACGCGCGGTTGAAATGCGTCGATGTTGATCCGACCTTTGACGCCGGGATCGGAATCCGTCTCTTCGTGCACGATGGCCACGCCGATGGACGCTCCCGCGCGAAAGGAAAAGGTTTGGCGAGGAAATATGCGCCCGAAAAGAAAATGGCCCTGAAATGAGCGCATCGAATATCCCGCGGGCGCCGAGCCGGCCAACGGTAAATGCTGGGGATTGAATTCGCCTCCGAATCCAAGTTCCCACGGCGCGAATTGCATCGCCGCTTGTAGACCGATGGCCGGGGCAAACACCTGCCCCTCGATGCCCAAGCGCAATCCCGCCAGGCCTCGAAACACAATTTGCGCAGCCGGAGCGATCGCTTTCGACATGGGCGCGACGGGTTGTCGATTGGTTCGAGTCGGTGGTCCCGGTTGAACCGCAGCGGGTTTGTCCGGTTTTGTTTCGACCGTTCGGGCCGGCGTTTCGAGCGGTTTGTCCACGGGGGAGGTGACGAGAAGCGCTTCAATGGTCGAGGCGATATCGTCCGGAGAATGCAAGAGACGCACCGCGATGCGTCCGTCGGTGGTCGTGAACGTCAGCAGCGCATTGCCTTCCGGCTGCACTTCGATGCGTATCGATCGACAATCGTGCTGAATCTCTCGCGGTTTTGCGAAGAGACTTTCCGCTTCGCGACCTTTTTCGTGCCATTTCGTTTCCGTTTCCCGGGGCTCGACTTGAATCGGGCACCCGGTCTCGGCGGACACGATCGCCGGCGTTGAAATAGCCGATACGGCTAGTCCAATGGCAATCGACGATCGAGCGACGAATCGGCGCAACATGAGTGGATGCACCTCTATTCGCCGCTCGAAGGCCGATCCTTCACCACAAAATGCTTTTGTCGTGTCGCCATCGCCCCGGACGTGTTTATGGCTGCGCGACGCAATTCAGAAGCACTTCTTTCGTCTTCACGCCCTTCGGCTTGACGACTTCAATCGTCGCCGTTTCCGTCCCATCGAACGATTTCGTGATTTGAACATCGCGCCCCTCCACCGTCGCGTTGATCGTCCCCGTGGGACAGGAATGCGCGCCGTCCGGCAATGCGCACGACGTCAATTCCACGAGCTCGGCATGGACCACCTTGTCGCTCCTCGTAATCGTCGCCGTGCCGTTCACGACACTGCAATGCGTGATCGGATCGACGTCGATCACGTGATCGGCCACGCGCGTGACCTCTTCTCCATCCGTATTGGTGACGGTTTTTTCGCCGTGCCAAACCACGTGTCGATTTTCTTCCGTAATCGAAATGATCGCGGTCGCGCGCCGCGTCGCCGGCTGACCGTCGATCGTCAACCAAACGCTCTGATGCTCGGCCAAAAGCCGCCCATTTTCATCCGTCGAATACGTGACCGTGATTTCGCCGCTGCGCGTATGCCGCCCAAATCGGCCCGTGCAGTTGTCCAGATAAACGTGCACGACATTCGGGTTTTCCGGGTCTTTGACGCGCGTCCTGCAACCGTCCCCATCCGATTCTTTCGCCATCGTGTCCGCAGCCAGCGCCGGATCCACCGCCGTCGTTTTTTCGAGCGCCGCAGGGGATAACCCAAGTTCGAGCGCCGATTCATCCGTTCCGGTCATCTCCTCGACGTCGTCGGTCGTTCCACAAGCCGTCAAACCGAGCGCCACACCAAGAACCAAACTCGAACGCAATGCCAATCGGATCATCTTGTCCTCCTGTCGTCTGCCCTCTCTACGCCGCCCATGCGAAGCTCCTTCAAATGTTTCTTTCCTTTTTCTTCCGCCGCTTATGGCTTGAAGTGTTGAGCGAATTACTTTTTGTACGGGGACGGATCCTCTCGGCAGGAGATCGTCGGGGCGCAACAATCGCGCTTTACCAGTTCGTCCAGATCGCGAGACGATGGCGCCGTGCAGGAACGGATCGTCGTTGCTTTCCATGGGTCACCTCAACTCTTGCGCGACCCGAATGCCGGGTATTTCGAACATGCCCTGAGCATTCGAACGAGCGCGGAAGTGTACGGAGCATCGTTGTGCGCCTGGGGAGGCGAGACGTTCGCGTTCGATTTTGGCCCGGACGAACTCGACGAAGCCGTCTCGTTTGCGATCGAGCATGCCCATGACAAACACCTCGACATTCGTTTAAGTGTCGGGATTGCTCAAGGCAACGTCCGTGATTTGGCCGATCGTGGATCCCTCACGGGTTTGTCTTGGGGAACCTCGACGGTCCTCGCCGAACAACTCTCACGCCTCGCTCGACCCGGTGAAGTGCTGCTCGATCCGGACATGCCCGGGGTTCGTTCCGGCGAACTCTTGCTGAGCGGCAAACGGGGGATCGAACTGCGTGGAGGCCTCATCGTTCGAGGTTTGCGTCTGGATACGGCGAGTCCTTATCGGCGCGACGCGCTCGCGAAAGTCGGTCGTTTGCGTGAAGCGCCGCCGCTCGTCGGACGTGATTCCGAACTCGCCCATATCAGCTTGATGCCCGGTTTTCTCGGCGTGATTCGGGCCCAACCCGGTGCGGGTGGGACGCGTATGTTGCGTGAAGCGCGGAAAAAAATCGCCGCACCTCGCAATCTCGTCATCGCTCCGGCGCACTTGCCCCGTGAGCCGCTGTCGGGATTGCGCACGGCGCTCGGTCGCGTGATGGCGACGGAACGCTTGCCGAATATGTCGTCGCATCTGCTGGAAGTCCTCGATGCGATCGTTGCGGGCCAAGGCGCATCGTCCGACGATGCCGCCGACTTGCTCGATGCCTGGCTTGCTCCGGTCGATGGGCGAGGCGGCTTGCTGACGATCGACGATGTCGAACTGCTCGATGGATCAACGCTCGACGTCGTCGCTCGCGCCCTTTCCGCAAAAGGGTTTGCCCTGATCGTACGGACGGGGAGCGATGGAAAGTTACCTCCAGCGCTCGAGCTGTTGCCGACGATGTTCGAAGTGGAGCTCGGACTTTTGCCGTTTAGTGCTTCGGTTGCGCTCGTTCGTGGATTTCTCGGCGACGCGATCACCGATGATGCCGCGCGACGCTGGGCTGCTCGAGGCGCCGGTTTGCCGCTGGGAATTCGTGAAGCGTTGGCCGATGGTTTGTCCTCGGGTGATTTGCGTTGGTCCGGTGAAAAAGCCGAACCACGCACGGCGACGAGTGGTCGAGGACGTTCGGCGCCACCGTCATCGTGGATTCTTCGTCGACTTCGGCATCTTTCTCCCGGAGCCCGCGCATCTCTCAACACGCTGATTCTTCTCGGCGGAGACGCTCCCGTTCCGATGATCGATGCGATCGCTTGTTTGATCGAAGGCCCGGGCGCTCGTTATTCAGCCGTCGAATCGGAACTCACGACGGCCGGTTGGGTGTACGCACCGGAGCCGGATTGGGTGTCGGTCGCTTCGCGTTCGTACCTGCAAACGATCGAAAACTCGCTCGATGCCGGCACTCGCGTGATGTGGCATCGCATGATCTGGCGCACGCTGGAACACCATGTCAGCACGTTGGGTTTGGCCGAACTTGCCTACCACGCGGGCCGAGCGGAAGAGGAGCGGGTTGCGGGGACGTTGGCTTCATCGGCTGCGTTTGGCGCGTCAAACGTCGGGTTGACGAGTGCGGCGGTCGCGTTGGCGACCGAGGCGCGCAGGCATGATCCGGAAGTCGAAGTCCCCGAGCAGGTGATGATTGTCCAGACAACCGAGGACCATACACCGATCGAGCCGGCGATTGCGATCGCGTCACTCATCGAAGCCACGATTGACGAACTGCCGATCTCCATTTCGGGCATGGCGCCGATCAGCCTTCGTGCGCCGCCCGATTCGATGCAGATGTCCGCACCTCGTCCGAGTGTCGCCGATGCGTTGGCGGCATTGCGAGCCGATCCGGCGGTGGAGGAAGATCCGGACCTCATGGCGGCGCGTTTGCCGCGTTTGGCCAAGCAAGCGTTGCTCGAAGGGGATTTGGCGACGCTCGATCAAGTGCTCGTGAGTTTGCGGGTGACGGGTGAACACGACGCGCTCGTGGAGCGGATGAGTGCATTTCACGCGTTGAGCAAGAGCAACGCGCCCGAAGCATTTCGTCGAGTGCAAGCGGCCGAGGAAATTGCGGGTCGGGATACGCGCCAGCGTTTGTCGCAGGCGATCGTGTTGGCGTCGGTTGGTTCGGTGGACAGCGCGATTCTCGAAACGCTCGAAGGTTTGGCGTTGGCGCGGACCGAGCGCGATTATCGCGGCGAGCAGGCGTGTGCGCGCTTCATGGCCTATTTGTCGGCGGCCATGGGACAACCGCGGGAAGCTTCGGTTTGGACGCGGGTGGCGCAGGATGCCGTGGAATCGTCGCGCGGGTAGGGGAGCGACGAGCGTGAATTGGTTGTTTTGGACAAACGACGGATCGTCGTCAGGGCAGCGCACGCCAACGCAATACGAACTGGTCGGCAATGTTGTTCAAATCCGTCGGGCTCAGGCCGTCGAGACCTTCGTTGGCATATTTGCTCGAATTGTAGAACAGCGCTTGTTCGAGCGGAGCCCAATCACGCGGCGGCGCATCGACGAATCCGTCGGCATGTAAACCCGCTCCTTCGGAAATGGTATGCAACATCGTCGACGTCGCGCTCATGGTATCGGCGAGCCTTCCGAGCGGCGTATAACGATAGAAAAGGCTCAGTACATCGCCCACCAAGGGAATGGTTTCTCCTGGAAAACGATTTTCCGGCAGCGCCAAGACATTCATGGCGAACATGATGTCGGCTCCGAACCGTTCGGCAACGAAAGGCGGCGGCAATCCGGCCATGACGGCGCCGTCGCTTTGCCGCGTATCGCCGGCGAAGTACGGCGCGAAAAACGGCGCACCTCCGCTCGCTCGAATGGCGTCGCCTATCGTGCCGTCGACGACGACCGTGGGCTGGGGAGGTGAAACTGGTGGTAGAGCCGTGCAGAAAGCCAGCATGCGCATTTCGGTGTTACACACGCCGCAATCGTCGAAAAAACGATTCATGTACCAACTGACGAGCCGCGAGGAGACGAGCGCACCCAAAAATGTGGCGCTCATCGATAATCCGTGATTGGCCAGATCGTTGACTTTGGACAAACCTCCCATGGCATAACATGCCGCAAAGATGGTCCCGCCGCTGACCCCGGCGATGAGATCAATCGGTAATTGTTTTGCTTCCAGCGCCTCGAACAAGGGTACCAAACGAAATACCGCCGCTCCGCCGCCGCTGATGCTCAACCCCACGCGCCGCCACGTCACCGTGCGCGCCCAACGCTCGAACGTGGCCCGCGTCGCCGCTTCCACATCCGCCCATAACGCTTTCGATGCCGCGTCATTGACTTGCGCGAGCGACAAACGTATTCGACAAGAATCGCGTTCCGGCGGGTCCGGCGCATTCCAGCCGTCATCAATGGCGTAAAACGTCGCCGGTCCATAATTGCCCGTCGCATTCGCAGGCAAAACGACCGCCGGCATGGTGCGACCCGCACCCGCAGGCAGAGCCCACGAAGTGACGTTCGACGGCTGCGGCACGAATCGGAAGGCATACGCTGTAAATGGAGTCACGACATCGAAATACGCACTCGTGGCGCCCACAAATGCACTCAATGACGCGTGGTCGATGACCAAATAATGCACCGTTCGCGGCGTCAACGTATTCCAAATGATGTCGGCTTCGAATTCGACCGCCGCCATGTCCACCGTCGGCGGCAAATTCATGATCGAGTTTGACGTGTAAAACTGACTCGTGCCCGCAGGATCGACGACCACGGCGTAATCACCGAGGTGGTTCGCAATCGCGCGAGCCAGCAGTTTGACCAATGTCGGCAAGGGCGTGCCGATCAATCCCAGCGAATCACCCATGCACAAAACGCGGCGACTATTCATGGTCGACTCCTGCTACATCGGGGACGATGGGCGGCGAATGAAATTCAAGGTCCTGAGCGTCGATTGCGAAAAAGCCAAATAACGAACGGGCTGCGCTCTGGCGCTCAAGACCATCGCCGCATCTTTCCCGCTGAACTGATATTGCGAAATTCCAAAAATTTCGCCGGGACCAACCCAGTGACTCCCTTCGCCTTCGACCCTGACCTGCAGAGTCCCTTCCACAACGAGACCAAAAGCCGCCGTTGTCATGGATTCCGCGTTGCTCTCGACCGTAACGAGCGTTGCGTCGCTCAAAATATCGCCGAGTCGACGCAAACTCATCGCCGGCATCCATCGACGCATGGTCATCAACAGTTGGGATCGAGTTGCAGTGCGAATTGCCATCGGCGACCTCGAGCAAACTTGTAGACTACTTCACGTCTACCACCAAGTCGGTTCGCGCGTCCAGCCGTTGACTCCATCCCCATAAGCCGTTCAATACCGAAGCCATGACCCAATCCGAGGATGCGCCAAAGAGCTTTCTTCATAGCCACGGGCGCCTGCTCAGGGTCGTTCTCGTCGTCGGCAGTCTGATCGGTACCGCCGTAACGTTCTATTTTTACAAACAATACGCCGACGTTTGGCTCAAACGACCGCCGCGCATGTCATCGTGCGTGATGCTCTCTCGTCGCCTGCTTTCGCACGAAG
>WBZU01001144.1_pt1 | contig 20706 bp, 12 predicted proteins | sample 5204311 | NCBI WGS metagenome assembly WBZU01 (sample SAMN12344359, study PRJNA552823) | activated sludge metagenome | biome: Activated sludge suspended growth; feature: Nitrification reactor; material: Wastewater; isolation source: activated sludge from nitrification reactor of wastewater... | reverse complement strand
ATCGACATGAAAACCTCGGCCAATCATGCGTAAATTGGCCATCAGGCTGCGTTGGGTCACTCGAACGCCTTTGGGTTCCCCCGTCGAACCGGAGGTATATTGAAGAAACGCAACGTCTTCCGGGCGCGCGACATGTTCCGGAACGGGTCCGTCGCCGAGTTCTTCCACGCAAAACCAAGGCAATGCAGCGACTTCTCCACCAATGCCTCGAGCCATCATCGAAATGAAGTTCGTCGTCAGCACGGATGCCGGTCGGGCATCGGCAAAAATACCCAACAGCCGGGGAAGCGTCGCGAGGATGCGCGTTGGATCCGGCGGAGGCACCGGGACGGGAATCACGCCCGCACGCAGGCAACCGAAAAAAGCCGTAATGAATTCAAGACCGGGGGCAAACAAGAGAATCGCCCGATCGCCCGGAGCGGCGACTTTCGCCAGCGCCGCGGCAACTCGACCGGAACGTACATCCACATCCGCCCAGCTCCACAAGGTCATCGGCCCGGATACCTCGCCATCATCGAGGTACCGATAAGCCAGTGCTTCGGGCCGTTGCTTCATGCGTAATTCAAGGCATTGGGTGAATGTCGAACACTCGAATGCGACTTCAATGGGCCAAAGAACAGGGGAAGACGGAGATGTCTGCATGATGGATCCTCGGGGCAACCGTTACGATACCGGCGTTTATACGACGGAAGCGATCGCAAATACAACCGATGAATCCATCCTCATTTCATTTGGTCGAAGGTGTGTCGACGCCGCCACGCGTTATCGGCTATGCCTTGTCCGCTTTGACCTTCATCACGTGTGGCAACGCGACATGCAAACGTGGGAGGGTCTTGATGAGGGGCAGGTCGGCTTCGAATTGAGCAAGCATCCGTGCCGGTTCGCTCCGAATACCGGTGATGATCACCTTGGCGCCGACGGTTCTAGTCAACCGGGGCGACCATTCCGACGAAATCATCGCTCGCGAACACGATATCGCCATTGTTTCCAATGACGCGGTCGTAGACAAATCGATTGCTTCCGGGCAGCTCGTAATACCAAGCCCCTTGGACGCTCCCGTCTTCACCACTCACCTTGGTCAATATGGCCATGTCGATGTCAAACGGTATGCAATCATTAGAATTGACACAACTATCCGTGTGCCCTTTGTTTAGGCCGTAAATCGAACCATCGGGCGCGACGAGCTCGGCATGCCAGATCCCGCGCAGTGGACGACCTTGCGCATCGGCATAAGAATCGGAAAGGACTGCTGTTTCCCATAGGAGCGTCCCGCTGGTCGAATATTTTCGGAACTTGTCATCGGATTCCGTCAAGAGATAATCTTTGGCGATATGGCGAATGGAACCTTCGACAGCAATCGGGGGCAAGACCTCGCCGCCGGCGCTCAACCGCAGCAGACTATGAGCCGTCGGCATTTCCGTGAGGAGATTGAGCCAAACGTTACCTTCCGTGTCCACTTCCATGTTTTGAATCGACGCCAGGGCGTTGTCGACGACGTAGGTCCATACCACGTTGCCTTGCGGATCGTATTTGCCGACCCAAGGTTTTGTGCCTCCATCCGCAGGTCCGATGGAAGCCGCAATAAAAACGTTGTTTTGCGCATCGAGCACCAGATCCTCGAGATAGGTGACATATCCGATATCGTTTTGCACATAGCGGGTCCAAAGGGTTTTGCCGTCGGTATCGAGTTTGCGAAGCACAATGTCTTCGTTGAGGTAGCCCACGTTATCTGCGTAAACCATCCCGGCCATGATGAGCGCGTCATTCTTATCCGTCTCGATAAATACCTGCGATGCACAAGCCGTAAATGGCGCTTTGGGTGGATCGGATTTGTCATACGGCACGGCGGCGAGTTTCGTACCATCCGGCGCGAGTTCATCGATTTCGGCGCAGCCGGGAGCGATATCGACAGCCGAAACTTTGGGGTATCCAACGAGGACATGATCTTGGCTGTCGAATGCAAGATAATGGCCGACGCCAAGGCGATTGGTGCCTGTTTCGGATGGGATGGGGTATTGCCAGGCGACGGAAAATTGGCCGATCTGCTTCAGTGTCGCGGAGGTCGACGCCGGCGATTCGGAACATCCGGCAGCCAAGAGAGCGCAAACGAGCGGGAGGTAGGATTTGAGCGTCAGCATATCGCTCGACAATGCATGACGTGGGCCAATTCGAACCGCAATGGCCCCAGCTCCGCGATTGCGCGTCATGTGAGCCGTTGACGTGGTTTCTCGGCCCATTGAATAAACGCATCGATTGCGCGCGTACGCAAAAACTGCATTGGGCAGCGGGCTGATAACCGGCGGCTTCGCCATTGCATGCTCGCAGGTAGCTCCTCGGCCGCGCAGGATCGACCACCCCGTGTACGCTCACCTGCGCCCAAAACGCGCGTGATCCGGGCGTCGAGATCGCCGACGGTCATGCCCTTCGATTTTCGTTGACCCGCGGGCATCGCCCGCAGATGATGCGTCGCCATTGCAAGTCGCCCGAAAACCCTTTACCATTGCCCGGTTGCCTCATGATTGATAAATTCTCGACAAGTGCCGGGACCCGGAGCACAAGGACATCGTTATGCGCAAGGTATTGATTTCCTTGCTGGGAGCCTACCGAAAAACGGCGCTGGCCTGGCACAAATGGCGTGGCAAAACGCCGGATGATTTGGCCGAAGAACGCATCGTGACCGGTAAGGCCTGGGAAGAATTCTGCGATACCCTCAAGGCGGCGGGGGCGTCATTGCAATTTCCAGGAGCGCCGCGCGATACCTTCAACCAGGTGGAAGGCTACCGCTACCTCACGCGCCTGACCCGCGCCGGTCTCATGGCCTTCGTCGAGCATTCCGATCCCAAAGCGCCCGTATTGCATCGCGTGGTGCATGAAACGGTCAAAATGGGCGCCGACAACCCGGACAATTATTATCAAACCGCCGCGATCAGCGGCGAGTACGAATATCGTATTCGTGGCAAACGCAATACCGTGAAGTATCTGGGCTTCGGCACGCAAGCCGGCCATTACGGTCAAGGAGGCGGATTGCCACCGACCGGGTACATCGAAGCATCCGAACTGGAGATTGACCCCGACGGCAGTTTTACGTTGATCCTGAGTTGCAAACCGCAACCGAAAAACTGGCTGCCGATGACGCCGCAATCCGGTTGCCTCATTGTGCGCCAAACCTTTCTGGATCGTGACCGTGAACAACCGGCCGATCTCGTGATCGAGCGGATCGGCGGCGACGCGTCGCCCACTCCCCTGTCGGCTCAGCGCCTGGATGAAGGCTTGAAATCCGCCTCCACCTTGGTCGCCGGAGCATCGTTGTTGTTTGCGAAATGGGCGCGGGATTTTCAGGCGCATTCGAATCAACTGCCCCTGTTCGATCCGGAAGTATCGAATGCCGCCGGAGGAGATCCGAATATTCGATATTATCACAGCCATTGGGCTCTGGCCCCCGACGAAGCGCTGGTGATCGAAGTCCTGCCGCCCGAATGCGAACACTGGAATTTCCAGCTCAACAATTACTGGATGGAGTCGCTCGATTACACGAATTTCCGCATCCACACCAACAAGCACCTGGCCACGTACAATGCCGATGGCAGCGTGCGGATCGTCGTCGCCCACGAATCGCCGGGGGTTCCCAATTGGCTTCATACGGTTGGGCACGAAAGCGGCACCATGTGTTTTCGGTGGATACGCGCCAAGGCTTATCCACAACCCAAAACGCGCGTGATGAAACTCAGCGAAGTCAAACGAGCATTTGGGTCGTCGCCATCCGTCGGCGCGACCGCGGTTTCCGAGTCATGAAGACATCCACGCTCGTCACCTCGAACCATTACAGTGATCCCTACCGACCGTGGCCGATCCGTTGGTTCAACAAAGCGGGTCGCGTGGCCGATCGTCTTGGTTTGTTACCGGATTTATCGGTGCCGGCATTGATCGCCGCCGCAAGAAAAAAAGCGGGCCTCGTCGATTTTGGAGACGAATGGTTTGTCGAACCCTTGACGGTGTTGGTGAATTCGATCCATCGCGAAGCACAATTGACTCCGCTCGGCAAACTGATCCAGAAAAACCGTCTCGAAAGCGCGTTGGTGACGCGTTTACGCGCGGAAGCCCTGCGCAAAGCCCATCCGGAAATCGAGCGGCAGACCTTTGGCAAAATCGTGATCATCGCCGGCCTGCAACGCACCGGAACCACGACGCTGCACCGTTTGCTCGCCGCAGATCCCAACATGCGCGCCATTTACGCGTGGGAAGCCTTGAACCCGGTGCCCTTACCCGACGAAAAACCCGGTCACCCGACGGGAAGGATTGCGCAGGCCAAGACCGCGGAAAAAGGATTGGCGTACCTGGCGCCCGAATTTTTTGCGATCCATCCGGTGGAGCACGATGCACCGGAGGAAGACGTGTTATTGCTCGATTTGAGTTTCATGAGCCAATCGGCGGAAGCGACGTTGCATGTGCCGACGTACGCGGCATGGCTGGAGCAGCAGGATCACACGCGCGCGTACGAGCATTTGCGGCGGATGCTCAAAATCCTGCAATGGCAACGCCCGGCCGCAAATTGGGTCTTGAAAACACCGCATCATATCGAATACCTCGATGTGATCCTCGAGGTATTTCCCGAAGCCGTGATTGTGCAAACGCATCGCGACCCTCAAAAAACCACGGGATCGTTTTGCAGCATGGTGGCGCATGGCCGAGGCGTCTTCAGCGATCATGTCGATGCCCACGAAACGGCTCGCCATTGGGTGCGCAAGGTCGATCGCCTGATACGCCGGTCCATTGAAGCACGTGAAAAATTCGGCGAAGACCGCTTTATCGACGTGTCGTATTATGATTTGCTCCGGGATCCGATCGGCCAAGTGGAGCGCATTTACCGGTTTGCCGGCATTCCATTCGATGCCTCGGTTGCGCTGGCGGCCAAGCGGACGAGCGAAAAGAATGTTCAAAATCGTTATGGCAAACATCAGTACAATTTGGCCGACTTTGGTTTGACCAAGGAGACCATTGAGACGCGGTACGCTTATTACCGTCAACGTTATGGCATTCCCCATGAGTAAAGCCCGTGATCCCAATGGTCCCAATGCGGTGGGCCACAAGAATATCCTGTCGGCGGTCACCACGGCGCTGATGGATCTGGTCGGCAATGAGGGTCAGTTGCCGCCTGTGCCGCCGGAGGTGCGTATCGAAGGCAAAGTTTGTCTCGTCACCGGGGCCGGCAGTGGCTTGGGCAAGGCGGTCTCCGTGGAGCTGGCGCGACGAGGCGGCCGGGTGATCATGGTTTGTCGCGGCGGAATTCCCGAAGCCGGCGAAGAGGTCAAGCAGTTGTCGGGCAATACGCAGATCGAAATGCTGCACGCCGACTTATCGGACTTGGAGTCGGTGTCGCGTTTATGTGATCAATTGCGCGATAGTGGCACGGTCATTGACATCGCGGTGCTGAATGCGGGGTTGATGCCGCTCAATGCGCGTCGTTCGCCCCAAGGGTACGAGTTGATGTTTGCGGTGCATTTCCTGGCGAATCGGCTGATGCTGGCGCGTTGGTTGCACGACGGCGTGATTCGTCCGGGGGGCAAGAATGGCTCGCCGCCGCGGGTCATTTTCGTCTCTTCCGAAGCTCATAAGTCGTCGACGCCCATCGATTTCAACAAATTCGCTGCGTTTACGCCGTACGGCATGAATGACGGGATGAAATATTACGCCTCCAGCAAGCTGCATCTATCGACCTTTGCCGTGGAATTGTCGCGTCGCGAGAATCCGGGCGAGTTGGTCGAAGTGGCCGTGCATTCGCTTTGCCCGGGACCGATTGCGTCGAACATCGCGCGAGAATCGCCGGCGTGGGTGAAACCGTTGCTGGGGCCGATCATGCGCTGGTTTTTCCGTTCGCCGCAACAGGCGGCGGAGCCGGTCGTGTATCTGGCGTGCGCGCCGGAGATGGGTGAACGCACCGGCGTGTACCTGCACATGATGCGCGAGAAACAGCCTTCTTCCTTGGCGCTCGATGCTGAAAACGGCAAACGTTTGTGGCAAATGAGCGGAGCGCTGCTGGAACCGTTTCTTCCGAACAACCGCGAGAAAAGTAATGCCTCTCTTTGAGCACACCATCTATTCGGATACCATCACGATCGCCGCTCCTGCCGAACGAGTTTGGCAGGTATTGCTCGATTTGGACAGTTACCCGCAATGGAACCCGTTTACTTGGCAAATCGGCACGCCGGAAGCACCGGATCGACGTTTGTGCATGGGCACGCCGGTGGATTTGTATGTCCGGTTTGCCCGTCGCGGTGAACGATTGCAGCGGGAATACGTGGCTTTGCTGGAACCACCGTTCCGATTGGGGTGGGGAATGACGATGGGAGCGACATTCATGCTGAAGACACTCCGGGAGCAGCGCCTCGAGGTGGTGGATGACAACACGTGTCGTTATCAAACGTGGGACGCGTTTTCCGGGGCATTGACGCCCATTGTGGTGGCCATTTTCGGCAAGGACATCCGTGACGGCTTTAATGCAGTGGCGCAGGGGCTCAAGCGCGAAGCGGAGCGTCGGCAGGGGTAGCGTCGCCTCGAAGCTCAATGCCTACCCACCCGTTCGGCGCTCGTCGATGATGCGTTGCTTGTAACGTAATCGCGGCTCGCGCGTGGGGTGATCCGGTGGGAGCTTCACCCCGACAAACGTTTGTCAGCGTGAAACGTCCATGCATCCATGGACGGGTTCGGCTACGGCGTGTACGTCATCGTGCCGCTGATCTTGTATACCATCGTGTCTTTCTTCGAGAGCGTCAGATCGAGCGTTCGATTACGTGTTGTATTCGAAGAAAGGGCGAAGTAGCTGTAGTCGATGCCCACATAATCGTCCGGATTCAGCCGAAAGACGCTCATTCCGTCAACGAATTGCTTTTTCACTTCGTCGATGACGTCCTGCATCACGCGATCCGCGATGTCGCTCGTGAAGTTGCCGTTCAGGCTGACACCGTTCGTGCGCAAGTAGTCCACGACCGCGTTGTTGAGGATTCCTCGGACGTTATCGTAGGCTGTTTGGATGGACGAATCCGGCGTTGAATCGTGCTCCCAAGCGATCGCGATAAACCCGGCCGCGCCAACGCCGAGCAGCGGCGCCAAGGTCGTGCTCCAGCGCCCGAGCGAATTAGGAATCGTAGCGCTCTCGCCTTTGCCGAGCTTCACACCAAGAGCACTCGGCAAGCACGGCCTGCTAAACACGTATTGGTGGCTTTGAAGCGTCGCCGTATCGACCATCAGCCCATAAATCCACAAATACGGTTCGTCTTTCGTGATTTCCTGCTTCTTTTCGACCGTGAGCGTGTTCAGGTCCGCAACGAATGTTCCCATGGTTTGCTCCTGCAATTTCGCATTGAAAAGCCGAATGCCTGCGATTGACGTTACACGATTGGACGAGGTCGGCAAGCCTTTTTGGGGAGCTGCCATATCGGGATGCGGCTTCTCGAGGTGCTGAAGCGTCGCGAGCCAACGCACGCAGAGGAAACGCTCCATCAAGCCGACGGGGCACCCAGCGCGTCCTTGCGTCACGACTCCGCCACTTCGTAGATTGCGCTTGTCGAGGCTTGATTTTCAGGCATTCGCGGCACCCCAAACTCGCCCCTTTCGGGGCTCAAACAGCGGGGCCCCGCCGCAAATGCCTGAAAATCAAGCACTCTCCAAGCTCCGCTTCGATGAACTGGCGGAGTTGTGCCGGCAGTCCGCCAATCCTATCGACGGGGTCTTGGCCTCCATGACTTCACCGTCCAATGATCCCAGACAGCTCCTGCGCCTCGGTTGATCGGCCGCGTCGTGCACCAAGAAAACTCAGTGATGCGAACTTCGGCCTCCCATAACCCAAATTCATTGCTTCACATCATAGATGCGTAATGTGCCCGCTCCTACGGCGATTTTGCGTTTGTCGTCAGATAGCGTGAATGCATGAGCGCTTTCGGAATCAGGGTGAGCATAGCGATGCAGAATCCTGTTCGTCGCAATATCGACGATGCGTGTTTCCGCCGCCGTATCGCAAACCAACCACGCGCCGTCTTTCGAGAATTCGAATTGCCGGTGATACGCCGGTCGGCAATCGAACTCGCCTCGTTTGCGCCCGGTCTTCAAATCGACGACGACGGTCTTCGTGAGCCCATCGCTTACGGCCATCAAGTCGCCATTGTCCGATACAATCACGTGACTTGGGTCGCCGTCCATTGTTATCGTGGTCAGATGTTTGTCGTCGGCCACCGCGCGGACATCAAATGACCATTGATTCTGAACCGCAACGGGCCCGGTGACGACAATCGAACCATCGCCCGAAGGATGAATCGGCACATTCATCGTTCGCACCTGCATGGTCGTGAGGTCGATGATCGAGGCGTCTTTGTCCAGCAAACGATCGAATACGAACATCCGGCGGCCATCGTTGGAGAGCGTATACGCGTGCGATTGGACGCCGGGCAGCTTGAATGCCGCCCGTACCTTTTGCAGCAGCGCCGCGTCGCGTGAAACAAGGGTCAACGTCGTGGCATTCGTGGCAAACGGAAGGGGCGCGTCATGTTCCATGACAAACGCTCCGGTTTGACTGTCGAATCGATCGCTGCGACCCGGCACGCCTTGTATGAGCAGATCCTTTCCGTCGAAACCCAACAGGGCGGGAGTCCGATTGCAAAGCTGTACGCCGGGCGATCGGGCGCCGGTTTTTCGATCGATACGCTCGGTACACGTGTAATTGAGCAATACGATATCGTTCGCGCGTTCGACGATGCCGGTCGCCGCGCCGTAATTGCCGACCGGGACGCGTCGGCCATCGGCGATCGTCATGCGTTCCAATCCGGCGTTGCGCATCGTCACCCAGACATGCGTGAACGGCGGCGGCAAAAGCCACGATTCCACCACGTCGCCGGAGGGCGTTTGGTCCACATTGGCCGAAGCGGCAAGCAATCGAGCGGTCGAGTCCCCTTCGCGCCAGGTAAATACGTTGGAATGGCTGTTGCGGTCGTTAAAACCAGCAATCCAACCGGCGCCTCGGGGCAAAAAATGAACCCGAGTCGGGTAGCCTTTTTCGGGCGACGCCGATATCTGCTTGCGCGTGGCCACATCGTAGATGCGCGTGATGTTGTCTTCGACGATGGCGACTTGCGTTCCGTCCGGTGAAACTGCTTCAGCGGCGTTTTGATGCGCGAAAAATGTTTGCAGTTTTCCGGCGGCGTCGACCACGACCGATTCGCGATTGCGCAAGCCCACCACGCGGCCATCGTTCAGCGCTTGCAATGCGTAAATGCCATCGACGTCGACTTCGGCTTCCGTGACGAGCGACGGCACCGCCAATCGGCGCAATCGGTGCTGCATCCGCAAAATTACCCAAAGATGCTCGCCGTCGTTCGAAAACGTCGCCAGTCCTTTGCATTCGCCGACATATCCACGATCGGGCTCGATGCACGCCAGGTCCTGTCGCCACGCCACGCCTTTTCCCGTGTCGACATGGATCAACTGCACTCCACCGGCCCCCCCGGCCAAAGCAAGCAATTGGCCGTTTGGCGAGAGCGCACCGCCTTCGTTGTTTTCGAGGTACATGCCGATCATGGCCCGCTCCCCATAACGAAGCTGCCGTGCCGGGACATCTTTGACCGGCAAATTCGACATCATCGGCGCAGGCGAATACGTAGGCGTTGGTTCGGCGGGCGCCGCAACACCGGGCACACGCGCATCGAGTTTCAGCCTTGGTTCGGGCTTGTTGCATCCTGCGTTCAGTCCGACGAACAGGATGCACAGCAAAGATGTGGGCAAATGGTCTGCGATACGCATCGTGGGGCGGGCGTATATCGCAAACGTCCGGCTATGGCCAGAGAATATCGTCATTGCGTCTCAAATCACCACCGTCATCCTGATGAAGTGAGGTATGGGGCATCAGCGATAACGTCTGGTTTTCTTACTTTGTCCGTCCAATCGGCATCACTCATGTCAAATTGTTGCGCAACCGTGGCTTTGTCTTCGGCGCTCCGGCAGGCAATGCCGACCCGTCCGTTGCTTGCCACGGAAAAACACGCAGCGATGGATCACCGTCCTCGCGATACGCGCGTAAATCCAATTGCTCGATGTCCCGATCGACCATGGGCCAATCATAATCAAAGAGCGGATTGTGTGCATTCCCCAGCCGATCGAAGACCCGCCGACGTTCCTCGAAGGAAAGGCGGAGCCAGGTTCGAAAGACGCGCTCATCCGAATCGTTTTCCACACCGCGATGCACACAATAACAATCCATCAACGTGATTTCGGTCGGTCGAGGTTGCCATTTATGCGCTTCGTTCGTGTCGGCCACTTGGGCATTCATTTCCCAGAAATAATCGTGCAGGCGTTCATCGAGCCCCGTAAAATCAAAGGGCTGGACATAATAGGCCGTGGGCAAAACATCCGACACGGTATAGGTATGGTTGGTCAAACACTTCGGATCCCACCGCGCTCCCTGAAAACCATCCACGTGACAAGGCGCCTCGCGATGCAGCGTGCGAGGCTCGACCCAACGCTGGTCAATCGTCAAATACGCGTGGTATTCCGATCGTTTCGCAGCCGGTAACAAATGATGCTCCACGTCGACGATGCGCTGAATCACGGGCGCGAATTGGCGCAACGCGCGCGGCAATCGATATTCTTCGCAATCGGGCATTTTGATCGGCATATCGAGCACGCGGACCGCGTCGGGACGCACAAATGACGTCAGCTCTTCGGCCGTCAAACATCCGAGAGATACCGGACGCCGCGGAATCCGAAATTCAGCGGGATCCCATATCGTTCCCAAACAACGCAAGACCGGTTCATCCGCAGGATCGCCAAAACGCGCGCCTTGGGCATGTTCCGTTCGAGCGACGATGACGATCGGCTCCGCCGCATCGAATACCGGCACTTGATAATGCTTGCCTCGGTACGAAAATCGATCGATTCCCAAAACGCCGTTCATCCGGTCCTCCGTTCCAAACCTGCGGCAATACGATCCAAGATAGACACATTCGCCAGCAAATGAGGATCGCTTTGATACCCCTGCGGAATTCGACTCACGAAGTCACGCACTTGTGTTTCGTAGGGATTTGTTGCTTCAAAAGCAAGAGGTTGCATGGGTTTTCCCGCGGAGCGGAAGCCCAATTCGCCGGCACCTCGCGCCCCGAGCGTTCCCGTTGCTTCCATTTCGCCGCGATCTCCCGCGACAAACACCCGCGACACCGCACGATGCAAAATCGACGTCGATACATGGACGAGCGTTCCTTCGCCCAACCGAAACGATACTTCCGCCGCGTGATCCACCCCAGCATGCGGCTCGCATAAAGCCATGACGTCGGTAACGCGGGCGGAACCGGCGAGCATCATGGCAAGGTCGATGGCATGCGTTCCGAGCGCCGCCAAGCTCCAGAATCGAGCGTCCACGCCGCGCGCACGCCAGCCATCTTTCGCGGGATCGGGCCACGCCCAGCGAATCAAAACACTTCGAAGTTTCCCGACCCGCTCTTCCCTTTGCTGGACCATGGCCTGATGCGCTCGGTGGTATCGCAAATGATAACCGACCTGAACATGCACGCCGGCACGCTCGGCAGCAGCCAACGCGCGCACAGCCGATGCTTCCGAAAGCGCAAATGGTTTTTCCACGAGCATTGCAACGCCGCACGCCGCGGCCTTTTCAACTTGCTCGGCATGAACGCCATCGGGCGTCGCCAAGATCAAAGCATCGCATTCGCGCGCGGCAAGCAATGCATCGAGCGCCGGGTAAACGCGTATGTTCTCGGGAAATTCAATCTGTTGTTGCAAAGAAGCCGACGCTTCGGGACGTCGAACGCAGACGGAATTCCATTCAATGGTTCCTTCGCGATGGAGCATCGAGAGCACCCGGGCATGGTGTTTTCCTGCATCCCCAATACCGACAAGGCCCAAACGAAGCATCCGACGATCGCATAACGCATCGTCTCGCATCATGTCAACGCAAATCGACGCGCCGCACTCGTCGCAATCGCCGCGATGGTATCGTCGTACGAAAACCCCACGCGCTGAGCGGCGACGAAAAGGCCCGCGCCATTCGTCAATGCAGGCTGGGGATTGATCTCGAGGAAATAGATGTCGCCGTCGTCGCTCAAGCGAAAATCGATACGCCCGACGTCGCGCACGCGCAGCAGATGAAAGATCCGCGCCGCCAAGTCACAAATTCTCGCCGATTGCGCTTCGGAAAGCGCCGCCGGACAACGAATTTGCACGCGTTCATAATCGTCCCCCTTCAGACGAAAGTCATAAAGGTTGAAGCGACTTTGGTACCCCGCGTCGTATTCATACTCGAACGGTGCAAGAATACCGCCATTGGGCGCCGCTTCGAGATACGCCACGGCAACATCGGTCCCGGCAATGAATTCTTCGACAATCACACCGGCTGGATAGGCCGAAAGAACTCGCTCGAGCGCCGCTTGAAGGTCCCGCGGCGAGAAGATCACATTGTCGTCGCAGATTCCCTTGGAGGATCCTTCGAAGTTTGGCTTGACGATCACCGGGAATCGCAGCTCGCGCGCACGCGCAAACGCCTGGGAATGACTCTCCGGTGTCACGAGGATATGCTTGGGAAACGGGATATCATAAGGCGCCAACGATTCCTTCGTGAGCCACTTGTCGAGCGTCAGCATGAACGTGTGTCCATCAGAACCCGTATACGGTATCCCAAGCGCTTCGAACAGGGCCGGGAAAAACGCCTCGCGCGACCGCCCGTGACTCCCCTCGGCGTGATTGAAAATCAAATCCGGAGCGGCCTTTTCAAGCGCACGGATCCACTCGAATGCCGGAGCCAAAACGTTGATATGTGTTACCTCGTGGCCCGCTTTCGTGAGGGCTCGCGTGATGTCTTCGATATCCGCCGAAGCGCAAAATTCGGCTTCTTGCTCCGCGTCGCTCCGGCGAACTTCAAACGTGAATGCAATCTTCATGGGTACGTTCCGGAAAAACCAAGGCACGATGCCCGGCAAAAGGCAATTCTCGGCATACGCGAGGGTGGTTCGAGGGCACGCGGAAAAGCGCGGTCAAAGCACGGCCCCAATCCGCCTGCGAAAGCAAGGCCCATGGTTCCCATCGTGCATGATGACGTCAATCGGCATATCCGTATGAATCGACCACGGCACGATGAACAACACCTCGAGCCACGTGCTTTCAATCCCATACACGATGCCGTCCGTCAAGAGGAGAATGAGCCCCCACTCGAGCTCGAACCGTCCCCGCCGCGAGCTGACGTCGCTCGGCGTCCTGCGTCGCGACGACAAACGATTGACAGGACTTCGCCAATGCAGCGGCTTTCTCGTAATCGCTGAAGCATACTTCGGGAATCATCCGGGGATGCATTGCGAGCTCGAGGAAATCAAATTCACCATTCCCATCTTCATGCGCGACGCAGATTGGGGCGGTACGCCGAATCGACACAAGGATGAAAGCAATATGATTGGAACATCGACATTCCGGTGTCGACCCAAACATCCGTCGATTTGAGCCAATCAACTGCCGTAACGTCACCAGCAGTGGCATCCCCGGACGGGATTGACCCGTGAATGGGCCGACGCCACGCACGATGACGACAAAACCCCGTTGACACGGCCGGCATAAAGACGTTAGCGTGTGAAATTCTGGCCTTTATTTGGGGAGAATGCCATGAACCTAACCGGAAAAAACATCCGCCACGTCAATACGATCACGCACGATGGCAAGGTGCTCGTTTTTGGCACGGCAGCCGACGGCACCATTTATTACTCCATCAAGCGCAGCGGCTTCGAAGACTCGGCGGTGCAAGAAGGCGTCGATCCGTTCGGGTTCGAGGACTGGGAAAGGCTGCGGGTCGGTGAATCCGAACCCGACGATTCCGTCACCGCGATCGAACAGGAAACCCTCGCGGACACCAATGGCAACCAGCTCGTCCGAAGCGTCTTCGGCAGCGGCCCCGATGTCACCGTGAGCACCGACGCACCCGTGCAGCTCGTCTCGGCCCTCGATCATTTGTATGTATTCCGGCAAGCAATGAACGGTAAAATCCTAATGAGCCGCTTCGTGCTCGACGGGATGACCAACGAGCTTCTGCCCCGGCTCGAGGTGCGGTTTCGACGAAGCAAGCAGCGGTTCGAGCCGCAAAAGACGACGGCATCCAAGAATGGCGACAACTTCGACAACCTGGATTACCGCGATATCGACGGCAAAAGCTTCTTCGAACCGTCGGTCGAACTCTCCTTTTTGGGCAACGTGTCGAATGGCTGGTTTGTGCCCCTGTTCGTGCCGACCACGGAGAGCGACCGCAATCGCTGGCACTTCTTCGTCTACGACGCCGCCGGCAAGATCGTACTTTACACCACGGGCGCCGACGACAAAGGCAACGTCGACGTAAAGGATTACCTGTTGGCGTACCCGGACCCATCGGCTCCGGACAACACGATCTATCGCTCGATCCCCGGTATCATTCGCCGAAACCTCGACTTGCAAGGGTTGACTGTCGTCGGCGGCCCCACCGCAACGACGTATGACATCCAAAAGGAGATCATGACGGACGCGGGACCGCAGCTCATGCGCGACGTCGTCCGGGTGATGCTCGCCGTACCGGTAACAGCGACCGGGAGCACGGTCGTGAAAACCGCGGTCGTCGATTTTGCGCTTGCATCCGACGGCACGCTCTCGCGAATCGATCAGACACCGGATACGAGCGTTGTGCTGCGCAGCAACGTGTATGAAGTGATCACGCCCGTATCGCTCTTCGACGACATCAAAGAGTTCGCCGCGTCATCACCGCCACCGACCGGAACCGTCGTGGCCACGGAGCGCGGCGAGGAGGATCAGCTACAGATCCGGTCGAACGCGGCTCTCGCCCCCACCCTCGAACCCGGCTCGAAGGTGAAGATCCGCGGCACCAAGAGTTACGATGGGCATTACAAGGTAATCAGCGTGAACGGGACTACCTTCCAAGTCGCCGCGTCGTTTCAGAACAATGAGGCCGGCGTGTGGGAGCTCGTGCCGGAAAAAGAAACGGGTCTGGTTTTCGACAACATGATCGTCGGAACAGAAAAGACCCCGGATGGAAAGCTGATGATCAGCTGTCCCGCGCATGATTTGAAGGTTGGGGACGAGGTGCAGATCGCGGGCACACGCGAATACAACGGTATCTTCCCGATCACGTCGATTGACGCAGCCGCGAAGAGCTTCGTGCTGGATACGCCGTACTTCACGGGCGAAGCGGCCAATTTGACCAAAGTGATACGACGTGGCTTACGAATGGGAGGCGGGGAAGATCGTGTGGAGACACCGGAGCTGGAGCTCGTGCCACCGAGCCCTCAGCGGAATTTCGGCCGCACGTTATCGGCGTGGGTGCGCGTCGACGCCGCGGGCAACGTCGAGCAAAGCTTGATCCGAGACGACGGCCAATTGATGAACCTCGCCGTTGGCAGCGACAACAAAGTAAAGCTCGTCGTGCGGATGAGCGACGGCGCGACGCGCACGGTGACGGACCCGGAGGTCATCCCCATCGGGACTTGGACGCATTATTCGGGCTCCGTCGATTACCTCACGACAACGGCAGGCGACACGCGGATTTCGCTCAGCCGCAATGGGGTGGATGTCTCGAGGCAAATTGTGAAACGCCAATTGCCGTGCCATCTGGACGACCGGCTCATGACGTTCGACGGAACGAACAGCATCGAGGTCGCCAATGCCGCAGCCATGTTCGCGAAGGATTTCACGATCGCATTGTGGGTCAAGGTGACGGGTGGGAGCGGCACGCAACGAACGCCGATCACTTGTCAGTCGCCCGCAAAGGGCGTGGCCATCTTTGCAGAAGCCTCAAACAGGTGGCTTTTCTGCGTCGCCGACGGCGGCCAGTTTAGGATCGTAAACGGGCCGCCCATCATTGACGGTGAATGGGTTCATTTGGCGGGCACTTTCCGCGGCACGACGATGAGCTTGTATGTCAACGGCGTCCTCCAAGGAACGATGCAATGCTCATACGCTGCGCCCGCCATCACAGCGCCGATGCGCATCGGCGCCTTTACACCGGGTGGCGGCACAGCCAACAAATCTTTTTGGGGCCAGATCGCCGGCGTGGAGGTTTGGAACCGCGCCCGATCGCAGGCCGAGATCCTGGAAAGCATCGCTCGACGAATGACCGGTCGCGAACCTGGCCTCGTTGGATACTGGCCGCTCGACAACGGCACGGCCAAGGATCTGTCGACAGGCAAACGGCATGGAGTCGCCAATGGTACCGTCGTCTGGAAGAAGGCGGCATATCTACACCCGCAAATCGTGCCTCCAGCGGACTTCGGCGCCAAACTCGCCAAGGTGATGAGCTTCGATGGCGACGACGATTTCATCGAGGTCCCTCCATTCGCCATTCCGACGAACGCCATCACGGTGTCGATGTGGGCGCGCAGCACGACCCCGACGTGGAATACAGCCGGTTGCCTCATCGGAAAACGCGGTTCGTTCATCTTTCACCCCTGGCCGGGCGAAAAACGACTCTTAATGGGTTTCGTGGTCAAGGGAGCAAACGCGGGAGTGCCCCTCAATCCCGTAGTGACCTGCACGCCTGCCGATATTCAGAGCTGGCACCTGTACACAGCAACGTTTGATGGAACCACGAGCCGATTCTACATCGATGGAATCTTGGTGGGCGAGGCGCCTGCCACGGGGACCATCGTGCAGGACGCGACAACCCCACTCTGCATTGGTCACGATTGCAATTACGGCCCGGCCGAACGCAATTTGAATGGACAAATCGCCGATGTGCAGCTCTGGAATATCGCCCGATCCCAAGCCGACATCCAGGCGGACATGAATCGCAGGCTGAACGGCAACGAGCCCGGGTTGGTCGGATATTGGCCGCTCGACGCCGATCCGACGGATCGGTCGCCAAGCAAGCTCGGCGGCTCGTTCAAAGGCAAACCCACCTTGACGACCTTTGGCTCGGCGCATGTCATCGGTCAGGGATTCCGCGGCGAAATCGCCGATGTGCAGATCTGGAATGAGGCGCGCGTGGCCGACGTGGTCAAGGCGACGATGCACCTGCGCATGACGGGAAAGGAAGAAGGCCTGCGAGCCAACTATCGGCTCGGCGCGATCGTGTACGAAAAAGGCGGGGCGATCGTGCCGGATTTCTCGCGTTATGGGCGCAATGGTGTCGTCTACGGCACGCCGTTCGCGGGAGCGCGGCGGCTCGAACGCGCCACGGGATCGGGCATGAAGGTCGTCAAGTATCGCAGCGACGAACTTTGCGCGGTCAGTCAGCGAGGCGTCTACGAAGAAAGCTTCGAATTCAAGGTCAGCAGCCCCGATCCCGCATTCGATCCGAAAAACGCCGATGGCACGGGGCAGAAGTTATTCGCTTTCTCGTATTGGGGCAAATCGAGCCGCGGCAGCAAGGACGTCGTGGCTTTCCCCGCAGGCAGCGCGCAGGAATCGGATTTCGTGAGCCTCGGCAACGGATGGTACAAGGCGACATGTCGTGTCGTCGTGCCCGATGGCATCAGCTTGATGCGGGCGTTCGAGCTTTCGGACGTGCGTGGTAAGTGGGCGGCAGAGCCGACGCGACCCGCCAATGAATGGACCGCTATCGATGTGCGCAAGCACCGCATTCGGATGATCTCCGACACAGTGACGCGCGATAGCTATACCGATGTAGCCCAACTTTCTTCATTGCCCGCGCAATCCCAGACGGCCATCGACGCGCTCGCGGAGGTACGCTCGGCCGAGTCGAAGGTGGCGCGGCTGGAACTGGAGTGCGCGGATCTCGCCGCACGGATCGAAGTAGCGAAGAACCAGCAGCGCTACGTGGCTGAAAAGAACGCGCTCCCCGCCAAGATCACGGCGAAGAAAACGCAACGGCAGGATGTACAAGAGCAGCTCAAGACGCTGCGAAAGGATCCGTACAGCTATTGGTACAAGCTGCGAGTCCGACATACGCAGATGGTCGCCGATGCGCGCGGTGGTCGCCTGTACCAATACAACAGCAGCGGCGCAGACAGCCAGCTCTTCAGAGTAGAACTCGTCGGAAACAAGGTCTTCACCATCCACAACAAGGCGACGGGGCACGTCGTCACAGCTTCCGATGCCGATACCGAGTACCCCGAACTCGAGCTGCGGCCGAACGACGGCTTGCCTTCGCAGCAGTGGACATTCTCAACGACCTCGGTCCCCAGCTATTGCACCCTCAGATGTGTGCAGACCGATACTGTCTGGGACGTCCTATACGCCAAATCCGAACAAGGTACGAAGATCATCCATTACAAGTCGAACGGCGGCAGCAACCAGTTTTGGGCCTCCGACAAGACGTCCAACTTGACTCCCGCCGCCACGGCAGCCGAGAAGAAGTTGAACGCCACAATCGCCTCCATGGATGCGCAGATCACGTCCCTCGAAGGTCACCTCGATTGGCTCAATCGTACACTCGAGGCCAACGAGAGCGAGGCCACGTTGACCGGTCTACGTAACACCGCCATGTCCACTCGCGACGCGGCCCGCACGAACGAACTCGACAAAAAGAATGAAGCCTTCAGGCGCGAACTATTGCGTGTCCCGCCCGCAACCATGCCCGCCATCGTGACCGACGACCGGGACCTCGTGACGACCGGTGCGGTGCTCGATTTCGCGCAACCCGCCGGAGGAGTGCGCCTGCGCGAGAGCTGCGAGGGCAACGTGCTGCTCACCTATTTCGATACGCTGGGCCGAATGCGCGTCACGGCGTACGATGCAGCAGCCGACAGCCGCAACGCGGCGTTCGAGCAATGGGTGCCCGACGCCGTGCGTGCATGCGTGGAGATCCAAAACGAGCTCGCCGCGATCACGCTCCCGCAGCCGATGACCTTGCCCGCCAATGGCGCGACCTGTGAAGCGTGGGTGCATTACCCCGTACCTGCCAAACCCCAGGGAATCGCCTACGACGTGAATGCCGTCGCTTGTGCGGCCATGACGCTCGACGCTCCCCTTGTCGTTCGAAATGGCAATCGTTTGGGTATTTTCGTGGACGGGTGGTTCTTCGACAGCGGCGCGAATCTCGATCGAACGCTCAACGTGGGATGGCATCACCTGGCCGCCTCGACGCTCCGAAGCACGACCAGCTTTTACGCCGACGGGATGAAGCTGGGGAGCCGCAAAACCGTGCAACCGGCGCTCCGCTTCAATGGCTCGTCGGACTTTGTGGAGGTGCCGCCGCGTGCCAGTCCGACCGCCGCGATGACGGTATCGGTTTGGGCTCGCGCCGCGACGACTTCGTCGCCGGGACCTGGCTGTCTGGTGAGCAAGTCCTTGTTCGCCTTGGAACTCGATGACGCCGCGAACGTGAGCTTCTCATGCGTCACCAACAAGCAGGACCTAATCGGGACGATTGTACGCGCCGTCGCCGGGCCCATCTCCGTCCGAGATTGGCACTTCTACACGGCAACCTTCGATGGCAGCTATGTCCGCCTTTATGTCGACGGAGTTCTCAAGGATCAGAAGCCGACCCTCGGACCCCTCGTATCAAGCTCGACCGTCATGCTCGTGGGTGCGGATGTGCGCAGCACGGTGCTGAAAGGCTGGTTCAATGGCGACATCGCCGAAGTCTCGTACTGGAATACGGCTCGCACTCGAGAAGAAATCATGGAGGAGTATTACCAGTCGCTCAAGGGTGACGAGGATGGCCTCATCGGCTTTTGGCGCATGGAAAAGGTCGACGGAGGAGCCTCGAGCACGGTCAAAGACCTGACGTCCAAGGCCGGCGATGGCGTGGTCAAAGGTGAACCGACAGACGCGACCATTACGACGTTGCGGGAAAGGTCCGTCGCGATCCTGGGCAATACCTTCACGAGAAACGGCCCCATCGGGCGCGTTTCCGAAGTGCGCTTGTGGAACGTCGGCCTGACCGAGGCGGAGGTCGCGGTCAATGCTCGCACAGCCATTTCCGGCAGCGAGCCCGGGCTCATCGGCTATTGGCCACTCGACGAGGGCGCCGGGACGACGGCCTATGATCGCTCTTACGGTGGCCAAGCCCATGGAACACTGGAGATCGCGACATACGTCGGCTGCACGGCGAACATGGGCAATCCCGGCAGCCGGGTGCTGAGACTACCCAACCGCGGCGACTCCCACGTGAAATGCCCGCCGGTCACCTTGGCCAACAAGAGCTTCACCGTCGAATGCTGGGCAAGACGCGATGGATCCCGCGTGGGCAAGTACGAAATGCTCATCTCCATGGGCTCGGATGCAATGAGTTATGGGTTGCACTTCGGGTTTCGGCCGACGAACGTATTCACCATGGCTTTCATGGGGAATAACGATGTCAATACATCGGCGACATACACGGATGCGGAATGGCACCATTGGTGCGGCACATACGATCAGTCCACGAAGATACAACGCATATACCGTGACGGCGTCTTGATCGCGCAACGCACCGCGTTTGAGGATTTCTGTGGTTCGGGGGTGCTCTACATCGGCCGATTCTTCCCAAACTTCAACGACCACTTTTTCGCTGGCGAGATCTCCGAAGTGCGCATCTGGGACAAGGCTCGCTCGGAGGCCGAGATTCGGCAAACCATGCGCCGGCGACTCGTCGGAAACGAAGCCAACTTGATCGCGTATTACCCGTTCGACGAAGCCCCCACCGAGGGCAAGGTCAAGGACAAGAAGACCGGTACGCTCAATGGTCAGCTCAACGGCCCGGCCGAGCTGCTCTGCACGACAGCGCTGCCCATGGCCGGCGCCGACAGC
>WBZU01001143.1_pt1 | contig 20723 bp, 20 predicted proteins | sample 5204311 | NCBI WGS metagenome assembly WBZU01 (sample SAMN12344359, study PRJNA552823) | activated sludge metagenome | biome: Activated sludge suspended growth; feature: Nitrification reactor; material: Wastewater; isolation source: activated sludge from nitrification reactor of wastewater... | reverse complement strand
CACGCAACTCTCCCAGGAAAAGAATCTGCTCTACCAGAAGGTCGGCTCCTTCCGGGCGGTATCGAACCACCTGGAGCAACTCGAACGCCAACTACGCTCCAGCATGCCACAACACTTGATGGACATGCTCGGCCAGCAGGCCGCCTATCTGTCGCAATAGAGACGATGCAATAGCGCGACAGGAGAAAGCAGCATGTGGGAAATCTACGCCTATCAGAATGCCGACAGCCTGTTCGGCGTCTTCAATGCCGCCGCGGCGATCCACGCTTCAGGCGATTATGCCGCTGCCCTAGCGGCTGTGGCCTTCTGCGGATTTGTGGCCGCCTTGATTGCCTACGCTTTCGCTCCCGAGAAGTTGCAGGGCTGGAAGTGGCTGGGCACAGTCGTGCTGGTCTTTTCGGTGTTGATCGTGCCCAAGGTCACCGTGGGCATTGTGGACAAGACCGGCGGTTCTGCTGTCAAAGTCGTCGGTAATGTGCCCTTCGGGGTGGCCGCGCTGGGCGGCATCACCAGCACGATCGGCAACACGCTGACCAGTCTGTTCGAAACGGCATTCCAGGTTATCCCGGGCGTCGGAGCCCTTCCGGTCGAATTGAGCTACCAGCAGAACGGCCTGATGTTCGGCAACCGGCTGATCCGCGAGACCGGCAATGTGGTGTTCCAGGATCCGGCTTTCCGCACCGATCTGATCAACTTCATCCACAACTGCACGACTTACGACCTGATCGACGGCACGCTCGATCCGGCAGTCTTTTCTGCATCGGACGATGTCTGGCCGCTGATGGCCTCCCCCAATCCGGCGCGCTTCAGCACGCTGACTGGCGCTGGCGGTAGTGTCGGCGTCGATACCTGCCCCAATGTTTATCTGAGCCTCAATGGCCGCTTGCCGGCCCAGATCAGCCGCATCCAGGGGCGCCTGGCTTTTCAACTCAACCCGACCTTGCCCGGTGCCGCTGCTGCGGCGGCCATCGCCGGACAGATTCAGCAGGCCTATCTAAAGAACAGCATTGCCAGCGCGGCGGCGACGGCGGCCGACATCATCCGGCAGAACGCCATGCTCAACGCGCTTGAGGACACCAGCAAGATCGTCGGTCAGAAGGTTAACGACCCGGCGGCGATGGTGCTGGCGGTCGGCCGCGCCCAGGCGGTGGCCCAGCAAAACGCTTCCTGGCTCAATTACGGCAAGGTAGCTGAACAGGCTTTGCCCGTTTTTAGAAACGTGGTCGAGGCGGTGACCTATGCGATGTTCCCGCTCTTTGTGATGCTCCTGCTGCTCACTAGCGGACGGGAGACAATGCTCGCCTTCAAAGGCTATGCGGCCGTGTTGATCTGGATTCAATTGTGGCCGCCGCTCTATGCAATCCTGAACTACATGGCCTCGATCTATGCGGCCTACGACCTTGCCGCAGCGGCCGACCTCGGAACGGGGGGCAAATCGCTGGCACTGCAAACTGCGTCCACGATCTATTCGCGGGCAATCTCGGGGGAGGCCGTCGTCGGTTACCTCGCCATCAGCATTCCTTTCATTGCCTGGGCCGCCCTGAAGCGCATGGAAAACTTCGGGACTGCACTGGTCGGTGGCTTGTCGGGGCTACAAGGGATGATCTCGGGCGGCACCTCAGCCGCCACCGTTGGTAACGTCTCGATGGGGAACGTCGGCATGGACCAGATGCAACTGGCACCCAACCGTACGTCGGCGTTCATGGGCAGTTGGCAGAACGACCTCTCCGGAAACACTTTCTCGTCGAATGCGCTGACCGGGCGTACGGCCGTCAGCCTACTGCGCAATCAGGGGTTTGCTTCCCGGATGGTTTCGATGCGAGTGTCTGAGCAGGATGTGGCCCAAGCCAGCAAGCAGGTCGATGCAGCTCAAAACGAGAGTGTCGCAGCCAATACCGAACGCTCAGCCATTCTGTCAGAGGCATTCTCGCGAGGATTGAGCAAATTGCGCTCATCGCGTAGTAGCAGCGGCTCTACGTCCAGCAGTTTCGAGCAAATGGGAGAAACGTTGAACGAGATGAATCAAATTACCAAGAGTGTCGCGGAAAATACAGGACTGAGCCAAGCACAGGTCGCACGCATCGCTTTCGGTGCAGCCGGGCATGTCGGCGTCAACGCAGGTTTCGCTGGAGGCCAGTTGAGGGCAAGTGCGGAGAAATCCTATTTGTCGAGTTTATCGTCACAGGAACAGAAAGCGATGGCCAGCATGAGCGGAGAGCAGTTGGTAGCATTCAAGCAATTTGGCGATCGGTTATCCCGGGATAGCAGTTTCTTGAATGCACTCTCCAGCGACTCCCGCGACGCCCATGAAATATCGTCCCGACTCGGATCAACTGTCGCGCGCTCCGAACGAGCCGAAGCAAGCCTTGCCGAACGCACCAGCTTTGCGGAGCGAGTATCCTCGGCCTATGAAAAAGGCGAGTCCATTTCCATCGACATTGCACAGGACCCTCATAATCTTGAGATGTTTATGCGCTATGCCGAGGAATACGGTGGCGACAGTGCGGCGGCCCATACCTTGATGGAATCAGAATTGGCACGGCAGTCCCTGCGCCCGAACCGGGTGTTTTCCGACGGGACGGCACTACCTGCTTCCTTTGGGAAGATTCGGGATCAACATATACAGGAACAGGGCAAAACTGCGCTGACACCCGACATCATCGGTCAGCATCAATCAAATCAGGATCGAATCTCACGCTTTGGAAATGCCGCCCCATCTCGAGAGCGCGCACCGGCATCATCACCAATCCGAGAGGACGTTCATGCCCGCGGCAATCAAATTCGCTCAGACGCTGCATCACGCGGCGCTGACTTCGACGCCAAGGCTGAGATCATCAAGACGGATGACGGAACACTCGCATCGAAGAAATCGCTGTTGGTGCAATCGGGTAAACAGGTAGGCAGAGATACAGGAGCGACATTCGACAATGCCAAAGAGGTGGTGAACGACTTGCTCAAGAAACCGTAAGTCATCAGCCGGCGGAGCCCCGATCCCAGCGATGCATTTCGCCCTCGCTGGTTCCTGGTTTCACAAACGGTGAATGCCCTTCGTCGCGCCAGTAGTTTGCCGCCAGATCTTTCGATGAAGTGCCATCACTTGGTAACAGACTTTCGCCCCTCCCAAGGGATCGCCCGCTTTTTCCGATGCCGGCCAGTGCCCCGCCAATGGGCGCCGCGAAAAGTGCGCCAACGCCCATCATCACAAGGCGGGTTCCCCAATCGCTATTCATAACGGAGATACAACCGATCAGCGCACCCAGTCCAATGAATCCAATAAAAATGAGTTTTCTCATCTCAGCCTCCTGAATTCAGAGTACCTCTGGTGGCACTGGTTGCAAGCCTATGGCGACCTATCCAGCTAACATTTCCACTACCAAGAGAAGGCATCGAAAATGCATCTCATATGGAACTATCTTTTTCTAAGAAGCAATACCGTTCTTGGTCGAAAGCAAATGTGTAAAGCGGATACTTTGACTGCTGAACATGAAACCAATCAACAAACAGAACTCGATACACCCCCTTTGCTCGGTAAAAATGAACTTGTTCTGCTATCTTGAAGACTCATTCACGTGTGCAATCTTGGTCAAGATTGTCGTACTATAGAGTCCATCAACAGAAGGAGTTTTGCTTTGAAGTCCGCACACGTGGGTTCATACAACGGGTACGCCTTGTCCAAGAAGGATCGGCAAGAGGCTTTTGTTGTCCGTGCCGCAGACCAGCGCTTGTCTCAGGAGCAAGCGATTGACCAAGCTCGTCTTATCCCAAAGAGTGTCGTTTCGCAGTTCAAGGTGGTTCGCTGGGTTAGATAGCCCGCTTGCTGCATGCAGACTAGCAGCCCCTCGGATCTAGGCTGGTTTACTCCACCAGACCTTGACCTCCTCTTCACAGCACTATCCCGGTTACCCAACCCAGGCTCCGTAATACTCATCGGAGGCCAGTCACTCTCGTTCTGGGTGGATTACTTCGACATCCCTATGCCGAGGTTGGAATCCTTGTATCTGACACAAGATGCAGACTTTCTTGGCACACATCGAGATGCTGAGTTGTTGGCCAAGGAACTGGGAGCTGAGATTAGGCTTGCCACTATGGACGACAATACGTCGAACTTGGCGACATTGCTCTATCAAGGCGTTGAGGGAAAGAAGCTGCTGATCGACATTCTGAGCGTAGTCATCGGCCTCGACGAGTCGGAAGTAAAGAAACGCGCCATCATGATAGAAGGTCGGGGGCAACAACTTCATATCCTTCATCCATTACTCTGCTTGAAAAGCCGTATCGAAAATCTGAGGACGTTGCCAAGCAAGCGTAACGGCAATGGAATTTCACAAGCTCAAGTTGCCGTTGAGGTCGCTCGGAAGTACATCGGAGCCCTACTTTCTCAACCCACAGAGCGGGATGCCATCAACGCCGTACACCAGATCAAGGATATGGCCTGGAGCCGCGCAGGTCTTTTCGTTTTCAAAGAGTATGGAATTGACCTTCTTCGTGCAGTCGAACTAGAAAAATTTCACTCCGTTCCTTTCAGGGAAAAGGACTGGCCGAATATTCTTCGGTGGATAACCGATAGACGAAATCGCTCTGGTCGTACGGCTCTTCGCCTCGAAGCTATGGCCCTCGCAAAGAAGCACCAAGGGTAGATGGGCCGCTCAACGGGACTCTGTGTCCGAAAATTGTGGATCTTATTCGGACATGGAAAAGCCCCCTGCCGATGCATTTGCCACTGCAAGGCAGCTAAAAAGCTACGTGCTCCTACCTGTGCGCAATGGCACCGATTTGGCACCACCAGCAACCCATTCATCAACCATATCGGCCCAATTTTGCAGCATTTCTCTGCGCTGAGCAGCGTACTCAGCCTTGTTATAGACGGCGCGTACGCCTCGCTGCTCGTGCGCCAAGCACTTCTCGATCCAGTCGGTATTAAAACCGGCCTCATGCAACAGTGTCGAAGCTGTCCGGCGTAGGTCATGGACGCAGAAGTGTGGTAGATCAAGGCCCTCCTTTTGTGCCTTCTCGACTACCGCAGTAATCACACGATTGAGCGTTGCATCGCTCATCGGTTTATCCGTCTCATATCGACCGGGGAGCAGGTATGGGCTACTGCCGGCACAAGTCTTGAGCCCTACGAGCAAATCAAGGGCTTGTTGGCTCAAATAGACGACGTGCGGCCGACGAGCCTTCATGCGCTCGGCCGGAACCGTCCAGGTGGCTGCCTCGAAATCAACTTCCTTCCAGGTCGCCTGCAACAATTCACCCTTGCGACACATGGTTAGCAGGACCAACTTGATGCCGAGTTTAAGTGTGGGCAAAGTCCCGACGGTATCGAGTACGAAAAAAAACGTCTGTATCTCCCCCGGCGTCAAAGCCCGCTCACGCGGCTTGAATGTAGCAATGGCTGAAGCCTTGACACTCTCGGCTGGGTTTTCAATCTTGAGGCCGCGGGACATGGCGTGACGGTAGACTTGCTGGATGATTTCGCGGGCGTGTACCGCCGTGGCCGGCGCCCCACGTTCTTTGATCTTCTCGCACAGAGCTAGCACTTGGCTTGGCGTAATTTCTTCCAGCTTGCGTTTGCCTAACTTAGGCAACACGTCGCGATCAAGGATGCTCTTACGCATCGCTGCTGTACTGTCTGCCAAACCGGCGTCGCGCAACCAGATTTCGGCAAAGGTCTGAAAAGTTCCCGATTCCCGAAGCCCCTTTTTACCGTCAGCCTTATCACGTGCCGGTGACTCACCACGGCTGACAGCATTCTTGGCCCGCATCAGCAGTTCGCGGGCATCGGCCAGCGAGAGTGGATCCCCGTACTTGATGGTCTCGGGATCACGCTTGGGCCGGCTGGCTTGAAACTCGTCGTACTGGCCCAGGGTAAGAGTTTCGCGCCGACTGGCTAAACGGTAGTCATAACGGAAGGCGATGACCCCCTTTGGCCACACCACCACATACATGCCGTCACGATCTGCAACCTTATAGATCTTTGCCTGTGGCTTGAGGTTCTTGAGCTTCGCATCAGTCAGTGCCATTGCGTTCACCTCCATTACTCACGTCTACCGTCAGATCATCAAGACGGTAGACAGTTCACCGTTCTATATACCAATAATTCTACCGTCACATCTACCGACAAAAATGATGGGATGTCTAGATACTACATGAGACGATATAAAAGAAAAGACCCTTGTTTTATAAAGGGTCTTTATCGGAAATGAACCGCTATGGGACAGTGTGAAACGCTATCGAATCATTCCCACTCGATCGTCGCCGGCGGCTTGCCTGACACGTCATAGACAACGCGGTTCAGGCCACGAACTTCGTTGATGATCCGGTTCGATACACGCCCAAGCAGCTCGTACGGCAGGTGCGCCCAATGCGCCGTCATGAAGTCGCTGGTGACCACTGCGCGCAGGGCAACCACGTTTTCATAAGTACGGCCATCGCCCATCACACCGACGCTCTTGACCGGCAGGAATACCGCAAAGGCCTGGCTGGTCAGGTCGTACCAGGTTTTACCAATGTCAGCTTCGGTACATGCACCGGCTGCCACGTCGCGTTCGGTCGCGACGGTCGACCGCAATTCATCGATAAAAATGGCATCGGCTCGCTGCAGCAGGTGAGCTGATGCCAGTTTGACTTCGCCGAGAATACGCACACCCAAGCCCGGCCCCGGGAAGGGGTGACGATAGACCATCTCGCGCGGCAGACCGAGCGCCACCCCAAGTTCGCGGACTTCATCCTTGAACAGTTCGCGCAGCGGCTCAAGCAGCTTGAGATGCATGTCGTCCGGCAAGCCGCCGACATTGTGGTGGCTCTTGATGGTGTGAGCGCCCTTCTTGTTTTTGCCAGCCGATTCGATCACGTCCGGATAGATGGTGCCCTGTGCCAGCCATTTGGCGCCGACCAGCTTTTTGGATTCGGCCTGGAAGACCTCTACGAATTCCTTGCCGATGATCTTGCGCTTCTGCTCGGGGTCGGAAACCCCCGCCAGCTTGCCCATGAAATCGTCAACGGCATCAACCCGAATGACTTTGACGCCAAGGTTACGGGCGAACATGTCCATGACCATATCGCCTTCGTTCAGACGCAACAGGCCATGATCGACAAAGACACAGGTCAACTGGTCGCCAATGGCGCGATGAATCAACGCAGCAGCAACGCTGGAATCCACGCCGCCGGACAGCCCCAGTATCACGTCATCGGAGCCAACTTGGGCGCGGATGGAGGCTACCGCCTCAGAGATGTAATCACCCATCACCCAGTCAGTACCGCAACCGCAGATGCCATGGACGAAGCGTTCGAGAATGGCACGACCCTGCAGGGTATGGGTCACTTCCGGGTGGAACTGCACCGCATAGAACTTGCGGTCTTCGTCGGCCATTCCAGCGATCGGGCAGGACGGCGTCGAAGCCATGATCTTGAAGCCAGCCGGCAATGCCATTACAGAATCACCATGGCTCATCCATACCTTGAACATGCCATGACTTTCAAGGGTGGTGAAATCGGCCAAGCCCTTGAGCAGGGCAGTGTGGCCATGCGCGCGAACTTCGGAATAGCCGAATTCACGGGCCTTGCCCGCCGCTTCGGCCGTCATCACCTTGCCACCCAGTTGCTCGGCCATGGTCTGCATGCCATAGCAAATACCGAGTACAGGAACGCCAAGCTGAAAGACAACTTCTGGCGCACGCGGCGTATCGCCTTCAGTCACCGAACTCGGGCCACCCGACAGGATGATGCCCTTGGCACCATAGTTACGGATGAATTCTTCGGAGACGTCATACGGATGAATTTCGCAGAACACCTTGGCTTCGCGGACGCGTCGGGCGATCAGCTGGGTAACCTGGGAACCAAAATCAAGAATCAGGATTTTCTGGTGAGCCATTTTTCAAAACCTTGAATGAAAAAGGCGGCTACCGGAGCCGCCCTTTGGAGCACTGAAATAATCAGTCGAGGTGGTAGTTTGGTGCTTCCTTGGTGATCTGCACGTCGTGGACGTGAGACTCGCGGATGCCAGCCGAGGTTATTTCGACGAAACAGGCATTGTCGTGCATGTGGCTAATTGACGGGCTGCCAAGGTAGCCCATCGATGAACGTAGCCCCCCCATCAACTGATGAATGACGGCGAGCACCGACCCTTTGTATGGCACGCGCCCTTCGATACCTTCGGGGACGAACTTATCGACATTCGACGTGTTTTCCTGGAAGTAACGATCGGACGAACCGGCTTGCATCGCGCCCAGTGAACCCATGCCACGGTAAGACTTGTAGGAACGGCCCTGGAACAGCTCAACCTCACCCGGCGCTTCTTCAGTACCTGCAAACAGGCCACCCAGCATCACCGTATCGGCGCCCGCCGCAATGGCCTTGGCAATGTCGCCGGAATAGCGAATGCCTCCATCGGCGATCATCGGCACCCCACTCCCCTTGAGCGAATCGGAGACATTCTGGATGGCGGTGATTTGAGGTACCCCCACGCCCGCGACGATACGCGTCGTACAGATCGATCCCGGGCCGATCCCGACCTTGACACCGTCGGCCCCCACGTCCACCAGGGCTCGTGCCGCATCTGCCGTCGCAATGTTGCCCCCGATAACTTCGATTTGCGGAAAGTTTTTCTTGACCCATTGAACCCGGTCAAGCACGCCCTGCGAGTGACCGTGGGCAGTGTCGACAACAATGACGTCAACGCCGGCCTCGGCCAGGAGCTCGACACGCTCCTCGGTGCCGGCACCCACGCCCACCGCCGCACCTGCGCGCAAACGCCCGGACGAGTCCTTGTTGGCGAGCGGATGCTCGGTCGATTTCAGAATATCCTTGACGGTGATGAGACCACGCATATGCCATTCATCATCAATCACCAGGACACGCTCGAGACGATGCTTGCGGATAAGCTCCTTGGCATCCTCGACGCTGGCACCCTCCTTGACCGTCACCAGACGCTTGCGCGGCGTCATGATGGCCTTGACCGGCTGGTCAAGATTGGTCTCGAAACGCAAATCGCGATTGGTGACAATGCCAACCACCTTACCGGCGCGGTCGATTACCGGCAATCCGGAAATCTTGTATTGACGGGTGATTTCGATGACATCACGCACCGTCATCAACGGCGAAACAGTGATCGGATCTTTCAGAATCCCGGATTCAAAGCGCTTCACCCTCGCCACCTCAGCCGCCTGGGCCTTGGGTGACAAATTTTTGTGGATAATACCAATGCCGCCTTCCTGTGCCATCGCAATGGCCAGACGACCTTCCGTCACGGTATCCATCGCGGCGGACAATAAAGGCAGGTTCAAAGTGATATTTCTGGTAAGCCGTGTTGCCAGGCTTACGTCGCGCGGGAGGATCTGGGAATGCGCGGGGACGAGCAGCACGTCGTCAAATGTCAGGGCTTTTTGCAGCAGTCGCATGGCCTTTAGCCTTTAATCCAAGGTCACAAAATCGTATTATACAGAAAAGCCACGGAAACCCAGATGACCATGAAACCCGTTTTCATTTTTGCCATTATTTTCGCGTCGACCGCAGCAATCACCCCCAGCTACGGCGAAACCTTCCAATGGAAGGACAGTAACGGCCAAACCGTTGTTTCCGACACGCCACCGCCAGCAACCGCAAAAGGCCGGCGATCGATCGGTGGTGCAAAGCCAAATATCGTGGCAGATGCAGCAGCCGAAAGCCCAGCCGAGGCACCGAAAGTCTCCGAAGCGCCAAAAAGCATGGCGGAAAAGGATCTGGAGTTCAAAAAGCGGCAACAGGAGGCCAAGGAAAAAGCCGAGAAACAGGCCAAGGAACAAGCAAACGAATCCGAAAAACGCGAGAATTGCCAGCGAGCCCAACGCAATCTGGCGACGCTGGAGTCAAACCAGCCCGTCACCCTTTACGATGACAAGGGGCAACGCAAATATATGGACACGGCACAACGCGATCAGGAGATGGAGCGCGCCCGCAAATTCATGGCAGAGTCCTGCAAATAAGCAAATCGCCCTGAATCAGCTCTCGGCGTCGGATTCTCCGGCGCCTTTTTTCATGACCTTGCCTTCAGCGGCCCGTTGCTTGCGAACTTCTTTGGGGTCCGCGATCAACGGGCGGTAGATCTCTATGCGGTCCTGGTTGCGCAAAAGAGAATCGAGTTTGGAGAGCTTGTTCCAGATACCGAATTTATTTTTCTTGATATCAATTTCAGGATACTTGCCAAGCAAACCTGAACACTCGAGCGCCTGTTGAAGACTTGCCCCGTCTGGCAATTGAAGATGGACGATTTCCTGCTTCATCGGCAACGCGTAACAAACGTCCACCTTGATCATCTCAGCCATGAGCAACTCCATAAATCTGTGTAGCGCGACGCACGAAAGCATCGACAAATGTATTGGCGATGTGGCTAAACACAGGGCCGATGACTTTTTCAAACAATTTGCTGGAAAATTCGTACTGCAACTGAAACTCGATCTTGCACGCATTTTCCGCTAGTACCTTGAAATGCCATGACCCTTCGAGCCGCTTAAATGGCCCGTCGACCAGCCGAATCCTCATCAATCGAGGAAACTCCTTGTCGTTTTCAGTGGTAAAGCAGGATTTCACCGAATGGTAGTTGATATGCAACGTCGCCGCAGTTTTGGTGGCATCTCGAAACTTCACTTCAGTATGGCTGCACCATGGCAAGAATGCCGGATAGTCCTCGCAACGATCAACCAGATCGAACATGCGTTCAGCGGACTGCTCTATCAAGACGGTTTTTTCAACAAAGGCCATTCAGCGTCAGCAATTTCGGTTTCCTGTAGAATGGCGATTTTAATGGAACGTCCGGCAGCATGAGCATTACGGTCAACAAAAAAGCCTTTCACGACTATTTCGTCGAAGAAAAGTACGAGGCTGGCATCGCGCTCGAAGGCTGGGAGGTCAAAGCCATTCGCGCCGGGCGAATGAACATTAAGGAGTCCTACGTCATCATCAAAAGTGGCGAGATTTACTTGATCGGAATGCACATCAGTCCGCTGGCGACCGCCTCAACGCACAACCAGCATGATCCGATACGTACCCGTAAGTTGCTGCTTCATGCCAACGAGATTGGCAAATTGATCGGTAAGGTTGAACGGGCTGGCTACACCTTGGTACCCATTGATCTGCACTTCGTGCGGGGCCGCATCAAACTTGAAATCGGCCTTGCAAAAGGCAAGAAACAACATGACAAGCGTGCTGACGCACTCGACAAAGACTCAAAGCGCGAAGCCCAGCGCGCCATGAAAGAGCGCCTGCATTAGTCTGCTGCCCACCCGACATTAAAATCGGCATGCGGACAACCGATACACAGAAAACAAAAAACCCCCGAAAAATCGGGGGTTCTTTTGAAATTGGCGGAGTGGACGGGAGAAATCATCCATCCCAACAAAGCCCTTAAAATTCAATTGGTTGGTAGCTTGTTAATGAAATTTTTCGAAAAATCTCGTTACCACAAGTGCTACCAGTGAACTCTAGCACGCTCCACAGCCATTTTTCCAAGGTCTACGCCCTCATACTTCAGGAAGGCTGTACGCCTTCTGGGCCTGTTGCTATCGCAATCCATTGTCATTTGAATTTGTGTTTTTTATTCCATGCTTTTTTTCATGATAATTAATAATAGCAATTGCTTTTTCCAACTGTTCGGCTAATTTCTCAATCTCCCTATCCAAATTTTCATTTTTTCGCTTTATTTCTTGTAATTCAGTGGCTACCTTTACAACACGCTGATCAGCCTCTTTTTTTGCATTTTTGACGGCGTTTTCGCGCTTTTTTCTTTCTTCGTCTGCTTTTTTCTCGGCGTTAGCCATTTCTTTTAGAATTTCGGCAGTTGGTTGATGTAATCCACCCAATAAACCTGAAAAAAATTGTCCAACTTTATTACCGAGTTCCTCGGCTTCTTTTAATTTAATTTTAGATTCAATCTGTACCTTCTCTTTTCCTTTCTTGTAACCAGCTTGATAGCCTTTTTCAGCCACTTTTTTAGAGTCTGCAAAAAATTCAGCTTGTTTCTGTTCAGCTACCCAAGCTTTACGACTCAAACGCCGACGAGAAGGCCCCAATCTCGTTAAACCAAGACCCATAGCCACTTCCCGGCTGTATTCATCTTGTAAACCTCGCATAGCTTCCTTATAAGCTTGGTTTTGTTCACCTTTCAATTTCCCAGACACCTTGGCGGTGTGAGCGGCTTTAAAGCCCTCGTGTATATCGTCGAATCTCTCGCCATGATTCGGAATAACATAAAAATGAATATGTGGATGTGCCTCATCATTATGAGCCACAACCGATTTCAATCGGTTTCCATACTTCTTTTTAAGCCACTTTACGGTCGATTTCGTGAATTTATTAATATCTTTTTCATTTTCACGAGGAAGAGAAGCCACACCAGCTAATAAAATCAATCCATCCTTGCGAAATTTTCGTCCTTTTGCATCTTTGGCTTGATCTGCCCAATCTTCAGCTAATTTAATTATTTCAACAGGATTAGAGCCGTACAGAATTTTTGGTGGATGTGGTTCATCAATATGGGGAATGTTACCTGGGAGCCTTTCAGCTTCGTTGACGATCTGCTGAATACTATGTCTTGTGCCACCCTCTTTGGTTTTAGCACCTTCTCTGGCATAGCCTTCTATATGAAAAAATTGATATCCCATTATTCACCTGAATTTTTCTTAAGTGATAATATTTCAATTTTTTCTTCATCGAATTGCTGAATTATTTTTTCAGCTTCTTCTAAATATTCCAGTATTTTGAATTTTTCTGGCTCTTTTTCATTATTTTTATCTGCCATTTTTACGCCTTGGTTTTATTCTTCTATTTTAATTTTAGCGTAATTTTTTCTTTAATCAATAAGCATAGTGACCGACTATGCTTATTACACTACGTTTCATAAGCGCGGCAATTCCATTGAGGCCCTACCGGGAGTGGGTTATTGTTTGCAAGCAAACAACAACCTCGAATTAATCCTATCAAATAAATTTTATTAGTCAAATTTTTGAATTGTATAATAAAAAAGCACCCGAAGGTGCCTTAATAGAAAGATTTGAGGTAGAGGGTCATCATCCATTCAGGAAGTGATACCCAATCATTTGGGTAATTCCTTGCATATGCAATTCTTTCTTTCATATGGTTGACACACCAATCACGTTCGGAATCAGAACGATATTCAAGAAGAAAAAATGAATATGGTTTAATTTCACGTTTCACAATCCAAAGCCAAAAAATCAATGGCATTCTATATAAATATTTTTTCATGCCGTACAACTAATAATTTATTTCGAAAAGTCAACCTTTCCATCCTTTTTCTATAACCCCGCACTCCAGAGCACAAAGCTTTGCGAGCAAACCGTTTTTTAGGATATTTCCTCTTAGGCTATATTCACTTTCTTTAGAATCCAGTTCAATTATTTTTTTAATCAGGTCATCTTCTTTCCAGTTTTTGTATTTTTCCAAACACACCTTATTGCACTCTTCAATTCTATTACTGGACATTCATGTACTCCACAAAATAATGGTTGAACAATTCGAGCGATCATTGTATCGAAGTAGCGAGCAGAAGAAAATCATTAAAATTTTGCGCTCTCCAATTTTTTTACTAACGTAAAAAACCACCTTTCGGTGGTCTATTCTTCGATCTATTAGACTTCCACCTGGAAGTACTGATCTTCGATAATTTGAATTTATCTATTTTTCTTTTTTTCTGTACCGACTCCGTCGGTTCTTTTAGTCTTTTGTTCTTCTGGGTCTTACCTTTTGAGGCAAAGCCTCCCCTAAAAAACTTTTTGAGTTTTGGCTGCTTTGCCTGATATTAGTAGTGAGCCTCACCCCAGTATCGGATGGAGATATTTTAAATTACTCCATTTTCTGGTTCAGCTATTTAATTAGCCTCATGCATGGTCCAGATTACGCCTTCATTGATGCTTTGCATGATCCCGTTGTAGCATCTTCACAGTATTTCTACTGCTTATGTTCTATTTGTTCCTGCTTTCGGTTTAGTGGGTATTCTTGCGAATAGTAGTCAGTTTTGTGCCAGATTTACGGGCTCCCACGCCTCTACATCAACTTATCAGGTAGAACAGTGTCCCACCGAGAAAATTAAAATAAATATGGTTTTCCGAACTCTAATTTATTCTAAAATCGACGTATAAAACACTTGTCTTTAAAGTTACTAAACTTTTTCTATTTGTCAACCATCTAAATTCCAGATACAAAAAAACCAGCTTTCGCTGGCTTTCCTGTTTGTCGATTTAAATAAATTAGACGTTCGGATAGTTAACTTATATTAAATTAATTATTGGTTGTCAAGTTGACGATTTATTTTGTTCCGTACTTGTTCATAAAGTCATCTGAATTTGTTTTGTGAGATGGATCATTTTTGCTTGAAATAACATCTTTATTTTTGTCCTTTCCCATTTGGACAACATCATCAAGCTTCAAACCCTTTTCAAAACCAAATTCAATAGCTAATTCTTTAAAGGCTTTTTGTGAAATCATCCAATCTGCCATTGTCTGCATTTGTTCATCATAACTTTTCTTGAAATTATCGTTATTTTCAGCAATTACACCTAATGGCTTACAAAGTAGCTGGCGATAATATTCAACTTGCTGTTCTAATTTCTTGATTTTTTCATCTTGTTGATTGATCTGGCTATTAAGAGAGTTGTTTTTTGCCTGAATTGAATTGTAATTATTCTGCAATTCATTCACTTGATTATTCAGCAAATGAATGCCATCACGCTTTTCACTTAATGCAGATTGTGCAGCACTTGAGATTGCGGAATTAACTAAATTCTGGGTAGTGCTGTCCATTTTTTCCTCTGTTTAGAAATTGGTTTTCAAAATTCCAGCAAGCATGAGAATTTTCATCTGCACTGCTTTTACTCGTTCATACAATTCGTCTACCGTGAATTTCCTTGAATACACCTGAACATTCACGTTTTCTATCTCATGCCCGAAATACTGACACCTTGGTTCAATTTCAATATCATTTTTCATGAAGAAGTCATTGGCAAACTTCCTCAATGAATGAAAGACCAGCTTTTCGCGTGTGATTTTTACTTCTTCCAAATGCCTTTTGAATTTCTTTCCAACTGCATTTCCTGAACCTTTACCCAATCGCATGGTGTACTTGAAGACCTGCTCTTTCTTTCCTTCCAGAAATTCAGCAAGCCCAAGCTTCAACAACATGCCGTGTACTGGGAATTCTCGGATTCCTGCGAAGGACTTAGAATCTTCAACGTCGATGTACAGGGTTCCGTTGACATTGGTCTTGAACTGATGGGCTTGAAGTCCCGTAATTTCTGAAATCCGTGCACCTGTCACCAGTCCAAGAACCAGCGCCCAGTAGTAATCTGGATCATTTTCTTGAGCTTTTTTCATGAAATCCGCAGTGAACACCTGCTTGATCTCATCTTCCTTGAAGATGGCATATCCACCTTTCAGGCGATCCCTTTTACTTTGTAGCTTCCGATTTTCAGCCGGGTTCTTCTGGAAGTAGTAGCCTTGGGCAATTGCAAAATTAAATATTGTTTTTACAGTGGAAATTTTGCTATCAATGGTTCGGCTGCTGTTCTTCTTTTTTGCCAAAAATTCCTGATAGCGACTGATGTCACTGACCATCACAGCACTGATGTACGGCTTTTTCAGGAATGTGGAAAATTCTTCCATCGTTCCTTTGTAGGAAAGTACGGTAGCTTCTTTCAGATGGGATTTCAGCAGGAAGAACTTTTCCAGCACTTCCAGCACCTTTAAACCTGTTGGGGTAGAGGTTGCTACTTCTGGCGCTGCAATCGTGGATTCTGGGCTGTTTAAACGTGCTTTTGCCTTGGCATACATATCCAAGGCTTCCATCATCATTTTATGATCTTCTGGGCCGTCTGCTTTCAGGATTCCACGACTCAGGTCAACTTCGAACTTCTTGATCTTGTCCAAATGGACAGACTCCAGAATTTTTGAAGCTAAGATGATAGCTACATTTTTATTATTTGTATCAAGGGACCTTTTGAACTGCTTTCCTGCAATCCTGGTATGCAGGTAGTAGGTGCTACCTCGGAGGTAGATCGGCAAACTGAGCATGTTTTTGCTACCAAGTTTGCTACCACCCAAAAGACAAAAGCCTTATAAGTCATTGACTCATAAGGCTTTTTTAATGTTGGCGGAGTGGACGGGACTCGAACCCGCGACCCCCGGCGTGACAGGCCGGTATTCTAACCAACTGAACTACCACTCCATTCAACGCATCCGAAACTTGGCGGGCTGCAATGAGCGGCGAATAATACCATGGCTCCATGATTCCGTGTGGCCCGGGGCGCCTTCCATTTGGCGCTTTTCGCACCAAAGGGGCTGATGGCGGGCGCTTCGGCAAAAGTGGCGACCCACGTGTGATCGAACTACGGCTGCCCCGAGACGTTGCAGGTAAAATCTACCCCATGACTACATCGAACAACCTGCTCGATCCAAGCTTATCCTCCCCTTTGGGCAAGGCCACCGAATACCAGAGCCACTACGCCCCAGAATTGCTCTATCCCATTCCACGCCAACTCAAGCGTCGCGAACTGGGCATTGTTGATGATGACCTGCCATTTGTCGGAGAAGACTTATGGAATGCTTACGAACTCTCCTGGCTCAATCCAAAGGGAAAACCGGTTGTCGCCGTAGGCAGTTTCTGCTTCCCTGTTGATAGCCCGAATCTGATCGAGTCAAAGTCATTCAAACTCTACCTGAACTCACTCAATCAAACACGGTTTGACAGTATCGAGACTGTCACGAGAACACTGGCCCAGGACCTCACCACCGCGGCAGGCAAGCCAATCCGCGTCGTGCTCGAACCGCTGGCTACGCGACCTAAAGCCGTCGTCGGCATTCCGTCCGGTGTGCTTCTGGATGACCTGGATATCGATTTTGATTGTTATCAGCCAGCACCGCAGTTTTTGATGACCGATACCGGCCCGGTAATCGAAGAAACGCTTTTCTCCCACCTGCTCAAATCAAATTGTCTCGTCACCGGCCAACCTGACTGGGCCATGGTTGTCATTCGTTACCGTGGCCGGGCCATCGACCGGGCGGGATTGTTGCGCTATATCGTTTCATTCCGCAATCACAATGAGTTCCACGAGCAGTGCGTGGAACGCATGTTTATCGACATCCGGAAACATTGCTCGCCAGAGGCGCTGGCAATTTATGCCCGTTACACCCGGCGCGGCGGGCTCGATATCAACCCGTTTCGCAGTACCGGCGAATACGCTCCCCCCGACAATACGCGGGAAATTCGGCAGTAAGCCTGCTCGCCAGACATCCAACACCATACTCATGCCTAAAGAAGCCGCGCCCGACCTTTCCAAACACACGCCGATGATGCGCCATTACTGTCGGGCAACCTTCTGATCCTTATAAATCAAATACATACATCTAAAAATAATCACTAGAAGCACACTGGGAAGCCATTAGGAATCCATAAAAGACCGTAGGATTTCGTAATATTCCCGAGAATGGCGGCATTTGACGGAGCACCATTTGTGGCCCTCGCCTTCCCTTCCACTCTCTCGAACATCTCAAACCAGCCCCTTCCGAATCGCAGCTTCCAGGGTTGAGCACAGTCTATTTTCTGCCAGCCAAGCTCGCAGATCCCCCAACCTATAACGTACTGATTGGTTGAGTCCCCTCATGCCGGGCATGGCAGCCTGGTGGTAGTCAGGTCCCGTTCCGGCGTAGGTGGCAGAACGCATTCGCTCCATGGAGCGGACTGATACCCTGAGAAACAGGGCAGCCTCTTTTGTTGTCAGCATCACTTCATCTGATAGTTTTGCAATCCGGTCGGCTGCTTCGAGATCTTCCCAATCGAGTGAGGTCATTTAGGTTGGCATGTATTTGAATGTATCGTGGTCCATCGAGACCTGTCGAAACGGGATAGGAAAATGTGCCCATCCATGCTCGTCTCAAGGCCATTCTTACCCGACCAACCATACCCACTAACATGACATTTGTGTATATAAGCTTGCCACTTCGGCTTTTCCGCATCTTTTCCGGGGGCTGGCGTACTGAAGGTCACAGCAGCTCACTCCGCTATAGACGAGCTATTGATTTATCTTGCTGATCGATTAACGTACGACCATTGATCCGGAAGTGGCTTACATGGAACAGGTCGACAACAAATACCTTCCAAGCGATTGGCGTAGCCTTGAGATGCATCGTCTTATTGCCACTAAGCTGGAAGCTGACCCGTCTCTGGTCGACCGAGCCCGCTCCAACATTTCCCGTTGGAAAAATCAGCGCGGGCTGACACCTGCCTACTCGGAATGGGAGGAGATCCTCTCGTCAGGAATGGATCACATACTTCACGTCTTGACCAGCGAAGATCAAGCAAGTGCCAGATTGCGCTCTTCCACTCCCTTCACCGGCATTCTTTCTGATGCGGAACGCAAGATGATCTACGTCCATTGGAACAATGGATAATCACTCCCTTTCGAGCAACACATGCTGACAAGGATTTTCCTGGTTTCAGGAATCTTTTTGGGAAGCCACGGGAACTAAAAACCGTCAAAAATGCACATCAAGCCAGACGCAAAAATCTACAACTGATTGATAAATAACGGGTTTATTTTTAAATAAGTCACCCGCCAAATAAAAACATAGCTCACGCAAACAACCCAACGCAACTTAAAAATTATCAATAAAATCAAATGGTTAAAGAAGAAAAAGAACTGACCAAACACACGCCGATGATGCGCCAATATCTGGCGCTCAAGGCCAGCCACCCGAACACGCTGCTGTTCTACCGGATGGGCGACTTCTATGAGTTGTTTCACGAAGATGCTGAAAAGGCTGCACGTCTCCTCGATATCACGCTGACCACGCGCGGCCAATCGGCCGGCGTACCAATAAAGATGTGTGGCATCCCCTTCCATTCGCTGGAACCTTACCTTTCCCGCCTGGTGAAACTTGGCGAATCGGCAGTGATCTGCGAGCAAATTGGTGACCCGGCGACCAGCAAAGGACCAGTTGAGCGGGCGGTGGCACGTATCGTCACGCCGGGCACGTTGACCGATGCTGCGCTAATCGATGACAAGCAGGACATCTGGCTGCTCGCCGTGACCACGCTGCGCAACACCGCCGGCCTGGCGCGGCTGAACCTGGCCAGTGGTGAATTCGTGTTGCTCGAAGTACCGGCCGAGCAGATTCCGGCTGCTTTGGAGCGCATCCGCCCGGCCGAAATCCTTTACCCGGAAAGCTGGACGCCGAATTTCGGCCTCGATGTCGCGCGTACCCGCCAGCCCGACTGGTATTTCGAATTTGACTCGGCGCGTCGCCTGCTCTGCGACCAGTTCGAGGTCGCCTCGCTGGCCGGTTTCGGCGCCGAAGGGCTGAAGCCGGCCGTCGCCGCCGCTGGCGCCCTGCTCCAGTACGCGCAGGCAACGCAGGCCGGAAAACTGACCCATTTGCGCGGCTTGACCGTGGAAATCGAAGGCACCTACCTCGGTCTCGATCTCGCCACCCGGCGCAATCTGGAATTGACCGAGACCCTGCGCGGCCAACCCTCGCCGACGCTGTTCTCGCTGCTCGACAACTGCGTGACCAGCATGGGTTCGCGCCTGCTCCGTCATACGCTGCATCACCCGCTACGCGAACGCGAACTGCCGGCTGCTCGGCATGGTGCCGTCGAATTCCTGCTCGACGACTACGGCCGCGTCGCCGGTGAAATCCGCCGCGGCCTGCGCGGCATCGCTGACATCGAACGCATTGCCGGCCGGATCGCCCTGCGCAACGCCCGGCCGCGCGATCTGGCCAGCCTGCGCGAATCGCTGGCCCGCCTTGATGGCCTGCGCGCTCCGCTGGCCGGCGCGGTTTCGCCCTTGGTTGGGCAATTGTTCGGCGATCTCGGCACACCATTCGCCACGCTCGATCTGCTGGTCCGCGCTATCGGCGCCGAACCGTCCGCACAAATCCGCGATGGCGGCGTCATCGCCCCGAGCTTCGATGCCGACCTCGACGAATACCGCTCGCTCAACGACAACTGCGGTGCCTATCTGGTCGACATGGAAGCCCGCGAGCGCGAGCGGACCGGCATCAGCAGCCTCAAGGTCGAGTACAACAAGGTGCATGGCTTCTACATCGAAGTCACGCACGCCAATACCGAGAAGATCCCGGAAGACTACCGCCGCCGGCAGACGCTGAAGAACGCCGAGCGCTACATCACGCCGGAACTCAAGGCTTTCGAGGACAAGGCGCTGTCGGCGCAGGAACGCGCGCTGGCCCGCGAAAAGCTGCTCTACGAAGCTATTCTCGACGATCTGCAACCGGTCATTCCGACCCTGCAAATCATCGCCCGCGCCGTCGCCCATCTCGACCTGCTGGCCGGCTTCGCCGACACCGCGCTCAAGCGCAACTGGTGCAAGCCCGAATTTGCCGCAGAAATCGGGTTGACCGTGGAAGGCGGCCGTCACCCGGTCGTCGAAGGCGAACTGGCCAATAACGCCGAAACCTTCATTGCCAACGACTGCCTGCTCGCTGAAAGCCGCCGCCTGCTGCTCATTACCGGCCCGAACATGGGCGGTAAATCGACCTACATGCGGCAGGTCGCGCTGATCGCCCTGCTCGCTCATACCGGCTGCTACGTACCGGCCGACCGCTGCGTGCTCGGCCCGCTCGACCGCATCTTCACCCGCATCGGCGCTTCCGACGATCTGGCTTCCGGGCGTTCAACCTTCATGGTCGAAATGACCGAAGCCGCCGCTATCCTGCATCACGCA
>WBZU01001141.1_pt1 | contig 20738 bp, 11 predicted proteins | sample 5204311 | NCBI WGS metagenome assembly WBZU01 (sample SAMN12344359, study PRJNA552823) | activated sludge metagenome | biome: Activated sludge suspended growth; feature: Nitrification reactor; material: Wastewater; isolation source: activated sludge from nitrification reactor of wastewater... | reverse complement strand
TACCCGGAGGCTCTAGAATCGGAACCTTCGATCGGCCGGCAGGGCGGGGAGGACGCATGGCGACGCATCGCATCGCGGTGTTGGCGGGGGACGGCATCGGCAAGGAGGTGATGCCCGAGGGATTGCGCGCGGTGGAGGCCGCGGCGCAGCGGCACGGCGTGTCGCTCGCGTTCACCGAGTTCGACTGGAGCTGCGACTACTACGCGAGGCACGGGCGCATGATGCCCGAGGACTGGTTCGAGACGCTCTCCGGCTTCGAGGCGATCTACTACGGCGCGGTGGGCTGGCCCGCGACGGTGCCCGACCACGTGTCGCTGTGGGGGTCGCTCATCCCGTTCCGCCGCCGCTTCGACCAGTACGTGAACCTGCGGCCGTGCCGGCTGATGCCCGGCGTAGCGACGCCGCTCGCGAACCGCAGGCCCGGCGACATCGACTTCGTCGTCGTACGCGAGAACACCGAGGGCGAGTACTCGTCGGTCGGCGGACGCATGTTCGAGGGGACCGACCGCGAGTTCGTGATCCAGGAGTCGGTGTTCACGCGCAAGGGCGTCGACCGCGTGCTGCGCTACGCGTTCGAGCTCGCGCGCACGCGGCCGGCGAAGCACCTGACCTCCGCGACCAAGTCGAACGGCATCGCGATCACGATGCCATACTGGGACGAGCGCTTCGCGGCGGTGGCGGCGGGCTACCCGGACGTGCGGACCGACCAGTTCCACATCGACATCCTGTCGGCGCACTTCGTGGCGCGCCCGCAGTTCTTCGACGTCGTCGTCGGCTCCAACCTGTTCGGCGACATCCTGTCGGACCTCGGGCCCGCGGTCTGCGGCACGATCGGGATCGCGCCGTCCGCGAACCTCAATCCGGAGCGCACGCACCCGTCGCTCTTCGAGCCGGTGCACGGCTCGGCGCCGGACATCGCGGGGCAGGGCATCGCGAACCCGATCGGGCAGATCTGGTCGGGCGCGCTGATGCTCGACTTCCTCGGGCATCGCGAGGCCGGCGCCGCGATCGTCTCCGCGATCGAGCGCACGCTCGCCGATCCGAAGGCCCCGCGCACGCGCGACCTCGGCGGGAAGGCGTCGACCGTCGAGGCGGGCAAGGCGATCGCCGCGATGCTATGATCCAAGCCGTTGATTCTGCGATGTAGTGCAAGCCCGAAGGGCACGAAGCGGGAGTGACGGCGGCGCGCGGCGCCGCCTCGCGGCCATCGAGGACGCCCCCCCCGCCACAAGACGCCCATCGCCACGAGGGAGACGCGGATGTCGTTGCAGATCGGGGTTCCACGCGAGCGGTTTCCGAACGAGAAGCGGGTCGCGACCGTTCCGGAGGTCGTCGAGAAGCTGATCAAGCAGGGCTTCCGGGTCGCCGTCGAGGCGGGCGCGGGCGACGCGGCGCAGATCGCCGACGACGCCTACCGCGCGGCGGGCGCCGAGGTCGTGGCCGATCGCGCGCGCCTGTGGTCGACGTCCGACATCGTGTTCAAGGTGCGCGCCCCCGACGCCGAGGAGGTCGGGCTGCTGCGCGAGGGCGCGACGCTCGTGAGCTTCATCTGGCCGGCGCAGAACCCCGACCTCCTGAAGGCGCTCGCGGCGCGCAAGGCGACGGTGCTGGCGATGGACAGCGTGCCGCGCATCTCGCGCGCGCAGAAGCTCGACGCGCTCTCGTCGATGGCGAACATCGGAGGCTACCGCGCCGTCATCGAGGCCGCGCACGAGTTCGGCCGGTTCTTCACCGGCTCGATCACGGCGGCGGGGAAGGTGCCGCCGGCCAAGGTCTTCGTCATCGGCGCGGGGGTCGCGGGCCTCGCGGCGATCGGCGCCGCCTCCGGCCTGGGCGCGATCGTCCGCGCCAACGACACGCGGCCGGAAGTCGCCGACCAGATCAAGTCGCTGGGCGGCGAGTACGTGCCGGTCGACTACCAGGAGGAGGGCAGCGGCGTCGGCGGCTACGCGAAGGTGATGAGCGAAGGCTTCCAGAAGGCGCAGCGCGAGGTGTTCGCGAAGCAGGCGAAGGAAGTCGACATCATCATCACGACCGCGCTGATTCCCGGCAAGCCGGCGCCCAGGCTCATCACCGAGGACATGGTCAGGTCGATGAAGCAGGGCAGCGTCATCGTCGACATGGCCGCCGAGCAGGGCGGCAACTGCGAGCTCACGGTGCCCGGCGAGGTCGTGGTGCGGCACGGCGTCACGATCATCGGCTACAAGGACCTGCCCTCCCGGCTCGCGAAACAGGCGTCGACGCTGTACGCGACGAACCTGCTGCGCCTGACCGAGGACCTGCTCAAGACGAAGAGCATCGAGGGCGACGCGATCCGCGTCGACATGAACGACGAGGTGCTGCGCGGCACGACGGTCGTCGACCGGGGCGAGGTGAGCTGGCCGCCGCCGGCGCCGAAGCTGTCCGCCGCACCGGCGCAGGCGCCGGCGAAGCCGGCGGTCGCCGCGCCGAAGGCCGGGGCCCACGGGGAACCGGGCGGACCGATGCCGGGGCCGAAGGCGGCGCTGATCTTCGGCGCGGGCGTGCTCCTGTTCCTGCTGATCGGCCGCTACGCGCCGGAGAGCTTCCACGGGCACTTCACCGTTTTCGTGCTGGGATGCTTCGTCGGCTACATGGTCGTCTGGAACGTGAAGCCGGCGCTGCACACGCCGCTGATGAGCGTGACCAACGCGGTGTCGAGCATCATCGCCATCGGCGCGCTGGTGCAGATCGCGCCGGACCTCACGAAGATCTCGGCCGACCTCTCGCGCCCGGGCGAGTGGATACGCTGGCTTTCCGTGGGCGCGATCGCGCTCGCCACGATCAACATGTTCGGCGGCTTCGCGGTGACGCGGCGCATGCTGGACATGTTCCGCAAGTAGGGAGACCGGGCCATGACCTTCAGTCTTGCTTCGGTCTCGTACCTCGGCGCGACCATCCTCTTCATCCTCTGCCTGGGCGGGCTGTCCAACCAGGAGACGTCGCGGCGCGGCAACCTCTACGGCATCGTCGGCATGGCGATCGCCGTGCTCGCCACCGTCTTCGGGCCGAGCGTCACCGCCGGCGGCCTCCCCTACATCATCGGCGCGATGGCGGTCGGCGCGGCGATCGGGCTGTACGCGGCGCGCGTCGTGAAGATGACGCAGATGCCGGAGCTCGTGGCGCTGATGCACAGCCTGGTCGGCCTGGCCGCGATGCTGGTCGGCTACGCCAACTTCATCGACCCGGCGGTCTCGGCGGGCCTGACGCCCGCCGAGAACGCGATCCACGAGATCGAGATGTACATCGGCGTGCTGATCGGGGCGGTGACGTTCTCCGGGTCCGTGATCGCCTTCGGCAAGCTGTCCGGCAGGATCGGCGGCAAACCCGTGCTGCTTCCGGGGCGCCACTGGATCAACCTGGCGGGCCTCGTCATCGTGATCGGGTTCGGCTACCGGTTCGTGGCCTCGCACGGCGTGGCGGAGGGCCTCACGCCGATGATCGTCATGACGATCGTCGCGCTCCTGTTCGGCGTGCACATGGTGATGGCGATCGGGGGCGCCGACATGCCGGTCGTGGTGTCGATGCTGAACAGCTATTCCGGCTGGGCCGCGGCGGCCACCGGCTTCATGCTCTCGAACAACCTGCTGATCGTGACCGGCGCGCTGGTCGGCTCGAGCGGCGCGATCCTGTCGTACATCATGTGCGCGGCGATGAACCGCAACTTCATCAGCGTGATCGCCGGGGGGTTCGGCACCGACAGCAGCGCGCCGGCCGCCGCCGGCGCGGTGCAGCCGGCGGGCGAGGTGACGCCGATCACGGCGGCCGAGACGGCCGAGCTCCTGCGCGAGTCGAAGAGCGTCATCATCGTGCCGGGCTACGGCATGGCCGTGGCGCAGGCCCAGCACACCGTGTACGAGATCACCAAGACGCTGCGCGAGCGCGGCGTCGAGGTGCGGTTCGGCATCCACCCGGTGGCCGGCCGCATGCCCGGCCACATGAACGTGCTGCTCGCCGAGGCGAAGGTGCCCTACGACATCGTGTTCGAGATGGACGAGCTGAACGAGGACTTCCCGGACACGGACGTGGCGATGGTCATCGGCGCCAACGACATCGTGAACCCGGCCGCGCAGGAGGACCCGGCGAGCCCGATCGCCGGGATGCCGGTTCTCGAGGTCTGGAAGGCGAGGACCTCGATCGTGATGAAGCGCAGCATGGCCTCCGGATACGCCGGCGTCGACAATCCGCTCTTCTACAAGGACAACAACCGGATGCTGTTCGGCGACGCGAAGAAGATGCTGGACGAGGTGCTGGCGGCGCTCAGGTCCTGAGGCGGCCCGCGGCCGGCGTCACTTCATCTTCGCCCAGACCGGCCACACCTGGTTGTCGGCGCGGTGCGGGATGTCGACGTTCGAGCGCGCGGCCCACGGGATCACCTGCCGGTGCAGCGGCAGGTGGTACATCTCGCTGCGCTGGATCTCGAGCGCGCGGCGGATCAGCGCGATCCGCTTGTCGGCGTTCATCTCGACCTTGACCTCGTTCACGATCGCGTCGAACTTGGGGTCGGTGTAGCGGCCGTAGTTGTAGTCGCCGTCGCCCTTGCCGTTGAACGTCTCGAGCACCGGCTGCAGCGTGAAGATCGCGTCGAACGAGCCGCCGCCCCAGCCCAGCATGTAGAGGCTCGTGTCGAGCTTCTCGAGCTTCGGGAAGTACTGGGCGCGCGGCAGCGTCACGAGCTTCGTGTTGACGCCGATCTTCGTCCACATCGCGGCCAGCGCCTGGCAGATCTTCTCGTCGTTCACGTAGCGGTTGTTCGGGCAGTCGAGCTGCACGTCGAACCCGGACGGATATCCGGCCTCGGCGAGGAGCTTCTTCGAGAGCGCCGGGTCGAACGCGAACCGCTTCTCGATCTCGGCGGTCGTCTGCACCGGCGAGGGCGTCATCGCGCCCGACGGCTTCGAGAGGCCGCGCATCGTCGCCTTGTGGATCGCCTCGATGTCGATCGCGTGGTAGAGCGCGGCGCGCACCCGCCTGTCCTTGAACGGGTTCCTGCCCTTGACGCTCGAGTAGAGGAGCTCGTCGCGGCCCTGGTCCATGCCGATGAACACGATGCGCTGCTCGAAGCCCTCGATCACCTTGACGCCGGGCGTCTGCTGCAGCCGCGGGACGTCCTGCGGCGCGGGGTCGTTGATCAGCTCGACGTTGCCCGCGACGAGCGCCGCGAGCCGCGTGCCGTCGTTGGTGATCGGCGTGTAGACCACCTCGTCGACGTTGCCGTCGAAGCCCTTCTCCTTCCAGCCCCACCACGCCGGGTGCTTCACCAGGTGCGTCCTGACGTCCGGCTCGCGCGACTTGAGCGAGTACGCGCCGGTGCCGTTCGCGTTGCGCGCCGTGATCATCTCCTCCTTGTTCTTGAAGTCGAGCGGCTTCGTCGCCTTGTTCTTCTCGCACCACGCCTTGTTCATGATGTAGATGTTGGCGATGTGCTCGAGCTCGATCGGGTTGGGGCCTTCGGTCACGAACTCGACGGTCAGGTCGTCGATCTTCCGCGGCTTGCCCGCGGCGCGCGAGTAGGCGCGGATCTGCGAGGTCTCTTCGGCCGCGCGCTGGAACGAGAACACGACGTCGTCGGCCGTGAACGGCGCGCCGTCCTGGAACTTGACGCCGGGCCGCAGCTTGAAGCGCCAGGTCGTCGGGTTCACCTGCTCCCACGACGTCGCGAGGCCCGGCATCAGCTTGAGGTCCTTGTCGCGCATCACGAGCGTGTCGTAGACGAGCGCGTTGACGTTGTTCGTGAGGTTCTCGTTCTGCGAGTACGGGTCCATCGTCTGCGGGTCGCCGCGTCCTGCCCAGCGCAGGGTCTTCGCGTCGGCGAGCGCCGCCACGGCGAGCGAGGCGGCGAGGCAGGCGGCCAGCGCGAGGCGCGGGACCGGGGGCTTCGTGGCAGCGGTCTTCGACATGGCTTCCTCCGGAGGGCGACGGTGGCGATGCGCCGGTTGCGGTCGCGATCGGCGGATCATAGCGGAGGCGTCGTGCCGGCGGTAGCGCGGTAGAATCCGCGCCCGCGACGCCGCGGACCGCCTCGATGCCCGCGATCCCGATGCCCCCGTCCTCCGCCCAGGCGCTCCTCCGGCGCCTCCCCGAGACGCTCGCGGCCGACGCGGCGCGGCTCGAGGCGCGGATCCGCGATGCGGGCGCGCGCCGCGCTCCGGCGGACGCGTGGCAGCGGCTCGCCGCCGACGTCGAGCGGGCGGTGGGGCGCCGCGCTGAGCGAATCGCGTCGCGCCCCGCGCTCTCCTACCCGCCCGGGCTGCCGGTCGCCCAGCGCGCCGACGAGATCGCCGCCGCGATCCGCGCGCATCCGGTGGTGATCGTGTGCGGCGAAACCGGGTCGGGCAAGACGACGCAGCTCCCGAAGATCTGCATCGCCGCGGGCCGCGGCGAGCGCGGGCTCATCGGCCATACGCAGCCGCGGCGCCTCGCTGCGCGCGCGGTCGCCGCGCGGATCGCGCAGGAGATGGGCGTGCCGGTCGGCGGCGCGGTCGGCTACAAGGTCCGCTTCGCGGACCGGACCTCGCCGGACGCGTGGGTGAAGCTCATGACCGACGGCATCCTGCTCGCCGAGACGCGCGGCGACCGCGCGCTCCTCGCCTACGACACGATCATCGTCGACGAGGCGCACGAGCGCAGCCTCAACATCGACTTCCTGCTGGGCTACCTGAAGCAGCTCCTCGCGAGGCGCGGGGACCTCAAGGTCGTGATCACGTCGGCGACGCTCGACGCCGAGCGCTTCGCGCGCCACTTCGGCCCGGGCGAGGGCGCGCCCGCCCCGGTGATCGAGGTGTCCGGCCGGCTCTACCCGGTCGAGGTCCGCTACCGCGCCGCGGGCGGCGATCCCGACGACGAGGCCACCGACGACGAGGAGGACGTCGAGGAGGCGATCGTCGACGCGGCTGCGGACCTGTGGCGCGAGGGGCCGGGCGACATCCTCGCGTTCCTGCCCGGCGAGCGCGAGATCCGCGAGACCGCCGACCTCCTGCGCGCCGACCTCCGGCGCCGGCCCTGGGGCGCGGCCGCCGAGATCGTCCCCCTCTACGCGAGGCTCTCGCCCGGGGAGCAGCAGCGCGCGTTCGCGCCCTCGCGCGGCCGGCGCATCGTGCTCGCGACCAACGTCGCGGAGACCTCCCTCACGGTGCCGGGCATACGCTGCGTGATCGACGCGGGGCTCGCCCGCGTCAAGCGCTACGCGCCGCGCAACAAGACGACGCTGCTCAGGATCGAGAAGATCGCGCGCGCGAACGCCGACCAGCGCGCCGGGCGCTGCGGCCGCGTGAGCGACGGCGTCTGCGTGCGGCTCTACCCGGAGGCCGACTACGAATCGCGCCCGCGTTTCGCCGAGCCGGAGATCCTGCGGAGCTCGCTCGCGAGCGTGATCCTGCAGATGGCCGCGCTCGAGCTGGGTCCCGTCGACGCGTTCCCGTTCGTCGAGCCGCCGGGCCCGCGCGCGATCGCCGACGGGTATCAGCTCCTGGCCGAGCTCGGCGCGGTCGACGAGCGGCGCTCGCTCACGCCGGTCGGGCGCGAGCTCGCGAAGCTGCCGCTCGATCCGCGCATCGGGCGCATCGTGCTCGCCGCGCGCGAGCGCGGCTGCCTCGCCGAGGCGCTCGTGATCGCGAGCGCGCTGTCGGTGCCCGATCCGCGCGAGCGGCCGCTCGAGAAGGCGCAGGCCGCGGACCAGGCGCACCTGCGCTTCCGCGACGAGCGCTCGGACTTCCTGTCGCTCGTCAACCTCTGGCAGTTCTTCGAGGCGCTCGCCGGCGAGAAGCTCCCGCACCGCCGGCAGGTCGAACGCTGCCGCGCGGCGTTCGTCAACCACCTGCGGATGCGCGAGTGGCGCGACGTGCACCGCGAGCTCGCGGGCCAGCTCGCCGAGGGCGGGTGGCAGTGGGACGCGAAGCTTCCGGCGACGACCGACGTTGCTCGCTACCGGTCGATCCACGAGTCGTTGCTCGCCGGACTCCTGTCGAACGTGGGCCTCAGGGACGGCGAGGCATCCGCGCGCGGCGAGCGTTCCGGCGGACGCGGCGACCCCGGGACGCCCCAGCGGGCGCCGGCCGAGGGCTACGGCGGCCCCCGCGGCCTGCGCTTCCACCTGCACCCGGGCAGCGGCCTCGCGAAGAAGGGCGGACGCTGGATCCTCGCGGCGGAGCTGGTCGAGACGACGCGGCTCTACGCGCGCTGCGCGGCCCGCGTCGAGCCCGAGTGGATCGAGGCGGCCGCCGGCGACCGCGTCACGCGCGAGCGCTTCGACCCGTCGTGGGACGCGAAGCGCGGCGAGGTCGTCGCGCGCGAGCGCGTCGCGCTCTACGGGCTCACGCTCGTCCCGTCGCGCCCGGTGTCGCTCTCGGCGCTCGACCCGGCCGCGGCGCACGAGGTGTTCGTGCGCGAGGGGCTCGTGCCCGGCGAGCTGGCGACGGCGGGCGCATTCCTCGCGCACAACCGCCGGCTCGTCGCCGAGGTCGCGGCGCTCGAGCACAAGGCGCGCCGGCAGGACGTGCTGGTCGACGAGGACGCGCTCGCGGCGTTCTACGCGGAACGCGTGCCGAAGGACGTCTGCACCACCGCGTCGTTCGAGCGCTGGCGCGCCGACGCCGAGCGGCGCGATCCGAAGATCCTGTTCCTGACGCGCGAGCTCCTGATGCGGCACGCGGCCTCGGAGGTCACCGAGGCGCTCTTCCCCGAGGCGCTCGACGTCGACGGGACGCGACTGCCGCTGCGCTACCGGTTCGAGCCGGGGCACCCGCTGGACGGCCTGACGCTCACCGTGCCGCTCGCGCTGCTCAACCGGCTGGACGACGCCCGGCTCTCGTGGCTCGTGCCCGGCATGGTCCGCGACAAGGTGGGCTGGTACCTGAAGGCGTTGCCCAAGTCGTTCCGCAACCGGCTCGTTCCGCTCCCCCCCATCGTGACCGCTTTCCTCGAGGGCGTCCCGGCCGGCGGCGCGCCGCTGCCCGACGCGATCCGGGGCTGGCTCAGGGAACGGCTCGGCGAAGCGCCGCGCGCCGACGCCTGGGACGGCCAGCGGCTGCCCGACCACCTCGCGATGAACGTCGCCGTGGTCGACGCCGACGGCCGCGAGCTCGCGAGCGGCCGCGACCTGGCGGCGCTGCGCGAGCGGCTGGGCGAGGCGGCGAAGGCGAGCTTCGCGTCGTCGGGCCCCGCGTTCGGGCGCACCGGGCTTCTGCGCTGGGAGATCGGCGACCTGCCGGAGACGCTGGCGATCGCGCGCGGCGCGGCGCGCCTGACCGCGTACCCGGCGCTGGTAGACGAGGGATCGAGCGTGGCGCTCACGCTCGCCGACACGAAGGAGGCCGCCGAGGTATCGACGCGGCGCGGCGTCGTACGGCTGATCCGGCTCGCGCTGAAGGATGCGCTCTCGCGCTACGAGAAGGGCGCCCCGGGGTTCATGCAGGCCGCGCTGGCGCTCAGGCCCGCGATCCCGTCCGACCGGCTGCTCGCCGACGTGCTCGACGCGATCGCGGACCGTGCGTTCCTCGGGGACGATCCGGTCCCGCGAACGGCGAAGGCGTTCGACGAGCAGGTGAAGCGCGCCCGCGCCCGGCTGCCGGCCGTCGCCGACGGGGCGTTCCGGCTGCTCGCGACGATCGCGGCGGCGTGGCACGCGCTGGGCGGACGGCTCGCGCAGGCGCCGCCCTCGATGGGGCGCCTCGCGGCGGAGCTCCGGGCCCAGCGGGACGACCTCGTCCGGCCCGGGTTCGTCGCGGAGACCCCCTGGGCGCAGCTGCAGCACGTCCCGCGCTACCTCGAGGCGATCGACCGGCGCTGGGCGAAGGCCCGCGAGCGGCCCGACCGCGAGGCTCGGCACGGGCCGCAGGTCGAAGTCTGGACGCGGCGCTGGCGCGAGCGCCGCGATCGCGACCGGGCCGCCGGCCGCCACGACCCGGCGCTCGACGAGTTCCGGTGGCTCCTCGAGGAGCTCCGGGTGTCGCTGTTCGCGCAGGAGTTGAAGACCCCGACCCCGGTATCGCTGAAGCGCGTGGAGAAGGCCTGGGCGGCGTTCGAGGGGCGCTGACCGGCGGCGCGGGCGGCGCCCGCGCACCGACGGTCGGCGCTCGGGCGACGTTGGCAGGGGAAAACCCCGCGTGCTACAGTGGGTTGGGTTGGACTGTTGCAGTGATTTGGCGGACGGGAGCGGGCGCCGGACGGGATCGCGGTCCTCGGCATCGGGCCGCGGAACGCGCCTGGCACGCCGCCGGGGAGCCGCCTCGAGCTTCACCCGTGAACGCGACGACCACCGAAGCGGCGGCGCGGCGTCCTCCGCCGCGCGAGATGGCGAAGATCCTCGGCGACTGCCGGGATCTCGCGATCCATCGCCTGATGCTCGCGTTCCAGTCGATGCTCGACCGCGTCGGCGACCTCCTGATGAATCGCGCGGGCCGCACCGACGTGCGCGAGGAGCAGTCGCTCTACCTCGACGCGCGGGCGCTGCTCAAGAGCGAGCGCGCCACGCTGATGGCCGAGTTCGAGCAGCGGCTGCGGCGGCGCGTCGACGACCGGATCGCCGGCCGGGAGGAGCCGAAGCAGAACCTCGCGGACGTCGACCCGACCAAGCTCACGCTCGTCGACACCTCGGCGATGGACGAGTCGGTCGTCACCGGCAACATCACGCGCATCGTCGAGAACGCCTGCCACGACGAGCTCGCTCTCCTGAACCGCGGATTCGGGCACCTGCTCGGGCGCCCCGACCTCGAGACTCCCGACAATCCGCTCGCGCCCGCGATGATCGTCGACGCGTTCACCGACGCGCTGCGGCAGGTCAAGACGGAGAGCCGGATCAAGTTCCAGATCCTGAAGGAGCTGAACCAGGCGTCGCTCGGCGACATCGCGTCGATCTACGGCGACATCAACCGGCACCTGGCGAACCTGCGCGTCGTGCCGGCGAACGTGCGGCCCGCGATCGTCCAGCGCGGCGGGCCGGGCGACCATCGCCGCCAGCAGGCGGTGGAGGCGCGCGAGCGCGCGTCCGCCGAGACCGTGGCGGCGGCCGAGGTCGACGTGATGGCGCTGTTCCGCAGGATGTTCGGCACGGCGGCCAGCGCGGCGCACGCGATGCCCTCCGCCGGCCACGCGCACCGCGCGCCGGGCGGTTACCCGGCGGGCGCGCCGACGGCCGCGCCGGAGGGGACGGGCGGGGGGATGGACTTCCCCGAGATCGCGCTCCCCGGCGGCCTGCCGCCGATCGCGTTCGCACCGCTCGCGCCGACGCCGTCGGGCTATGTGCCGGGCGCGCCGATCATCGCGACGCCGGTCCTGCACGAGGGGCTGACGCGCCTGCAGGCCGGGCAGAGCGGCTTCGACCTGGGCGACGGCGCCGTCGTCCAGTTCTCCGGGATTCCCGAGGGCCTGCACAACGTCCTGCGCGACCTGCAGGAGTCGCCGCTCGGCCGCAAGGCGAACCAGCTCGAGTCGATGACCATCGAGATGGTCGCGATGCTGTTCGACTTCATCTTCGAGACGCGCGACCTGCCCGACGGCATCAAGGCGCTGCTGGCGCGCCTGCAGATCCCGGTGCTGAAGGCGGCGATGCTCGACGGCGCGTTCTTCGCGAAGAAGTCGCACCCGTCGCGCCTCCTGGTCAACGCGCTCGCGGACGCCGGCCGCGGCTGGTCGCCGGCGATGGGCCCCGAGGACCCGCTCTACCGGAAGATCGACGCGATCGTCCACCGGATCCTCGACGGATTCTCCGACGACCTCGCGATCTTCGACGAGCTCTCCGCCGACCTGGCGGCGTTCCTCGCCGAGGAGGAGAAGAACGCCGAGGCCAACATCACGTCGTCGGCCGAGGAGATCACCCTCCACGACCGCGCCGAGATCGCCGCCAACGTCGCGCGCGGCGAGATCGAGCGTCGCATCGAAGGCTCGCCGATGCCGAAGTTCCTCGCGACCTTCCTGCGCGAGCGCTGGCAGCCGTCGATGGGCCGCGTCTACGCGACCGGGGGCGACGACAGCGAGGCGTGGGGCGCGTCGGTCGCGACGCTGGAGGACCTGGTCTGGAGCGTGCAGCCGAAGCGCACCGCCGAGGACCGCAAGCACCTGGTCGCGCTGCTGCCGTCGCTGCTCAAGCGCCTCACGTCCGGCGTCCAGGGCCAGATGTGGCCGCCGGAGGCGCGCGAGGCGTTCATGTCGAACCTGGTCGAGGCGCACGCGGCGGCCGTGAAGCCGACCTACGCGCACGTCGACTCGCCGACCGCCGCGGTCGCGGAGGCCGCGAAGGCGCAGGCCGAGGTCGCGAAGGCCGCCGGCGACGAGCGCGCCGCGCAGCAGGCGGAGGCGCTCGCCGAGGCGATGTCGCCGGCCGAGCCGGCGCCGCCGGTCGAGGAGCCCGAGGTCCTCGAGGACCAGTACCTCGAGATCGCGCGGAGCCTGGAGCGCGGCATGTGGATCGAGTTCGAGGCCGACGACGGCCAGCTCGCGTTCGCGAAGCTCGCGTGGGTGAGCCCGCTGCGCGGCACCTACCTGTTCACCAACCGGCAGGGCCAGAAGGCGCTCTCGATGACCGCCGAGGAGCTCGCCGAGCGCTTCCGCGCCGACCGCGCGAGGCCGGTCGAGGCCGAGCCGCTGCTCGACCGCGCGCTCACGACCGTCATGGGCCAGCTCGAGGAGCGCCTTCCGCAGCCGCCGTCGTGACCGCCGGCGCGGTGGTCCCCCCGTCGATCGGCGTGGTCGTCGTCGGCGACGAGATCCTCTCGGGCAAGCGGCAGGACCGCCACCTCGCCCACGCGATCGAGACGCTCTCCGCGCGCGGGCTCGCCGTCGACTGGGCGCACTACGCCGGCGACGACGCGGCGCGCCTCGCCGCGCTCTTCCGCGAGACGTTCGAGCGCGGCGACCTCGTGTTCTCGTTCGGCGGCATCGGCGCGACGCCCGACGACCGCACGCGCCAGGCGGTGGCCGCGGCGCTCGGCGTGCCGCTCGAGCGACACCCGGAAGCGATCGCCGAGATCGAGGCGCGCTTCGGCGCCGACGCGTATCCGCACCGCGTGCTGATGGCCGAGTTCCCGGCGGGCGCGCGGATCATCCCGAACCCGTTCAACCGGATTCCGGCGTTCTCGGTGCGCGACCATCACTTCATGCCGGGTTTCCCGCAGATGGCGTGGCCGATGATGGAGTGGGTGCTGGCGACGCGCTATCCCTCGCTCGTGCGCGAGCCGTCGGTCGAGCGCGCGATCGCCGTGTTCGACGCCGGGGAGAGCCAGCTCCTGACGCTGATGGAGGCGAACGTCGCGCGCTTCCCGCGCGTCAGGCTCTTCAGCCTGCCGGCGTTCCTGCCCGGCGGCGGCCGGCGCATCGAGCTCGGCGTGCGCGGCCCGCGCGCGGAGGCCGACGCCGCGCTCGCGCACCTCGTCGAGGGCGTGCGCGCGTCCGGATTCCGCCACGAGCCGATTCCCGACCGCGGCTGATCGCGCTTCGCGGGTCGGGCTTCGGCGTGGCGGCTTGCGGGTCGGGCTTCGGCCCGGCGATGTCGAGGTCACGCGATCGAAAGGCGTCGGACTGAAGTCCGACCCACGCCCGCTGCCTGGCGGGTCGGGCTTCCACGCGGCCCCTGTGGGTCGGGCTTCAGTCCGACCCACGCCCGCTGCCTGGCGGGTCGGGCTTCCACGCGGCCCCTGTGGGTCGGGCTTCCACGCGGCCCCTGTGGGTCGGGCTTCAGCCCGACGGGGTTCGTGCATACTTCGCCGATGACCGGCATGGACGGCAGCGGCAGGCACTACGACGAGGTCGGGATCGGCGAGTCGTTCCGCCGCTCGCTCACGGTCACCGACACGCACCTCGTCGTCGGCGCGGGGCTGATCGGCGACTTCAACCCGCACCACGTCGACGACGCGTTCGCGAGCGGCACGCGCTTCGGCACGCGCATCCTGCACGGCGTGATCACGAGCGCGATCATGGGCGGCGCGGTCGGCATGATCTTCCACGGCACCGCGATCGCCTACCTGGAGCACGCGACGCGCTTCGTCGCGCCGGTGCGCGCCGGCGACACGCTCACGACGACCTGGACGGTCGTCGGCAAGGCGGACAAGCCGAAGCACGGCGGGGGCATCGTCTCGATGAGCGCCGTCGCGGTCAACCAGCGCGGCGAGACCGTCGCCGAGGGCGAGGGCAGGATGCTCGTGCGCGCGACCGACGCGTGGCTCGCGGCGATGGGGTCGGAGTCGTAATTCGGCGTTTCCTCGTCCCGATTGCGCGGAACGAGCGCACCGAATTACGGCTCTGACCCCGCCGCCAGCGCGCGGACGCACTCGGCCACGAGCGCCGGGCCGCGGTAGATGAGCCCGGTGTAGAGCTGCACGAGCGCGGCGCCGCATGCGATCTTCTCGCGCGCGTCCGCGCCCGAGGAGATCCCGCCCACGCCGATGATCGGGAGCGCGCCGTCGAGCGCCTTCGCCAGCGCGCGGACGACCGAGTTCGATCGCTCGAACACCGGTCGGCCGGACAGGCCGCCGGCCTCGTTCCCGTGCGGAAGCGACGCGACGGCGTCGCGCGCGATCGTCGTGTTCGTGGCGATCACCGCGTCGACGCGGCGCGCGACGAGGACGCGCGCGATCCCCCGGATCGCTTCGGCGTCGAGGTCGGGCGCGATCTTGATCGCGAGCGGGAGCGCGCGGCCGAGCGTCTGCACGTGGCGGTCGCGCGCCTCGACGATGCGCAGGAGCAGCGCGTCGAGCGCCTCCTCGGACTGCAGGTCGCGCAGGCCCTTCGTGTTGGGCGAGCTCACGTTGATCGTCACGTAGCTCGCGACCGGCGCGACCGCGGCGAGGCACGCGAGATAGTCGTCGACCGCGCGCTCGTTGGGCGTGACCGCGTTCTTGCCGATGTTGCAGCCGAGGACGCCGCGGTAGCCGGACGCGCGCACGTTCGCGACGAACCGCTCGACGCCCCCGTTGTTGAATCCCATCCGGTTGACGAGCGCCTCGGCCTGCGGCAGCCGGAACATGCGCGGCTTCGGGTTGCCCGGCTGCGCGCGCGGCGTCACGGTCCCCGCCTCGAGGAAGCCGAAGCCCAGCGTCGCGAGGCCGGCGAGGTGCGCGGCGTCCTTGTCGAGGCCTGCCGCGAGTCCCACGCGGTTGGGGAATTCGAGGCCCATGACGCGCACCGGGTCGCGCGGGAGCGACGGCGCGGCGAGTTGCGCGACGCCGGCCTTCGCCGCGGCGTCGAGCGCCGCGAACGCGAGGTCGTGCGCGCGCTCGGGATCGAGCGCGAAGAGCGCGGGACGCAGGAACGGGTAGAGCATCGCTTGCGCGGCTGCGCGCGGCGGACGGGAGACGAAGCGCCGCGATGATACCATCGGCGCGCTTCGCTCCCCGCCCGCTCATGCGTCGCTTTCCGCTCTTCGCCGCGTTCGCGCTCGCCCTCGCGGCGGCGTCGCTGACCACCGGCGCGTTCGCCCAGCGCGCCGGCGACCCGAAGCGGGGCGTGCCCTACGGCCCGCGCGACGACGTGCGCGCGTTCGCCGCCGAGGTGTCCTCCGAGACCGGGCTCGACCGCCGGAGCGTCGAGCGCTGGCTCGCGGCGGCGCGCTTCCAGCCGCAGATCGTGACGCTGATGTCGAAGCCGATCGTCGAGCCGCCGAAATGGTACGACTACCGGGCGCCGTTCCTGTCGGCCGAGCGCGTCGCCGGCGGCGTCGCCTGGTGGCGCACGAACGAGGACGCGCTCGCGCGCGCCGAGGCGAAATGGGGCGTGCCGCCCGAGATCGTCGTCGCGATCGTGGGCATCGAGACCCACTACGGCCGGCTCACCGGGTCGTTCCGCGTGATCGACGCGCTCGCCACGCTGGCGTTCGACTATCCGCGCCGGGCGCCCTTCTTCCGCGGGGAGCTGAAGGAGTTCCTGCTGCTCGCGCGCGAGCAGGGATTCGCGCCGCTCGTCCCGAAGGGGTCGTTCGCAGGCGCGATGGGCGTGCCGCAGTTCATGCCCGGCAGCTTCCGCCGCTACGCGGTCGACTTCGACGGCGACGCGCGCATCGACCTGTGGGGCAGCGGCGCGGACGTCGTCGGCAGCGTCGCGAACTACCTCGCGCGGCACGACTGGCAGCCGGGCGGCCCGACGATGGCGCGGGCGGCGATCGCGGACGAGCACCGCGACTCGATCCTGCGCCGCCTCGATGGCGGCATCAGCGAGCGGCGCCCGGCCGACGCCTGGGCGTCCGACGGCGTGGAGCCGGCCGGTCTCGCGGAGCCGGCCGACGAGCCGGTGGGGCTCGTGATGCTCGAGGAGTCGCCGACGGAGGCGAGCTACTGGATCGCGTACCCGAACTTCTACGTGATCACGCGCTACAACCGCAGCCGCCTCTACGCGTCGGCCGTCGTCGCGCTCGCCGAGGCGATCCGCGCGGCGCGGTAGGAGCGCCCTCCGGAACGTGGATCGAGCGTGGTTCCGGGGGTCAGCGATTCCCCGCCGCGCGCACGTGCGCGACCAGCGCGCGCGTCGACGCGTCGGTGCCGGGCGCGAGCTCGCGGCCCTCGTTGAGCGCCGCGGCGATCGGGTCGGCGAGGAGCTTGCCCAGCTCGACGCCGAACTGGTCGAACGGGTTGATCCCCCAGAGGATTCCCTCGACGAACGTGCGGTGCTCGTAGAGCGCAAGGAGCGCGCCGAGCGTGCGCGCGTCGACCGGCGGCGTCAGGATCGTCGTCGAGGGCCGGTCGCCCGGGCACGCGCGCGCGGCGATCGCGGTCCCGCTCGCGACCTGGCCGCGCCGCGCGAGCTCCGCCGCGACGACCTCCGGCGCGCGCCCCAGCGCGAGCGCCTGCGCCTGCGCGAGCGCGTTCGCGACGAGCAGCGCGTGGCGCTTCGCGTCGCCGCGGACCGGGGCGACGGGCACGATGAACTCGACCGGCACCGCGTCGGTGCCCTGGTGCAGCCACTGGAAGAACGCGTGCTGCCCGTCGGTCCCGATGCCGCCCCAGAGCGCGGGCACCGTCCGGCCCTCGACCGGGGTCCCGTCGCGCGTCACGCGCTTGCCGTTGCTCTCGAGCGAGAGCTGCTGCAGGTAGGTGGGCAACAGCGCGAGCGCCTCCGCGTACGGGACGACGACGCGCTGCGTAAGGCCCAGCGCCGCGGCGTTCCACAGCCCGGCGAGCGCCAGGACCACCGGCAGGTTCGCGTCGAACGGCGCGGTCGCGAAATGGCGGTCCATCGCGTGCGCGCCGGCGAAGAGCTCGCCGTGCATCTCGTTGCCGAGCGCGGCCGCGATCGTCACGCCGACCGACGACCACAGCGAGAACCGTCCGCCGACGCCCTCGTGGAACGCGAGGATCGCGTCGCGCGGCACGCCGAACGCGGCGGCGCCCTTCGCGTTCGCCGTGGCCGCGACGAAGTGGCGCATCGGATCGGCGCCGCGCGGGAGCGACGCCGCGAGCCAGTCGCGCGCCGCGCGCGCGTTGGCGAGCGTCTCCTGCGTCGCGAAGCCCTTCGAGGCGATCACGAACAGCGTCGTCCGGGGGTCGAGCGGCGCGAGCGCGCGGTCGAGCGCGACCGGGTCGACGTTCGCGACGAACGAGACGCCCGGCCCGCCCGCGGGGGCATCGGCCGAGAGCGCCTCGACGACGAGGCGGGGTCCGAGGTCCGAGCCGCCGATGCCCAGGTGCACGATGTGCCGGATCGGTTCGCCGCCGGCCCCGGTGCGCGCGCCGCCGCGGATCTCGTCGGCCCACCGGGCGACGCTCGCGCGCATCGCACGGATGTCCGCGCGCAGGTCGGCGCCGTCGACGGCGAGCGGCGCGGCCGACGCGTCGCGCAGCGCCGGGTGCAGGACCGGCCGCGCCTCGCTGACGTTCACCTTCTCGCCGGCGAACAGCGCGGCGATCCAGCGGGCGAGGCCCGCGTCCTCGGCGTGCGCGAAGAGGCCCGCCATCGCTTCCGGCGTGATCCGCTCCTTCGAGAGATCGACGCGGAAGCCCTGCCACGTCCAGCCGAGCCGCTCGACGCGCTCGCCGTCGCGCTCGAACAGCGACGCGATCGGCGTCGACGAGAGCGTGCGCGCCGCGGCGCGCAGCGTGTCGGGCAGGGCGGGGTTCATGCGCGGGGTCCCGGGTGGCGGTGCGGGCGCGTCGCCGCGCTCGTATAGACTGCGATTGTAAACGTCCCCGCATCGTTCGATGAGCCACCCGAATCCCGCCGCGCCCGCCGGCCCCGAGGACGGCGAGAAGGACCGCCCGCTGCGCGAGGACACGCGCCTGCTCGGCCGGCTCCTGGGCGACGTGCTGCGGCAGCAGACCGGCGAGGAGGGCTACGCGCGCATCGAGGCGATCCGGCAGACCGCGATACGCTTCCGGCGCGCGCACGGCGAGGGCGCCGACGCCGCGCGGGCCGAGCTCTCGGCGATGCTCGACGGGCTCCCGGTCGCGCAGGTGCTGGAGGTCGTGCGCGCGTTCTCGTACTTCTCGCAGCTCGCGAACATCGCCGAGGACGTGCACCAGAACCGGCGCCGCCGGCTGCACGCGCTGGCGGGGTCCCCGCCGCAGCGCGGCAGCCTCGCCGGGGCGCTCGCCTCGCTCGCGGCGCACGGGGTGGACGCCGACGCGATCGTGCGCTGGTGCGCGCGCTCACGCGTGAGCCCGGTGCTCACCGCGCACCCGACCGAGGTCCAGCGCAGGAGCATCCTCGACGCCGAGCGCGGAATCGCGGAGCTCGTCGCGATGCGCGACCGGTGGACGCCCTCGCCCGCCGAGCGCGACGACATCGACCACCGGCTCTACCGGCGCGTGCTGGGCCTCTGGCAGACGGCGATGCTGCGGCTCTCGCGGCTGCAGGTGGTCGACGAGATCGAGAACGGGCTCGCGTACTACCGCTACACGTTCCTCGCCGAGCTGCCGCGCCTGTACGCCGACTTCGCGGCGCGGCTCGCGCCCGGCGCGCGAGACGGAGCGCGGCTGCCGCCGTTCCTGCGGATGGGCTCGTGGATCGGCGGCGACCGCGACGGCAACCCGTACGTCACGGCGCAGACGCTCGTCCACGCGGTGCGCGCGCAGGCGTCGGTCGCCTTCGACCACTACCTGGACGAGGTCCACCGGCTGGGCGGCGAGCTCTCGCTCTCGTCACGGCTCGTCAAGCCCACGCCGGCGCTCCTCGCGCTCGCGGCGTCGGCGCACGACGGGAATCCGCACCGGCAGGACGAGCCCTACCGGCAGGCGCTGATCGGCGTCTACGCGAGGATCGCGGCGACCGCGCAGCGCAGGTCGGGCGCGGCGCCCCCGCGCGCGCCGCACGTCGAGATGCCGCCCTACGAGACGCCCGAGGCGTTCGCCGCGGACCTCGCGACGATCGCCGCGTCGCTCGCGTCGCACGGCGCGTCGGCGCTGGGGGAGGAGCGCCTCGAGCCGCTGCGCTACGCGGTCGACGCGTTCGGCTTCCACCTGGCCTCGCTCGACCTGCGCCAGAACGCGGACGTGCACGAGGCGGTCGTCGGCGAGCTCCTCGAGCGGGCCGCCGTCGTCCCGAGCTACGCGGCGCTCGACGAGCCCGCGCGCGCGGCGCTGCTCGCCGGCGAGCTCGCGAACCCGCGCCCGTTGCGCTCGCCGTTCGTCGACTACTCGGAGCGGACGCGCTCCGAGCTCGCGATCGTCGACGCGGCCGCCGGCGTGCACGCCGACTACGGCGCCGATGCGATCCCGCACTACGTGATCTCGAAGTGCCAGGCGGTCTCGGATCTGCTCGAGGTGGCGGTCCTGCTCAAGGCCGGCGGGCTCGTGCGCGACGGGCGCTCCGCGCTCGACATCGTGCCGCTGTTCGAGACGATCGACGACCTCGAGCGCGCGGGGCGCGTCATGCGCGAGGCGTTCGCGCTGCCGGCATGGCGGCGGCTCGTCGCCGCCCGCGGCGACCGGCAGGAGGTGATGCTGGGCTACTCGGACAGCAACAAGGACGGCGGCTACCTCGCGGCGAACTGGGCGCTCTACCGGGCCGAGCGCGACCTGGTCGCGGCGTTCGCGCAGGCCGGCGTCACGCTCGTGCTGTTCCACGGGCGCGGCGGCACGGTCGGCCGCGGCGGCGGCCCGTCGTACGACGCGATCCTCGCGCAGCCGCCCGGCAGCGCGCACGCGGGGCTGAGGCTCACCGAGCAGGGCGAGATCATCGCGAGCAAGTACTCGGATCCGGAGCTCGGCCGGCGCAACCTCGAGACGCTCGTCGCCGCCGCGCTCGAGGCGGGCCTCTCCGACGTCGAGCAGCTGGGCGAGCGCGCGGACGCCTACCACGGGGCGCTCGACGAGCTCGCGGCGCACGCGCTCGAGGCGTACCGGGCGCTCGTCTACGGGACGCCCGGGTTCGTCGACTACTTCCGCGCGTCGACGCCGATCGCCGAGATCGCCGAGCTCAACATCGGCAGCCGTCCGTCGTCGCGCACCGCGTCGACGCGCATCGAGGACCTGCGCGCGATCCCCTGGGTGTTCAGCTGGAGCCAGTGCCGGCTGATGCTGCCCGGCTGGTACGGCGTCGGCAGCGCGATCGAGGCGTGGCGCGCCGGGCGGCCGGACGCGATGACGCTCCTGCGCGAGATGCACGCGCGCTGGCCGTTCTTCGCGAGCGTGCTGTCGAACATGGCGATGGTGCTGTCGAAGACCGACCTCGCGGTCGCCTCGCGCTACGCGAACCTGGTGCCCGACGCGGCGCTGCGGGAGGCGGTCTACGCGCGCATCGCGGACGAGCACCGGCGCACGCTCGCCGCGCTCACCGGGATCACCGGCCACGCGCAGCCGCTC
>WBZU01001139.1_pt1 | contig 20765 bp, 20 predicted proteins | sample 5204311 | NCBI WGS metagenome assembly WBZU01 (sample SAMN12344359, study PRJNA552823) | activated sludge metagenome | biome: Activated sludge suspended growth; feature: Nitrification reactor; material: Wastewater; isolation source: activated sludge from nitrification reactor of wastewater... | reverse complement strand
GGCTCTCGAAGCCGCGCAAGCCGAAGTCACCAAGTCCGTGGCGCTGATCTCCGCGTATTTGCCTTACACGGACGATCCCGGCGCGAAAGAAAAATTCGCCACGAAGCGCCGCAACGATATGCAACGTGCGACCGAGCAGGCGGCCAATGAAATTCGCCACGTCGCCAATGGCGCCCGGCAACGCGTCGATAAGGGGGATTCGCCGACCACGAAGGCGCTCGCCGACGCCTTCGCCGCCATTTCGACCACGTGCACCGATGCGAATGAAGACGCCAAACTCGACGGCTGCAAGGCCAAAGTAAAAGCCCTCGACGAAGCGCTCGGAAAATACGAAGCCGCGTGTACGGCCGCGGGAATCACCGCCAAAGTGCCGCGCGTCGGTCCCGCCGCCGTCACGGAAGACGCGAAAAAAGCCATTGCCTCGTATGTCAAGGCGCGTGGGCCGGGACAAGCGGAGAGCGCATTCTATGCCAAAGCCGCCGACGAGAAAGCCACGGTCGCCGGCGTCATCGAAGCGTGTCGAGCCGCGGCAACCGAGACCGAGCAAGTCGAAACCATGTATGAAAAGGCCGACGAACCCATTCGAGTTCTTTCGGCGACGCATCACATGTCGATCAATGCGCAATGCAATGCCCTCGCCGCGCTCGAGACAGGTCAAAAGGAAGTCGCGGCATGCAAGGGCAAGAAGACGCCGGAATGCTCGACGTCATGCGCCAAGGTCAAGACGGTCTTGGACGAAGGCATTCCCGCCGCAGCATTCGGGAGTTTGGCCAAAGAGTACGCGGATATCTGCGAAAAGAAGTAGACGCGGGCCCGGGCGATTGTCCGGGAAGAATTACGTTCCCTCCGCCGCCGCCTTGATATCGTTCAAATCGTCCAGCAGCGCCTTTTTGATCGTGCCCTTGAAGAAAACCATCGGCAGCGATTTCAACTTGGCGACGAACCCCTGCGGCTCCGTCGCGTGAATGCTGGTCAACGTCACGCCGCCATTGCTTTCGGAAATGCGATTCGTCGCGGTAAACACGAACCCGTTGTCTTCGGCTTTCGTCGTGTAAAACTCGTTTTCCGAGGCGGCCGTGATCCATTTTTCCACGGTCGCGGCTTCGCCGAACAAGATTCGCGTCTCGCGCCAGCGCAGCCCCACGAGGCCGTTCGTCGGCTTTTGGACGATTTCGATTTTTTCGATCCCTTTGATGATTTTCGCCGCGTGCTCGATGTCGGCCAGAACGGCCCAAATGGCCGCTTTGGATGCCTGGATGGTGACTTGCGCTTCTACGATCATGACGTGGCGTATTACCCGTTTGGCCGGGCGTGTCAAGACCTATCGCGACACACACAAAAAAACAGCGGAGCCCTGCATTTTCCGCCGAGCTCCGCGATTTTACGAAACGTTTTTCCCGGCAATCCCCTGCACCCTACTTGGCGCAAGGATGATTCGCCACCCATTCGAGCATCCCGAGCATCGTCGGCACATACCCGAAATCTTCGACCTGAGAATTCGAAACCTGCGCGGGACATGCCGAACCAACCACCGCTTGCGGACCAAGCTGCTCCAAAAGACTCAGCTGACGCAAGCCCGGAAGCGCTCGACCACGGACCAGCAAGGTTCGTCCCGACCCGTCCGGGTTTGTCGCACACAAGGGATTGTCGTTCTTCGGATCGGCGCATTCACACGACCCGTCTTTGCAATTTTTTTGCAGCGGCGCAGGCAGCTCGAAAATGCACGCGTATTGGAGATCGTCGTCGGTGGTGTATTCATTGCCGTTGATGGGATTACCCAGCGGCGTCATGGGCGAAGCCAAGGTCACGCCCGTAATGGGGCTCGTGCCATAACGCGGTTTCACCGATTCGTTCATGAGCGGGTCTTTCGGCGCGAGATACGTATCGGGTTTGCCCGCAATGACTTCCCATACCGACGAGAATCCCGCGACGGGCAGTTTCATTTCTTCCCAATCCTTGTAACCCTTCCGCGCGTCCTTGCTGTCTCGCGCAATGTTTTGCCACGGAACGCCGACGATACCCGTCACCAAGACCTGCGACGGAGCACGAATCGCCGAAATCGAATCGGATTGGTCGAGGTCGGTGAAAATGGGATTCGCGACCATTTCGCCCGCTCGGTTTGTCACTTTCGTTTGCGTGAAGGCCTGGACATAACGATCGATTGGGTAAAGGAAGTCGATACCAAAACGTCGTTTTTGGTCCCAGCAACGCAAATTGATATTGTCTTCGGCGTCGTTGTACGTGGGCGGCATGGCCGGGTCCGCACCGCACGTCGGATCGGGCGCACAGCTGCCCACCGATTGCCCGCACGACTTGCAACACGGATCCGACGGATTCGTCGCGCATTCCTGACGCGCCCGCGGCATGTGAAAAGGCAAGCCGCCCGACAACCGCAATTGGTTCACATAGAAAAACTGTCCGTATTCCTTCGTCGAACAGTCGTTTTCATCGCTCGTCATGAGCACCATGAGCTGCGAATCGGGGCGCAAAAATTCCCGCCGTTGATTGAGCAGCACCGCGTCGACTCCTTCCGGAATCGCTTTGGCGTCGACGACGCTGATTTTCTCGTAAGGCTCCGGATCGGCAAGAAATCGATACACACTTTCGAGCTGCGATTCATACCCGCATCCCAACGCATCCGCCCCTTTGACCAATTCTTTGATCGTCGGCGCGAGCCCTTTTCCAGCCCCATTGTCGAATTGGTATTCGCCCGGCGGCGACATGACCTGCTTGGGATCCCACGCAAGAAATGACTTGTTCGCGTAGGTCGCAATCGTATCGGCCGAACACGCGGATTTACGATTCAACAGATGGCCCTTGTCATTGTTCGTCGTATTGTTCGCCCCGGCATTCGCACAGGATTGCGATTCACTGTCCGGGCACGCATCCGATCCATGCCCGCCGATGCTGGAGCTGATCACGCCGATATGAATGTCATTTCGGGGAGCAAATATACGCTCGAGCCCCGCCGGACAAACAGCTTCGGGTGTGGCGGGCCAAACGGGAGCCACCATGCCTTTGGGATCGATACAAGGCGGATTGGTCAGGCCTTGAAGCAATGTCGGAATGGCCTCGGCCAAAAAGAATTGCTTTTGGGTCATACCGCGCGAATTGTCGACGGCAATGACCAAGTCGACTCGCTCGGACTCGCACGAGCCTCCCCCGCCCCCCGAACTACTTCCTCCCGAACTGCCGGCCGAGCCGAAGACCAGCGTAGGTTCGGGTTCACAACCGACGACGGACGACAGAACGGCCGAGCCGAGAATGCCGATAGCAGCGTAACGTTTCATGCACGTATTGAGCCCATTTACCGAGCCGCCGTCAAGAGTCGAACGACATCCGATGAAGACGAGGTTGACGTCCGACCCGCCGCGCGGTATCCCGCTCGACGCACATCAGCGCCGTTGCGATACGGTAGTGACCGAGGTTTTGGAAGCGCATGTTTCGAGTGACCGAAGAAGTTCGATTTTGTTACGGCCATCGGCTCATGGATTACGAAGGCCCTTGTGCACGTATCCATGGTCACAATGCCCGCGTCGAGATTGAAGTTTCCAAACCGACGCTCGATGCGAAAGGTTTTGTCATCGACTTTTTCGATATCGAAAAGGCCGGCAAAGCTTGGATCATGGAACGATTCGATCACCGCTTGCTCGTCCGCAACGACGATCCGGTCATCCCTTACTTGGACCAAGCCGGAGAAGCCTACGTGCGCCTCGATGTGAATCCCAGCGCGGAGAACTTGGCCAAACTCATTTTCGATCATTTGCGCTCTCAAGGAATCCCCGTCACGGCGGTAAGGTTTTACGAGACGGACACGGCCATTGCGACGTACGACGAACGCGGATAACTCTGATTGCGTGGAGGCGAACGATGAGCAAATCGGTTCTCGTCACGGGAGGCGGTAAACGAATTGGGCGCGCCATTGCCGAAGCTTTGGGAAAAGACGGCTGGAGCGTCGCCATTCATTACCATTCATCACGAGCGGACGCCGAATCGATCGCCGAAATCATTCGCTCGGCCGGGGGAAAAGCCGCCGCGGTGCAAGCCGATTTGATGCGGGAAGCGGAAACCTCGACGCTGGTGGAACGAGCCGAATCCGTCGTCGGACCGCTCGAAGCGCTGATCAACAATGCCGCCGTATTCGAACGCGATACCGTCGAAAGCGTGACCCGCGACAGCTGGGATCTGCATATCGAAACGAATCTGCGGGCGCCGTTTGTCCTGATGCAATCGTTCGCGCGACGCCTGCCCGAAGGCGCTCATGGAAACATCATCAATTTGCTCGATCAGCGCGTGTGGAATTTGGGACCGACATTTACATCGTACACCGTGAGCAAAATGGGCTTATGGGCGCTCACGCAATCGTTGGCGGTGGCCCTCGCTCCACGAATTCGCGTCAATGCCGTCGGCCCCGGTCCGACGTTGCCCAGCATTCGGCAAACGCCGGAGCAATTTGCCGCGCAATGCGATCGCGTGCCTTTGCGTCATGGCGCAACGCCCGAAGACATCGCGAATGCCGTCCGATATTTGCTTGGAGCTCGCGCCGTGACGGGACAAATGATCGCCGTGGATGGCGGCGAGCACCTCGGGGTTGTCCGAAAAGTCGGCAGCGAACCGCCGCCGGAATAGACACTCGCCCGCATTGGCTGGGCTTCCGCCCAGACCCGACCAGGGGCTATCCGCCCCTGGACCCGGACCAGCGAGCGCTGGACCAATATTGTTTCGTGTGCTTCGCACCCGAAACAAAAGGGTCAAGTCGGCTATAGCCTCCTGAACCGTGTTTGGTTTGGCCACGTAGTGGACAAACCAATACCCGGGTCAAGGGCCTGGGCCCTTGCGCGGGTGCAGGGGCGCGGAGCCCCTGCTCGGTCTGGGTGAAACCCAGCCTGATGCTGCAGTGAAAACTTACGGGGAAACCGTGAGTTCGACCGGACGTGTACGGGACGAACCTTTTGCCGGGGGGATGCGATGCCGATCGCGCACCGCGTCGAGGGCGACTTCGGGGCCGACATGTTCGACAAACGCGCGGGCAGCGGCGAAGACGGACCAATCACGTTCGCGCAAAGCGATCGCGTAGGGGCCTCGCTCGTCGATGTTACCTTCGTCAAACGACTGAAACACTTCGATGACCCGGCCGTCACGGCGACGGGTGCAGGCGAATCGCAGAGGTTCGTTGCCGTGGGAAATACGCCCGACGACGTAGCCTTCCGTGCTCACGCGACTGCCTTCGAGCAACGCGGCGCTGACTTGGGTGAGCGCGTCAAAACGCATTCGGAAGGTACGTTGTTCGTCTTCGGCTGCCTGCTCGAGAAACGCCTCGAGTTCCCCTCTGTTGATTTGGCCCCACCGCTTCGCCGGCTTTTCGCGACCGCGACGGGGCTTGCTCTGCCCCTCCGGAAAACTGTCACCTTGGCTTCGCATCGTTTGGTTCGCGTGCTCCCATCGACTTGCCGGCGAAATTTTGTTAGTCGCAACGGAAGTCGGGCGAGGCTTTACAGGTGATTTGCACACTGCGCAAGTGTTCTTTTTCGCGCGGCGCGTCGAAGGCTTGCACTTCGCTCTTCCCATCGCGTGACGACCATGCAAAAAGGCCGCCGCTCGCATGCGCACAACATCCTTTGATTGGACCGCCGACGACGGCAAACGCATCTTCGTTCACGAATGGATTCCGGACACGGACGCACCGCCGCGCGCCGTCGTGCACATCGTGCACGGCATGTCGGAACACGCGGCAAGGTACGCACACGTCGCTGAAGTCCTCACGTCGAGCGGGTTTGTCGTGGTCGGTCACGACCAACGTGGCCACGGCAAAACCGCCTCGGAAGATGAACTTGGATTCCTCGGCGTCCCGGACGGCTGGGGCCGCGCTCTGGCGGACATTCGCGGCTTGCTCGCCCATACTCGCGCCAAGTACGCCGGCGTGCGCCAAGCCATCCTCGGTCACTCGATGGGCTCTTTCATGACCCAACGCATCATGGCGGACGAAGGACCCAACTTGTCGGCAGCGGTTCTGTCCGCAACGAACGGCCCTCCCAACGCTCTGGCCCGGGCCGGCGTTTTCGTAGCTCGCGCCGAACGTATACGCCTTGGAGACCGCGGTAAGAGCCGCCTCTTGCAGGGTTTGTCCTTCGACGGTTTCAACCGCGCCTTCCGACCGAATCGCACCGCGTATGATTGGCTCTCGCGCGACGAAGCCGAAGTCGACAAGTACATCGCGGATCCGCACTGTGGTTTTCCCGCGTCGGCATCGCTGTGGGTCCAACTGCTCGAAGCGTTGCCCGGTCTTTTGGCTCCGGATGTGGTCGCGCGGATCCCCAAGAATCTGCCGATTTACGTCCTCGCCGGGGCCGAAGATCCCGTGCATGACAAGACGCGAAACTTGAAGGGCCTTCTGGACATCTACGCGAAGACGGGTTTGTCCGACGTGACCTACCGCGCTTGGCCCGGCGGACGACATGAAGTGTTCAACGAGACAAACCGCGCGCAAGTCATCGCCGAGCTCGACGAGTGGCTGAAGAAGAAGCTGCCGGCGTGATGAAACGCAGCTCGGTCCTCCTCGCGCTGCTTTGCGCTTCGTGCCAAAACGATCCCGCGCCGGCGACGACATCGTCTGCGTCCTCGTCCGCTGTACCATCGGGACAAACATCTGCCGGTCCGTTGGTCATGCCGGCTCCAACCGTCGAAACACCGCCGGCCGTATCGGCGTCGGCAGCCCCTGCATCCGCGCCGGCGCCGTCGGCATTGGCCAACACGGACGCCGAAAAATCGTATTGCGTATCGGCAGCCAAATCGATGGAGCTCGCGAAACCGCACCGGAGTGCACAACCGCCCTACACGATGTGTGCCGAAGGTATATTCTCCCATTGCGGAGGCGGCGACGGCGAGCGCGGACATTTGTGCAGCATACCGCTCGATCCGAAAGCCACGGACTTGGCCAGAAAAACCCAGCCCGGCGTGTGTTGTTATGGTGGCGATTGAGGATCGGCTCGGGGCCGATTCGTTTGACTTGGCCAAACGGTAAAACTAGCCCCGTCCCATCATGGGCGGAAAACACGCGTACAAACTGCAATCGAGTAAAAACTCCAGCGCTTCGAGGTGCCTCCGCGTCTCTTCGACGTCTTTGCCCCACGTATAGAGGCCATGGCCGGCGAGCAAATATCCGTGAATCGTATCGTTGTCGCCGATTTCCGCGTCGATATGCCGGGCCAAACGCGCCATGTCCTGGTCGTTTGCGAAAATGGGTAAATGAACGGCTGCTTCGTGCGAATCCACGCCCGCGAGCGCTTTGACGATTTCATATCCGGTCCACGACAGTCGTCCTTCGTCGGCAAATGCGCGGGAAGTCATCGTCGCCGCCAACGAATGGGTATGCGCAATGCAATGCACGCGCGGCCTGCGGCGATAAATCTGCGCATGAAGCAATGTCTCCGCCGAGGGTACGCTTGCCGCCCCGAACCCCGGCTCGAGCGCTCGGCCTTCGTCGTCGACCAAAAGCAAGTCCCCCGCCCCGAGCGTCCCTTTGTCGAATCCGCTGGGCGTAATCAGAAAACTCCGCGGCGAAACGCGTATCGAATAATTACCGCTCGTCGCAAATGACCAACCCCGACCATGACACTGACGAGCCAACGTGAGCAACGCCAGTTCGTCTTGTCCGAACGCACTTCGTGATACCACAGGCGCTCGAAGCTAGCGCGCATCGAGCGCCGTGCAACCTCGAGCCATACGAGCTTCGACGTTTGCACTTCGTGAAAATACGAAATGAAGTCGAATGATTGAAATCAAAATTCCAAGTCCGGCGGCTTGATCGGTTCGGCAGGAGGTGGATTTCCCGTAAAACCTTGTCTTGGTTGCGCCGCTTCGTGACGATGTTTCGCCGCTTCGTTCGCCATTGCGCCGACAAATGCCGTCAAAAGCCGCACCTGTTGCGTCAGCTCGACTTGCTGCGCCGCCATCGCCTCGACCCGCTCTTCGCTTTTCCGCACCGCAGCTCGAAGCCGCTCGATTTCCGCCATCGTCTCATCATTCGAGACCGTCGCGGCACACCCGGCACTCAGAAGCGCACCCGCCCCGCAAAGAGCCGTGAAGCATCGACGAACGGCAGCTACGAGCATCAAAATGGCCTCCAAGACACTGAGAACGACCATTCTATCGCCTTTCGCGGCAAAAAGAAACGGGGACGTCACAACCAGGGCCGGTTTCTTTACTTGTCAGAAAGTCTCGGGCATTCTCCGCTCGTGTCCCGGCACCGTTCATTGCTCCGTTCGTTCGTTGTGTCCGGCGCCATGCTGCTGGGTGCATGTGCGTCTCCGCCCTCGGCTTCCCATTCCCTCCCCGCTTCGATTGATTCCAAACCGACGCCGGTAACATCGATCCCGCCCTCGACGAATTCAATACCGTCGACGACGCAAAACATCGCCCCGCCATTACCTCCGCCGGCCCCACCACCTCCTCCGTTCTATTCGGACGAACATTTTGACGTGGTGATTCGCGGAGGTTTGGTCATCGATGGTCTTGGAAACGAACGAAAACGCGCCGATGTCGTCATTCGCAAAGATCGCATCGTGCACGTGGGTGATGTGGATCGGCGCGTCCGAGGCGCTCGTGAAATAGCCGCCCAAGGAGCGGTCATCACGCCCGGTTTTTTCGATATGCACGCTCACGGCGGGCCGCTCGGTGACGTCGAATATGCATTGGCCCAAGGCATTACGACGTTGGTGCTGGGACAAGACGGCGCGAGCCCTGCGGAGCATATCGGTGCGTGGCTGGCGAAGGTCGATGTTTCACGGCCGCGAGTGAACATCGCGACGCTCGTGGGACATGTGACGGTGCGCAATCAATCCGGAGCGGGATTGCGGAAAAACCCGAGCGCAAAAGAAATCGAAAAGATGCAATCGCTGGTCGACAAGGCATTGCAGGAAGGTGCTTTTGGTTTGTCGCTCGGATTGGAATACGATCCGGGACGATCGGCAGACTTGGACGAACTCGTCGCCATCGCGCGTCCGGTGGGCGCTCGAAATGCGGTGGTCATGAGTCATTTACGCAGCGAAGACGACGATCGTATCGATGCGTCGCTCGACGAATTATTCGAACAATGTCGGCGAGCGGGAGCTCGAGCGCATATTGCACATTTGAAAATCGTGCTGGGCAAAGGTGTCGATCGGGCCGATCAATTGCTGGCCCGTATGGCTGCCGCACGATCGCAGGGATTGTCGATCACCGCGGATCTCTATCCGTATGCCGCGAGCTACACGTCATTGTCGATTTTATTTCCGGATTTTGCCCGTCCTCCGAATTCGTATGCGTTGGCCAAACGTAATCGTCGGGGAGAATTGGAGTCGTTTGTTCGAGCGCGCGTCGAAAAACGCAACGGCCCGCAGGCCACGGTATTCGGATCCGGACCTTACGCGGGAAAAACGCTGGCCGCCGTAGCGAAAGAACAGGGTGTCCCCTTCGAACGCGTGCTTTTGGATTTGGGACCCAATGGCGCCGAAGCCGCCTATTTCGTGATGGATGAAGCCGTCGTCGAACGATTGTATGCCGATCCTTTCGTGATGATTGGCACCGACGGCGGAGGCGGAGGCCGACATCCTCGAGGGTTTGGGGCATTTGCGAAAATTCTGGACGATTACGTGCGCCAACGACACGTCGTGACCTTGGAAGAGTCCGTGCGAAAAATGACGTCGCTTTCGGCGGCGGCGCTGGGTTTGTCCGGGGATCGCGGCTGCCTGGCGGCAGGATGCGCTGCGGATATGCTGATTTTCGATCCGGAGGCCGTGCGCGTACACGCCGACTTTCATGCCCCGCATCGGCCGGCGACGGGTATGCGGTTCGTCCTCGTCAATGGAATCATCGAACGCGAGAACGAACGCGCCACGAATGCTCGCGCCGGCAAAGCCCTGCGATTTCATTCGCCGCCCACCCAACCGTGATTTGCGAGCGCGAGGCGCGCATCGACGTGCTACGCCTCGACACCTATGCGCAAACAGGCGGCACTCGTGCTTGTCGTTCTGGGCATGAGCGTAGGCCAAGCGGATGCTCGTGGCCCGGCGCCACCTGCGGCTGCGCTGCAACCCGAGTCGGAAGGACAAACCTCGGCGGGAACGTTGTTACTGCGCCCCCCGACATCGGACGCCGTTCTGATTCGCGAAGGGACGTTCACGATGGGTTCGTCCGCGGAGGAGATCACCAACGCTCGGACGTTGTGCCAAGCCGAACCCATGGCCACCGGCTGCGCGGAGACGCGATTCAGCGAAGAGTTTCCGGATCATGAAGTGTTTCTGTCGGAATACTGGATCGACCGAACGGAAGTGACGGTGGGGCAATACCGACGCTGCGTCGCGGCGGGCACGTGTCTCGAGCCTCCTTATGCGTCGGGGGCGACGAGGTTTGACCAACCGAACTTTCCCGTGGTGATGGTGAACTGGTTTGATGCGACAAACTACTGCAAGTGGGCCGGAGGTCGTTTGCCCACGGAGGCGGAGTGGGAACGCGCGGCGCGCGGCATCAAACGGCGGCGTTTTCCCTGGGGAAACACATACAACCCGGCCCTGGTGAATCACGGCCGCGTGCTCGGAGAACTGATGCACGATCGATTTCAATGGCTGTTGTGGTCTTCAAGTGACGAGCCGGATGACAGCGATGGGTTTTTGGAGATCGCGCCGGTGAGTTCCTTTCGTGAAGGTCGAACGCCGGATGGAATTCAGGATCTCGCGGGCAACGTGGAGGAATGGGTCCACGATTATTTTCAGCCGCAGTATCCGGAAGGAAGCGCGGTGAACCCCAAAGGCCCGGATCAAAGTGCTTGGCGTGTGTTGCGTGGAGGCAGCTACATCCACGGACGACATCAATTGCGGACGACGGCACGGCGCTTCGATCTGCCCTCGATGCGTCGCCCTTGGCGCGGATTTCGTTGCGTACGCGAAGCTTGACGTCGAAGCGCAAGTCCTTTGGCACGCCGACAAATCCGCGCGCATAGTGCCTCCCCGTGAAGATTGCTCATCTGTCGGATCTGCACTTGCTCGACCTCGAAGGCGCCGTCCCTATGCGCCTGTTCAACAAGCGCATCACGGGCTACGTGAACCTGCGGTTTCACCGAAAGTCGGTGCACAAACGATTCGCCGTCGAAGCATCTTTGCGCGAGCTGAAAAAGCTCGCCGTCGATCATCTCGTCATCACGGGAGACGTGACGAATTTGGCGCTCGAACGCGAGTTCGATCTCGTGCGCACGGTGCTCGATCGCGAGCTGGGCATGTCGCCGGATCAAGTGAGTCTCGTGCCGGGAAACCACGACACGTACACGCAAGGTTCGTTTCGCACGCAGCGTTTTGCGCAGACGTTCGCTTCGAGCATGCGCAGCGACATCGTTTTGAATGACAATCCTTTTCCGTACGTACGTCTTCGCGGCCCGGTGGCGATCATCGGTTTGTCCACGGCGGTGCCTCGTCCGCCTCTGGTTGCAGCGGGGCAATTTGGAAAGCAACAGCTCGAAACGTTGGCGCGACTGCTCGAGCATCCCGAAGTGCGCTCGCGGACGCCGGTGTTCTTGCAGCATCACCCTTGGCACAATCCGCCGGAGCGCCTGCGTCGGCTGCTCGAAGGCCTGTACGACGCCGATGAACAAGCGGCGTTGTTGCAGCACATCGAGCGCGGCCTCTTGCTTCACGGGCACTTGCATCGACGCGTGCATCGTGTGTTGCAAACGCGTGCGGGGCACATCGACGCGGTGGGGGCGACGAGCGCATCGTTGCTCCACGAGCGCGAAGATCGGATGGCGGGCTTCAACGTGTACGAAGTCGATGCCACGGGCGAGATCCGCGACATCTCGTCGCATCGTTACGATCCGGAACGACAAGTGTTCGAACGCGTAGCGATCCCGACGCAGTGATCTGTCGGAAGTGAAATTATTACGGAAGTAAAAGATTTTCGGCGGGGCGGTAGGCAGGAGTCTCAGGCAGCCGGAACGCGCATGACGTTGACGGCTTGGAGGCCCTTGGGGCCTTCTTTGATCTCGAACTGAACGTCCTCATTCTCGACGAGTCGGCGACGACCTTCGCCGCTGATCTGCGAATAGTGGACGAAGACATCGGGGCCTTGACCCTGCTTGATGAATCCCCAGCCCTTTTCGTCGTTGAACCACTTCACTTTGCCTAAGGCCATGACTCCTCCACATTGACGCTCACCGGCATGGCTACGCGGCGTTTTTGATGCATTCATCCACGCGGCGTCCTGCAAGCGGCGCCAAGGTAGACGGGCGGTTGCAAAGACGTCAAGCGACGGTCCGGATGGCCGCCCACCTGCGAATGCACAGGCGCAGCGCAACCCCGGTGTCTGTGAACCACACTTCGCGTCTGACACGAAAATGACGGAAAAGTCGACATGCGGGAGGGCTCGGAAGGTCGGCACGCGTATCGCATAAGGCCCGAGCATGACGCTTTTCCTTTCCGATACCGAAGCGGGCAACACAGACGTGGACGCGACGACGACGGCTCGACCCTACGCGTATGCCTCACGAGATCCGCGCGCGTTGCGGATCGTGGCGAAGACCATTTATCGCGAGATGCGAAGCGCGGGGCTGACCGAGGAAGACATGATGGCCGTGGCGGGCGAGATGCTGAGCCTCGTGGCCGGCGACATGAAGGATCGTCGTGACGCAGGCGAGAAGGTCATCGGCTGAACCACGCGCGGTGTCCATCGCTCCGGTTTGCATGCGGCCTTTGATTCGTCCGCGTCGTCGGTGCTCCCCAACCTCGGATGGACGTGTCTGATCCCACTCGATTCCTGCGATCGCGCATCAGCGCTCGATCCAGCTTGGCCCTCGTCAACGACATCAAACGCCCCGGGCGCAATTGAGTTGCCCATAACGTTGACATGACGGTCCGGCCTTGCTCGTATTGCCTCTGAATTGCCATTCATGGCCAAGTTGACAGGCGCGGTCCGAGCGGAATGATTTTTTCGGTCATCATCAGTGAGAAGGGTGGCGCTGAACGCCGCGAGTCCTTCGAACGCACGGAAATCAATGTCGGGCGCGTGCAAGGCAACGACTTGATGTTGCCCAAAGGCAACGTGTCGAAGAGGCATGCTCGGCTGTTGTTTCGCGACGGGCGCTTCATCGTCACGGACCTGAAGAGCACGAACGGCACCTACGTCAACGGCCGGAAGATCACGCAAGCGACGATCGTTCGTGAAGGCGACAAGATCTACGTCGGCGACTTTGTTTTGCGCATCGAAGCCGGCGCATCGGAAACCAAGCCCGACATGTCGAAACCCGGCAGCGTCGAAGCCGAAGCATCGGCCGGCGCAGCCCCGTCATCGGCACCGAGCGACGCAGGTTTGCCGCAGGATCGAAAAGGCGACGACGAGTTGCCGAGTGAACGAGATCCCGAGATTTCGTCGGGTGGATCCATCGTTCCCGGACCTCCGCGTTTGCCCAGTACCACGGTAAAACCCGGACCGAATCTGCAAGGTCCGCCCACGATCACGCCCGTTCCCGTAACGACTCCAACGCCTCCGCCAAACCTGGCGACGAGTTCTCCAAAGACAAACTCGAGCGTTCCACCGCAACCCGGTCGTACCCCCACACCGCCTCCGCCGCGCGGCGTACGCATCTCGTCGAACCCTCCCGGTGCGCGAGATTCGAGTCCCACCGGGCCTCGCGCGTACCGCACCATCGTGGCGCAAATCATCGAGCGGGCGACCGAATCGTTCGACTTCGACCGCCTCGGCCCGAACGACTCCATCGACGCGAGTTTGTCGGGACGACTGACGGGCGTCCTGCAGGAACTGGCCACGCAAGTCAAAGCGTCGGGACAAGTCGCCGACTCGGTGACGGTGGATCAGCTCGTCGCGGACGCCAAACGCGAGGCCCTCGAGCTTGCACCGCTCGGACCACTCGGCCCCTTGCTCGTCGACGATGACGTCACGGAGATCCACATCGAGAGCGCCGAGCGTGTCCTCGCGTTCCGAAAGAGCCGCCGGACGCCGACGATCATTTTGCGCGTGGTGAACGAAAAGTCGATCGCTCGCGCGCTCGAACGTTTGTCCAAAGACACCGACAACGATCCGTTGGTCTTTGCAAACTCCATGTACGATCGTCGTACCGCCCAAGGCTTGCACATCCTCGCGTCGTCACCGTTGCGTCGAGCGCGGGGCAGCGTGATCGTCTTGCGCAAACCGCAACGTACGGACAACGCGTTGCTCGAAGATCTCGTCCGTCACGGCATGGTGTCGCAAGCCATGGCGACGTTCTTGTCGTACCTCGTCGCCGTTCGCGCGAACGTCCTCATCGTGGGTTCGGCAGGACCAACCTACGGCGCACTCCTGTCGGCGCTCGTCAACATCGCTCCCGCGGACGAACGTATCGTGGTGTTACAGGATGACGAACCCATCACGGTGCAGCATCCGAACGCGTTGTCGCTGCCTTCGCCCACCGACGGCGCGGATGCGGACAGCAAAGCTCAAACCGTTGCTTTCATCGGTGCGGATCGCGTTGTGTGCGGAGGACTTGGAGCGGCCGCAGTTGCTTTGGCGAACTCGCAAGCCGAAGCGGGCGGATGTTTGATCGCGACGACACGAGCGTTGACGTTGCGCGATGCACTGAACCGTTTGCCCGCGGATCTTGCGCGCAAGCAAGCGGGCATGAGCATCGAGACGGCGCGGGAAGCTTTGGCGAGCAGTTTCCACATCGTCATCGAAGTCGCGCGCTTGGCCGACGGGCGCACCCGCGTTCTGCGCATGGCCGAGCTGCGCATGGATGGACGCCAGCTCGTTTCCCGAGACATTTTCGTGTTCAACGTCGATCGGTCCCATGCATCGGGCCCGGTCGAAGGTCAGCATCACCCCACGGGCACTGTGCCGACGCTCGTGGAAGATCTGACGGCGCGGGGCATCGTGCTCGATACCCAGCTTTTTCGACGCAATCCTGGAAAGTAGACGTTCAACTTTCCCGTGACGCATCTCGGCAAACCAATAAGGTTACGCTAAGTTAGGTTTCGATTGGGTCACCCAGTCGAGATCATCTCCATCCCAAGACATCGACGAACCATGGCGATTCGCACCATCTTGCACTACCCGGACCCTCGACTGCGTCAGAAGGCGCAGCCGGTGACAACTGTCACTCCTGAAATCGAAAAGCTCATCGAAGACATGGCCGAGACGATGTACGCGGCTCCGGGCGTGGGACTTGCCGCGACGCAAATCGGCGAGCCGCATCGGATCTTCATCGTCGACATCGCCGCCGAAGACGAACCGAGCAACCTCATGGTGTTCATCAATCCCGAGATCACCGCGACCGACGGTTCGCAAACGGGCGCGGAAGGGTGTTTGTCTTTCCCCGGCGTCACCGAAGACGTGAAACGCGCGGCAAAAGTGACCATTCGCGCGATGGATCGTAAGGGCAAACCGTTTGAGCTCGAAGCAGATGAGCTGCTCGCCGTCGCCGTGCAACACGAGCTCGATCATCTCGAGGGCGTGTTGATGATCGATCGCGTCGGGATGCTCAAGAAGCGCATCATTCAGCGCAAGATGCAAAAGCGCGCCGAAGCTTGATTCCGCGTTTGTCGCGTTGTGCCGCGACGAACCATCCGCCTACACGACACCCACGCGACAGGATCGCTTCGCGACGATGAACGTCTTCGCGATCCTTCAACGCGGCGGAAACGACAGCGGTCCGCTCACGTAGGCATCGCGTCCGCACAGAACCCAGTTTGGATCGACAATCCGCGGCGCTTCGCTCGGAGTATCCGGGCCCGCCCAATCGACGGCTCCGGGACGACCACGTGGACCGAGCAGGATGGGCGCGATGAACGCGTGCAATTCGTCCGCAAGTCGCGACGCGAGCAGACTGCCGGCAAGCTCCGCGCCGCCTTCCACGAGCATCGACACGACGCCTTGTTCGGCGAGCACACGCAACGCCGCGCCGACATCGACGCGACCTTCGGCCGAGTTTGGAACTCGAAACACCACACAACCGGCATCGACGAGTGTTTGTTCGTGCGCTGCGGACGCGCTTTCGCCTGCGAGCACCCACGTGGGTACTTGCGCCGCCGTCTGAACGAGCCTGCTTTGCGCGGGCAAACGCAACCGCGTATCGAAGACGATGCGGGTGGGCGAGCGGCCTTGGTCCGCCACATGCGGCGCTCGTACGGTGAGACGCGGATCATCGGCCAATGCCGTGCCGATCCCAACACCGACGGCATCGTGCTGCGCACGCAGCTCTTGCACCTTGGCGCGAGCTTCGGGCCCCGTCACCCACTTCGACGCACCGCTGCGCGTCGCGATACGTCCATCGAGCGACAAGGCGAGCTTCAACGAGACGTACGGCAGCCCGAGCGTGATGAACTTGGTCCACGGAGCGATGAGCGCCCGCGCTTCAGACTCGGCGATGCCGACATCAACAGCGATTCCAGCTTGCCGCAGGATGGTCGTCCCACCGCCTTCGACGTTCGGGTTTGGATCTACGCACCCGACGACGACACGCTTGATGCCCGCCCGCCGAATCGAATCCACACACGGCGGAGTTCGTCCGTGGTGATTGCAGGGCTCGAGCGTCACGTACAACGTCGCCCCACGAGCTGCCTCGCCGGCCCGGCGCAGCGACAACACTTCCGCGTGCTCTTCGCCCGCGCGAACGTGATGGCTCGCGACGATGACTTCGCCATTTTCCGCAACGATGACCGCCCCAACGGGAGGATTCGGAGATGGCAGCGCCTTTCTCGCCTCTTCGAGAGCGAGGCGCATCATGGCGATGTCTAAATCTGGATCGGCAGCAGTCATATCGTCAGCCCGGATCTACTAGGGCGCCTTCGCCTTCACAAGCTTGCCAAGTTCACGCATGAATTCGTCCACGTCACGAAACGAACGATAAACACTGGCAAAACGGACATACGCGACTTCATCGAGCTCGCGTAGGTGATGCATCACGCGCTCGCCCAATTCGACCGCGGTGATCTCACGACGCTCCGAATCTTGCGCTTCACTCTCGATGGCGTCCACGACCGCGTGCAAGCGTTCGACCGAAACGGGTCGCTTGTTGGTCGCAATCGTCAGGCCACGCAAGAGCTTCGCTCGGTCGAACGGCTCACGCCTTCCGTCCTTCTTCACGACGGTCGGCAACACGTCTTCGATGCGTTCGTACGTCGTAAATCGCTTTGCACAGTCCGCACATTCGCGCCGACGACGCACGACGTTGCCCGTCCCTACGGCACGGGATTCGATGACCTTGTCTTCCATGTGCCCGCAAAAAGGGCACTTCATGTCTTCATCCTTCGAACCGCGAGAACACGAGAGTTGCGTTTGTCCCACCGAACCCGAACGAGTTCGACACGGCATGCCGAATCTTGCGTTCACGCGCCGTGTTGGGCACACAATCGAACGGGACTTCGGGATCGAGCTCATCGATGTTTGCCGTCGGAGGCACTCGGCCTTCGTGAATGGCAAGAGCACAGAACGCTCCTTCGATGGCTCCGGCGGCACCGAGCGTGTGACCTGTCACGGACTTGGTCGAACTGACCCACAGATCCGGGCTCGTCGCATGAGCGCCAAACACTTTCGCGATCGCTTTGGCTTCTTCGATGTCCCCGAGCGGCGTCGAAGTCGCGTGCGCATTGATGTAGTCGATGCTTTGAGGTGCAAGCTTTGCATCGGCCAGCGCGAGCTTCATCGCGCGTTGCGCTCCTTCACCTTCCGGTGCGGGTTTGGTCAAATGGTACGCATCGCACGTCGCACCATACCCCGTCACTTCGGCGTAAATCTTCGCTCCGCGCTTTTGTGCATGGCTCAGCGACTCGAGCATGAGCGATGCGGCACCTTCACCTACGACAAACCCATCACGGGCTTTGTCCCACGGTCGACTGGCCTTGGTAGGTTCGTCGTTGCGCTTGGACAAGGCGTACATCGCGTTGAAGCCCGCAACGCACAACCCGGTGATCGTCGACTCGGCACCACCGGCCAACATCAAAGGCGTTCGGCCGCGACGAATCCACTCGAACGCCTCACCCAGCGCATGAGCGCTCGATGCACACGCACTCGTGTTGCAGTAACTCGGACCGCGCAAATCAAACGCCATGGCGACTTGTCCCGCAGCCAGGTTCGCGATGACCGACGGGATGAAGTACGGGCTGATCTTCGACGGCCCCTTGTCGTGAAGCGTGAGCGAGTAGTGGTAGAGGTTATCGAGTCCGCCGAGACCAACCCCGATGTACGTGCCGCATGCTTCCCGATCTTCATCGGTGAACGTGATGGCGGCGTCATCGAGGCAGAGCTTCGACGCGGCGATGGCCAGATGGGCAAACCGACCCATCTCTTTGAGCTTTTTCCGGGGGATGAACTGTTCCGGGACGAACCCTTTCACCTCCCCGGCAAAGCGCGTGGCGTGTTGCGACGCGTCAAACAACGTGATGGGCCCGATGCCCGATTGCCCTTCGAGCACGGAGCGCCACGACTCCGCGGTGCCAACACCGTTTGGAGTAACGAGTCCGATTCCCGTAATGACGACGCGTTCCATAGTTTGGATGTCCAAAGGGGATCACGAAGATGATTGACGATCACGAATCAACTGGCCGCCCACGGGAATCTTCGAACCGATGACGACACGTCCAAAATCAGTCGCCAAAATCAGTCGAAGGTGGAGCGACGGGTACCCAAGACAAACTCAGGACTTGGGGTGCGACTCGATGTAGTTGATCGCGTCTTGAACGGTTCGAATCTTCTCGGCGTCTTCGTCCGGAATGTCGATCTCGAAGGCCGCTTCGAACGCCAACACGAGCTCGACAATGCCGAGGGAGTCTGCCCCGAGATCGTCGATGAACGCTGATTCGGGCTTGATGTCCTTCTCGTCGACGTCGAGCTGTTCCTTGATGATCCGCTTAACTTCCGCGGTGATGTCACGACCTTCGGCCATGGTGATGTCCTCCAAAAACGCCTCCCCTCTACAGCATCAGAACCGACTTTGCACGCGCTCTTTACGCTTCGAGATGCATTTCTTGCGCGTCGTTCTCTTCGCAGTGACGAAAGAGGCGAAAGCACACGATCACATGTACATGCCGCCGTTGACGCGAAGCGTCTCGCCCGTGATGTACGACGCTTCATCCGAACAAAGAAAGACGATCGCCGCCGCGATATCCTCGGGTTTGCCCGTGCGACCCAGCGGGATCGCCGAAAGCATTCCTTTGCGTGCGTCCTCGTTCATCGCCGACGTCATGTCTGTCTCGATAAACCCCGGCGTGACGACGTTCACCGTGATGTTTCGTGATGCGTATTCACGCGCAAGGGTCTTGGTCAAACCGATGAGCGCCGCCTTCGACGCCGAGTAAACAGCTTGCCCGCCGTTGCCCATTTCGCCGACGATGCTCGACAAAAACACGATGCGGCCGGTTCGAGCGCGCATCATCGTCTTGAGCGCACCTTTCGCACAGCCGATCGCGCCCTTCACGTTCACCGCCAACGTTCGGTCAATCTCCTCTTCCTTCACCCGCACGACGAGCCCATCGATCGCGATGCCGGCGTTCGCCACCACGATGTCGAGACGCCCGAGTCGCTTGGCCAGCGCGGTGATCGCATCTTCCGTCGCTTGCATGTTCGCCACATCGAACCCAAGCGCTTCGGCTTTGCCTCCGGCCGCTTCGATCTCGCTCACGACACGTCGAGCTTCTTCTTCACCCTTTACGTAGTTCACAACGACGTGCGCGCCCTGCTTCGCCAAGGCGATCGCCGTCGCCCGACCAATGCCGCGCGAACCGCCCGTCACGAGAGCGACTTTCCCAGTCAGATCGAACATGCGTCATGCCTCCAGAAATGAACGAACAGCATCGATGCTCGCGACGTCCGACACGTTGAGCATCTTGATCGATTTTGCGATCCGCTTGCCGAGGCCCGAAAGCACTTTGCCCGGCCCGATTTCGAGGGCGTGCGTGACACCTTCCGCGGCCATGCGTTCAAAGATCGACGTCCACAAAACGGCGCCGTCGATCTGCCGCAACAACAATTCCTTCACGCGCGTAGGATCGGAGTTCGGCTCCGCATCCACGTTGGCAATCACGGCAAACGCCGGTGGATGCACCGTGATGCGTTCGAGGTCCGGTGCCAGTTGCTCACGCGCAGGACGCATCAACGCGCAATGAAACGGCGCACTCACCTTGAGGGGAATCGCCTTGCCTCGTCCCACGACGGCCGCCGAGACTCGAGCAACCGCAGCGGCATGCCCCGCAATCACCACTTGTCCGGGCGCATTGTAGTTCGCGAGTGAAACAATTTCGTCCCCCGCCTCGGCGGCACATATCTCGGCAACGACGGATCCATCGAGGCCCATGACGGCCGCCATCGCGCCTTCTCCCGCAGGCACGGCCGCTTGCATCGCCGCACCGCGAAGACGACAAATCCGGACGGCATCTTCCAGTTCGAGCGCCCCGGCCGCAGCCAGCGCGCTGTATTCGCCCAGCGAATGCCCCGCGGCAAACCGCGGCGGAACGAGGTCCGGCACGCGCTCACGCATAGCCGCAACGAGCGCCATGCTGACCGTCACGAGCGCCGGCTGCGTGTTCGCCGTGAGCGTCAGCTCCTCCATCGGCCCATCGAAACACAGCTTCGACAACGGTTCGCCAAGCGCCGCGTCCGCGCGTTCGAACACGCGTCGCGCCGCCTCGGATACATCGACGAGATCCCGACCCATACCCACGACTTGGGATCCTTGGCCGGGAAAAACCCACGCTACGTTCACGCTTCGCTCCATCGACCACATCCCTCAACGTCGCAATCGTTTACATTCGTACGAG
>WBZU01001138.1_pt1 | contig 20770 bp, 22 predicted proteins | sample 5204311 | NCBI WGS metagenome assembly WBZU01 (sample SAMN12344359, study PRJNA552823) | activated sludge metagenome | biome: Activated sludge suspended growth; feature: Nitrification reactor; material: Wastewater; isolation source: activated sludge from nitrification reactor of wastewater... | reverse complement strand
ACACCGTCTCGGCCATGGACGAGGGCCCACGCTGCGCAGATGAGATGCCTCGCAGATGCGTGATCAGAGCTCTGGTCGTCGGGTTACTGGCCGGCGTCGTCACCGGATTGTTTGGTGTCGGCGGAGGCTTCGTCATCGTGCCGGCATTGTCGATGATTTTGGGCTTCCCGATGCAGACGGCGGTCGGCACCTCGCTGCTGATTATCGCGATTGTCTCGCTCGGCGGCCTATTGGGTCATGTACAACAGGGCCGGCTCGATTGGCCTGTGACGGGCTTGCTGTTGCTGGGCAGCGGGCTGGGGATGCTCGCGGGAACAGAGGTGGCACGTCGAATCCCCTCAGCACGCCTTGCGAAACAATTTGCAGTCGTTGCAGCCGCCGTCGCTGCCGGTCTCATCCTCCACAACGGGATCGCATTGAGCTGGGGCGCGCGCTGATTCAGGGAAACAGGCATCATGTCCCGGCCTACCGAAGCATCGAGCGGCCATGCGCTTTGCTACTGTGACGTGTTCGCATACGTTGGTCACGGATCAGCGCCTCGACATTGGGCATGACCGCGATGATCCCTGACGAGTCGGAGGTGGCGAACTTATGGGGTGTCTGGCGAGGGATGGTCCGAATCATGTGAATCCATTCTGAGCATGCGTGACTCATACTTACAAAAGGAACCGCCGATCGATCCAGTGACCATAAGCGGTTGTGCCTCAAGGCGGTCCATGAGTCGTAAGAACCGACGGAGTTTTCTAATTTCAAAATGGAGGGAATAATGATGATGAGAAGATTAGGTTTTGGATTTTTGGGAATCGCAGTAGCAGTCGCGATGACGGTGTTCCCCGTCTTTGCCGACGAGGGCCATGGGAAGAAGGGGCAAGGCGGTCACGGTCAGGAGGGACAGGACGATCATAGTGGGCATTACCTGAAACATTTGTTGAAGCATGCCAAAGAGTTTGGGCTGACGCAGGAACAGGTCGGCAAACTCAAAGCCTTACAGCTGGACTTCCAGCGTTCGGAGGCCAGGTTGGAAGCCGATGTGAAGATCGCCAAGCTTGAACTGTACGCCATGCTGGAAGATGAGCAGGCCGACCTCAATACCATTCAGGCCAAAGTCGAGCAGTTGAAAAAGTCAGAAGCGGCTTGTCTGCTCTCGGCCATCAAGAGTAAGCGCACCGCCATGGCCCTGTTGACCCCTGATCAACGGGAGAAGGACCGAGTTCATCATGAACACATGAAGAGTCAGGGTGAGAGTCAACATAGCGGCGGGATGGGTGGAGGAATGGGCGGAATGGGCCGGGGTGGCATGATGGGAGGCATGGGGGGAATGGGCGGTGGCGGCATGAGTGGAGGCGGCCAGGGGGGACATGGCGGCGGAGATCATGAGAGTGGAGAGTCCAGCGGAGGTCAGCAGCACCAGCATTAAGTATGGAGCGCAAGCGTATCGATGGAGGTATGACAATGCTGTGGCTACGAAAACTACAAGTGAGTATCGGGGTGTGTATTGCGCTTCTAGTACCTTCGCATGGCTTCGCCGTCGAAGATACAACAGGGCTGGAAAGAGCCACGTCTGAAGTGGCCATGGGATTTGTGAGGGAACTGGGTGCAGCCATGACGAGGGAAATGGCTAAGGGCGGTCCGACAGAGGCGATCAAAGTCTGTGCCGAGCTGGCGCCGGAGATCGCGGGCCGGTTGTCGCGCGAACATGGCTGGCGGGTGACGCGCGTGGGGACACGTATGCGCAATCCCTTGCTCGGCATGCCGGATGCGTGGGAGCAGAAGGTGCTGGGCGAATTTGCCGAGCGTGCCACGAAAGGGGAGGCTTTCGCGGGCATGACCCAGAGTGAGGTGGTGACGGAACCGAGCGGACGATACTATCGGTTCATGAAGGCGATCGCCGTGCAGCCGCAATGTCTTCTGTGTCATGGACCCGTGGCAACGATTCCGAGTGAGATTCAACAGCGCCTGAAGGCGCAGTACCCATTCGATACGGCGACCGGGTACCAGGCGGGCGAGCTTCGTGGCGCTGTGAGTATCAAGCAGCCGTTCAACGAGCCCAACCAGTAACGGGTGAAGTCGGACTTGCGTGAGTCATCCGGTTGAATTGAGAGGACACGTGTATGGCCGGTGGGCTATTCTAGGATCGCCTGCCGTTCAAAAGTCATTTTGGGTCACGAAGTTGGAGGAATGCTGATGCCGCGCCGAACAACGATCTCTCTGCGTCAAAGATTCCATCAGATGGACGGAAACGCGACGCTGAGTTCAATGGGATTGATCGCATTGATGCTGTGGGTCGTGACCATTGCCGCATTCAGCTGGTTTTTCGTCAAAGGCTGGACGACGGAAGGGAGTGATGGGCGCGTGGAAATACTATTGGCACCGGCCGAACGCGATCAGATTCTGGCGGAGATGCGGCATCTGTTGAAAGCGATAGACGGCATCATCAGGGGGTTGGGGGAACCGAAGCCTGACCTGAAGCAGATGGAAGAAACGACTCGAGCGGTCGGCATGCATATGGCGGTGGATGCGGAGCCGGCCATCATGGCGAAGTTGCCGCTGCCGTTTAAGCAGATGGGCATGTCGATCCACAAGGATATGGATGCGCTGGCTGATGCAATCGTCCAGAATGAGACACCACAACAAATCCTGCAACGTTTGTCGAGCATGACGGCTCGCTGCACGGCTTGTCACGATATGTATCGGTTTTCTGCAGGCCGATAAGTCGTGAAGGGAAGAGAGTGCTTACTCCAATGTCCGCATTGAGCTTCTCACCAAACCAATTGGTCCTGTTCGGAGGGGCAGCACCGGCCTCTCATCGTGTGGGTTGTGTCTGCCGGTCGATCGAATCACGGCCATGAGAGGAGGAATGATCACATCCATAAGTCGACGGACCCGCATCATTATTGTGGATGGGGTTGCCGGCGGAACCAGCGCTGCGGCCAGAGCACGCCGACTGGATGAGTCGGCTCACATCGTCGTATTCGAGCGTGGCTCGCACGCCGGTTTTGCCAACTGCGGCCTACCCTAGTACCTGGGCGGCGAAATCTCTGATCGCAATGACCCTCTGGTAGCCGACCCTGAGACCCTCAAGGGATTGCTGGCGTTCGACGTTCGGACAAAGATTGAGGTTGTCGCGCTTGATTGAGTGGCGAAAGAAATCGACGTGCATGAGCTCACCACGCATAGGAGATATCGTGAGCCGTTTGGGGCAACGAGGCTGCCGATCAAACTGATCTTCGAGACTTCCACGGGCCGAATCCTCGGGGCCCAAGCCGTTGGTGAAGGGGGGGTCGATAAGCGTATTGATGTGCTGGCCATGGCGATTCAAATGGGAGCCATGGTCTTCGATTTGGAGCAAGCCGAGCTGTGTTATCCCCCACAATATGGAAGTGCGAAGGACGCCGTTAATCTGGTTGGATTTCAGGGTGCCAATGTCTTGCGTGGGAGCACGATGCCAATCATGCCGATCGAGCGGCAAGTTGCATTGGAGACTGCGACGCCACCGGTGATTGTGAATGTGAGAAGTTCCGCCGAGTTCAAGATCGGACATATTCCTGGATTTTCCCTTCCCGGAATTACGCACGAGGGTGGGCGAGTTGCCGACAGATCAGTCCGTTGTCACCTATCTGTGCGGTCGGTCAACGAAGGTATTTCACCGAGCGACTGTTGCGGCACGCGGGTATGACCGGTTGTCATAATCTGACCGGAGGGTTTGTCCGCTGGAAAAGGCACGTTTCGGGGTCTGTGTGAATCCTTTGCTCGGTCTGTGACTCACATAGGCAAGAGGAAAGGAGGCCGACATGAAACTCAATGAACAGCTCCGATTCATCGCAGGCGTGTTTGTGCTGATCGCAGTGATATTGGGCGCGACCGTTCATCCCTATTGGAACTATTTCGCCGCCTTTGTGGCGGTCAATCTGATTCAATCGGCCTTTACCGGCTGGTGTCCGATGATGGCACTCTTACGAAAGCTCGGCGTGCAAGAATAGTCGTGACTTTGTTGTGGGATGCCTTATTCTTGGGTGAATGCCGAGCCGTCCGGGGCGTAACGGAGGATCAGGAAAGCTGCTATGGCCATTCCCCTGATTTTGACAGATGCATTTGCGAGCGAGCGAGATCTCTGCAAAATGATTGCCGCTCGGAAGGTCTGCTTCGACCACGATCCCCTCTATGTGAAAGATGGATCGAATCAGATCGTGCAGATTGGTTTTCAACTCAACCTCTACGCGGCTTTTCAGGATCCTAAACATCTGCCGTCGGGCGAGGACGCCGAGCTGCGCGACCTCATCGGTGACCTTCGGCGGCTGTGCCGTGTGTTCTTTCAGTCGCTGGATCTTCTGAAGCCCTGCGAATATCCCGAACCGCCGATGCATCGTATTATGTATGCTCCGGAACGTCAGTATCGAGCGGAAGTCTGTCTTCAAGTTCCCATCTTCGACCGGGGACACTACGGGGCGAAACCAGATCGTTGTTTGGAAGAGCTGCTCAAGACAGCCGAATGTCTCCTTCGACAGCTAGGGGCCAAGCGCGGAATATGGGACGATCAGAAGAGTGCACAGGCTCAGGATCAGTGTGAAGACCATGCCCGAGCTGCTGCGGGCGAAGCGTGAGTCCGGAGGAACACATCACGCAGATGAGGGTCAAACCAACGAAATACATCGTCCTCGCGATCCTGCTCTCAACCGGCTGCGGATCCAAGGAAGAGCCGGTCGCACCGGTGGTATCCGCCGCTCCACAGAAGACGATTCAGGCTGTAGTCGTGGAAGCCAAGCCGGTATCGGTGCCGATTCGCGTTGAAGTCACCGGTCAGGTTGCTCCGATCTTCCAAGCCACGCTCTCCAGTCGTATCCAAGGGACCATCGATACGTTGCTGGTTCGAGAAGGCTCGAAGGTCTCCAAGGGGCAGCTCTTGATCCGGCTGGATAGCCGAGACCTCCAGGCAGACCTGGCCCGCGCGCATGCGGAGATCGAGAATGCGAAGGCGCATCTCGACAGGATGAACCAGCTGTATGCCCAAGATGCAGTCTCGAAACAGGAGATGGAGAATGCGACTCGGGCCCATCGAGTCGCGGATGCCAATCGCAAGGCCGTGGAGGCTCAGCTCAGTTATACGACGGTGAGAGCGCCGTTCGACGGCATCATCACTGAAAAAAAAGTAGAGGCAGGAGAATTAGCGTCACCGGGTCAGCCGCTGCTCAAAATGGAAGATCCTCTACGTCTTCGTCTGGAAGCCACGGTCGCGGAAGGAGATCTCAGGTTGGTTTCTCGAGGCGATAAGATTCGGGTCGTCATTGATGCCGTAGGCGGCCAAGAGTTGATCGGCATAGTCAGTCAGATTCTTCCCGCGGGAGATCCGCAAACGCATACCTTCACGGTTAAGGTCGATTTGCCCAAAGTCGAGGGACTGAGGACTGGGATGTTCGGCCGATTTCCTCTCGAGAAAGGTGTCACGCAAACCATTCTGGTTCCTGTGACGGCCCTCGTCGAGCGAGGCGAGCTCAGCAGTGTCTACGTCGTTGGATCGGACCAGATCGCACGGCTCCGATGGGTCAAAGTCGGGCGGAGGTTCGAACAACATGTCGAGCTCCTGTCCGGCATCAACGAAAGCGAACGGGTCTTGATGGACGGAAGTCGTGGAGTTGACGGAGCAGCCGTTCAGGTCGTTGAGACGGTGACATCGCCATCCCAATAAGAATTGCGTGTTTCGGGTCTCGTGCCGGAGGCGGTTCGAACTTCAAACTCGAAACAAGAAACTTTCGACTCGAACCGCTCCGCTTCAGGAGATGCAAACGACGCATGACGAATTACAAGCCAGGCCTGAGCGGGCGCATCGCCACCCTCTTTATCGACAGTAAACTCACACCGCTCATTATGCTGGGTGTGCTGCTCCTGGGTCTGTTTGCGGTGGTCGGTACACCTCGTGAGGAGGAGCCACAGATCGTCGTGCCGATGGCCGATGTCTGGCTGCCGTTTCCCGGGGCATCAGCCAAGATCGTTGAAGAGCAACTCACCAAACCCTTTGAGCGGAAGCTCTCCGATATCAAGGGGGTCGAGTATGTGTACTCGATCTCGAGACCTGGTGGCGCCCTGATCATTGTCCGGTTCTATGTCGGTCAGCCGATGGAGCAGAGTCTGGTCGATCTGTATGACAAGTTGATGGCGAACCAAGATCTCTTACCACCCGGCGCCGAACCGTTTTTGGTCAAGCCGAAAGATGTCAACGACGTCCCCATTGTCACCCTCACGCTGTCGAGTGAACGCTATGGGGAATTTGAGCTCCATCGGCTGGCCGAACAGGTCTTAGAGGAGGTCAAGAAGGTAGCGGGCACATCGGCTGGATTCATTGTCGGTGGGAGGCCACGCGAGTTGCGTATCCAGATCGATCCGACGAGATTAAAGGCCTACGGGCTGACACCGCTACAGATAATGAACGTGGTGCGCGGCGAGAACCGCGCCTTGTCGACCGGCCGCTTCGACAGTCGTAATCAAAACTTTCTGGTAGAAACGGGTCGCTTCATCCGGTCACGGGAAGATCTAGAAAGTCTGGTCGTCGGCGTCAATGAGCAACGACCGGTGTACTTGCGCCAAGTAGCGGAAGTCACGGACGGACCGGCAGAAGCGACGAGTTATGTTTGGTTCGGTGTGGGCGCCGGAGGCATCCGTGAAGCGGGGCTTACGAACGACGCCTCACGAGAGACGCTTCACGAAGACCCCGCTGTCACCGTCGCCATTGCCAAGCAGGCCGGGATGAATGCGGTGACCATCGCCGCTGAGGTGATCCGAAAAGTCGATGAGATGAGAGGCAGAGTCATTCCGTCGGACGTCCGTGTGACGGTGACGCGCGATTATGGAGAAACAGCCCAGGAGAAGGCCAATGAACTGCTGTGGCACCTCCTGATCGCTGTTGTTGCGGTCGTGGTCTTCCTCGGTGTGACATTGGGGCCGAGGCCGGCGCTCGTCGTCTCCATCGCGATTCCGTTGACTCTTGCACTCACGCTTTTCACGTCGATGATGATCGGGTACACGATCAACCGGGTGACACTGTTTGCCCTCATATTTTCCATCGGCATTCTCGTGGATGATGCCATCGTGGTCGTCGAAAACACCTATCGCCATCTGAAGATGCGTCTCACCGCTCACCACGAAGCCTCCATCCAGGCGGTTGATGAAGTCGGGAATCCCACGATCTTGGCGACATTCACCGTCATCGCCGCCCTTCTGCCGATGGCCTTTGTCTCCGGGCTCATGGGGCCCTATATGAGGCCGATTCCCGTCAACGCGTCCATCGCAATGTTTTTCTCGCTGTTGGTTGGCTTCATCGTGATCCCCTGGTTTTGCCAGACCTGTTATCGTCCGGGAACTTCCCTTTCAGGAGTCGACCATGAGCGTGATGAGCGAGGTTTGACGGCTCGGATGTATCGGCGGATTCTTTCTCCGCTGCTGGCCCATCCGTTCCTCGCCTATGCGTTTCTGGCCGGAGTCGGGCTCTTGCTCGTCGCATCGACGCTGTTGTTCTACACCCGCCATGTTGTCGTGAAGATGCTCCCCTTCGACAATAAGAGCGAGATCCAATTGGTGGTCGACATGCCGGAGGGGACCACGCTCGAAGAGACCGCCCGAGTCACTCAGGCGCTGGGACGCTATGTGAAGACGGTGCCGGAAGTGCGGGATTATCAGGTGTATGTCGGAACGGCCTCTCCCTTCAATTTCAGTGGACTTGTCCGGCACTACTATCTGCGGGAGCAACCTCACGAGGCGGACATTCAAATCAATCTGGTCGCGAAGCACGAGCGAGCCACCCAGAGCCATGACATCGCCCAGCGGATTCGTCCACCGGTGCAAGAGATCGCCCGTGAATATGGCGCCAATGTGAAGATCGTCGAGGTACCGCCCGGGCCGCCCGTGCAATCAGTGCTCGTTGCGGAGGTCTATGGGCCCGACTACAACAGGCAACTTGCCGTGGCACGGGAGATCCGAGGGCTCTTCGAATCCACATCGGGAGTGGTCGACGTGGATGACTATATCGAGGCGGAGCAGGTGAAATATGTCTTCACCGTTGATCGCGCCAAGGCAGCCCTCGCCGGTATTCCTTCCGATGAAATCGTCACCACGCTTCGTATGGCACTCCAAGGAACGAAGGTTGGCCTCGTCCATATCCCACAAGAGAAGAGTCCAGTCCAAATCGTGCTTCGCCTCCCGCTCGCTGAAAGGACCGGTCTTGAGCATCTCGGAGAGATCGGGCTGCGTACAAAGACCGGCGGCATCATCCAGCTGTCCGAACTACTCACGGTCGAGCGAACGATCCAAGACAAAGCGATCTATCACAAGAATCAAAAGCCGGTCGTGTATGTGGTTGCGGACGTCGGTGGTCCTGGAGCGGAGCAAGCCGAGAGTCCGGTGTACGGAGTGCTGGGAGTCGGGAAAAGGCTGGAAACGTATCGAGCGGAAGAAGGGTATCAGGTTGAGCAATACTACGCCTCGCAGCCGTGGTCGGAAGAGAAGATCGCGATGAAGTGGGATGGAGAATGGCACATTACCTATGAAACATTCCGAGATATGGGCCTCGCGTTTGCTGTGGCCATGGTGCTCATCTATCTGTTGATCGTCGGGCAGTTCCAATCGTTCGTCACCCCGTTGATCATCATGGCGCCGATTCCACTCACGCTCATCGGCATTTTGCCCGGGCATTGGCTGACGGGGTCGTATTTCACCGCTACCTCCATGATCGGCTTCATCGCGCTGGCGGGGATCATCGTGCGGAACTCCATTCTCCTCGTCGACTTCATTCAGCTGCAAGAACGTACCGGCGTGCCCTTGGCTGAAGCCGTCGTCAAGGCTGGTGCTATTCGCACAAGGCCCATTCTTCTCACCGCCGCTGCGCTGATGGCCGGTGCCTTCGTCATCATTCTGGATCCCATCTTCCAAGGATTAGCTGTCTCGTTACTCTTCGGTGTCGGTGCCTCGACGCTGCTGACCCTCATTGTCATTCCGGTGCTGTACTATCATGTGATGGGAAAACCCGCTGGACCGAACCATGCCGGCGGCAAAGAGATACTCGGAGAGGGCGTTCCTTACCGAGAACCTTCCTCTGTAGGTTCCACTTAATCCGACCGCTTTTGAAGTCAGTGTCCCAGCTAGCTCGGGTCATTTGCGACTGGTAACACAAAAAGCCATCAAGGCTACAAACCGTGCTATAGGAGCTGTGTTCAGACGCTTATCCGCGCAGCTGAGAGAAGACCCGATAGCGACAGACCGTATCCCGCAAGTGACGTTTGCATTCTATGACAAACTGAAGCCAGTGATGGCCCGATTCGACCAGACCTTGGCCACCGCCAATGTTGGGCTCGTGTTGCTCAAGGCGCTCCTCCGTCGGCGTGGCCGATCTGATCAGGAGTAATCCGGGTTGAGATGATCGTTTTCGCACGATTCAGGCAGGATGTCTCATCGACCTCGTAATTATTCTGGAATTACCTGCGGAATTTCTCAGTGACTTTATTTCCGTAAGTTCGCTATGCTGACGGTGAGAGTCAAGCGCGCCCGTCCGGCGAGTGAAAGGCCTCGATTGACAGTGAGTGCAATGAATCCAGATACCCCATGTTATGCATGCCGGACGGCTTCGATACGGGAGTGTACACACGCCTGCTGCTTGATTGAGAATGCGCTGCAGATCATGAATACAATCTGACGGATTGCGTCATGGCTCGGATCAGTATCCCGTTGCTGCCTGTCATCATCGTCCTCGGCATGGCCCTGTTCTGTTTCGATCTCTATCTTCCTCGAGGCCTCGGTAATGGCGTGCTTTATGGCGGACTGGTCATTCTGTCCTTTCTACTGCCGCACAGAAAAGCGCCACTCATGACCGCAGCTATTTGTTCTGTCCTGGACTTGGGCGGCATCATGCGTGTTTCAGCCATTCCGACCCTGCCCCTTTGGATGGTGGGAGTCAATCGTGTGCTAAGCCTCACGGCTATCTGGCTGCCGTTGTTGTTTTTTCTGCATCGCCGCAGAGCTGAGGAAGCGCTCCAGAAGGCGCATGACGAACTCGAGGAACGAGTGGAAGCGCGGACACATCAATTGGCCACCCTCAACCAATCTTTGATGAGAGAAATTGCCGAACGCAACGAGACGGAACAATCGTTGCGCTTGAGCGAATCCATGCTGCAAGCCAGAGAACGACAGCTCCAGCAGAATCAGGAGGATCTGCGGGCACTAGCCGGGCAGCTTCTGACGGCGCAGGAGGAGGATCGCCGGAGGATTTCCCGAGACTTACACGACGATATCAATCAACGACTTGCGATGCTTACAATGGATATCCGGCAGGTGGAGAAGGGACCATGCACCGATCCTGACCATCTGCTAAAAGAAATACGCCGGATGTCCGAACGCCTTACCGCCGTCTCTGACGACATACGTCGAATGGCCTATCGCTTTCATCCATCCATCTTGGATGATTTGGGACTCGTGAAAGCGTTGCGTCGCCTGGTCGACGACTTTTCACCTCAAACAGGCATCAAGTGCTCCTATGTGTATAACGAACCGGCCTCGCCGCTGCCGGCCGAAGTCACTATCTGCATATTTCGAGTGGTACAAGAAAGTCTCAGCAATATCGCCCGGCATGCTCGAGCCTCACGTGTCGAAATAGAATTGATATGCGAGGAAGAGGCGGTCGACCTCTCCATTTTTGATGATGGAGTGGGGTTTGATGTCAAGCAGTCAGCAATGCCCAATGGACATCTTGGATTGTTAAGCATGAAGGAGCGCGTGCGCTTGGCGAAGGGTACTTTAGCATTGACGTCCACACCGGGACACGGCACCCGTATCCAGGTGAAAATTCCGCTGGCTCAAGGAGGACACCATGCCTAAGCCGCGTGTACTGTTGGCGGATGATCATCGCCTTGTGTTGGAGGGATTCCGCCGCATTCTCGAAGGGCAGTATGAGTTGGTCGGCGCCGTCGAAGACGGGCGCGCGCTGTTGGACAGCGCGGAGAAGCTGCAGCCCGATATTGCAATTATTGACCTGTCCATGCCGTTGCTGAACGGTATTGACGCGGCAACTCAACTGAAAAAGATCTGCCCAGATACCAAGATCATCATCGTCACCATGCACGCGGACACGGAGTATGTTCGATCCGCATTTGAAGCGGGGGCATCAGCCTATGTGCTCAAACGTTCGGCGGTCGACGAATTGGAGCAAGCGATGCAGGCGGTGATGGCGGGCCGTTCCTACATTACCCCGTTAGTCACGAGAGAGGTGCTGGATGTGTTTCTTTCTACGACAGCGGACACTCTAACTCGAACACGCACTCTTACCACTCGCCAGCGGGAAGTACTGCAGCTGCTGGCCGAGGGACGGACGGCAAAAGAGATCGGCGCTACTCTGAATATTTCTTCACGGACGGTTGAGTTTCATAAGAGTCAGGTGCTGACGCAGCTCAATCTGCAGACCACCGCTGACTTAGTCAAATACGCTCTGACCCACGGAATTGTGCAAGTCGACTAACAGCCCTTACCCGACCTATTGATCTCGTAACAATCTCTTTCGCTTCTTGTGAATGTACGAGTTCCCCCCATCGGATCATTCCGCTATACATGAAAGTAGTCGGCTGAGTTCTTGTTAGATGCCGCAGGGACGATAGGCCGATGCAGCGGCGGGGTTTGAATGTGAAACCGCGACTTGTTCTGGCGATTGTGCAGCACCCCATCAGAGAAACCGAGGAGGGATCGAAAATGAAACCGAAGAACCGCATGATTGATTTAGCACAGACATCATCGAACGTCATGCAAGCTAAGGGTAGTCGACAGTCTGTTCACGAGATGCCTGCCGATCTGATGAACAGGATGAGAGGAATCGATTGCATGTTGACGGATATTAAGGTGGAAATTCAGAGGCTTCGGAATGAGAGGATCTATCTACGCCTGTTGCGATATGAGTTGACCGATACACTCCCGATTGGCGCGAGACAATCGAAAACAGTCGGTACCGGGACCCCTGATGTGGCTGACGGAATGCACGTGGCACAGCCAGGTGGAGTCCTTGACGAAAGAGGTAATCATCGGCGTGCATCGGAGGACTGCTTTATATCAAATGTTGGGATCCGCTGAGGCCAGGGACTGTCTCAGCTCTCCGTTGGTCGGTGCATCGAAGACAGAGACGTATTACGCGCTCGCAATCTGCATGAGGACTAATTAGTAGAAATGGGTGTGAGTGTGAAAGACGGAAAGATCATGCATAACGAACAAAGAGGAGGATTTCCCATGAGAACATTGAGCTTAGACTGCACCAGTCCAGACAGATCCACAGCGTCACACTATGGACGTGGTCGGGTCCGAGGAGCGCCTCCTGCTTCCAGGTGGGACTGGACATGGAGAACGCGGACACCACGCAGGCCTGTCGGCACAGGATGGCTGTCTTTCCTGCTACTGTTCCTCGTGTCCAGTATCGCATATGTTCTACTGCAACCAACTATCGCACAATCGAACACTGAGTCGGACATGGAGCGACTATATCTGTTGCCCGAAAATCAAGTCATTACCGGCACGGTGCAGGCTGTCAAGTCAGGGGGCATCGAGATCAACATCGGCCAGTTCGAGCCGTTAGTTTTCTCGGAAAACACGGCACGTGACAAGGGGATCTGGCCGGTGGAACCAGGCGACAAACTGAAGGTTGTTCTCAGTAATGAAAACGAACCCGTCGCCTATCATCGGGCTGATATGCCGGGATGGGATATCGCCGTCAAGGGAAAGCTTCTCCACTCTCTGCGAGGTGATCACGACTTGGCGTTGCTGAAGACGGATTGGGGGACGAACTTGCCGTACCATGTTACAGAATACGCACGGCATAAGATGCAGCATATTCCCGTGGGGGTTTCCACTCTGTTCCTATTTGATGTACAGGGCATCATTGTCGATGCGACCACTGCGAGCGAATAGGCCCCGCTGAACATGCTGTTGAAGTGGGGGGCACCCCAAAACAGGGAGCCCCCCAAGCTGAGGACTCACTCGTTGAAAGAGAAAATGAAGATGGCTGCGAAGCGGTTGGCCGAACAAAAGGTGTGTGCCCAGCGGTTATCGTGCATGGCGATGAGGCGCCAGTCCTTGATGTGACCGAACATGATTGAGACTGTTTCACTGTTAGTACAGGGCGTTGCTGTTGTGAAACGCTTTCTTGCGGTTCCTGCCTGACGGAAGATAGAGCTTCCACCCGCCGCGGTCCTGGATAAGAGTGCAGTCGGACCCCGAGGGTTCGTCCTATAGGTTGTGGGAAAATAGCGATCAATATGTGGATGGTTTTCTATCCACATAGGTCATCTGTCGCATAGAGCCTGATCATGTTTCCCGACACTTTCCAATTTGATGAAACTCAAATTCCATAGAATCAGTGAGTGCGACTCGATACCCCTGCGGTTTTGCGCTGCTCACGGAAACTCCGACTCGAACACGCGTGCTCACCGCGCGCCAGAGAAGTGCTGCAGCTGTCGATTGAGAGACGGACGGAGAATGAGATCGCCACTACTCCGAACATTTCGTCACTGACAATTGAGTTCCATAAAGCCCAGGTACTGACCCAGCGCAATCTGTAGGCCACCGCTGATTGAGTCACATACGCTCGGACCCACGGGGTCGTACAAGCCGGCCAGCAGACCTGGCCGGATTGATTGGCCTCGTAATAATCCCCTGCATCACTTCTGAATTTACGAGTTCCTACTATCGGATCCTTGCGCTATAGAAGAAAGTAGTTGGCTGCGGTTTTACTAGTTGGGAGTTCAATGCTCACACAAAATACACAGCACAAGAGAATTTCCGGGTCCTCGCGCTACGTGTGGATTGTTTGGACTCGTAGTGGGGACGGTCAAGCTGGAGACCGCCCCGTCGACCGAGGGTCATTCAGGGCTGGTGCGAAAAGCAACGGGCTCTTGGGCAAGCCCAACGAAATCAGGAGCAAGCAACAACCTGGCAAAACACAGATAGATCAGCGTCGTCGCTCGAGGGTCGTGAAGGATCCGCTGCAAACCTCTGAAGAGAGATAGGGGGCAGAACATATGAACAAGCTTGTCCTCATTGCGCTCCGCAGGCCGTACACTTTCGTCGTTATGTGTATTCTCATCATCCTGTTTGGGGGACTGACGGTTCAGCATATGCCGACCGATGTCTTCCCGAATATCACGATTCCGGTCACCTCCGTCGTCTGGATCTATTCCGGCATGCTGCCGCAGAAAGTGGAGGGACGCATCACCTACCTGTTTGAGCGGTTCATGACTTCGACCGTGGAAGGCATTAAGTACATCCGAAGTCAGTCTTACTTCGGGAGCAGCATCACCAACGTGTATCTGCAGGACAACGTAGACGTAGCTAGAGCCGAAGCCGACATCGTGGGCATTGCGCAGAATGTCGTCAAAGCGCTGCCCCCGGACATTTCCCCGCCCATGGTCATGCGTCTCGCGCCGTCCTCCATCCCGGTGGCCATGCTCGAAATCAGCTCCGATGAGATGACGCCGGCGGAGCTCTATAACCTCACCTACATGCGCATTCGCCCCCTCCTGGTTACAGTCCCGGGGATTGTACTCCCCCATCCGTACGGCGGCCAGGATATGCAGGTCATGGTCAACCTCGACCCGCAGAAGATGCTCGCCCGCAACCTTACGCCGAGAGACATTCACGATATCCTCATGAAGCAGTACCTCGTGCTGCCGTCCGGCGACATCAAGATCAACTCCACCGACTGGATCGTGCAGACGAACGCGTCACCCTTGAAGATCAATGATTTTACCGATATTCCGATCAAGCGGGAGGGCAATGCGTTCGTCTATCTGCGTGACGTGGCATCGGTGCGCCTCATGGGACGGGTCCAACAGAACGCAGTGCTGGTGAAGGGCAAACAGACCGTTATCCTTGTTGCTATGAAGAGCACGGAAGCCTCGACCCTGGACGTGGTTGAGGGAATCAAGAAGATGATCCCACGCGCCGAGGCAGTCTCTCCGGAGAGCGTGAAGATCAGACTTCTGAGCGACGCCTCGACATTCGTGAAGGATGCGATCTCCGACGTATTTCATGAAATGCTGACGGCCGGCGCGCTGGTCGGCATCATCGTGCTGGTGCTGCTCGGTTCCTGGCGGGCCACCGTCATCGTGTGGGTCTCGATCCCATTGTCCATTCTTACGGCGATCATCGGCCTGCATTGGCTCGAGGAAACGGTCAATGTCATGACGTTGGGCGGTCTGGCCCTGGCCGTCGGGATTTTGGTCGACGATGCAACCGTGATGATTGAGAACATCGATCGCCATATCGAGATGGGGAAACCGCTGGAGCAAGCCATCATCGACGCTGCCAATGAGATCGTCATCCCCACGTTCGTCGCGACTCTCTGCATCGCGATCGCGTGGTTCCCGCTCTTCGGGCTCACCGGGACCGCCGGCTACCTGTTCAAACCCATGGCGGAGGCGGTCATGATTGCAATGATCGCATCCTTCATCCTGTCGCGCACGTTGGTGCCGACCATGGCGAAATATATGTTGGCTGCTCATCCTGAGAAAGGATCACCACATGTCGCAACCACATGAGAGTCAGAAACACGGGCAGGCACAATCAGCGGGGAACGCGTTTGCCCGCTTTCAGCAAGGGTTCGAGCGTCGCTTCAGTCAGTTCCGTGACTGGTATGGCTCGCTGCTCGAACAAGCGGTCGCCCATCGCCGTTCTTTCGTCGCCGTTGCGTTCACGATCGCGTTGAGCTCAATGGCCCTTTATTTCTTCCTTGGACGCGACTATTTCCCGGAAATCAGGGCGGATGTGATTCAGATGCATATGCGGGTGCCCCTTGGCACACGCATCGAGGTGTCCGGGCGCATCGCTACTCTGGTCTCCACGGTAATCGAAAAAGATTTGCTCCCTGACAAGGTTGAAAACATCGTGAGCAATTGCGGCCTCCCGGTCGGACCGCACAATCTCGCGTTCATTCCCACGCCGACAATCGGTTCCCAGGATTGTGATCTGACGATCCTCTTGAAGGAGGAAAAAGCTCCCGTGTGGGAATACCGCCAGATTATGCGGAGGGGCTTGAAAGAACGCTTTCCGGGAACCGAGTTCACGTTTCAGCCGTCCGACTTGACCGCCAAGATCCTCAACTTTGGCGCGCCTGCGCCGATCGATGTGGAGGTCAACGGCCCTGATACCTACCCCAGCTACGAATTTGCTCGCAAGTTGATGGACAAGTTTCGAGAGATCCCCGGCACCGTGGACGTCGTCATCCAACAAACGATGCGCACACCGACCATGATGGTCGAAGGCAACCGCACGTTCGGGCTCGGGGTCAATAGAACCCTCTCCGACATGGCCGAGAACCTCCTCATGACAACCGCCGGCAGCCAACAGGTAGATCAGATCTATTGGCTCGATCCCTCGAGCGGCATGTCCTACTTGATCAATGTCTATACACCGCAGCCGTTCATCAATAGCGTCAACAGCATCAACACCATCCCGGTCGAAGCTTCGGGATCACGAGCGGAGTCGCTCAATGACAAAGTGCAGTTGCTCGGAAATATGGCGAACATAACTCCGGTTGGCACACCCGGTGTGGTCACGCATGGCAATATCATGCCGCTGTTCGACATCTATGTCTCAACCGAGGGGCGGGACCTGGGAGGCGTACTGGCAGACGTCGAAAAGATCGTCGAGGACATGAAGGATGAAAAGCCCCGGTCGGCTGAGGTAGAGATTCGCGGCCAGGCTTCCTTGATGAACGACGCCTATTTCGAACTGATCTTCGGGCTGCTCGGCGCGATCGTGCTCGTCTATCTATTGATCGTCGTCAATTTTCAATCCTGGCTCGATCCCTTCATCATCATCACGGCTCTGCCGGGCGCACTTGCTGGTATCGCGTGGGCCTTGTTCCTGACCCATACGCGACTATCGGAGCCCGCGCTGACCGGTGCCATTATGTGCATGGGCACGGGGACCGCCAACTCGATCCTCGTCGTATCCTATGCCCGCGACCGGCTCCAAGAGCACGGTGATGCGCTACGGGCCGCGATCGAAGCCGGACGAACCCGCTTTCGTCCCGTGCTCATGACGGCATCGGCGATGATCCTCGGGATGGTGCCCATGGCGACGGGCTATTCTCAAAACGCGCCGTTGGGCCGCGCCGTCATCGGCGGCCTACTCGCGGCAACTCTCTTTACCCTGTTTTTCGTACCCTGCGTGTATGCCATCATCTATGAAGGACGAGTCGCTCAAATAGAAAAGGAGCGTGCCTCATGAACAGTTTACGCAGAAACGGTTTGGTGATCGTCCCCATTCTTCTCTGTCTGTTCTATTTCGGTTATCGATTCTACGAGGGTCATCTGGAAGCCAAGACGTTGCATGACGAAACGCTCAAAGACGCCGTTTCTACCGTAGCCGTCGTCACTCCCAAGCAGGTGCCGGGGACCCAGAGCATCACCCTCCCCGGCAATATCGTCGGCTGGTATGAAGCGCCGACCTACGCACGCGTCACGGGCTACGTCAAGATGTGGTACAAGGACTACGGTGACAGCGTGAAGGCCGGCGATATCCTCGCAGAAATCAACACACCGGATCTCGATGCTGAGTTTCAACAGGCGCGTGCTGATCTCGAATCTGAACGCGTCAGGTACTCCCTTGCCGATGTGACCGCAAAGCGTTGGATAGCGATGCGTGAGAATCAAGCCGTGTCCGAGCAGTCAATCACAGTACAGGTAAAAAACATGAACGCCCAGGCAGCCGTGGTAAAGGCTGCTGAGCAAAAGGTCAGAAATATCGAGGCGTTCATCAAGTTCAAAAAGATCGTCGCGCCGTTTGATGGTGTCGTCATTCAGCGCAATATCAACGTCGGTGATTTGGTCAGTAAGGAGGGTAACCTCAGTACCCCCAACGCAAAAAATAACCTGTTTACCGTGGCCGTTGTCGATAAGTTACGTCTCTTTGTCAGCGTGCCGGAAACCTTCGGTCCCTTCCTCCAGCCGGGCCTGACGGCCGAGGTCACCGTTCCACAATTGCCTCACCGGAATTTTAACTTCGACTTTCTGACGGTGGCAAAAGGATTTGATGTAGGCACGCGCACCGCGACCACGGTGTTCACAATCGACAACAAAGATCGAGCGCTCTGGCCTGGCTCGTACGCCCAGGTTCATCTTACCGCGCCGGTCGATCGGCAATCTTTCACGATGCCATCCACCGCATTGGTGTTCCAGGAGCGCGGCGCACAGGTGGCCGTCGTAACAGACGACGATACAGTCCACTTGAAGGACATCAAGGTCGCCCAACTGATGGACCAACTGGTCGAAGTGGAAGAAGGGCTCTCGGAGAACGACCGCATCATTAATAATCCCAGCGCCGCACTGCTCGAAGGAAACAAAGTGCGCATCGTTACACCAGAACAGGGCTATGATCTCACCAATATCTCAGCGTCGATCCCAGCGCCTCCGATCGGATCGTCGCTGCCAACTCTGAAGTCGGCTGAAATTGACAAGGAGACGTCACCGTGAGATTTCTCGCTGAGTCGTCACACAGGAGTTATCGCCATCCCTTGATGGTGCGGAATCTTTAACTGGGACGTGCCGACATAGCCGAATTGGCGACGGCCCTCCTATTCACCGGATGTCTGTACCTGTGCGGTTGCGATTACCTACAGCCGATTCAGTAGGCTACGTACGAGAGGTGCGTATGATGAAGGTATTCAACAGAAAATTCGTTTTCGTCTTCGTATGGCTGCTCTGGGACATCCTATATTTTTGAGGGCAAGAACGCTATCGACGCGCTCTAGCAGGTTGCGGAAAAACTCATTTTGGCTCCTGCGGCCATCACAGGTATCGAAGTTTGAGGGGACTCTAACTGGCCGTGCAGGGTGCTCAAAATGGCCGTCCTGCAAGGCCGCAGCAAGCGAAGAGGCGAATCGTACTCTGCCCCGTACGTTGAGCCTCTGAGCGATGCGAGAACGCCGCTGGCTGACTTTTTCAGCACCCTGCTAGAAGGCGAGTCTTCATCTCTTACGTCGAGGGCTGGCATGTAACGCAGAAACACGAGCGAGGTGCTTCCTTCACAATACACTCGTAGTATTCCCGCGACATGCGGCGTTCTAAACCAGTGCAAGATGTGCCTCTGTCTCAAGTCTTCCCGGCTTCGACACCTTCTTCAGGCTCTTGTCAACCAAGTCACGAAGTGCCCGATCGAAAGTCGTCATAACGTAACTTTTCCTCCAGTCGGTTTCCTTTTTGCTGCTGTGGTTGGTTGAAAACAGGAATACATTCAATGCGTGTTGCTCCATCGTCGCGTATTCCAACGCCTTACAGGCTCCGTCCCATTTATTTTATTGCTCACGGGCAGGTGAGTGTTCGCTCAATGTTGAGTGAGATTGTCCTTCATCCGCAAGACGGAGATACATCACTCCGAAGCATGAGTCTGCCATGACACATCGTGTGCTTATGAATCCCACAGAGCTGCCTTTCATCATGACTGACGACCAGCGAGTGACCCTTGCCTACTGTCGTTTTCCGCCACAATGCTGAAGTCTTCCCTGTAGCAAGTCTCCCCTGTCGTCCTTACATGGACCGGCTCCATTCAGATCTAACCATTGAATAATGCTCAGGTTGATCTTTGTATTGCGTCACAGAACGAGAGGTTCTGGGTTTGCATGAAAGAGTCTAGGCAACGAGTTTCTTCTGGTTCGGTTTCAGCTTGTGGGGGGGGCGAGAAGGCCGTGGGAAATCGATTTGCAGCCACGATGGCATCAGACATGCTCTAGGGGGTTCATGGAATGTTGAAGGAGGAGCTGTGATGACGATCAACAAACAATTTGAAGCTCGTGGCTTTCTCGTCATGCTTGTGGCGCTCATGGCGACGATGCCGTCATGCGGCTCGCGCCCGGCAATCGACGACCGCGTCCCTCCCAGCCATCTGGAGAAGGCCATTGCTCTAAAGGCACCATTTGGTGACGCTCGGCTGGCTCCACTCGAGATTGTGGCCGCAGGCAAGGCTCTCTATGAAGGGAAAGGCACCTGTCATTTGTGTCATGGAATGGGCGGGAAAGGCGATGGTCCCGCGAACCATATGCATGCCAACAATCCTCCACGAGACTTCACTGATTGCGCGGTGCAGCGGGATCGCGATGATGGCGAGCTTTTCTGGATTATCAAATACGGGAGTACGGGGACAGCCATGAAGGGTCTCATCCCGTCCCTCCTCAGTGAAGAGGAGGGGTGGAAAGTAGTCGCGTATCTAAGAACCTTCTGTAGGTGGGGCGAGCCACCGACGTGATGCGACTGTTCGCGTTCTGCTCGTGACGAACAACGCCCACGATTGTATTTCGGTCCGGAGGCGAAAGGAGCACGGGAGAATATGAAACACCATGCCAGAGTACAGGCCCTTGTCATGTTGTTCGGCCTGGTCGCTATCGTGGGGTATGACTGGAGCCAGCTTGTCGTGGATGCTCAAGCGATCCCCGCGTTCGCCAGGAAGACCGGGTTTTCATGCAACGTCTGTCACGTGCCGGGGTTCCCGAAGCTCAACGACACTGGGAATATCTTTCGAGATCAAGGTTATCAGCTCGATTCTGAGCGGGATCTGCCAACGCATGAAAGCATCTCCATGGGGTATATCCCCATCTCCTTCCGCCTCCTTCCGCACGACGGTGGGCTACCAACGGGCCAGTGTGCGGACCGACGCCACCGGTGTCACCACCGGCGGGTTTGGCTTCACCGGATTGGATGTCCTTAGTTTTGGGACCATCCATCGGAACATCGCGTTTGGGCTGGTGTATACCCCGGGATTGGGA
>WBZU01001137.1_pt1 | contig 20779 bp, 15 predicted proteins | sample 5204311 | NCBI WGS metagenome assembly WBZU01 (sample SAMN12344359, study PRJNA552823) | activated sludge metagenome | biome: Activated sludge suspended growth; feature: Nitrification reactor; material: Wastewater; isolation source: activated sludge from nitrification reactor of wastewater... | reverse complement strand
CCAAGCACCTGGTCGACGTGGCCCGGCAGGGCATGGTCGTCTTCGGGCCGGGCACCTACGAGGTCGCGCACTCGACCGATGAGTTCGTTGCGATCGACGAACTCGAAACAACCTATCGGATCTTGCGGCAATTTGCCGCCGAAATACTGCTTGCGTGAAGTTTGCTCCCTATTCGAGGTTTGACATGCTAGACATCGCCATCAAAGGTGGCACGCTGCTCATCGACCAGGGCCAGTTTCCCGCCGATCTGGGCATCGAGGGTGACCGGATTGCCATGATTGCGGCGCCCGGCGCGCTGCCCGCCGCCCGCCGCGAGATCGAGGCCGGCGGCTGCCTGGTCATGCCGGGCGCCATCGACATTCACTTTCACGTGCGCGCGCCCGGACACCCGGAACGCGGCACCTTCATCACCGAGACGCAGGCGGCGGCAGCCGGCGGCGTCACCACGGTGCTTGAAATGCCGATCTCCGTGCCCTGCTGTGCGCGGGTGGAAATCTTCGAGCAGCGCAAGGCGCTTGGCGCGGCCGAGAGTTACGTCAACTTCGGGCTCTACGGCGCGCCGGGGTTGCTCGACCGCGACGAGGTGCTGGGCATGGCCGACGCCGGCGCCTGCGGCTACAAAATCTTCACCCATGCCGTGCAGAAGGGTCGCGAGGATGAATTCCTGGGCCTGTGCCTCGAGAATGAAGACCAGATCTACCGGGCCCTGGAACTCGTCAAGGAGACCGGGCGGCTCATCTCCTGCCACGCCGAAAACGAACGGCTGATCCAGCTCTTCGAGGGACGCATCCGGGCGACGGGGCGCACCGACCCCGCGGCCTTCGTTGCCAGCCGGCCACCCGTGGTCGAGGCGATGAGCGTGGCACAACTGGCGGTCATGTGCGCCGATGTGGACACGCACGTCCATATCGCACACGTCTCCTGTGCGGCCGCGCTCCACGCCCTGCAAGATGCCCAGGCGGCCGGCCTTCCCATGACCGGTGAGACCTGCCCGCACTACCTTTTCTTCACCGCCGCCGACATGGATCGCCTGGGCCCGTTCGCCATGATCAAGCCGCCGCTGCGCTCCGCTGCAGACCAGGCCGCGCTGTGGGAGGGCCTGCTGGACGGCTCGCTGCTGGCCATCACGACCGATCACAGCCCGTTCACCCTCGCCGAAAAAGAGCGCGGCGTGGCGGACATCTGGAAGGGGGCGATCGGCTCGCCAGGCGTGGAGGCCCTGGTGCCCGGCGTCATGACCGAGGCGCTGGATGGGCGCTTCCCGCTGGAGGTGGCCGTGCAATTCATCAGCACGCAGCCGGCAGAACTCTTCGATCTCTACCCGGAGCGCGGCAGCCTGCAAGTCGGCAGCATTGCCGACGTCATGATCTATGACCCGCGGCCCGTGGGCGTGGTCGACAGCAGCCGCTGGTTTACCAAGGCCCGGGTCATCGACCGGCTCTACAACGGGCGCCGGCAGCGGGGCGCCGTCCGCACGACCATCGTGAACGGCACCATCGTGTTCGACAACGGCATGATCGTAGCGGAGCCCGGCAGCGGGCGCTTCATCCGGCCGGCGCGCGGATAGCGGCTAGTGTGGCTGGCTGCACCTCGCGCGCGCCGGCAATTTGACGCCGGGTCGATCAGATAGTACGGTGGGCCGGTCACCTATCCATTCGGCGCCTCGAGAGGACCAGCCAACGATGACCAGCCAGACCATCGACAAGCCGGTGGTGGATGTTCCCGTCCCCGCCTCACAACAAGAAGTCTTCCAGAGCGGCCAGGTCGCGACGATTGCCGGCGGCCACTTCATGCACGACACCTTCGGCGCGTTCCTGGCGCCGCTGCTGCCGCTGATTCAAGACAACCTGGGCACCAACTACATGCTGACGGGCGGGCTGACAATCTTTACGCAACTGCCCAGCCTGCTCAACCCCTTTCTCGGCTATGCTGCCGACCGCATGAGCGTGCGCTACTTTGTCATCCTGGCGCCAGGCTTCACCGCCACGCTCATGACGTTGATCGGCTTTGCGCCCAACTACGTGACGCTGGCCATGCTGCTGCTCGCCGTCGGCGTGAGCATCGCCGCCTTTCACGCGCCGGCGCCCGCCATGACCGCGCGCGTCTCCGGCAACCGCGTCGGCACCGGCATGAGCATCTTCATGGCGTCGGGCGAGTTGGGCCGCACCGTGGGGCCGATCGTAGCGGTGGCAGCGGTTTCGTGGTGGGGGCTGGACGGCATCTGGCGGCTGGCCGTATTCGGCTGGCTGACCTCGGCAGTGCTCTATTGGCGGCTGCACAGCGTGCCGGCGCGGCCGCGCACGCCGGGACAGGACTCGCTCGCCGCCATGTGGCCGCAGGTCAAGCGCGTCTTCCCGATTATCACCTGGGTCATCTTTCCCAAGGTCTTTCTGGCCGTGACCATCACGACGTACCTCGCGATTTTTATGCGCGACCAACTCCAGACCAGCCTGTGGCTGGCGGCAGCCTCGCTGACGATCCTGGAGGGTGCAGGTGTGGTCGGCGCACTGCTGACCGGCACGCTGAGCGATCGCTACGGACGGCGGCAGGTGCTCTTCGTCCTGCTCAGCGCCGCGCCGTTAATCCTGGCAATCTTTCTCTTTGGCCCGAGTTGGCTGGTCGTGCCGGCACTGATCGGCCTGGGGCTGACGGCCATCTCGACGACACCGGTGGTGCTGGCCATCGTGCAGGATCAATTCCCCGACAATCGCGCCACGGCCAATGGCATCTTCATGTTTCTCAATTTTCTGGCGCGCACGATCGGGGTGGTAGCAGTGGGGTTGATGGCTGATCGCTTCGGGCTGACCGCAGCCTTTGCCGTGAGCGGGCTACTGGCGCTGCTCAGCGTCCCCGCCATCTTCTGGCTCCCGCAACAACACGCATCAAGCTGAACTCCGGCACCACAGAGACCCCAAGCACACAAAGGGGGCACCAAGAGGAGCGGGTCATTGCCTCTTCTTGGTGCCCCCTTCACGTCTGCGCGGCTTTGTGACTATTCTTCGTCCCCTTACTCTGGCTTGACCGGCTTGATGTTCCAGATCTCGTCCGCATATTCGCGAATCGTGCGGTCGGATGAGAAGAAGCCGGTGCGCGCCGAGTTGAGGATCGACATGCGTGTCCAGCGATCGACATCACGATAGACCTGCTCCACCTCATCCTGGCAGTCGATGTAGGGCTGGTAGTCGGCGAAGAGCATGTACTCGTCGTGGTGCAGCAGCGAATCCGTGAGCGGGCGGAAGAGCGCGCTGTCGCCGCGCGAGAAGACGCCGGTGTTGATGGCATCGACGACACGCCGGAGCGCAGGGTTGGACGCGTAGAAATCATGCGGCCGGTAACCGCGTCCCTTGACGGCGAAGACTTCCTCGGCGTTGAGACCGAAGAGGAAGAAGTTCTCCGGCCCCACCAGGTCGCGGATCTCGACGTTGGCGCCGTCCAGCGTGCCGATGGTCAGTGCGCCGTTGAGCGCGAACTTCATGTTGCCGGTGCCCGACGCTTCCTTGCCTGCCAGCGAAATCTGCTCGGAGAGATCGGCGCCCGGGTAGATGATCTGCCCCATGGTCACGTTGAAGTTGGCCGGGAAGACGACGCGCAGCCGCCCACGCACCACCGGATCGGCATTGACCACTTCCGCCACGCTGTTGATGAGCTTGATGATCAGCTTGGCCGTGGCATAGCCGGACGCCGACTTGGCGCCAAAGAGGAAGGTGCGCGGCACGATGTCAAGATTCGGCTTGTCCAGCAGGCGGTTGTAGAGTGTGATGATGTGCATGATCTTGAGCATCTGCCGTTTGTACTCGTGCAGGCGCTTGACCATGATATCCATCATCGCATCGGGATTGACGGCAACGCCAGTGCTGTGGCGCACGAACGCGGCCAGGTTCTCCTTGTTGTGACGCTTCACCTCCCGCCAGGCCTGGCGGAACTCGGCGTCATCCACGAAGGCCTCGAGTTCGCGCAGCCGCTCCATGTCGTTGATCCAGCCGTCGCCGATGCGCGAGGTGATCAGGTCGCACAGCTTCGGGTTGGCCAGCTTCATGAAGCGCCGCGGGCTCACGCCATTCGTCTTGTTCTGGAAACGGTCGGGATACATTTCGGCAAAGTCACGCAGCGTCAGGTCGCGCAACAATTCTGAGTGCAGCGCAGCAACACCGTTGATGGCAAAGCTGCCAACGCTGGCGAGATTGGCCATGCGGATCTGCCGGCCATTACCTTCGTCGATGAGCGACATGCGGGACACGCGGGCGTTGTCGCCGGGGAAGCGGGCGCGCACCTGCGCGAGGAAGCGCTGGTTGATCTCGTAGATAATCTCCAGGTGGCGCGGCAGCAGGTACTCGAAAAGGCTGACCGGCCAGGTCTCCAGCGCCTCGGGCAGCAGCGTGTGACAGGTGTAGGCAAAAGTGCCCTGCGTGATGCGCCACGCCTGCTCCCAGCCCAGCCCGACCTCGTCAAGCAGAATGCGCATGAGTTCGGGGATTGCGATGACGGGATGGGTGTCGTTGAGCTGAATCGACACCTTGTCCGGGAAGAGATTCCAGTCGTTATTGCGCAGCCGGAAGCGGCGGATGATGTCGTGCAGCGAGCAGGCGACGAAGAAATATTGCTGGCGCAGGCGCAATTCACGGCCCTGCGGCGTGCCGTCATTGGGGTAGAGCACCTTGCTGATGTTCTCGGAGTAGATCTTCTGCTCCACGGCCTTGGCATAGTTGCCGGTGTCGAACATCTGGAAGTCGAACTCCTCGGCCGCGCGCGCCCGCCACAGGCGCAGGATGTTCACCGTGTCGGTCGCATAGCCCGGCACCAGCGTCGTGCAGGGCTCGCCGAGCACCTTCTGCCCCGGCACCCAGCGCACGCGCAACGTGCTGGGCGAATCGCCGGCGTACTCGGTGTGACCGCCAAAGCCGACTTCGATCATGTCGTCGGGCTGGATGAACTCCCACGGATTGCCGCGTAGCAGCCAGGTGTCGGGCTGTTCCACCTGCCAGCCGTCGACAAAGGTCTGCTTGAAGATGCCGAACTCGTAGCGGATGCCATAGCCCACGGCGGGCAGATCGAGCGTCGCCAGCGAGTCCATGAAACAGGCAGCCAGGCGTCCGAGACCGCCGTTGCCCAGGCCCGGTTCCGGCTCCAACTCGGCGATCTCCGGCAAGCTCGTGCCGATCTCGGCCAGCAGTTCCCGCGCGATCTCGGTCATGTCGGTATAGAGCAAGTTCTGTGAAAGCTGCTTGCCCATCATATATTCGGCGGACAGATAATAGGCGAACTTGGGATTTGCCGCATAGTGCGCTTCGGTGGTCCGGCGCCAGCGATCGCTGAGCAGATCGCGAATCACCAGCGACAGGGCCATGTAGATGTCATGCCTGCTGGCCGACTGGACAGCCTTGCCCAGCGTGTTATAGAGGCGCTCGGCAACCGCCTGGCGCAATTCATCGGCCGTCATCGGTGCAACCGGTGCAACCGCGTCACCCTGCGACTTGGATTTGGTCTTGGTAGAAGTGGTCATAGTTCTCTGAAGTCCGTGGATTCATGATGGTGCAGGCGAAACGCACAGACACCATTGGTTTCAGTCCTGATCTTGCGAAAATGCGGGTGGCATTTGCTCGCACCCATCTGTGCTGAACCTCAACCAAACGAGGCCAAGCCACAGAGCGCGGGCATTATACCACCGCACGCCACAGATCGGGCAAGGTAAAGGCCGCGGCATGCCGTGCCGGAATGCCGGATGCGGTACAATCGAAGCATGAATCAACCTGCAATCTGTCGTGATGGCTGCGGAGCCAGGCAATGACCGGCACGCTGATCCGCATCGCGCTCGTCCTCCTCGTTGGCTACGCCCTGATCGTACTGGCAGCCTTTCTGCTGCAATGGCGCCTGCTCTACTTTCCAGAGACCCAGCCACCGTCCCGGAGCTACCTGACGGCAAATGGACTGACCTACTGGCCGAGCGGCGACACGGCGCACCGCGGTTTCGTCAGTGTTCGGCCATGGCCGGCCGGGCGGGGGACGGTGATCGTCTTTCACGGAAATGCCGGCGCCGCCTGGCAGCGCACCTATTATGTCGATGCATTGCAATCGCTTGGCTACCGCGTCATCCTGGCAGAGTATCCCGGCTACGGCGGGCGGCCGGGCACGCCCAGCGAGGCGGCGCTGGTGAGCGATGCGCAAGAGACGCTGCGCCGCGCCTACGCCGAGTACGGTGCGCCGATCTATTTGTGGGGCGAGTCACTGGGCAGCGGCGTGACAGCGGCCGTGGCGAAGGCGCCGGCCGCGCCGGTCGCCGGGCTCGTGCTGCTCACACCCTGGGACAATCTGCCGGACCTGGCGCAGGGCCTCTATCCCTTCCTGCCCGTACGCTGGCTGCTCCTCGACCGCTACGACAGCGTGCGCAATCTCGCCGGCGTCACGGCGCCGGTAGCCGTCGTCATCGCCGAGCGTGATGAAATCATCCCGCCGGCGCGGGCGGAGCGGCTGTACGCCAGCCTGTCAGCACCGAAACAGCAGTGGGTGCTCGTCGGCGCCGGCCACAACAGTTGGCCCATCACGCCGGGCCTTGCCTGGTGGCGCGAGGTGATGGCGTTTGTGGCGGATGGGTGAATGATGTTGCGTGATAGGTCAAACGTGATGCGTAGTGCATGATGCGTCGGTGGGTGCAGGACGTCATCAGCAATCAGCAATTCGTCCATCAGCAATTGATGCGACAAACGTCAAGCGTCACTCGCCAAACGTTACTTGTTACTCGTCACGCTTGCGCCCGCTCTGCAAACTCCTGGAAGATCGTCGCCGCAAACTTGATGCCCTGGATGTAACGCTCGATAGGCATGTTCTCGTTGGGCGCGTGCAGGTTGTTCTCCGGGGCGCCAAAGCCGCTGAGCACGGCCGGATGCGGCACCGCGGTCATGATCGTCCCTTGCGTGCTGACGCCCATCACCAGCGGCGGCGCACCCCAGATCGTGTCCGCGGCCGCGATCACCGCCTGGCTGATGGCCTCGGCCACCGGCGTCTTGTAGGGGTTGCCGCGCACGGTGTGGGTGAGAATCTCGACGTCGTCGAAGCCATGTCGATGGAGGTGGGAGCGCAGCTTCTCGATCTGCACGGCCGGCTCCAGGTTGGGCGGGCAGCGAAAGTCCAGCTTGGCCACCGCCTCGCTCGGCACGATCGTCTTCATGCCCTCGCCGCCATAGCCTGCGGCCAGCCCGGCGATGTTGCACGACGCGCCGTAGTGGATCGCCTTGAGCAGCTCGATGTCGTCGTCGTAGGGAAAATCGCCGGTGACACCGAGCTGCCGTGCCAACTCCTTGCGGTCAAAGTGCTCCAGTTCATTGCGCAGCCAAAAGAGGTCGTCGGCATCGGGCGGCAGCAGGTCGTCGTACCAGCCGTCGATGAGGATGCGCCCCTCCGGCGAGAAAATCGTGCCCAGGCAGTGCACCAGCCGCCACGCCGCGGCCTTTGCCTGGAGTAGCTGGGCGCGGCCGCTCCAAAAGTCGATGCCGTGGCTCTTGACGCGCAACTCCACCGCCAGGATCGCCTTGATGCCCAGGTGTATCTCCGGCTTGAAGGAGGTCCGGTGCACACCGCCGTCGAGGCCGATGCTGGCGTCGCACTGGAGCAAGCCGGCGTTGTTTGCGGCCCAGGCGGCCAGGTGCGGGCTGCCGACTTCTTCCTCCCCTTCACAGAAGTGAACGAGGTTGACCGGCGCGCCGCCACGCACCTCACGAAATGCCTGTGCCGCCCGCACGAACGCCAACGCGCCCGATTTGTTGTCCGTGGCACCACGCGCATAGATGACGCCGTCGCGAATCGCTGCGCTGAAAGGCGGGTCCACCCACAACTCCAGCGGCTCCGGCGGTTGCACGTCGTAGTGGCTGTAGCAGAGCAGCGTCTTGGCGCCGGGCTGCGCGGCCGGTTCGGTGGCGTAGACGATCGACGGCGCGTCGGGCACGGGCAGGATGCGCGTGTTGTCCAGGCCATCCGCCGCCCACAGATCGCGCAACAGCGCCGCGCACTCGTCCAGCCCGATCTTCTGCGCGCTGATGCTCGGCTGGCGCAGCAGCGTCTGCAGTTCGGCGACCAACTCATCGCGGTGGGTGTCGATCCAATCGTAGATGTCTTGCATATTCGCTCCTTTGATAGACCACGGATTTGACGGATTAGACGGATGTTCGCGGATGAAAACAATAATCCGCGAACATCCGTCTAATCCGTCAAATCCGCGGTCTATTGCTATTTCATCTGTCCGTATTCCCACATGATCGCTGCAGCGTACTTGATGCCCTTGATGTAGTGTTCCAGATCGATGCTCTCGTCCGGCGCGTGGAGGTTGCAATCGGGCTGGGCAAAGCCGGTGAGCACCGTCGGCATCCACACGTGCTTGAGAATCGTACCCTCGGCGCTGACGCCGTTGACGACGGGCGGCGCGCCAAAGACCAGTTCGGCGGCGCGGATGATCGCCTGGCTGATATCTTCCTTGACGCTGATCTTGTAGGGCGGCTCGGGCGTCCCGCCGCGGATGACCACCTCGATGTGACCGAAACCATGCCCGACAAGGTGTCGCTTGAGCTTCTCGATCGCCTTGGCCGGGTCGATGAGCGGCGGCAGGCGCATGTCGAGCTTGGCGCGCGCCTCGTTGGGGACGATGGTCTTGCTGCCCGGCCCCTGGTAGCCCGAAGTCAATCCCGCGATGTTGCAGGTCGGCTCGTAGGCACGCGCGCGCAGCGCATCGACGCCGTCGCGGCCCAACGCAAACTGCTCGATGCCCCACTCCGCCTTGAGCTGGTTCAGGTCGAGCCGGGCGGCGTTGGCCTCGAGTTGCTCGGTCTCCTCGTCGCCCAGTTCCCACAGCCCCTCGTACCAGCCGTCGACGAGGATGCGCCGGTTGGCGTCCATGAGCGTGTTGAGCGCGCGCACCAGGTCCCAGGCGGGTGACGGCAGCAGCGGCGCGTTGAGGCTGTGAATATCGGCATTGGCGCCGCGCGCGACCAGTTCCACAAACAGGACGCTCTTCAGGCCGAGGTCAATGTCGGGCACCATGGAACTCGGATCGACGCCGCCATCGAGACAGTGCATGGCGTCGGCGCGCACCAGCTCCGGATTGGCTTCGATAAAGGGACCAAGGTGGATCGAGCCGATCTCCTCCTCGCCCTCGGTGATGAACTTGACATTGACCGGCAGGTCGCCACGCGTCTGCAGCCACGCCTTGGCGCCCTTGGTAAAGGCGAGCACGCCCGATTTGTTGTCCGTGGCGCCGCGGCCCCACAGCCGTCCCTTGTCGACCACGCCGCCGTAGGGCGGGTAGCTCCACTTGTCGACCGGTTCCTCCGGCTGCACGTCATAGTGGGAGTAGGCAAGCAGCGTCTTGTCGCTCGACCGGCTGGGCACGTGGCCGATGATACACGGCGGCCCGCCAGGGGTCGGATAGGCGGTGGCATCCAGCCCGTCGGCGTGCATCATGGCGACGACGAACTTGGCGCATTCCTCCAGGCCGATATTCTGCGCGCTGACACTCTTCTGTTGCACGAAGCTTTGCAAGTCGGCAATGGCTTCCTCGCGGTGTGCGTCGATCCAGTCAAACGCGGACTGGAGTTCAGGGTGGATCGCGGTCATAGTGTCATTTCCTTTCGAGAGAAAATGCGATAGACCACGGATTTGGCGGATTAGACGGATTCTCGCAGATAAAGCAAAAATCCGTGTCAATCCGCCCAATCCGTCAAATCCGCGGTCTATTTTCTGCGTTCTATTCAGATCGGAATCACGCGGTCGTCCGGGCCGTGGTCGGCCAGGTAGCGGCTGAGACGCTCGGCGCCGGTGGCGGTGACGACCATGCTGTCGATGATGCGGTAACCGTCGATGCCGGGGCGGTAGATGCCCGGCTCGTTGGAGAAGACCATGCCCGGTTCCACCGGCGTTGCGTCGCCGATGGAGAGCCAGGGCGCCTCGTGCCCTTCGACGCCCATGCCGTGCCCGATGCGGTGGCGGATGAAGTCGCCGAAGCCACGCTCGCGCAGCACGGCCCAGGCCGCTTCGTTGACGGCGCTGCACGCCGCGCCCGGCTTGAGCGCGGCAAGGGCGGCTTCATCGCAGGCCCAGGTCGCCTCCAGGCAGCGGCGCTGGTCGGCGCTCGGCTCGCCCACGACAAAGGTGCAGCCGCTCTCGGCGTGGTAGCCACCCACCTTGACGCCGATGCCGACGATTAGCGTGTCGCCGGGCTCGATCGCGACCGGGCCAGGTTGGCCGTGCGGCAGCGCGCCGCGCGGGCCGGCGTGGGCGGTCAGTGCAACCGCGCCGCGATAGAAATTGACCAGGTCCTCCAGTTCGGCCTTCATGCGCGCCGTCGTCTCACTTTGCACGATCTGCACCACGTCGAGTTCGGTGATGCCGGCGCGCAGGCCGTCAGCTACCGCCTGGCGCGCCACAGCCAGGCCAAAGTCGGCGTAGGACGCGGCCGTGCGCGCCAGTTCGATCTCGGCGGCGTTCTTGATGTAACGCAGGCGGCTGACCGTGCTGTCCAGAGTCAGGCCGGGCTTGACCGCCGCCATCGCCGCAAAACCGGCGTGGCTCGCCGCGTCGACGCCAATGCGTTCCCCGGGTAGTTGCGCCGCCATCCACACTTCGGCCGGCGTTTCGCCCGGGTACTCGAGATACCAGCGGATTTCGTCGATCCAGCTTTCCTCGGCGTTCTCCTTTTCGAGAAAGGGCACGAAGAGCACCGGCGCACCGTGGGCCGGCAGATAGAGCCCGATCGGTCGTTCGTTGGGAATGTGAAAGAAGCCGGTCGCCCACATGAGATTGGCCGGATTCAGGATGAGCAGCCCGTCCAGCCCGGCCGCGCCGGCAAGTTCCTGCAGTTGGGCAACGCGCGCCCGGAAGAAGTCGACGCCGAGGTAGACGGCGCGTGGCGGCATGGTTGTGGTGGTCATTGGCCACTCTCCTCGCCGGTTCGCCCGGCTGCGGCATGCTGCGGGTCAATCGTGGCTGCGCCCGCGGCGCCAATATGGATGGTTGCCGTCACCGCACCGGCGCGTGGACAGCCGGCACGCAGCGTCAATTCAGTGGCGCCGCCAGCCGCCAGCCGCACGACCCAGCGCACCGCCTGCGCCGACGGCGGCCAGTCGTAGAAGCGCGAGTAGGCGGTGTGGCGCTGCATGCGCCCGGCCAGGTGGCCGAGATCGACGCGCTCCATGCCCTGGACAAAGTTCATTTCCGGCGGGCCAGACAACTCGGCGGCCACCGGCTTCGCTTCATGCATGGCGGCGGCCTGCGCGCTGAGGTTCGTCGGCAGATAGCCGGTGTTGTCGACGACGGCGCTGATCTGCCACAACCTGTCGCCAAGCGGTGTGGCCGTGACATCGCGCAGGCGCAGCTTGGGCGCGCAGGCGGCGTGACGGAGGGTGAAACGACAGTTGGCGCGCGCCATCTCTTCGAGATAGTGCGCGGGCGGCGGGTTGCGGAAGGTGAACATGCGCTTCCAGCCGCCGATCTCCACCGGCCCCAGTTGCGGGTGATCGAAGGGCGTCCACGGCATAAAGCCGTCGCCGCCAAGCGCCTCGTCCTGCCAGCGCAGCAGCTTGAGCAGATCGGCTTCAGGAAAGTTGCGCAGCGGATAGAAGTCCTCGCGCTCGATGCCGGCGGCGGTGAAGACATCCCACAGTTCGGTGCTGAAGGTGGGAATGCCCAGCGCGCCAAAGCTCCAGTCGATGGAGGAGCCGAAGCGCTTGAGGCTCTTGTCGGGCGTGAAATCTTCGTAGACGGAGATGAGCGGATAGCCGGTCTCGGCCACGCCTAGCTCGCCGATCGTCATGTAGAGCAGTTTGTCCTCGCCCAGGAAGTGCGTGTCCGGAAAGGTAAGCCACGGGCGCAGGATCACGCCGCTGTGGCTGTGATAACACTGCATGCCGGCAATGTTCGGGTGGTCGAGAATCCAGCGCACGACCGCGGCGATCTCCGGTTCGCTCAGCGGGTGCTCGCCGGAGCCATATTGCTGGCTCTCCGGCACCCAGTTCGACGGATAGTTGCGATTGAGGTTGCCATCCTGTGGCCGCGGCACCACGAAGTCGCCGCCGTCCCAGTCGACCAGCGTGCCTTCGGGAATGATGCGATAGTAGACGCCGCCCGTCTCATCCGGATCGCGCGGCAGCATGAGACGCGGATCCTGCTCGCTCACCTTCCACTCGCCGGCGTCGTCGCGGATGCGCATATCGACGATCAGCCCGTCGCCGTTGACATCGGCATAGTGCAGGCCGGACCCGAACTGCTCTTCGCCCGGCAGGTAGCGCCCGTTGCCGATCCACTCGTAGAAGGGCAGCGTCTGCACAATCTCGGCGCCGTCGGGGTTGACGCGCGGCACGATGTAGAAGACCTGCTCGTCGAGCAGGCGGGTGACCAGCGGGTCGCGGCCATACTCGCTCACCAACGTCCACGCGGTATAGACGGCAACGGAGGTGCCGCAGATCTCCTCGGCGTGGATGTTGGCGTCGATGTAATAGCCGGGCTTGGTACTGCCATCGCCCGTCGCCCAGTTACTGATCTCCAGCAGCCAGATGGTGCGCCCGCGATGGCTGGCGCCAATCGCGTGCAGGCGAACGTACGCCGGATAGGCCGCAGCCAGGTCGTGAAGCAGGTCGGTCAACTGCGTGTAGGTGAGGTATCGATCGAAGTGAAGGTTGCGAATCATTGAGCGCTCGAATCTATGAGGTTGACAAGCACGCTTTAATGGTGATAATTGCCAACTGTCAACAGTTGACAAGTGCTGGCGCAAGTTATATCATAGCGCCAGTCTGGTGTCAAAGCATTGTCGTAGTCCTTTCCTCGTGACTGGGCAAGCGCACAACAGGGCGAACAACCAGCGCCGGTCTTTACCTGTGACGCCGATCCCCCACAGTGCCGGCGGCGAACGCTGTAGCCAGCGACGCTGCCACGCAGCACCCTGCAATGAGTGCAGGTCGCCAGTGCCGTTGCATCTCGCCATCCGTGGCGATTCGTCATATCGGTACATTTTTCCAAGGAGGTAATCTGGTATGTCCAAGTTAAGTCGAAGAGGCTGGGTCAGCCTGGCATTGCTGCTGGTCCTGATCGTCAGCACGGCGTGTACGGCGATGCCGGCCGCGCCGACAGGTGACAGCGGTGCTGCGGGCGAAGCCGCTGCGACCGAAGCCGCCAGCGGCGAACCGCAACGCCTGGTCGTCGCCCAGTCCGTGGACGTGCAGGGGTTGGAGCCGTCGAACGTCAATTCGCGCGCCGAGTCCAACATCTTCACCCACATGTACGCCACGCTCTACGAGATCACCGAGAGCGGCGCCATCGAGCCCTACCTGGCCGAATCCTATTCGCTCTCCGAAGATGGCAAGGAAATGACCTTCAAGCTGCGCGAAGGTCTGGTCTGCCACGACGGTGAGCCACTGACCGCCGAGGATGTCGCTTACACCTTCGAGCGCGCCGCCGATGACGCCAATGCCTTCACCGGCAACACGGCCGGATTCGTCCTGGATGCCATCGACTATCAGGGTGTGCGCGTGGACAGCGACCTGGAAGTCACGATCCTGATGGGCCGCTACTCCTCGCCGGCTCTGGGTCTGATTTCCGAGGCCTTCATCCACTGCAAGGATTCCTACGAAGCTATGAGCCTGGAAGATGCGGCGGCCAGCCCTGTCGGCTCCGGCCCCTATCGCTTTGTCGAGTGGGTCAAGGATGACTACGTCCTGCTAGAAAAGGTGCCGGACTTCGGGCTGAAGGACGTCGCCTATGACGAAATTCAGTGGAAGGTCATCCCTGAAGCCTCGACCCGCACGGCTGAACTGATCGCCGGCAACGTCGACGTGATCACCAACGTCCCGCCGGATCAGCATGCCGCCATCGACGGTTCGGGCGAAGCCAGCGTCAAGGGTGTGGCCGGCACGCGGCGCATGTACGTCGGCTTCAACCAGCGCGACATCTACGACGATACCGAGGGCGGCCGCGCCATCAAGGATCCGGCCGTGCGCGTGGCGCTTCAGTATGCCGTGGACGTGCCGACCATCTGCCAGACGCTGCTCTCCTTTGACTGCGAGCGTGCGTCGAGCATGGTCAACAAGCCCAACGACAATGCCAACCTGACGCCCTACCCGTACGATCCGGTCAAGGCCGGCGAACTGCTGGATGCGGCCGGCTACCCGCTCAAGGATGACGGCACCCGCTTCGACATCACCTTCATGGCCGGCCGCGGTCGCTACCTGAATGATGTCGCCGTCGTGCAGGCCATCGCCCAATATCTGACTGACATCGGCGTCAACGTCGACCTCCAGATCATGGACTGGGGCTCCGAGTTCGTGCCGGCGCTGCGCCTGCATGAGGTTGGCCCGCTCTTCTTCGTGGGCACGGGTGGCAGCACCTGGAGCGCGGTCTACGACATGTCCGATCTCTCGGCGCCCGACGCTGCGACAAACTACACCGAGTGGAACAACCAGGAATGGTTCGACCTGTGGGCGCAACTTGGTGAGGTCCGTGACGCCGCTGCCGAGAAGGAAATCACCGACAAGATGCTCGAAGTCATGTACAATGACCCGCCGTGGCTCTTCCTCTACTTCCAGCCCGACTTCTATGGCGTTGCCGGTGATGTCGACTGGCAGCCGCGCCGCGACGAGATCATCGACTTGACGACGGCGAGCCCGATGCAGTAATGCTATGACAGGATGATGGGATGTGGGGATGACAAGATGAGGGGATGAGGGTGTCAACGGCCCATTGTCAATTGCGAATTGCCAATGGGCCGTTGACAGACGCCGTCACCCTTCACCATGTCATTCCCTCATCTTGTCACCTTGTTTTCTTGTCACATTCTCATCTTGTCATACATTCCCCGATTCGAATAGCGTAGACACATGACTACCTACCTGGTTCGCCGGCTTCTACAAACTGTCGTCGTCATCTTCGGGGTGACGTTGCTGACCTTTCTCGTGTTGCACCTTGCCGGCGACCCGACCTATCTATACGTCAGCGAACGCGCCACAGCAGAAGAAGTGGCGGCAACGCGCGCCAAGTTGGGCTTCGACCGCCCGCTGTATGAACAATATGGAAGCTACCTCGTTGGGTTGGCGACGCTTGACCTTGGCAACTCGCTGCGGTCGCGCACACCGGCCTTTGATCTGGTGCTTGAGCGCGTGCCGGCGACGCTGGAACTCACGATCTTTGCCATTATGTTCGCCACAATCCTGGCGATTCCCATCGGCATCTTGTCGGCGACCCGGCGCGGCACGCCGCTCGATGGCGGTATCATGCTCTTTGCCATGTTTGGACAGTCCATGCCGAGTTTCTGGCTGGGCATCATGCTCATTCTCTTTGTGGGCCTAGGCCTGCGCTGGCTGCCCATATCGGGTCACGTACCCATTATCCAGCCATTGCTCGAAGGTGATTTCCAGACTGCCATCACCAACTTTCCAGAGGCGATCCGCCACCTGATCTTGCCTGGCATCACGTTGGGCGTCTTCTCGCTGGCGCGTAACGCGCGCCTGGTGCGTTCGTCCATGCTCGAAGTGCTAGGTCAGGATTATGTCACAACCGCAAGAGCCAAGGGGCTGGCCAATCACACGGTGATCATGCGCCATGCCTTCCGCAATTCGCTGATTCCCTTTGTGACGATCATTGGCCTGGAATTCGGCTTTCTGCTCAGCGGCGTCGTCGTGACGGAGACCGTCTTTTCCTGGCCTGGCGTTGGGCGGCTGGTTTTCAACGCGATCAACCAGCGCGATATTCCTGTCGTACAGGCGGCCGTTGTGATGTTTTCTCTGCTCTTTGTGCTCTTGAATCTCATCGTGGACGTCGTGTATACGCGCCTTGACCCACGGATTCGGCTGAACTAATCCATGAGCGAACAGGTCAACACATCGAAGGTCGTAGTCCAGACCAACGCCATGGAAGATGGTCGGGTGATGCGCAAGCAGCCCTCCCTATGGACGAGTGCAACTGCCAGCCTGGTGCGGGCGCGCTGGCCGCTCCTGGCGATTATCTGCCTGCTCGTGCTGATCATCGCTGCCCTCTTCGCCCCGCAGCTTGCGCCGGCCGACCCCAATCGCCAACATTTGATCCAGCGCCTGCTGCCGCCGCTCAGTCCAAATGAGCAGAGCGAGAGCATGTACTGGCTGGGCTCCGACGGGCTGGGGCGCGACGTGCTGTCGCGGCTGATCTACGGCGCGCGCGTGTCGCTGGCGGTGGGCGTGGCCGCGGTGGCGATCGGCGGGCTGATCGGCGTCTTCCTCGGCGTGGTGGCAGGCTATGCCGGCGGCCGCACTGACGACATCATCATGCGGCTGGCCGACATCCAACTCGCCTTCCCTTTCATCTTGCTGGCGATTATGGTGCTGGTCGTCCTCGGCGCAGGTTTTCTCAACCTGGTCATCGTGCTTGCCATTGGCCAGTGGGTGACCTATGCGCGCATCGCGCGCGGCGAGACCATTTCGCAGAAGCGTAAAGATTATATCGAGTCGGCGCGGGCGATTGGCGTACATGGCAATCGCATCGTCAGCCGCGGCATCCTGCCCAACATCCTGGCGCCGCTGATCGTGATTGCATCGTTCAACGTAGCGGGCGTGATCCTCTCCGAAGCGGCGCTCTCCTTCCTGGGGCTGGGCGTACCGCCGGAGGTGCCGACCTGGGGCGGGATGCTCGCCGAGAGCCGCGACCAGTTGCTCGGCGGCTACTGGTGGTTAGCCGTCTTCCCCGGCGTGGCGATCATGATCACGGTGCTCTCGCTCAACATCCTGGGCGACTGGATGCGCGATTTCCTCGACCCGCGGCTGCGCGGGAGATAGAGCGCAGGTGAAGGAAGAATAGACCGCGGATTTGGCGGATTGACACGGATAAATTGGGCTGAAATGGAACGATCGTGATGAGTGACTATAGCGCTGACTACAAGACGGAACAGATTCCGCTGCAATTCGTGCCGGTGGATGCGCTGCGCGGCGTGACCCAGGCGATCCTGCGCACGACGGACCTGGCGCCCGATGACGCTGATATCATCGCCGATGCGCTGGTGACGAGCGAATTGCGCAATCTCCAGGGGCAGGGGCAGGGCGTGCGCCGCGTGCGCGCCTATGTCGACCGCGTGCGCCAGCGCCACGTCGATCCCGGCGCGCCCTTCGACGTCGTCAAGGAGTCGCCGGCCCTGGCATTGGTCGATGCGCACAACGGCCCCGGCACGGTGGTGGCCGTCAAAGCTATGCGTATGGCCATCGCAAAGGCCAAGGTCTGCGGCGTCGGCATGGTGCTGGTGCGCCACAGCACGCACTTTGGGTCGGCCAGCTACTCGGCCAGCCAGGCGCTGGCCGCCGGCTGCATCGGCGTGAGCATGACCAACGCCGGCCCCGAAATGGCACCGTGGGGCGGCATCGACGGCGTGGTCGGCACCAACCCGTGGGCGGTGGCGGTTCCGAGCGGCGACGGCCCGGACGCTATGCCGATCATCCTCGACATGGCGCTGACCACCGCGGGCAAAGGCATGATGCGCTGGTTGATGCGCGACGGCAAGAAGATGCCCACCAACTGGGCCATCACCGCCGACGGGCGCACGACCGACGACCCGGCTGAGGCGATGGACGGCACATTGCTGCCCATGGGCGAATACAAGGGTTACGGGCTGAGCCTCATTACCGACGTGCTGACCGGCGTGCTCGGCGGCGGCGGCTACGGCACCATCCCGTACAGCGACCCGGCGCGCCAGGAAGTTGCGCACCAGTTCATTGCCTATAACATCGACTGGTTCCTCGATCGCGCGACCTTCTACGCTCATCTGGGCGACTTCATGCACATGATCAAGACCAGCCGCCCGCGGCCAGGCGTCAAGGAGATTCTCCTGCCCGGTGAACTGGAATGGCGGCGCCAGCAAGAGAAGCTGCGCAACGGCGTGCCGCTCGACCCCGAGGTCTATGCCGACCTGCGCCAATTGGCGGGAGAAGTTGGCGTGGCGTGGCCCCTGCCGCCCACCCTGTAGGCGGCCGTCGCCGTGTCTCACTCGCGACCAGGGCTGGGGTGGCGCGGTGCATAGGCGCCGGCATCGCGCCGGCTGTGCACCTTGAGCTTGGTCAGGATGCTGTGCACGTGATTCTTCACCGTCCCCACTTCGATCACCAGCGCCTCGGCGATCTCCTGATTGGTGCGCCCGGCCGCGACGAGGTCCAGGACCTCCCGCTCTCGCTCGGTGAGTTCCTGAAGATCGGGCGGCTCGGCAACCACCTCTGAGAGGGTGCGCGACAGCAGCGCAACCTTCTCCATCAGGAGGGAGGCCATCTCGGGCGAAACGAGCGCCCGGTTCTGCGCCGTTGATCGGATGCTTTGCAGCATCTCGGAGACGCTGTCCGTCCGCAAGATGAACCCCGACGCGCCGGCCTCCACATAGGGCAGAATCTCCGCCGGATCTTCGGGCAACCCAACGACCACAACCAGCACCCCTTGCGCTCGCTGGCGAATCGAGCGAACGAGGTCGAGTGCGTCCTGATTGGGAAGCGTCGTGCCGATCAAGACAAGGTCAGATTCCGATGTATCGAGAAATGCCAGGGCTTGCTTGGCGCTGGCGACCGTACCGACGACCGCCAGGTCGGGCTCGCCTTGCAGGGTGATTCCGAGCAAGTCTCTCGTCAATCGGATGCGCTCGACCAGCAGGATTCGGAGCACGAGGACCTCACATCACGCGGTGGCAAGTGGATGAGATCTGCGCTGTGGGGCGCAAGGCGAACCGGCCTAACGGGCAACCGTCGCTGCGATCCCACCCAGGCAGTATCCGGTCGGCGCGTGCTCGCCTCATTCATCCGTGACAGGGAGGTGCGTTGTGTGCGGAGGCGTGCACGAACGACACGTTCTTATACTTCTAGTATACGTTGATTTGCCTTTGCTGACCATCCACACGATCGCGCAAGGCGCATTTTGCACGCAACTGGTGGTCGCGTAACACGCCCAGGTGAGACACGGCTAACGGCATCCCCACCCGCTTGGACGAACGGCGAAGACGTCCGGTAAAGATGTATCCTGATATATGCACATACCCATTGACACGGCGAACCGGGCATTTTACGCTATGAGGCAAGGCATCCTCCGTATCGCTTGCGACCCGAACCGCCGGAGCAGGCCAGCACTGACAATGGCAAGCAACGGATGGCCGGCATACGAAGCAACTGTTCCAGCAACATTCCGTGTGAAGCCTTTATGCGTACCACAACGACCGGCTCTGCCCCTAGAAGCGACAAGGTTGTCGACGCGGTCAGCATCTACCTGCGCGAGATCAGCAGCCATCCGTTGCTGAGCATGGATGAAGAACAGGAGCTTGCCAACAAAATCCGGGTCGGCGTCGAGGCCAGCCGGCAACTTGAGCAATTCAGCGGCCGCACGCCGGAAGAATTGACGCCCGGCGAGTTGGATCAATTCGATACGCTGGAACTGACGGTAATCTGTGGCCGGCGCGCCCACGACCAATTGACCCAAAGCAACCTGCGCCTTGTCGTGAGCATCGCCAAGCGCTACCTGGGCCGCGGCCTGAGCCTGCTCGACCTGGTTCAGGAAGGCAACCTTGGCCTGCTGCATGCCGTGGACAAGTTCGACCCGACCCTGGGCTACCGCTTCAGCACCTATGCCACCTGGTGGATTCGCCAGGCAATCAGCCGGGCGATTGCCGACAAGGCGCGCACGATTCGCCTGCCCGTCCATGTCATCGAGCGCGTGAACCGCCAGAATCGTGTGCAGCGCGAACTCTTTCAGCAGTTGGGGCGCGAACCTACTTCGGCCGAAATCGCAGTCGAGATGGAATTGCTCGAGCAGCAGGTGTTCGAACTCGCCATGGACCAGGACGGCAATCCGGAGTGCGAGGATGCCGACGTCGTCAAAGTATTTCAACGTGCGTCCAACAAGGTACGCGAGCTCCAGCGCCTCAACCAGGATCCGCTCAGCCTCGACAGCCCGCTGGAGGGCGAAGAACACAGCAGCCTCGGCGACTTCATCGAGGACGACGGGCTGGTCGATCCGGCCGAATTGACCGACCGGCAATCACTCGTCGAACAGATCGAGGAACTCCTGCTCGAGCTGAACGAACGCGAGCGCAGCGTCCTGATCATGCGCTATGGGCTGGACGGCGACGCCGCGCGCACGCTAGAGGATATCGGCCAGGGCCTGAATATCACGCGCGAGCGCGTCCGCCAGATTCAAGCCAAGGCAATTCGCAAGTTGCGCCACCCACAACTGAGTTCGAAGCTGCATGATTTCTCCGCAGCCTGAGCGTCACTGCAGCGGATAGTCTCACTCTACAACAACCCAATCTGCTCACGGGCTCCAACTTATCTGCTCCTCCAGCCAGCCGTTGTTCAGATAGTCCGGCTCAAACTCGACGCGACCGTCGACCGGGCCAGGCAGCGTTGTAATCAAGCGGACATTGCTGCCATCAGGCGCCATGCGCCACAGCCCCCATGCCCCACCCCGATTGCTCACAAAGGCGATATACTCGCCATTGGGCGCAAAGGTGGGCAGGCCATCCTCTGCCGCATCGTCGGTGAGCCGGGTCGCCACACGCGAGGCCAGGTCCAGGCTGAACAGCTCCCAGTTCCCATCGACAAAAGCCATGTACGCGACGGTGCGCACATCCGGTGCAACGGCCGGCGCCCGGATCGAATCGGTGATGAGAATCAACTTCTGCTGGTCGCCCGCCGCACCATCCATCGACCACAATTCCTCGGCCGCCCGTTCGGGCCGCGTCACGCGGAAATAGATGCGCCCATCGTTGGCCCAGTACGGATCCTCGCCGAAGATGCCGCCCGCGCCCCACTCCCACGCAACGCGG
>WBZU01001136.1_pt1 | contig 20785 bp, 21 predicted proteins | sample 5204311 | NCBI WGS metagenome assembly WBZU01 (sample SAMN12344359, study PRJNA552823) | activated sludge metagenome | biome: Activated sludge suspended growth; feature: Nitrification reactor; material: Wastewater; isolation source: activated sludge from nitrification reactor of wastewater... | reverse complement strand
TCCTTTTCGAGGTACTCGACGCCATCGGCGAAGTCATGCCCTTCGACCGCGTCGGCTTCCGCCTCAATCCGATGATGAACCGTTTCCACGGCGTCAGCGTCGATGAAGACACGGTGCCGATGTGGGAGTACATCGTGCGCCGCGCCAACGGCTACGGCCTCGCCTTCCTGCACCTGACCGAGCCCTTCCTGCCGCGCCAGCTCGACGACACGCCGCACGGCCTGGCCGACGTCGGCGCGCACTTCCGCCCGCTGGCGACGATGCCGATCATCGCCAACGGCGGCTTCGACCAGGCATCCGGCGAAGCGCGGCTGGCCGCCGGCCTGTGCGATGCGGTGGCATTTGGCCGGGCGTGGATCGCCAATCCGGATCTGGTCGAGCGTTTCGCCTGCCAGGCGCCGCTCAACGAACCCGACATGCCGACCTTCTACCAGGGCGGCGAGAAGGGCTATCTCGACTATCCGGCGCTGGCCGCATGAGACGTCTGCTCGCGCTGCTGACGCTGGCCATTGTGGCGCTGCCGGTGCTGGCCGACGGCCTGCCGCCGCCGGTGCTGGCGGCGCTCAAGGCGGCGCAGATTCCGGCAGGCAGCGTCGCCGTCGTCGTCCAGCCGGTCGACGCGCGGGCGCCGCTGGTCGCGCACAACAGCCAGAAGGCGATGAACCCGGCGTCGGTGATGAAGCTGGTCACCACCTACGCCGCGCTCGACCTGCTCGGCCCGGCGTGGACATGGAAGACGACGGCGCTGGCGGACAATGTTGCGGTCGACGGCGTTCTGAGGGGCAATTTGTACCTCAAGGGCAGCGGCGACCCGCGTTTCGCCATCGAGCACCTGTCATCGCTGCTGCGCCAGTTGCGCGTGCGCGGAATCCGGACGATCACTGGCGACATCGTCCTCGACCGCAGCGTGTTCGACCTGCCGGCGCTCGACCCCGGCGCCTTCGACGACAAGCCGATGCGCCCTTACAACGTCGGCCCGAACGGGCTGCTGATCAACTTTCAGTCGTTGCGCTTCACGTTGCTGCCCGGCGCCGGCCGCCCGCAGGTGTTGATGGAAACGCCGAGCGACGGCCTGCGCGTGGACAACCAGTTGCGTTCCGGCGACGGCGGCTGCGGGAGCAACTGGAAGGACTTCATCAACCTCCGTCTGATCCCCGAAAACAATGGCAATCGCCTGGAGTTCTCCGGCACCTACAGCGCCCAGTGCGGCGAGAAGGCGCTCAACCTGGCGCCGCTGCCGGCCGACGCGCAGGCGGGTGGCCTGATCCGCGCGCTGTGGCAGGAACTCGGCGGCACGCTGACCGGCCAAGTGCGCGGCGGCACGACGCCCGCCGGTACGCGGCCGCTGGCCGAACATGAGTCGCCGGTGCTGGCCGATGCGGTGCGCGACATCAACAAGTGGAGCAACAACGTGATGGCGCGCCAGGTCTTCCTGACGCTGGGCAACGCCAACGGACCGGCCAGCGCCGAGCGTGCCCGCCAGCGCATCGGCGACTGGCTGAACGCTCGCGGCCTGGGCTTCCCCGAACTGGTGATCGACAACGGTTCGGGGCTCTCGCGCAGCGAGCGGATCAGCGCCGACAGCCTCAACCGCCTGCTGCTCGACGCCTGGCGCAACCCGGCGATGCCGGAATTCGTTTCGAGCATGCCGATCGTCGGCATCGACGGCACGATGCGGAAGCGCCTCAAGGAGTCCGGCGCCAGCGGCCGCGCCCACATCAAGACCGGCACCCTCGACGGCGTCAAGACGGCGGCCGGTTATGCCCTCGACGCGCAGGGCCGGCGCATGGCCGTCACCTTCTTCATCAACGATCCCCGGGCCGCGGCCGGTGGCCCGGCCATCGATGCACTCATCAACTGGGTGGCGCAGCGGCGAACCGGCGAGAAGGCGCCCGCCCTGGAGAATGAGTGAGCGCTCGCCGCTTTCCGCCGGGCCGCTCGCCGCGGCCGGGCTGAACCGGCAGCATGTCTTCGACCTCGCCGCGCTGCCGGCGGAAATAACCGCCACGCTCGGCACGACCGCGGGCTTCGACCAGTTGATCCTGCTCGGCCACGGCGGCAAGCGCCTTTGGGAATGCGTCCAGGCGGCGGGCAGCGCTGGCGGCGATCCGGTCGACGACTACTGCGCGCGCGTCGTGGCGGACTGGTTCTCCACCGAACTGCCCGGCCATCGCTACCGCATCGTCTATCCCGGCAGCGCGCCGGTTCCCCTGCAACGGATTGGGGCACTGGCCGGCTGGCACCACCCGACACCGTTCATGGTCGGCATCGACCGCGAATGGGGGCCGTGGTGGGCCTACCGCGCCGTCGTGCTGGCCGACACCGGTTTTTGCCCTTCCCCGACCGTTGACCGCGGCAGCCCCTGCACGAGTTGCCAAGCCAGACCCTGCGTCACCGCCTGCCCCGCCGCAGCCATGGATGGCGGCCGCTTCGCGCTGGAACAGTGCATCGCCTACCGCATGCGCGACGACTCGAAGTGCATTCACGCCTGCCTCGCGCGCATTGCCTGCCCGGTCGGCGGCGAACATCGCTATGACGATGACCAGTTGCGCCATGCCTATTCGATCTCGCTGCGGACCCTGCGCCAGATCCGTTCCCCGCAACGGCAGTCTTGATCCAGCACATGGTGCACCGCGGCCTCGCCGCAGTATGATCGCCCCCTGTCTTCACGAACCGCCGACCGCCATGACCGATACGCCGCTCCCGCCCGACGCCGACCGCGTGCGCGCCCTGCTGCGCCAGGTGATCGACCCCGAAGTCGGCGCCAACATCGTCGACCTCGGGCTCGTCTACGCGATCGACATCGCAGCCGGCCGCGTCCGGGTTGCCATGACCATGACCTCGCCAGCCTGCCCGATGAGCGAGATGATCGTCGACGAGGCGCGCGCCGCGCTCGCCGACGGCCTGCCGCCCGGCTGGCAGGCGGAGGTCGCGCTAGTCTGGGAACCGCCGTGGAGCCCGGCGCTGATGAGCGCGCGCACCCGCGAGAATTTCGGCTGGTAGACACCGCGATGAACGACCTGCGCCCGGCTGCCCGCCTGCCGCTGCTGTTCTTCGGGATGATCTCGCTGCTCGCCGGCGTCGCCGCCGGGCTGGCGCGCCTAGGCTGGGAAGTGCCACCACTCGCCGCGAGCGCCGCCGGCTGGCATGGCGCGCTGATGATTCCGGCCTTCTTCGGCACGGTCATCGGCCTCGAACGCGCCGTCGCCATCGGCCGCCTGTGGGCTTACGCGGCGCCGGCGGCGGCCGGCCTCGGCGGCCTCTGCCTGATCGCCGGGGCACCCGTCGCCGCGGCACAGGCGCTAACGCTGCTCGGCGCCGTCGTGATGCTCGCCGCCAGCCTGCAGGTACTGGACCGCCTGACCGCCCCATTCACCATCGTCCTCGCCCTCGGTGCCGCCTGCTGGCTGGTCGGCGGGCTGGTGTGGCTGGCGGCTGGAACCCTGACTCCTGCGGTACCTTGGTGGCTGGCCTTCCTGGTCCTGACCATCGCCGGCGAACGCCTCGAACTGACCCGCTTCCTGCCAACGCCGCCGCGCGCGCAGCGCCTGTTTATCGCCATCGTCGCCGTCATCCTGCTCGGCGCCGCGCTCGCCTGGTGGCAGGAGGATACCGGCCTGCGCCTGTTCGCCGGCGGCCTGCTGGCGCTCGCCGCCTGGCTGCTGCGCTACGACATCGCCCGGCGCAATGCGCGGCAATCGGGACTGACGCGCTACATCGCGCTGTGCCTGCTCTCCGGCTATCTCTGGCTGGCGCTGGCCGGCGCCCTCGGGCTGTCCGGCGCGCTGGCGCCCGGCAACCCGTGGCGCGACGCCGCCGTCCATGCCCTCGCCCTCGGCTTCGTCTTCGCCATGGTCTTCGGCCACGCGCCGATCATCTTCCCGGCCGTCGCGCGCGTGAAGATTCCCTACCACCCGGCGTTCTACCTGCCGCTGCTGGCGCTGCACGCCTCGCTCGCCTGGCGCGTCGGTGGCGGACTGGCCGGAGATTTCGCCGTGCAACGTGGCGGCGCCGCGGCCAATGCCGGCGCCCTGCTGCTCTTCATCGCCACCATCGTGACCAGCGTCGTGCGCGGCCGGCGGCAAACCACAAAGGAGACGCCAGATGAAACGTCATGAATGGCTGCAGGATCTCTCGCGCGAGCACCATCTGGCCCTTCGGCTGGCACTGGCCGCCCGGCGCGCGGTCGCGGCGGGCGACCCGGCGCAGGTCCGGGCGGCGGCAAAACTCTGCGCCGACGCCTTCGACGGCGACCTGGAGCCGCATTTCGTCCGCGAGGAGCGCGACGTGTTGCCCCTGCTCGCGCAGGCCGGCGCCAGCGCGCTCGTCGCACAGACGCTGAATGAACACGACGAAATGCGCCGCCTCGCCGCCCGCCTCGACGAGGCCGAGCCCGCGACGCTGGAACGCTTCGGGGAGCTGCTCGGCGCCCATGTCCGCTTCGAGGAACGCAAGCTGTTCGAGGCCGCGCAGGCACTGCTCGATCCCGCAGCGCCGAGCGGCAAAAACACGCCGACGCCATGACCCAGACCCGCTGGCAGCGCTTCCGCCACTTCATCGGCTTTCCGGCCAGCGGCCACCATGCCGGCGAGCAACTGGTCGCCACGCTCGGCGGCGCGCTCGGCATGGTCCTCGTGCTGGCCGTCACCAGGGCGCTCGTCGGGCCGGCCGCGGCGCTGGTCATCGTTCCCTCGATGGGCGCCTCGGCAGTGCTCATCTTCGCCGCGCCGCACAGCCCGTTCGCCCAGCCGTGGGCGGTGCTCGCCGGGCACGTCCTGTCGGCGCTGGTCGGCGTCGCCTGCTGGCAGCTGGTGCCCAACCCGACACTGGCGGCCGGCCTCGCCGTCGGCCTGGCGATCGGCGCCATGCACGTCGCACGCTGCCTGCACCCGCCGGGCGGCGCCACGGCGCTGGCGGCGGTGATCGGCGGCGCCGCGGTGCACGAACTCGGCTATCGCTACGCGCTCAACCCGATAGCGCTCAACTGCGCGATCATCCTCATCGTCGGATTCGTCTTCAACCACGCTTTCCCCTGGCGGCGTTACCCGGCGAGCCTGATGCGCTACCGGCATGCACCGGAGCACCCCGGCACCGGCTGGCCACCGATCGACGAGCGGCACGTCGTGGCGGCCATGGAACACCTCAACGTCGTCGTCGACGTCAGTCCCGACGAAATGGGGGAGCTGATTCACCAGACGCTGGATATCGCCCAGCGCGAGAAGGACGCCCGCCTGCCGGAAGTCCGGCTCGGGCGCTTCTACTGCAACGACCGTCCGGGGCAGCAGTGGTCGGTGCGCCAGATCATCGACGAGCGGCGCTCGGACAACCCCGATTTCGACCTGGTCATCTACAAGGTTGTCGACGGCAGCGGCCTGAACCGGACCGGCAGTTGCACCCGGAGCGAGTTCGCCCGCTGGGTCGGCAGTGAACTGCAGCCGCGCGCAAAAAAGCCCTGACTCAGCCGACCGGGCGCGCGTCGGCCAGCGCCACCCAGCCGCGGATGACGCGGTAGGCGACCCACAGGCCGAGGAGCGCGATGAGGACCCAGGCGATCGGAATGCCGATGAGAGTGATGATCAGCAGGCCATAGACCACGAGCCACAGCGCGGTGAACCAGAAGGTGCGGATCTGCCAGCGGAAATGGCTTTCCAGCCAGGTGCCCTTGACGTCGCCGCGCTTCAGATAATTGATGAAGACGGCGATCAGCGACGGCAACCCGAGGACGAAGCCGCCGGCAACCGTCGACGCGGAAGTCACGCCGACCAGCACGGCGATGGCGTGCAGGCCGTAGATGATGTGGGTGAGTTGCACCAGCGACGGGCGGACGCCTTGCTGATTCGGGGTGGGGACAGGTTCCTGCATTTTCAGTTCTCCGGAAGGGATTTTTGTAGAAACAGCGCGTGCCCGGCGGCGGGGTCGAGCACGTAAGGGGCGAAGCCGGCGCGTTGGTAGGCGGCCAGCGCCCGCGTGTTGTTGGACAGGACTTCCAGCGTCAGCTTGCAGCAGCCGAGTTCGCGCGCCCGCTTCTCGGCCCAGTGCAGCAGCGCCTGGCCGGCGCCCTGCCCGCGCCGCTCGGCGCGGGTGACGATGTCGTGGATGTTGAGCAACGGCCGGGCGGCGAAGGTCGAGAAGCCGGCGAAGCAGTTGATCAGGCCGACCGCCTCATCGCCGGCGAAGGCCAGGGCACTGTGGAAGGTGGGCAGGTCCTTCAGTTCCCGTACCAAATGGGCCTTGGCGTAAGCGGAAAGCCCGGCGCCGCCACCCATCGGGTCGCAGGCGTAGTGGTCGAGCAGTTCCAGCCAGGCTTTGGAAATGGCCTCGTTTTGGAGGTCGACCGCAACGATGCGCAATGCCATCAACTGTCTCCGAGTCCCGGCGCGATCAGGTGAAGGCTGGGGAAATAGCTACGATAGCGGCCAACATCGCGCGTCAGCAGGCGCCAACCTTCCACCGAGGCATGCCCGCCAATCAGGAAATCGGGCAGCACGCCGCTGCGCAAGCCGCCCCGTTGGCGATAGTGCAGGAACGCCTTGCCGGCGAGAAACAAGGCCTCACGCGGCATCGACGCGACCGGCATCGCCACGGCGGCCAGCACGACTTCGACTTCCTCGATGCGGGCATAGCCAATCGAAAACTCGGCATAGATCACCGGGTTGATCGTCAGCGTGTCGGTCAGGGCCAGTCGCTCGAGTTGCTGTTGCGACCAGTCTGCCCAGTCCGGGTCGCTCTCCGCCACGTCGAGCAGAATGTTGGTATCGACGAGGATCATCGAGGCAAGCACCGGTGAAGAAATCGTAGCGAGCGCACCGAGTGCGGGGCGGAAGGAGCGCAACGACGAGACATGTCGATTGGATAAGCGAGGAGCGAGCACCGCCCAACGAAGCAATCGGCACGCGCAGTAAATTTATTCACTGGCGCTCAGGCTTCGCCGCGCGTCAAGGCCAGTATTTGGTCCGTGCTCATGCTGACCGTCGCCGAACCGCGCAAGGCAGCAAAGCGCGCGGGGCGCGAAGGCACTTCGGCGTCGGCACGCACAAGACGCACCGAACCATCGGCCTGCGGAATGAAGTCGATCCTGCTGCCGGCAGCCAGTCCGAGCAGATCGCGTATCGGTTTGGGGATCGTGGCCTGGCCTTTTTGGGTGACGACAGTCGACATGGTATTACCTGAAGAATTCGAGTATTACCATGTTAATGCGCCGCAGGGCGAGGCACAAGTGATCGCTACAGCCCCAACTCGCCCCACATCGCATCGACGCGCTTCTTAACATCGCCATCCATGACAATCGGCCGCCCCCATTCGCGGGTCGTCTCGCCCGGCCACTTGTTGGTCGCATCGAGCCCCATCTTGGAACCGAGACCGGCGACCGGCGAGGCGAAGTCAAGGTAGTCGATCGGCGTGTTGTCGACAAGCGTCGTGTCGCGCGTGGCATCCATGCGCGTCGTCATGGCCCAGACCACTTCCTTCCAGTCGCGGATGTCGATGTCGTCGTCCACGACGATGATCGTCTTGGTGTACATGAACTGGCGCAGGAAGCTCCAGATGCCGAACATGATCCGCTTGGCATGGCCGGGGTACTGTTTCTTGATGCTGACGATGGCCATCCGGTACGAGCAGCCTTCCGGCGGCAGGTAGAAATCGACGATTTCCGGATACTGCTTCTGCAACAGCGGCACGAAGACTTCATTCAACGCAACGCCCAACACGGCCGGTTCGTCGGGCGGCTTGCCGGTGTAGGTGCTGTGGTAGATCGGGTCGCGGCGCATGGTGATGTGCTCGATGGTGAACACCGGGAATTCGGCCTGCTCGTTGTAGTAGCCGGTGTGGTCGCCATACGGCCCTTCGAGCGCCATCTCGCCGGGGTGGATGACGCCTTCGAGCACGATTTCGGCCGAAGCGGGCACTTGCAAATCCGAGCCAAGGCATTGCGTCAGCTCGGTCTTGCCGCCGCGCAAGAGGCCGGCGAACTGGTATTCGGACAGCGCATCGGGCACCGGCGTCACGGCGCCGAGGATAGTCGCCGGGTCACAGCCGAGGACGACGGCGACCGGAAAGGGCTGGCCGGGTTTGGTCAACTGGTGGTCACGAAAATCCAGCGCCCCGCCGCGATGCGCCAGCCAGCGCATGATCACCTTGTTCGGGCCAAGCACCTGCTGGCGGTAGATGCCGAGGTTCTGGCGGTTCTTGTGCGGCCCCTTGGTGACGACCAGACCCCAGGTGATCAGCGGTGCGATGTCGCCCGGCCAGCAATGCTGGATCGGCAGGCGCGACAGATCGACATCCTTGCCTTCCCAGACGACTTCCTGGCACGGCGCGTTCGCCACCTTCTTCGGCGCCATGTTGAGCACCTGCTTCAGGATCGGCAGCTTGTCCCAGGCGTCCTTGAGGCCCTTGGGCGGTTCCGGTTCCTTCAGGTAGGCGAGCAGCTTGCCGACTTCGCGCAGCGCCTGCACCGACTCCTCGCCCATGCCCAGCGCTACCCGTTTCGGCGTGCCGAACAGGTTGGCGAGCACCGGGATGTTGTGACCTTTCGGCTTCTCGAACAGGATCGCCGGGCCACCAGCCCGCAGCACGCGGTCGCAGATTTCGGTCATTTCGAGGCGGGTATCGACCTCGACACCAACCCGCTTCAACTCGCCGGTCTTTTCCAGTTGCGACATGAAGTCGCGCAGATCGTGGTATTTCATCGGGTACGGAGCGAGAAATGGCTGGCTACGCAGGCCGAGGTCGAGTTGAGCGGGAAAGCTAGCGCACGTTCACGGCCGGCGGTCCCGGCGGCCGCGGCGAACTCGCTGACCGCCTGGTGGCCATTGATGCCGATGCCATGCATGGTCGGCGGCGTGGGCGGGCTTGGGCGAGCATCGAAGGGCTTGCTCTCGGCCACCTCCCGAATCTTGCGACGGCAGGAGTGCAAGGCGCAGGCATCGCCGGCAGGACCGGAATCAACGCGAGGGATCATGAGCACAACTGACATGTAACCATCCTCATTTCTCTTGTGGCCAGAGGGCAAACTACAATAGCAGCTTTCGCCCTTCCACTCTAAGCTCGTGCGCACAACCCTTGTCTGTACAAACTCATTTCACCATTCTCGAATCAGGTGTCGGACCAGAAGGAATCCGCAAAAGATTCGGTGCCGATTCAAATACTTCCCTTTGCCCTCGCGTTTCCTCAAAATCAATCCGAAGGGGTAATAATCAGTCCATCGTTTTCTAGCGCGCATTGCCGTCAGATACGGATATATGCTGTCAGCAAGGGCTGGCACGCGGGGTTGGTCGTACCTTCCGAACGCGTGAATTGCGCCGTTCCCGAACTAGAGGCCCGATTTGTCGGCGCGACACACTACGAAATCGGCTGGGGAGACCAAGGTTTCTATCAAGCGAAGAAAGCTACGCTACGCTTGGCTTTTCAGGCGCTGTTCGCATCGAGGGGTTCCGTGATGCATGTCGTACCGATTCGACCCCCACTCCCTGACTTTCTTCAAGACCGCGAGGTCGCCGAGACATGTCTGACCGCTTCGGAGTACGCTTCGCTGGTGCGGCTCATCTCGGAGAGCTTCGCGCGGAACGCCGACGGACAGATCATTCCACGAGAGCGTGGCGCCTGCGGAGACAGTCAGTTTTTTCAGGGAAGGGGTGCCTACAACGTGCTCTACACCTGCAACCGGTGGACCGCTACAGCGCTGAGATCTGCCGGCCTCGATCTCTGGCCAAGGATCACGCTGACTTCGGGCAGCGTCATGAGAGCGGTTCGCAAGTATGCGAAATCCTGCAGCAAAATAGCCACACGCGAGGTGGCCGACGATCCGCTTCAAATGCGAAAGCCCTGAGAAAACATGGAGCCATCTCTGGCGGAATTGCCATGATTGCCTGTCATATCGCCAAGCCGCTGACTGACCTCCGGATTGAGTGCGGCCGGCCCCCGCCGCGGGAAAGAAGGCCGGGATCGCCACCCTCGCTGCCACACGAAGTCTCGCGCTCCGAAAACCTTGCGCGCACGCCAGAGGCAAATTGCCCGCGCGCGCATTGCTTGGGGTGAAGAAAAGCCAAATGCGCGACCTCTACCTCAGCCTGCTCTCCCGCCTGCTGGTTCACTGTTATTACCACCGGGCACGACTCCTTAACCCGGAGAATCGCCCTGCCGCCGGTCCCATTCTCTATGTCGGGCTGCATCGCAACGGCGCGGTTGACGGCTGTGTTTACAAGTCGCTTCTGCCGGAGTCGGTGTTCATGATTTCGGTGCAGTTGCGGCGCAGTGTGATTGGACGGATGTTCTTCGACGGCATCGAAGTCGTTCGCGACAAGGACCGGGGCCACGACAGAGGCGGCGAGAATAGCATCGCCATTGAACGCTGCATTGAACACCTGCGCCGGGGCGGCGCGCTCTTCGTAATGCCGGAGGGCACCAGCGACCTCGGCCATCGGCATTTGCCGTTCAAGACGGGGGCAGCCCGAATCGTTGAGACCGCGCTACTGGCCGGGCTGCGCCCGACCGTGGTTCCGGTCGGCATCCATTACGAACGCGCCTGGGCCTGGCAAAGCGACGTCGAGGTCGTCCTCGGCCCGCCGTTGCCGCTCGACCTACCCCCGGGAAGCAGCGCGCCTGCTGCGGTCGACCTGCTGCATCGGCGTATTTCCGCCGGCCTCGAAACCCTGGCCGTCGGCGCCCCCGATGCCGAGAGCTTCGCCCGCCGCGAACGCACCGCCCTTGTCGCCACCCTCGGTAGCGGACGCTCCTATTTCGCCACTCTGAAAGCCCTGGAAGCTGGCGTGCCGGAAGCCGAGACGGCGCTTGCCGAATTCGAGAAACTCACCGCGGGCCGGCCGTTGTTCCAGTATCAGGGCGTGCCCTTGCTGCCCGCCCGCCACGCCTGGGCCGACGTCGTTCATGCCCTGCTGTTGGCACCGCTGGTAGCCGCCGCCGGGCTGCTCAACCTGCCGCCGCTGCTCATCGCCTGGGGCGCCAGCCGGCGTTTCGCCGATGCCCGCAACACCATCGCCCTGTGGCGCCTGCTCGCCGGTTTTCCGGCTTTCTTGGCGTGGACCGCCGGGCTGTTGGCGCTGGCGATCATGACCGGAGCATGGTCGCTCGGGCTGATCTATGTCGCCCTCTCCTGGCTTGGACTGCGCAGCCTTTGCCGGCTGAAGAAGCTCGCGGTCAGCCTCGGCAACCTTTGGCGCGCCCCGGACCTGCGGCCGCGCCTGCTCGCTCTGCACCGGCGGATCGATGCGGCGTTGAGCGCACGAGGACCCTGAATGCCCGCCGTCCTCACCCACGAATGGCTGTTCGGCGCCTACCTGCTGTTCATGGCCGTTGGCCTGCTGTCCACCAGCGGCCTCATCGACGTCAACACCCTGAGCTATCTGGCCGGGCTGCTCGTTGCCGCTGGACTGATTGCCGTCACCGCTCGCCGGGATACGCCGACAATGTGGCGCACCCGGCTGCTTTTCTACCCACTGGCGATGAACGTCTATTTCCAGCTGATGCGCGGCGCAGTGCCCGCCGTTCATCCCGCCAGGATGGATACCACCTTGCGCCGGATCGACCAGTGGCTGCTGCCCGACACCCCGGCGCTGCTGCTGGAACCGCTGGTCACGCCTTGGGCGACCGAAGCATTCAGCTTCTTCTACATCCTGTTCTTCCCTTACCTGACCTTCAGCCTGATCACCTACGCCGTCGGCGACCTGGGCCGCCTGCGCGCGTTCACGGTCGGCCTGTTCTCCCTCTACGGCATCGGCTTTCTCGGCTACGCGCTCGTTCCGGCCGGTGGCCCCTATCTGGCCTTCGCCCGGGAGTTCACCGTGCCGCTGGTCGGCGGCGCGATTACCGACTGGAACGCCGCGATCGTCCGTGCCGGATCGATCAGGGTCGATGTCTTCCCCAGTCTGCATGTCGCCGTTTCCAGCTTCCTGCTGGGCTTCGATTTCCGCCACCAGCGCCGCCGCTTCTGGCTCTATCTCGTGCCCTGCGTCGGCCTCTGGCTATCCACCTTGTTTTTGCGTTACCACTATCTGATCGATGTCCTGTTCGGCTTCGCCCTCGCCGCCCTGGCGCTCTGGCTGGCTGAGCGCCAATTCGCCCGGGAAAGGATTCCTGTATGACGCTTCAATCGTGTTTCGCTCTCGCCTTCGCCGACCCGCTGGCCTGTCAGGGCGACCTGGCCGGCGGCAAGGGGGCCAACCTCGCCCTGCTCAGCCAGAAAGGTTTCCCGGTACCGCCCGGTTTCATCGTCACCGCCGGCGCCTACCGCGAGTTCGTACGCCACGCGGGGCCGCTGCTCGACCGGGTTGGCGCTTTCCACGTCGACGATCCGGCACTTCTGCGAGAGGAAGCCGCCGACCTGCGCCGGGACCTGGAAGCGCTGCCGTTGCCGGCCGAGGTGGACCAGGCAATCCGCCAGCAGCTCGCGAATTTTCCTGCCGACACGGCGTTTTCGGTGCGCTCCTCATCCACCTTCGAAGACCTTGCCGCGGCTGCCTTTGCCGGCCAGCACGACACCTATCTGGGCATCAGTGGCGTCGATTCCATCCTTGACCGGGTGCGCGCCTGCTTCGCCTCGCTGTGGCAGGAACGGGCCATCGCCTATCGCAGGCAGCACGGTTTCGAGCATGCCGCGGCAGCCATGGCGGTCGTCGTCCAGACCATGGTGCGCTGTGACGTCGCCGGTGTCGCCTTCACCATCAATCCGGTCAGCGGGTCGCTGAAGGAAATGCTGGTCAATGCCAACTTCGGCCTCGGCGAATCCGTCGTCAGCGGCGATGGCGAGATCGACCAGTACGTGCTCGACCGCGGCGGCAAGCTCTGTTCCAGCGTCATCGGCCACAAGACCGCGCGCGTCATCTGCGGCGAACATGGCTCCCAAGCCATCGAAGTCGGCGCCGAGGAAGCCGCCCGCCCCTGCATGCCGGATGCGGCGCTGGCCGAACTGGCGCTGCTGATGCGGCGGGTCGAAGACGCCTACCAGTTTCCGCAGGACATCGAATGGGGCATTGCCGGCGGTCAGCTCCACCTGCTGCAGTCACGGCCGGTGACCACCCTCCCGCCGCGCTGGACGCGCGACGAATCGGCCGAACGCTTTCCCAACGTCCTGACGCCGCTCGCCTGGGACATGGTCGAGGAAGGCTTCCACCGCTCGCTCAACCACTCCTTCCGCCTGATGGGCTACCCGCCTTTCACCGGCAAATGGTTCGGCATCCACGACCACTACATCTACGGCAACCAGAACGCCGTCGACCTGTATGGCGGTCGCGCGCCGATCCAGATCCGCTCGCTGGCCGAACTGGAGGCGGCCTTGCCGACATTGCGCGAACGCTTCGCCTGGGTTCAGGAGCTACCCCTCGAATGGTCGCGCGACCTCGACCGCTACCTGCTCGGCATCGGCGAGTTCATGGCCGAGCCGCTCGATGGCAAGAACCTGCTCCAGGTCTGGGAGTTCGTCCTGCGCGTAAATCGGGCGGGCACCGAATACTTTCTGCCCAACATCGCCATTTCGCTGACCCAGCGCATGCTGTACAAGGTTCTGCACGGCCTGCTTGCCCTGCTGGCCGGCGATGCCCATGGCGGAGCCCGGCTGTTTGACGACCTGATGGCCCATTGCGAAACCAAGACCGGCATCATCACCAGGGAGCTCCATGGACTGGCGCAGCAAATCAACGCCACGCCAGCCCTTGGCGAATTGGTCCACGACACCCCGTCGCGCCAGCTCCTGGCCGCCGGTGGCCTTGCCGCCTTCCCGGAATTCGCTGCCCGCTTCGCCAAGTTCCTCGCCGACCATGGCCACCGGGAAACCGATTTCGACCCCTACCATCCGACCTGGATCGACGCGCCCTGGATCGTCCTCGACAATATCCGCCTGCTGGCCGAGAGATCAACCCACGAGTCGCCGCGCGACAAGGAACTCGATCTGCGCCTGCGCCAGATGGCCGCCGAAGCCACGCTGTTCGCGCGCCTGCCGGCCGATCTCCATTTCTTCTTCCATGAGTTGCTGCGCCTGGCGCGTGCCTACACGGCGCTGGACGACGTCGAGCATTATCAGACCACCCGCCTCACCCTTCCCCTGCGCAAGGGCCTGGGCGAACTCGGTCACCACCTGGTCCGGCGCGGCGTGCTCGCCGAACCCATGGATGTCTTCTTCTGCCGCTTCCGGGCGCTCGACGCAGCCATCCGCGCCGACGACAACGCACAGTGGGATCAGCTGGCCGCCAGCATCCGCGGCAGCAAGGCCGACTATCTCCAACATCGCGCCACGACGCCGGCCTGGGTGCTCGGCGAGGAGCGCCCGGTGGAAGTTGAGGACGACAGCGAAGGCTCGGGCCGCTTGCGTGGCCTCTCCGGCAGCCCCGGCTGCGCCGAGGGAGAGGTCTTCCAGGTGCTGTCGCCGGACGATTTTTCCGGCTTCCCGAAAGGCGCCGTGCTGGTCGCCCGGACCACCAATCCGGCATGGACGCCGCTCTTCTACTCCGCCTGCGCCGTGGTCACCGAGAGCGGCGGCCCGCTTTCCCACGGCGCCGTAACCGCGCGCGAAATGGAAATCCCCGCCGTGATGTCGGTGCATCGCGTGCTATCGACGCTGAAGAACGGCCGCCGCGTGCGGGTCGACGGCACCCACGGCACGGTCAGCCTGCTGGACTGAGTGCCTTCCTCCCCTCGGTAACGGAGAGAGAACTGGCCGTTTGTTTGCAGTCGCGCAGGTCGCGGCATTTCATCGGGTGCGGTAGGAGTAATGGCAGGCGACGCAGCCCGAAGTCAGGTTGGGCAGCAGCGCCAGCGCCTTGTCGCGGTCGCCGGTCTTGGCCGCCGTGGCAAATTCGCTGGCCGCCTTGTGGCCGTCCATGCCGATGCCGTGCATGGCCGGCGGCATGTGCGGGCCGGGCCGCGCGTCGAAGGGCTTGTCGCGGTGCTTGCCCATGGCCGACAGTCCCAGCTTGGTCTCGGCCGCCTCGCCGGCCTCCCGAACCTTGCCGGCGGCCAGCAGCGACAGCACCTCGTTGAGGGCGACGAGATTGCCGAGCATTTCCTCGCGCAGCGCCTCCTGCGCCGGCGGCGGCAACTTGACGAGCTGGCGGGCATCGTCGGCGACGGCTGCGGTCGACGCCAGAAAAAGGGCAAAAACCAGGGCTTTCATGCGAAGCTCCTTCCGGAAACCAGGAAATCGACGACGATGCCGGCGAAGATCGCCGCGCCGACGTAGTTGTTGTGCAGGAAGGCCTTGAAGCAGACCATGCGCTCGCGGCCGCGAATCCACGTGTAATGGACGCCCATGATGCCGGCGGCGACCGCCAGCCCGGCGTAGAAGGCCCAGCCGAGGTCCTGTGCGTAGCCGACGCCACCGATGATGAGCAGCGTCATGGCGTAACAGAGCATCACCGCCGCCACGTCGAAACGCCCGAAGGTAATCGCCGAGGTCCTGATGCCGATTTTCAGGTCGTCGTCGCGGTCGACCATGGCGTATTCGGTGTCGTAGGCCACCGCCCAGAAGACGTTGGCGAGCAGCAGCCACCACGCTTCGGGCGGCACCTCGCCGAGCTGCGCCGCGTAGGCCATCGGGATGCCGAAGCCAAAGGCGACGCCAAGATAGGCCTGCGGAATGGCGAGGAAGCGCTTGGTGAACGGGTAGCTGGCGGCAAGGAAGAGCGCCGGCACCGAGAGCCAGATCACCAGCGGATTGCCGAGCAGCAGCACGAGCGCGAAGGCGCACAGCGAGAGGGCGGCGAACAGCGCCAGCGCTTCCTTCGTGGTCACCCGGCCGGCAGTCAGCGGGCGTTCCTTCGTCCGCTCGACATGCTTGTCGAAATCGCGGTCGGCGTAGTCGTTGATGACGCAGCCGGCCGAGCGCATCAGGACGGTGCCGAGGATGAAGACCCAGAGCACGATGCGGTCGGGCCGGCCGTCGGCGGACAGCCACAACGCCCACAGCGTCGGCCACAGCAGGAGCAGGATGCCGATCGGCTTGTCGAGCCGCATCAGCCTTTCATAGAGGTCGAGGCGTTCCCTGACGCGGTCGAGGCGCATTTCCATGAGGCCGATTCTACCCGAGCGACTACCTCCAGTCGCCGCGCCAACAGAATTGATTTGCGCCGCTGTTGGGTAAGGCTTCAGAACTCATGTAGCATCGTGCAGTTCTATCCAACAGTCGCCGATACGGTAGCCTGAAAATTCTAGGTACTAGACATGATCACCACGCATCAGCCAACCGCCGTCATTGTCCAGCAAGGCAAGGTACTGGACTTCATCGACGGCCAGACGCAACGTGAAGAAACCCCCGAAGAATACGTCCGGCAGGAAATCGCCAAATCGCTGGTCCGCGAGTATGGCTATCCGAAGAAGGATATCGCCGTCGAATTCACGCTGCGGCTCGGCAGCCGCAAACCGCGCGCCGATCTGGCCATCTTTACCGCCGATGCCGAACACAAGCAGGGAGCCGGCTACATCTTCGTCGAATGCAAGGCGCAGAGTGTCAAATCCAGCGACCGCAAGGAGGGGGTTGGCCAGTTGCACAGCTACCTTTCTGCCTGCCCGAATACTGCCTACGGAATGTGGACCAACGGCCTCGAACGATTCTGCTACCGCAAGGTTGTCATAGGCGGCCAGATCGTCTACGAGGAAATCCCCGACTTGCCCAGCTACGGCCAGACCGACGAAGACGCCGAGCGCCCGCGCTTCGACCAGTTGAAGCCGGCGACCTCCGATGCGCTGCTGTTCGCCTTCCGGCGTTGCCACAACTACATTGCAGGCAACCAAGGCTTGCAGAAACCCGAAGCCTTCTGGGAACTGCTGAAACTGATCTTCTGCAAGATTCACGACGAGCGCGATTCGCCCGAGGTTGAATTCTTTGCCGCAGCCAACGAGCGCAGCGGCATCAATGGCACACTCAAGGTCAAAGCCCGCCTCGACAAACTGTTTGGCGAAGTGAAGAAGGATTACCCGGCGATCTTCCCGGCCAACGAGGCCATTGCCCTAAATCCGCCAGTGCTGGCTTATCTCGTTAGCCAGTTGCAGATGTACTCGCTACTGGAATCGGATGTCGACGTCAAAGGCCATGCCTACGAAGAAATCGTCGGCGCGAACCTGCGAGGCGACCGCGGCGAATTCTTCACCCCGCGCAATATCTGCAACATGGCCGTGGCCATGCTGGAACCTGAAGAAGGCAAGCTCACGCTCGATCCAGCCTGCGGCACGGGCGGCTTCTTGATTGCCGCAATGAACCGCGTCATCGAGAAAACCCGCGCCGCCGAAATCGAGCGCTGGAAAGGCGATGTGGAGCGTGCCGAGCCGAAAATCCGCGATCGCATTACGAAGTATGCCGGCAGTTGCATCGTCGGCCTCGACTTCAATCCCAACCTCGTCAAGGCCAGCAAGATGAACATGGTCATGAACAACGACGGGGCAGGCGGCCTGTATCAGGCCAATTCGCTGGCCAGTCCGGCGACTTGGGAAGAAGGTTTGCGCGAGCGAGAATTGCTCGGCAAGGTCGATCTGATCTTCACCAATCCGCCGTTCGGCTCGAAGATTCCCATCGACGATCCCACCATCCTCGAAAAATTCGACCTCGGTCACGCATGGAGTTACGACAAGGTAGCCGACACATGGACGAAGACCGAGAACATCCAGAAGTCCCAGCCACCGGAAATTCTGTTCATCGAGCGCTGTGTCCAATTCCTCAAGCCGGGCACCGGTCGCGTGGCGATGGTGATGCCGGACGGCATTCTCGGGTCCCCCGGCCTGGGCTATGTGCGCGAGTGGATTCTGACCCACACCCGTGTGCTGGCATCTGTCGATCTGCACCCGGACACCTTCCAACCCAGCGTCAGCGTGCAAACCAGCGTGTTGGTACTGCAACGCAAGACCGAGCAGGAAATCGCGCTGGAAAAGGCCGCCAGCCGCAAGAACGATTACAGCGTCTTCATGGCCGTCGCCAACCACGTCGGCCACGACAAGCGCGGCAACCGGACCTATGTGCGCGACAAGAAGGGCAATGAAATTGTCGAGGAAATCGAGGAAGACTCGAAGGAATACGAGAACGGCAAGCCCATCTACAAGAAGCAGAAGACACTACGCAAGGTCGTTGACGACAACACCCAGCAAATCGCCCAGGCATTCCGCAAATGGCTCTCCGAGCAAGACTGAGTCCGCCGCGCGAGGAGCGCGACGATTGGCCGTGGCATCACGCCAAGTGGACGGTCTTGTCTGCTTCGTTGTTGATGGGTGGCGACCGGCGCATGGAAGCCGAAAACTATTTGGCCGGCGGCTACGGCATTCGTTTGGCGATGGAAGCGCGCAAGGCCGGTTGGACGAGTATGGGCAAACTTGCCAAGGTCTGGCAGCCTTCACGCCTCAAAGGGATTCAGGTTTCGCGTGAGTTCGGCTACCCATATCTTGCAGCTACACAGGTGTTCGACCTGCGGCCTGTCCCTCGCAAGTTTCTCTCGCTGGATAAGACACCGGATGCCGACAATCTTTTCGTCGCTGATGGACAAATTCTCGTTACCCGTTCCGGGAGTGTCGGGCGCGCGACGCTGGCCCACAAGCCCCACGAGGCAGTCATTATTTCCGACGATCTGTTGCGTGTCGTACCGCAACAAGAAAAGCTATGGGGCTGGCTCTATGCCTACCTGCGCGCTCCGCAGACACGCGCCATGATGACCTCGGCGCAATACGGCCACATCATCAAGCACCTCGAAGTCAGCCACTTGAACGCGCTGCCGATGCCGGTGCTGAGGGATGAGTTGCTTCGAGATTTCCGCACCAAGGTTCAAACCATTCTCGACGCGCGCAATCAGGCGCAAGCCCTCCTGATGGAAGCTGAATCCCGTTTCGAGGCTGCTATCGGCACGCCGGATACCCAGGACATTGGCGAAGCTGGATTCTCTATCCGAGCATCCGGCATATTCGCTGGCCGCCGCCGAATGGAAGGCTTTTTTCACAATCCCGCCGTGCGCGCGATTCGGGCACATTTCTCGGCACGCAAGCTGAAAACTACGGCACTGGCGGCAGGTGGCTTCAATGTATGGCTGCCAAACCGTTTCAAGCGCATTACTGCCGAAGATGGAGTTCCGCTCCTTGATAGCTCCGATCTATTTGAGATCAATCCCGACATCAGCCGTCTCATAGCAGACGGCGACTTTGGCGACCTACACAAAGGTAAAGTCAAAGCCGGCTGGCTGATGGTATCTCGCTCTGGACAAATCTACGGGCTTAATGGTTCAGTGGCGATTGCCAACAGTTTCCATGAAGGCAAGGTTGTTTCCGACGACATCATCCGAATCGCTCCCCGTGCAGATGCTCTCATCAGACCTGGCTACCTATTTGTGGCCATGACGCATCCGACATTAGGCCGCCCGCTGGTGAAGGCGCAGATTTATGGGTCGAGCATTCCGCATCTTGATGTGGTCGATGTTGAAGCACTGGAGATTGTTCGACTACAGCCAAACATCGAAGACACGATTGCTGACCTTGCCGAGCAAGGAGCCGCCCTGCTCGCAAAGGCTGACCTACTGGAAAACGACATCGCCGCCGATGCCGAGGCGATCATCGACCGCTTCATAGCAGGCGACACGCGCGAAATTGTTGTCATGCGATAAGCTTCTGGATCGCTGCACATTTCATTCAGATCAACTACCGCTCGGAAAACTTGGCCAATGGTGACATGGGGTGGTGTTATCGCCAAGATGGTCGAGTTTCTGGTCACGAAATGGGCCAGCCGAAAAATTGATCTTGCCTTCGACGACAGGAAAAGAACGGCGTGGATGTTTGTCCGTCTGCACCATGCACTGAAAGACCTAAGCAAGCTCACAACGTCCATTTACGAAGAAATAGGCGTTCAATCCAAAAACGATGGCAGAAGCGATTCTGCATGGCTATCTGAAGTAGACCGTAGCGTCTCCGATCTCTCAAACGAGTTCTTCCGGATTGGCGATCAACTGGATGAAGCCTTGGCGATTTTCGACCCGGTCTTGCACCACGCGCTTCTACACCTTACCTTCAGCAAGGGCTCGCTCCTCGTGGCTGCTGCAGGGGCGTTTACCGTTGAGACAGATGTGACGGAGAACAACCAGCAAATCCAATATACATATCCGCTGGAAGCTCTCATAAATATCAATTACGCGCAGCATTACTCGTGGCTGGAGAGCCACAGGGAAATCGACCTCGACAAACTCGAATGGCCACAGACAGTCTTGATCGGACTTGAAACGAATCTCTATATCTCGGAGGGCACCGTTCCGAGCAAGCGCTCCCCAAACTATGTCGAGAATGTGGCGGCTCTCCAGAGCATTCTCGAACACCACGGAGCACTGTTAGAACAAGCGAACTCGGCCTTGGCCACATTTATACGAGAAAATTTTTCTATTGACGACTTACTTTTCAGCAAGTGAAACAGAACAGCCGTCGGACCAGCCCACTGGAACTCATCAGGATTCCGACAAACTGGCCGGAGCGACAAGACTCAGTTGTCAGTATCACTTCCAGTCACCAAGCAACCGCCCGACGATCTCCTGCAGGTTCTCCGGCGTCGCCCCGGCCGGCGGCACCGGCGGTGCGCCGACGACAGCGATCCGGGCGAAGAGGCCGCGGCGGAACGGCTTGCTCATTGCCGGGCCGCCCTTGCGCGAGAAGAAACTGCCCCACAGGCCCTGCAGCGCCAGCGGGATGACCGGTACCGGATCGCGCTCGAGGATGCGCGTGACGCCGGGGCGGAACGGGTAGATCTCGCCGGTATCGGTGATCCGCCCTTCCGGGAAGATACCGACCAGTTCGCCTTCGCGTAGCGCCAGCGAGACCTCGGCAAACG